>Ga0098074_1000248_pt1 | contig 42387 bp, 41 predicted proteins | sample 32_taG_FD_75064 | JGI IMG/M metagenome (GOLD analysis project Ga0098074, IMG submission 75064) | Marine viral communities from the Gulf of Mexico - 32_GoM_OMZ_CsCl metaG | ecosystem: Environmental > Aquatic > Marine > Oceanic | place: Atlantic Ocean: Gulf of Mexico | collected 2015-07-12 | reverse complement strand
GCAACAACTCGATCCGCGGCAATGCCTTTGCAGCCTATGCAGGCATCATGAATTCGGCCTGGAACACCGGCATCAATGCCAACACGCAGGCCGCAACCAATATTGCTGCTCAAGGCACGGTCAGCTTCGGCGAATGCTGTGGTGCCGATGCCGGCGGCGGTGGTGGCGGTGGCGGCGGCGAAGACTAATCGCTTTCTCCACCCGGATGGCCGGCGCGCCTGACCCCCAGACCGCCGGCCATCACATTTTTCCGGTCCGATGAATCGGGCCATACAGGAGTGCCCCGGTCATGAAACCGCTGACGATCATCGCCTTGCTCGCCGCAGCAGGCATAGCTGCGCCGGCACTGGCGCAATCCCCCGACGTTCAGGCTATGCCAGCCGGCGACCCAGCGAAGGTCGATGCCGCGGCAATTCTCCAGCCTGCTATAGCGGCCCCGCCGGCAGTTACCGCGCCTACGCCGCGCCGGTCACACCGGTCGCCGATGCTGACCGACGACGAACTCGGCACGCTCCGCGGCGGCGAGCAGCTCACCATTACGAACCAGCAACTCACCGCCATCACGTCCGGCAACGTCTTCAATGGCGATTACGCCGCCGGTGCGGTGACGCTCAGCGATTTCGCGCTGTCCAATTTCAATGGGGTCGGCAATTTGCTGATCAACACCGGCGCGCAGGTCAGCGCCCAAAGCGCGATGAATCTGACCATCAATCTGGCGAATTGAGTTCGTCATGCGCCGCTCGATTGCCCTGATCGCCGGACTGGCATGCGCGCAAATGGCTGCGCCTGCCGCGGCGGAGGTTCGCTTCGGCGGGAATGAGGCCGGCGGCAACTATGCGGTCCAGGTGCTGACCTGGTGGGACATTCCGTTCCGATCGGTCATCCGTCAGCGTTATGATTTCAGTTGCGGGTCGGCGGCGATCGCGACCCTGCTGACCTATCACTACGGCATGCCGACGTCGGAGGTCAGCTCCTTCCGGGCGATGTGGGAAAAGGGCGACCGCGAGTCCATTCGCAAGGTCGGCTTTTCGATGCTCGACATGAAAGCCTATCTGGCATCGCGCGGCCTGCGCGCCGAGGGGTTTCGCATAACGGCCGAACAGCTGCGGCAGGTGAAACGCCCAACGATCGTGCTGCTCGACCTCAACGGCTTCAAGCATTTTGTCGTCATCAAGGGGTTGCGCGGCGATCGCGTGCTCACCGGAGATTCGGTGCTGGGCATCAACGAATATTCGCTCAGGGATTTCGAAAAGCACTGGAACGGCATCGTCCTCGCCATCGTCGAAGGTGGCGATCAGCGTCCGGGGTTCAACCTCGCCGGCGACTGGGGACCTTGGTCCCAGGCGCCGCTTGAAGAGGATGGATCGATCCGTATCGCCGTCGGCGACCTGACCACCAACCTCCCTCCCAAATATCAGCTCACACCGCAGATCCTGCTCGATGTGCGCGTAGGAACGGTAAGATGAGAATGACCACCCTGCCAAAGGCCTGCGTTCTGCTGGCCACCGCCCCGCTGATGCTTGGCATGAGCGACCCGGTCGAGAAGGATCCGCTGCGCGACGCGGTTGCGCTCGACGACGAACTGCTCGCCGAGCAACGCGGAGGCTTTTCCTGGCAGGGGATGGAGATTACGTTCGGCGCCGACATTCGCAGCTTCGTCAACGACGAACTGGCGCTGCGCACGATCATCAGCTGGACGCCGCAAGGGTCGTCGGTCGAACGTTTCGTCTCTCCGTCGCTGACCGCGGTCGAAGCCGCGCACATCCAGGGCGGGATATTGACGAGCGGCGGCATCCGGATGCGCGTTGGCGAGGAATCGGTATTTCTCGCCAACGATGGCCAAACTGCGCTGGTACACAGCACCGACTCCGTACAGAATGTGCTCATCAATACGGCAAGCAACGTATCGCTGTCGCAACAGGTCGACGCCACGCTCGACCTAAGCGGTTATGACGCTTTCCGCGACGCGATGACCGCCAGCCGAATGAGCGATGCCATCGGCGCGGCGGTCGGTGCCGGCACCATCGGCGCCCTCGGCAACTGACGCACCGTCCCACCCGACATTATCGCTATTTGCGCCCCAGACTTCCACCGAACGGCAAACGCAGCGTGATGCTGACGTCGGGTGCATCCTCGGTCACGCCAAACTCGAACCCCAGATTGAGCACATGGCGCTGTGTCAGGCGGTAGGACATGCCCATGTTGAGCGATCCGACATGGAGGTATTTCGACCGCTGGAGCGTGTCGCCGATTTCGGACTTGGTCGGAAAGATATAATTGTGGCGATAGCCGAGCGAGAAGGAAAAGCGCGGATTGAGCGCAAAGCCGAAGCCGACATTGGCCGAAATCGCATCACCGGGATCGACGCGACCCACGAGCACATCGCCGACCATTTTGTTCACATTGCGGGGGATGTGGTACAGATAGGCCGCCCCGCCATAAAGCACGGCGGGATCGGATGGCATCAGGAAATTGATGCCCGGTTGAACCGCCCAGAAACCGGATCCGGTGGCAAGTCCCGTCGCGACGCCGAACTCGTCATAGCCGATATCGAACGGTCCCTTGCCAGTATCCGACTTCACGCGGAGCGATCCCACGAATATGGGCTTCTGCCCGACCGGCCGATTGAACTGATAGCGCAGCGAGAACTCGGCGTCGCCGAACCCGTCCTCGCGTAGTGCAATCTGGCGAACGATACCCTCGTCGCGCTGTTGCACAACCTCGATGCGGTCGTTGCGGTAGAGATAGGGAAGCCGGACTTCGGCCTCCAGCCGATCGGTCAAGCCGTAACGCAGCGCCGCCGTCCCGACCAACGTGTCGCGGTCGGCATCGGTCGCCTCGATCAGCCCGATCTGGATGCCTGGGATCAGCTCGATGCCGCGAAAGACAAGGCGGTTCGTCGACGAGCGCGTATATTCGAACGACGGTTCAAAGAAGAATTCCCCCTTGCGCGTCAACACGCCCTGTCCTTCGGGAACGGCAGCGACGCGCTGGCTGGTATCCTCGGTCGGCGGCGGCGCTTCGCCGACCGGAGCATCGGGCAACGCAACGGCCTCGCTTCCCGGCCCCGGAAGTGCCGGGCCCGGTCCCTGTGTCATACCGGCGCCGCGCGCCAGACCGAGTGGGAAGTCGCCGAGCGCAAAGGACCGCAATTCGTCGACCTGGCTTTGCTGCCGCGCAAGCTGCTCGCGCATCTGGTCGATCTGGAGCCGCTGTTCGGCGATCATTGCGCTCTGCCGGTCGATCAGCCGGCGCTGCTCCTCGATTATCCGCCGTTGCTCTTCGATTTCGCTGAAGCCGGACGGCGCGGAGGCAACCGGGGGAGCCGGCTGGGATTCGGCGGCGCGCACGGTCATCGTCAACGATGCCCCGACATCGAGGAGCGCGAGATACTCGCCCTTGAAATCGAGCGTCGGAGGTTCGCTTGCCTCGGCACGAGGTGCAGCAATTATGGCGGCCAGTCCAACAGCGGTCGATCCCGCACCGGCGAGTCTTTTGGTCCATTGGGCACTCATTTTCCGGTCCCCTGCTGGTGCGCGCGCGGCGCATCGGTTTCGACGGTACCGATCCGGTCGATCGCGGCGCCGACTTCGTCACCCGCAATCTCGCGCAGCCCCCGAATGTCGAGCAGCCGCACCAGTTGCGGTCCGTCGAGTTCGATCAGGCCCCGGCGTACAAAGTCGGATATCGTCCGGCTGACGGTATGGATGGTCAGGCCGAGGTGGTCGGCGACGTCGTTCCGCGACATCGGGAGCCAGAAACTTCCCGACGCCTCGAGCCGCTTGGCGGCAATCAGAAGGAACGCAGCCACGCGGTCGCGCGCGTGCCGCCGCCCGAGCAGGAAGATACACTGGTTGGCCTTGTCGAGGGCAAGTTCGAACGCGCGACTTTGGCCGAGTGAAACCAGCTCGCCGTTCGTTGGGGCGCGGCGGCTGAGCACGACGTTCGTCACGGCTTCTGCCCCCGCCTCGCGCGATCCGCCTTCGACGCCAAAGACGTCGCCCTGATAGTAAAAACCCGTCAGCTGGCGATGACCGTCGACGTGGATGTGACAGGTGCGCACGACGCCCGAAACCACTTCGAACCAGCAATCGGCGACGTCGCCCTGACAGTAAATAATCTCCCCTTTACGAAATTTCAGTCGGGCGTCGCGCTGACGCCGGTCAGGCAATTCGGCACATAGTCCTTGCACGCCACTCCTCCCAATCAATGGTTGGCTTCTGCGGCGACCCAAAATTTGTGGCGACCCCCACTGAAACGGTCCTCGGCAAGCGAGTCCCTGCAGCCCGAATCTTGTCCCTTTGGACCGGGCCCTTCCATCCGAATTTTTCCATCGAATTTCGCGCACGTAATCAGCGAAGTAAAATTACCTGCGTATTATCCCTGTCCGACCGCTCACAAAACTTAACTTCGACGGCCCTAGCTAGACGGCGATCCGAAGCCGATGTCGGCGCAAGGAGCCTTAAATCCGGGACGATTTGCTAAACATCGCCTTAAGCGTTATTTAACGAGGTCAGGGGTCCCCCGAAAAATCTGTCAAATAGCCCCTCGGTCGCCGACTTGAACGCGCCTTTTGCGCCAAGGGAGAAGCACCGTGAATCGCGAAAACTTATATGTTGAACCGCACCTGACGTTCAGGGAGCGTCAGATTCTGGAACTGGTTGCCGTCGGCTGGTCAGCGAAGCAGATCGCAAACGACATCGACATCGCGCCGCGTACCGTCGAACGCCATATCGAGAATGTCCGCATGAAACTGAATGCGCGCAATCGCGCGCACCTCGTAACGCAAGCCGTCCATCTTGGCCTGTTGACCATCGAAAAACCCCGTTCTGACGAGCCTTTGCTTTTCGATCTCTGAGCGGAAGCACCGAGCGCGGGAAACATCCCGCATTCGGCGGACAACGCCACCCTCTGACACCCTTGCCACCTGTTATCGGACACCGGCTTTTCGCACCGGAGCCACGAACCTCGTTCGGCCGGACAGGTTCCGATGCCGCTTCGCGCGCAAAATAAAAGGGCGGCCCCTTTATGGGTGCCGCCCCGAGTGGATGTCCGTCCGGAGAGGGGGAGAGGACGGACCGGAGATCAGTCTTGCGATGGCGGTGCGATCAACGCGCCGCCATCTGGCTGTCGCCCTTGGCTTCGTCGACGCCGGCGATCTTGAGCGCGGCGCGGAACTGCTTGGCAGCGGCGCGTTCATTGCCCGCTTCGCACAGCTTCTTGCCGGTCGAAACGAAGCGCTTGGCGCTCGAACGCTGGCCTGCGCTCGCCGTTTCGGCGGCCGATTCGGCCTGCTCGGCAAGGCCCGCGCAGCGATAGTCGCCGCTCTGCGCATAAGCCGGGGTCGTCGAAGCGATCAGGCCGGTGAATGCGAGAGCCGATGCCGCGACGATGGCAAAGGCGGAGGGGAATCGTTGGAAAGAGGAGAGCTGATTGGTCATGGGAGAGGTTCCTTTCGTTTTTATGTGCAACCTTTTTAGGCGCGCTTGCGCACATAGATAATCCACTATAATCTGCAAGTGCCTTGAAGCAGGATTTAACAATCCCCCATGGGGTGCTCGACGGGATCGAAGCTTTCCTGCGCGTCGCGGAGCGGCGGAGCTTTTCTGCCGCCGCCGCCGATCTGGGGGTGTCGCCTTCCGCCATCAGCCAGACGATCAAGGGACTGGAGGCACGCGTCGGCTCGCCCCTGTTCACGCGCACGACGCGCAGCGTCGGGCTGACGCAGGCCGGCGAGATGTTCCTCGAACGCGCCGCGCCGGCCTATGGCGGCCTCGCCGACGCTTATGAGGCGGCCCGCAACCTCGGCAACCGGCCGGCGGGACGGTTGCGCATCAACCTGATGCGCGGCGCAATCCAGCCGATGTTCGAACCGATCCTGGCGGGCTTCTGCGAGGCCTATCCCGAAATCGAGCTCGAAATATTCGGCGACGACGGCTTTTCGGACCTGTCGAAGGGCGGCTTCGATGCCGGGGTGCGAATGGGCGAATCGCTCGACGCCGACATGATTGCGATCCGGCTGACCGGACCTTTCCGTTTCGTCGCCTTCGGGGCACCCGCCTATTTTGACCGTTTCGGCCGTCCCGAGAACCCCGCCGATCTTCGCAATCATCGCTGCGTCCGGCTGCGCATGTCGAGCGGCGGGTTGATGCCGTGGACCTTTATCGACGGCAATCGCGAGATCGAGGTCGGGGTCACGGGACCCGTTATCGTCAACGACCAGGCGTCGATCATCATGGCCGTACGCAGCGGCATCGCGATCGGGATGGCCGCCGAACCGGTGCTAAAAGAACATATCGAGCGCGGCGACGTCGAGGTCGTGCTGGCCGACCGCGCGTCCTCGACCGCGGGACTCTTCCTCTATTATCCAAATCGCAAACAGGTCATGCCCAAGCTGCGCGCATTCATCGATTATGCGCGCGACCATATCCCTGAAAATATCGTGGTCTGACGCCGCTCGGCGCAGAAACAAATCCCTTCGACCCACGCAGAAAAATTGCTCTGGCGCCGCGCAACGAAAAGCGGCAGCTGGTTCTCAACCAAAATAGTTGGATTGAACCATGCCAGAGCTCGCGACCTTCGATATTGCGGCGATCCTCCCGTTCATTCTGATCGGCTTTGCGGCGCAGCTCGTCGACGGCGCGCTCGGCATGGCATTCGGGGTCATCTGCAACACGCTGCTCGTCGCCGTGCTCGGCGTGCCACCCGCCACCGCCTCGGCACGCATCCACATCGTCGAAATTTTCACGACCGGCGCATCGGGGCTGAGCCATTTGTTCCACCGCAACATCGACTGGCCGCTGTTCCTGCGCCTGCTCGTCCCCGGCGTGATCGGCGGGGTACTCGGCGCCTACCTGCTCACGTCGCTGGACGCCGACATCGTGAAACCCTTTGTGCTCGGCTACCTCGTCCTGATCGGCGTCTGGCTGCTCGTCCGCGGCATCCTCTACCCCCCTAAATTCAAGCGCCCGACGGTGATCGCGCCGCTCGGACTCGTCGGCGGCTTTCTCGACGCGGCGGGCGGCGGCGGCTGGGGACCGATCGTGACGTCCAACCTGCTCGTCCAGGGCGGCGAGCCGCGCAAGGTGGTGGGCACCGTCAACAGCGTCGAATTTTTCCTCGCGCTGTCGGTGTCGGCCGCCTTCATCTGGCATCTGGGGTTCGAAGATATCGTAGGCCCGACGCTTGGCCTGATCATCGGCGGCGTCATCGCGGCCCCCGCCGGCGCGATGATGGCCAAGCGCTTTTCGCCCAAGCTGATGCTGGTGGTGGTTGGCGTCGTCCTGATCGCGACGAGCGCGTTCGGATTGTACCGGGCGCTGTTCGCCTGACCCTTTCGTCCGCGCAGCGGTGCCGAGTCAGTTCGCCGGCTTGGTCTCGTCGATCTTGTCGACCCACTCGGGATAAAAGGTCGGCTCGCGCGCCGACCAGCCGGGCGCCGTCGCCGCGGCCTCGCTGATCGACTGGAGCAACACCCGGCGCTTGTCGGGGTGCAGATGCGGCAGCGATGCGGCAGCGCAGAAAGCACCGGGCAGCCACGGCCGCGCATGCGCGCCGAGCAGCCGCTCGTACAGGAAGCGATAGGGGGCAAAGCCCGGCAAGCGATCCTGCCCGAGGTCGAACGCCGACACCGCGACGAGCGGCGCCATGAACCCTTCGAGCGCATCGAGGCCGCTGTCGTCGGGGATATGCGCGCGGATTTCGCCGATGCGCTGATAGACTTTGGCCTGGACGCGGATCGCCGTCTCTTCGACCATATCGCGCGACCAGCGCCGGATCGCGTCCTCGCGCTCGAGCCCGATGTCGAGCGAGCGCCGTATGTAACGCTGGGTTGCCGCCGGGAATCCGGCAAATTCCTTGATCTCTGCAATCGACAGGTCGCCGGCAGCCGGTCCTGAACGCGTAGCCATTGGTCTGCTCCCGCTCGGCGCCCGGGGAGCCATCCCCCCGGAGGCCTGCATTCAACAGTGTGCCACCAAATAGGTTAGCGGCAAGTTAACCATGACGTCGCTCGGCGTTCAGCAAAGGGAAGGAGCGTTGCGCCGCGCCGCGACCGGGCCTAGGCTCGCTGTCCACGATAAAGCAGATCGCAGGCCCATCATGTCGCACGCACCGCAGCCGGTTATCTCGTCAACCGGCCTGTTCACCCCCGCCGAAGCCATCTCCAACGAAGAACTTGTCGCCAGTTTTAACAAGTATGTTGCACTGCACAACAGAAAAAATGCGGGCGCGATTGCGGCAGGCGAAGTCGCCGAACTGACCGAGTCGAGCGTTGAATTCATCGAGAAGGCAAGCGGCATCGGCTCGCGCTTCGTCGTCGACAAGGCAGGCATCCTCGACCCCGAACATATGGCGCCGCGGCTGCCCGAACGATCGAACGACGAAATCTCGATTCTTGCAGAAATCGGCGTCGCCGCGGCGCAGGATGCGCTGGCGCGCGCAGGGCGCGACGCATCGCAGGTCGATGCGGTGCTGTGCGCGGCATCGAACATGCAGCGCGCCTATCCGGCAATGGCGGTCGAAATCCAGGATGCGCTCGGCATCGACGGGTTCGGCTTCGACATGAACGTCGCCTGCTCGTCGGCGACCTTCGGCATCCAGACCGCCGCCGACTATATCCGCGCGGGCCATGCGAAAAGCGTGCTCGTCGTGAACCCCGAAATCTGCTCGGGGCATCTGAACTGGCGCGACCGCGACAGCCATTTCATCTTTGGCGACGTCGCGACCGCGATCCTCGTCGAGGACAAGGCCATCGCGCCCGCGGGCCATTGGGACATTCTCGGCACCAGGCTCAAGACCGTCTTCTCGAACAATATCCGAAACAATTTCGGCTTCCTCAACCGCACCCACGGCGGCATCGACCAGGACGGGCCCAAGACCGACAAGCTGTTCGTCCAGGAAGGCCGCAAGGTCTTCAAGGAAGTCGTGCCCATGGTCGCGAACATGATCGTCGGCGAAATGAAAAAGCTGGGACTCGAGGGCAGCGACATGCGCCGGCTCTGGCTCCATCAAGCCAATACCAACATGAACCGGCTGATCGCGCACAAGGTTCTGGGGCACGAGGCGAGCGAGGACGAAAGCCCCACGGTGCTCGACACCTATGGCAATACGTCGAGCGCGGGATCGATCATCGCCTTTCACCTCCACCACGAGGATATGCAGGCGGGCGACACCGGCCTCATCTGCTCGTTCGGCGCAGGGTATAGCGCCGGGACGGTGTTCGTCCGGAAAACGTGACGCCGGGCTGGCGGTTTAGGGCACGAAGGTCGTGAACAGATAAACCGCAAAAATCGTCAGGTGGATCGCGCCTTGCAGCACGGTCGTGCGACCGTTTGCCAGCGTCTGCGACGCGACGATCAGCGAAAGGAACAGCAGTACCGCCGACTTGTCGCTGAGCCCGAGGGCGACGGGCATGCCCGTGATGATCGAGAGCAGCGCGACCGCCGGGATCGTCAACCCGATCGTCGCGAGCGCCGATCCCAGCGCAAGATTGAGGCTGGTCTGCAGCCGGTTGGCGTGGGCGGCGCGGATCGCCGCGAGGCTTTCGGGGGCGAGCACCATCGCCGCGATCACGACGCCGAGCACCGCCGCCGGCGCGCCGGCATTGGCGAGCAGCCCGCCGATGGTCGGCGACAATTGTTTGGCGAGCAACACCACCGCGACAAGGCTGGCGAGCAGCAGCCCGCCCGACACAGCGGTGCGTGCGCCCGTCGGCGGCGGCGCATGGACTTCGGGCTCGTCCTGTTCAGCCCCGTCGGGCAGAAAATAGCCGCGATGCCGCACCGTCTGCACGAGCGCGAAGGTGGCGTAGAGCCAGAGCGACGCCACCGCGACGAAGCCGAGTTGCTCGGGCGAATAAAGCGGCCCCGGCGCGCTCGACGTGTAGTTGGGCAGCACCAGCGTGACGACCGTGAGCACGGTCAGCGTCGCAAGCGCCGCGCCCATGCCGGTGCGCTGGAACCGCTGTTCATGATGTTTGATGGCACCGACCATCAGGCAGAGCCCCATCAACAGGTTCAGGATCACCATCACCGCCGCAAACACCGTGTCGCGCGCGAGCGTGACCGACCTTTCGGGATCGGACTGCATCAGCGTCAGGATCAACCCCACCTCGATCACCGTTACGGCAAGGGCAAGGATCAGCGTGCCGAACGGCTCGCCGACGCGGTGCGCGACGACCTCGGCATGGTGGACCGCCGCCAGCACCGCCGCGACGAGCGCCACGCCAAGGATCAGTGCCGGGAGCGAAAGCGCCGCGGCCGCAACCGCGATCGCAAGGCCGACCAGCGGCGATACGTCGGTCAGTCGAATGCGAAGACGGTTCATCGCCTCTCTATGGCTGGCCCCGACCCAAAGCGCCATGCCTCGCCGACGAAAAAAAGCTTCTAATGCGCGCGCACCGGCAGCCCCGCCGCTGCGAGCCGTGCATGCGCCTCGGCGATCGTCGCCTCGCCGAAGTGAAAGATGCTCGCCGCCAGCACCGCGCTCGCGCCGCCTTCGAGCACGCCCGCGACCAGATGGTCGAGGGTGCCGACGCCGCCCGACGCGATCACCGGCACCGTCACCGCTTCCGCAATCGCGCGCGTGAGCGCGAGGTCATAGCCGTCCCTGGTGCCGTCGCGGTCCATGCTCGTGACCAGCAGTTCGCCCGCGCCAAGGTCGGCGAGCCGCACGGCGTGCTCCAGCGCGTCGATCCCCGCCGGCTTGCGCCCGCCGTGGGTGAAAATCTCCCAGCGCCCGTCTGCGACCCGCCGCGCGTCAATACTCCCGACCGCGCACTGGCTGCCGAAACGGTCCGCGATGTCGGCGACGAGTTCGGGCCGCGCGACCGCCGCGCTGTTCACCGCAACCTTGTCGGCGCCCGCGAGCAGCAGCGCGCGCGCATCCTCGGCGCTCCGCACCCCGCCACCGACGGTGAGCGGCATGAAACAGACCTCGGCGGTCCGCGCAACCATGTCGAGCAAGGTGCCGCGCCCCTGGTGGCTCGCGCTGATGTCGAGGAAACAGAGCTCGTCGGCCCCCGCCGCATCATAGGCGCGTGCCGCCTCGACCGGATCGCCGGCATCGCGCAGGTCGACGAAATTGACGCCTTTCACGACGCGGCCGTCGGCGACGTCGAGGCAGGGAATCACGCGAACGCGGACGGTCATGGCACCGGCCTCTCGAGCCCGTTCGTGTCGAGCGAAGTCGAGACACCCCGAAGCAAAGCACCCAGCCAAGACGTGTCTCGACTGCGCGCGACACGAACGGACGAGGGGGTAATTCTCATTGCTGCCCCACCCTGATCGCTTCGGCCAGATCGAGCCGCCCGTCATAAAGCGCGCGCCCGGTAATCACCCCCTCGATGCCATCCGCGACATGCGGGCGCAGCGCGTGGATATCGTCGATCCCCGCAACCCCGCCGCTCGCGATCACCGGAATGTCGACCGCCTGCGCGAGCGCCACCGTCGCCTCGACATTGCACCCTTTGAGCAACCCGTCGCGCCCGACGTCGGTGAAGAGCAGCGCCGCGACACCCGCATCCTCGAACCGCCGCGCCAGATCCTCGACGCGCACGTCGGACACATCGGCCCAGCCCTCGGTCGCCACCATGCCATCGCGCGCATCGACGCCGACGACGATCCGCCCCGGCAGATCGCGCGCCGCCGATCTGACGAAGTCGGGGTCCTTCAGCGCCGCGGTGCCGATAATCACGCGCTCGACGCCCAGCCCCAGCCAGCGGTCGACCCCCGCGCGGTCGCGGATGCCGCCGCCGACCTGCACCTTGCCCGGAAAGGCCGCGATGATGCTCTCGACCGCCGCGCCGTTGACGCTCGCGCCCGCAAAGGCACCGTCGAGATCGACGACATGCAGGTGCGTCGCGCCCGCCGCGGCGAACAACCGCGCCTGCGCCGCCGGATCGTCGCCATAGACCGTCGCGCGGTCCATATCACCTTCGGCAAGCCGCACCACCTGCCCGCCCTTGAGGTCGATCGCGGGGAAAATCGTCAGGGTCATCGAATATCCTCCCTGTGGCCGAAGGCCATGGGGAGGGGGACCGCCGCGAAGCGGTGGTGGAGGGGCCGCGACGTCAGCGCAAAAGCCCCTCCGTCAGCGCTGCGCGCTGCCACCTCCCCATCGCTTCGCGACAGGGAGGATCTGATCGTTACGGATGCCATGCGAGAAATCTCTCTAATGTCGCCAGCCCATAGGCCTGGCTCTTTTCGGGGTGGAACTGGACACCGACGATCGTGTCCTTCGCCACCGCCGCGATGAAGGGTCCCCCATGGCTGCTCGTCGCGGCGACATCGGCCGCGTCGGCGAAATGATAGCCGTGAAGATAATAGGCCTCGCCCGCCGCGATCACCGGATGGTTGCCGACGGGGACGACATCGTTCCAGCCCATGTGGGGGACGCGCACCCCCGGCTGCGGCGCGAAAGCGCGCACTGTGCCGCCGATCCAGCCGAGCCCGGGGTGGCGGCCATGCTCCTCGCCGGCATCGGCGAGCAGCTGCATCCCGACGCAGATGCCGAGGAAGGGGGCGCCCGCGCCGCGCACGCGCGCCTCCATCGCTTCGACCATGCCGGGAATGGCCGTCAGCCCGTTCATGCAGGCAGCGAAAGCGCCTACGCCGGGCAGGACGATCCGGTCGGCGCTCGCGACGATATCGGGGTCGGCGGTCACCGCGATATCGACCGCGCCCGCCGCGACGAGCGCATTATGCACCGAGCGAAGATTGCCCGCGCCGTAGTCGATCAGGGCCAGGGCGCTCATCGGCTGGTCCTAAAGGACACCCTTGGTGCTCGGAATCGCATCGCCCTTGCGCGGGTCGATCTCGACCGCTTGCCGCAGCGCACGCGCCAGCGCCTTGTACATGCTTTCGGCGATATGGTGGTTATTCTCGCCATAGAGCATTTCGATGTGCAGCGTGATGCCCGCCGCCTGGGCGAAACTGTGGAACCAGTGCGGGAACATCTCGGTATCCATCTCGCCGAGCCGCGGCTGCGAGAAGCTGGATTTATAGACGCAGTGCGGCCGCCCCGAAATATCGAGGACGCAGCGCGTGAGCGTTTCGTCCATCGGCGCATGCGCCTCGCCGTAGCGGGCGATGCCGCGCTTGTCGCCGAGCGCCTTCGCCACTGCTTCGCCCAGCGCGAGCGCCGAATCCTCGACCGTATGGTGCTGGTCGATGTGCAGGTCGCCCTTTACGTCCATCCTGATGTCGATGAGCGAGTGGCGCGACAATTGCTCGACCATATGGTCGAGAAAACCGATTCCGGTGGACACCGAATAATCGCCCGTGCCGTCGAGATTGACGGTGATCGCGATATCCGTTTCCTTGGTCGTGCGCTGGACGGTGGCGGTTCGCATGGCGCACCCCATAGCAGCGACGTTTCACGTTGCAAGGTGACTCTCCCCCTTGACCCTCGCCCGCGCGGCGTTCATCCCGCCCCCATGAGTGATGAAGTCCGCGACAGCCTGATTCCCTATGACGAGATCGTGCAGGACGCGCTGCGCGCCGTGGTCGGCCGCGTGCTGCGCCAGCTCGAGGGGCACGACAGCCTTCCCGGCGAACATCATTTCTATATCACGTTCAAGACGCAGGCGCCCGGAGTCGATATTCCCGCGCATCTGGTCGCCAAATTTCCCGACGAGATGACGATCGTCCTCCAGAACCGTTTCTGGGACCTCAATGTCGGCGACGACCAGTTCAGCGTCGGCCTTTCGTTCAACCAGACGCCCTCGACGCTCGTCATTCCCTATGCCGCGATCACCGCCTTCGTCGATCCGTCGGTCGATTTCGGGCTGCAGTTCCAGGTCAGCGACGATGACGCCGACGAGCCCGAACCGCACGACGAAGCCGACAACGACCGTCCCGACGTCACGAGCGAGGACGGGTCGAACGTCGTGACGGTGGATTTCGGCAAGCGGAAATAGCGTGTCGGGCCCCCTCTGGCCCCCGAGCCGTTTCTGGCAATATTGGGCGCTCGCCGGCATGGCGGTGCTCACCGCGGCCTTCTGGTGGAGCGTCAGGGGCTATGCCATAATCGAAAGCGGCGTGCCGCGCGGACAGATTGCCGACGGGCTGCTCCGCTTCAGCCTGCTGATCCTCACGCCTGCGCTGCTGCTGACCTGGCTCGCCGCCGCGTGGCTGCGCCGGCGCATCGGCGAGGGCGGCTATTGGCAATTTCTCGGCCTCGTCACGCTGATCTGGGCGGGCGCGGTGTTCGTCACGCGAATGCTGCTGTCGTGACCGGCACGCGCATCGAAAGCGACAGCATTGGCGAGATTGCCGTCCCCGCCGCCGCCTATTGGGGCGCGCAGACGCAGCGGTCGATCGAGAATTTCCCCTTCGGCGCGCGCGAGGCGATGCCGGTCGAGATCGTCCATGCGCTAGCGCTGGTCAAACAGGCGGCGGCGCGCGTCAACCGCCGCCACGGCCTTGCCGCCGAAAAGGCCGACGCGATCGAAACCGCCGCGGCCGAAATCGCCGGGGGTCGCCACGACGGCCAGTTCCCGCTCGTCATCTGGCAGACGGGAAGCGGCACCCAGTCGAACATGAACGCCAACGAGGTGATCGCGGGCCGCGCGAATGAGCTGCTCACGGGCACGCGCGGCGGCAAGTCGCCGGTCCACCCCAATGACGACGTCAACCGCAGCCAGTCGTCGAACGACAGTTTTCCGACCGCGCTCCACATCGCCTGCTCGCTCGCTGCGACGCGGCGGCTGCTCCCCGCGCTCGCACGGCTGCGCGCGGCAGTCGAGGCCAAGGCCGAGGCATGGGCCGACATCGTCAAGATCGGCCGCACCCATTTGCAGGACGCGACCCCGCTGACGCTGGGGCAGGAATTTTCGGGCTATGCGAACCAGCTCTATCGCGCGGGGCGGCGGATCGAGCCCGCGATCGCCAACGGCACCGACCGGCTGGCACAGGGCGGCACCGCGGTCGGCACCGGACTCAACGCACCCGCGGGCTTTGCCGAAGAATTTTGCGCGGCGCTGCGCGAGATCACCGGCCACCGCTTCATTCCGGCCGAAAACAGTTTCGAGGCGCTCGCGTCGAACGACCCGCTCGTCAACCTGTCGGGGACGCTCAACACGCTTGCGGTCGCGCTGACCAAGATCGCCAACGACATCCGCCTTTTGGGTTCCGGCCCGCGCGCGGGGCTCGGCGAGCTCGACCTTCCCGCGAACGAGCCGGGCAGCTCGATCATGCCGGGCAAGGTCAACCCGACGCAATGCGAGATGCTGACGATGGTCGCGGCGCAGGTCATCGGCAATCACCAGGCCGTCACCGTCGGCGGGATGCAGGGGCATCTCGAACTCAATGTCTTCAAGCCGCTGATCGGCGCCAATGTGCTGCGCTCGATCGACCTGCTCGCGACGGGCATGGAAAGTTTCGCCGAACGCTGCGTCGAGGGCATTGAGCCCAATCGCGCGCGCATCGCCGAACTGGTCGACCGCTCGCTGATGCTCGTCACCGCGCTCGCGCCCGAAATCGGCTATGACAAGGCCGCGAAGATCGCCAAGCACGCGCACGACGAGGGAACGACGCTCAGGGAAGCGGCGCTCGCGCTCGGCTATGTCGATGCGGCGACCTTCGACCGAATCGTCGACCCGCGCGCGATGCTGGGGCCGGAACCCGATGCGCCCCCCGCGGATTGATAGGACAGAAGGAGGAACGACATGATCGGTCGGATCATAGGCGGACTGCTCGGACGGTCTATCGGGCGGCAGCACGGAAATCACCCCATCGCGGGCTCGATCATCGGCGCGGGTACGCTGATGGCGGCGCGGCGGCTGTTCCCGCAGCGCTACGCCCTGCTCGCTGCAACCGTCGCGGCGGGTTATCTGACGAAGAAATGGGCCGAGCGCGCCGAACAGCGCCGCGAGGCCGAGGCCGCGCACGCCGCCGACCCGTCGATCCGCCAGTCCGATGTCGTCGATACCTATGCCGGCACCGATCACATCCTTTCGGACGGCGAGCAGATCGGCGACGCGCTGCCGCCCGCCATCCCGATTGGCACAAACGGCAAGCGTCCCGCGATTCACTGATCGGGCGTCAGCCGCCCGCCTGCCATTGCTTCACCGCCTCGACCGGCGCGACGAGCATCAGCACGTTGAGCGTCAGATTGTCGCGGATTGCCCACAGGGTGAAAAGCTCGAACGCGAGTCCAATGGCCACCGTCGCCCACCAGCGCATCCGGCTGGCGGCAAGGAAGCCGAGCGTCATGAACAGCGTATCGCTCAGCGAATTGAGGATCGAATCGCCCGAATAGCCATAGGCCATCGTCACCTCGCGATAGCGGTCGATGATGACCGGCGAATTTTCCAGGATTTCCCACGCGCCCTCGACGGCGATCGCGACCGCGAGCGCCGCCCACAGCGGCGCGCGCGGCATCAGCAGGCGCGACAGGCCGAAAAAGATGAAGCCGTGGATGACGTGGCTGAAGCTGTACCAGTCCGAAATCTGCTGGCTGTTCTGGTTCGACTGGACGGTGCCATGCCACAGGCTGACGGTGCCGCACGGGCAGATCGGCGGACGTCCCATCGCGAACAATATCGCGCCGAGAAGCACGACCAGCGCCCCCGCGACCAGCCATCCTCGCGTCGTCCTGTCCGCCACACCCGCCATGCCCGCCCCCTTCGCGCTTGACCCGCGCCGTCACCCGCGCGAATAGCGCGCATGGCTGAAAGCGTCCACCTCGACCGCCGCGGCGTGCTCTTCGTCCTTTCCTCGCCCTCGGGCGCGGGGAAGACCACCATTTCCAGGAAGATGCTCGCCGCCGATCCCGACATCGCATTGTCGATTTCCGCGACGACGCGCCCGCCGCGCCCGGGAGAGGTCGACGGCAAGGATTATCATTTCGTCGATGTCGCAAGCTTCAAGAAAATGGCCGCCGACGGCGAGTTTCTCGAATGGGCGCATGTTTTCGGACACCGCTATGGCACGCCGCGCGCGCGCGTCGAGGAATTGCTCGATGCGGGCAAGGATGTGCTCTTCGACATCGACTGGCAGGGCGCGCAGCAGCTTTACCAGGAAGCCGGCCCCGACGTCGTGCGCGTCTTCGTCCTGCCGCCGACGATGGAGGAGCTCGAACGGCGTCTTCGCGCGCGCAAGACCGACAGCGACGAGGTGATCGCGGCGCGCATGGCGCGCGCGGCGAACGAAATCAGCCACTGGGACGGCTATGACTATGTGCTGATCAACGACGATGTCGACGCCTGCTATGGCGAGGTCGCCGCGATCCTGCGCGCCGAGCGGCTCAAGCGCCGCCGCCAGATCGGCCTGATCGGCTTCGCGCGCGACCTGATCCGCTCGGTGCCCGACGCCGATACGACGATCTAGGGTCAGCCCCCGAATTTCCACCGTTCGAGTTCGGCGCGGAAATCATCGCTGATCGGCTGCTTGCCGTCCTTCGACTGATAGACGATCGTCGAATCGCAGAGGCCGACGCAGCGCCCCGACTGCCACGCCGCCGACAATATCGTCCACGAACGATTGCCGATCGTGCCGATCCCGCTCGCGACCTCGATCGGGTCGGGGAAATGCCCTTCGGCCAGATAGTTGATCTCGACGCGGGCGATAAGCCAGCGGTCGCCCGGCACGCGGCGCTGGCGCTCGACCAGATTGTCGCGGTTGAAGCGCACGCGGCCATTCTCGAACAGGGCCGCCATCGCGACATTGTTGATATGGCCGAGCGGGTCGAGATCCTGGAAGCGTGTCTCGACGCTCGTCGAATAGGGATAGCTCGCAGGGTCGAGCCGCGCGGGGTCGAATTGGGGCATATCGTTCCTGATACCGCCGCCCCGGCGAAAGGGAAGCCGGGGCGGCGGTAACTCCTTAGCGCGGCGCCATGCGGATGCCGCCGTCGAGGCGGACATCCTCGCCGTTGAAATAGCCGTTCTCGATCATGCAGAGCGCGAGATTGGCATATTCGTCGGGGTTGCCGAGCCGCTTCGGGTTGAGCACAGACGCGGCGAGGCCGTCGCGGACATTCTGCGGCGCACCCGCGAGCAGCGGCGTGTCGAAAATGCCGGGCAGGATCGTGTTGACGCGAATATTCTCATTATTGAGGTCGCGCGCGATCGGGAGCGTCATGCCGACGACGCCGCCCTTCGACGCCGAATAGGCCGCCTGGCCGATCTGGCCGTCCTCGGCCGCGACGCTCGCGGTGTTGACGATCGCGCCGCGCTCGCCGTCCGCCATCGGGTCGAGCGTCATCATCCCCGCCGCCGACTTGGCGATGCAGCGGAAGGTGCCGACGAGGTTGATCTGGATGATCCAGTTGAAGGCATCGAGCGGGAAATGCTTGATGCTGCCGTCTTCCTTGCTGCGGCTCGCGGTCTTGATCGCATTGCCGGTGCCCGCGCAATTGACGAGGATGCGCTCCTGCCCGATCGCCGCGCGCGCTTTTTCAAAGGCGGCATCGACCGATGCGTCGTCGGTGACGTTGCACTCGCAGAACACGCCGCCGAGTTCCTCGGCGATGGCCTTGCCCTTTTCTTCCTGCAGGTCGAAAATCGCGACCTTCACGCCCTTCGCCGCAAGCGCGCGCGCGGTCGCGGCGCCGAGGCCCGAAGCGCCGCCGGTGACGACGGCCGATACGGTTGAGTCGAGTTTCATTCTATTGTTCCTTCCCTGAATTAACTGCGTGTTCCGGCGAAAGCCGGAACCCAGGGCTGGAACAGCCGACGCTTGCGTCAGGCCGCCCTGGGCTCCGGCTTCCGCCGGAGCACAAGATCGTTACAGCCGCTCGACGATGGTCACATTCGCCTGACCGCCGCCTTCGCACATCGTTTGCAAGCCATATTTGCCACCGGTCGCTTCAAGCACGCCGAGCAAGGTTGCCATCAGCTTGGTGCCGCTCGCGCCGAGCGGGTGGCCGAGCGCGATCGCGCCGCCATGCTGGTTCAAACGAGCGTGGTCGCCGCCAAGATATTTCATCCACGCAAGCGGCACCGGCGCGAACGCCTCGTTGACCTCATAGGCGTCGATGTCCTCAATCTTCATTCCCGCCTTCTTGAGCGCCTTTTCGGTCGCGAACAGCGGTTCTTCGAGCATGATGACGGGGTCGCCCGCGGTCACCGAAATATGGTGGATGCGCGCGCGCGGCGTCAGGCCGTGATCCTTGAGCGCCTGTTCGGACACGATCAGCGCGGCCGAGGCGCCGTCGCAGATCTGGCTCGACGACGCGGCGGTGATCGACCCGCCCTCCTGCAGCAGCTTGACCCCCGCAATGCCCTCGAGCGTCGCGTCGAAGCGGATGCCCTCGTCGACATCATGGACGAACTTGCCTTCGGGCGTTTCGACCTCGATCCCGATGATTTCCTTCTTGAATCGTCCGGCCTCGGTCGCCGCCTTGGCGCGGCGATGGCTTTCGAGCGCAAAGGCGTCGAGGTCGTCCTTGGTGAAGCCGTGCTTCTGGACGATCATCTCGGCGCCCATGAACTGGCTGAACATGATGCCGGGATATTTTTCCTCGAGCCGGGGCGATTTATAATTGCCCATGCCTTCCTTCATATAGAGCATCGCGGTCGAGCCCATCGGCACGCGCGTCATGCTTTCGATGCCGCTCGCGAGCACGATGTCCTGCGTTCCCGACATCACCGCCTGCGCCGCGAACATCATCGCCTGCTGCGACGACCCGCACTGGCGGTCGATGGTGACCGCGGGAATCGAATCGGGCAGCTTCGACGCGAGCACGGCGTTGCGGCCGACGTCCATCGTCTGCTCGCCGCCCTGCATCACGCAGCCGGTGATGACATCGTCGATGGCGCTGGCATCGAAGTCGTTACGGTCGGCGATCGCGTCATAGACGGCGGCGCCAAGATCGACGGGGTGGACGCCGGCGAGCTTGCCGCCGCGCTTGCCGCCGGCGGTGCGGACGGCGTCGACAATATAGGCTGTGGCCATGGGGGAGTTCCTTTCTGCATCCCCCTCCCGCAGGCGGGAGGGGTTAGGGGTGGGCGCGGGCGGAGCGAGCTTTCGGGGGGGTGAAGATACCCACCCCGCTGCGACTAGGGAGCAAGCTCCCAAGTCTCGCTGCCCCTTCCGCTTGCGGGAGGGGCTATAATTTCCGCCCGATCAATTCCTTCATGATCTCGTTCGTGCCGCCGAAGATGCGCGTCACGCGCGCGCCGCGCCACATGCGCGCGATCGGATATTCGTTCATATAGCCCGCGCCGCCGTGGAGCTGGAGGCATTTGTCCATCACCTCCCACTGGAGGTCGGTGTGCCACAGCTTCGCCGCCGCGCCCTCTTCGGGGGTCAGTTCCTTCTTCAGGTGCCGCGCGAGCGCCCAGTCAAGGTGCGCCCAGCCGACCTGCAACTTGGCCTTGAGGTCGGCGAGCACGAAGCGCGTGTTCTGGAAATCGAGCAAGGGCTTGCCGAACACCATGCGGTCGCGCGCGAAACTGACCGTCTCGTCGAACGCCTTTTGCGTCGAGGCCATCGCCGAAACCGCGATCGACAGCCGCTCCTGCGGCAACTCGCTCATCAGATAGATGAAGCCCTTGCCCTCTTCGCCAAGGCAGTTGGTGATCGGGACGCGCACATCCTCGAAGAACAGCTCGGACGTGTCGGCCTCGTCCATCCCGATCTTGTCGAGGTTGCGTCCGCGTTTGAAACCTTCGCGGTCGGCCTCGACGAGCACGATCGACATGCCCTTCCACGCCGGCTCGATCTCGGTGTCGGTCTTGACGCAAACGAGGATCAGGTCGGCGTTCTGACCGTTGGTGATATAGGTTTTCGAGCCCGAAATGACATAATGGTTGCCATCCTTCTTCGCGGTCGTGCGCATCCCCTGAAGGTCGCTGCCGGTGCCCGGCTCGGTCATCGCGATGGCGGTGATGGTCTCGCCCGAGATCATCCGCGGCAGCCAGTGCTTCTTCTGCTCCTCGCTGCCATAACGGATGATATAATTGGCGACGATGTCCGACTGGAGCGAAAAGCCCGTCGCCGCGCCGCCATAATAGCTGCTTTCCTCGTCGACGATGGCATTATAGCCGAAATCGAGGCCGAGCCCGCCATATTCTTCGGGCACCGTCGGACAGAGCATGCCGAGTTCGCCCGCCTTGGGCCAGATCGACTTGGGAACGATGCCCTCTTCCTGCCACTTGGCGGCGTTCGGCGCGACCTCCTTCAGCAGGAACTGGCGCACCGTGGCGCGAAAGGCTTCATGATCGTCGGTATAGACCGAACGCGGCACATCATCGAGCGACATCGCTATCCTTTCCCTGTCGGCGCCCGGTCCATCGACGCGACCGGCGCGCGCCCATCGCCCGCCTCGCGAGAGTCGGGCCTCGGCGTCAGTGGACCTTACGTTTACGTCCACGTCAAGTATAAATGCCGTTACGGCGCGAAACTCCTTCGCCGATGGCGGCAAGCGTCGAATAGGTTTGCGGCGCATCGTCGCTGCTGGGCATCGGCGCGGTGGCGCGCTAAGACCCGCACATGGTCGAACTTGTCCTCGATGCCGGCGCGCTGCTCGGCGAATCGCCCCGCTGGAGCGCCGCCGAGGCGCGTCTTTATTGGGTCGACATCGACTCTTTTCGCATCCACCGCACCGATCCCGCCACCGGCACCGACGAGGTGATGCAGCTCGACCAGCCCGTCGGCTGCGTCGCGCTGCGCGCGGGCGGGGGTCTTGTCGCGGCGATGCAGGATCATTGCGCGCTGATCGACGCATGGGGCGCGATGCCGCGCGCCTTCGGTCCCGACATCCTCGCCGACAAGTCCGAACAGCGCTTCAACGACGGCTGCGTCGACGCCGCGGGGCGGCTTTGGGTCGGCAGCCTGTCGAGCGACAAGGCGAACCCGCAGGCGACGCTCTACCGCCTCGACCCCGACGGGACGCTGACGACGATTTTCGGCGGGTTGACGACGAGCAACGGCGCGGCCTTCAGTCCCGACGGCCGCATCTTTTACCACGCCGACACGCCGACGCACCGAATCGACGCCTGGGATCATGACCCCGAAACGGGCGCAATCGGCGGCAAGCGAACCTTTCACCAGTTCGAACAGGGCAATGGCCGCCCCGACGGCGCCGCCGTCGATGCCGAGGGCTGCTACTGGTCGGCGCTGTGGGACGGCTGGCGCGTCGTCCGCCTGTCGCCCGCGGGCGAGCTGCTGCAGACCGTCGATCTGCCCGTCCAGCGCCCGACGATGATCGCCTTTGGCGGCGACGATCTTTGCACGGCCTTCGTCACCAGCGCGGGCAAGAACCTGACCGACACCGAACGCGCTGCACAGCCGCATGCCGGCGGCGTCTTTTCCTTCCGCGTCGATGTGCCGGGAATGCCGCAGCCGATGTTTGGCGGCTGAGCGACGCGCGCACCATTTGGCCGTTCGACGTAAGGAGGGACTGGGCCAGACGAAGTCCCGCCTCAAAGAACTGGGCGCCGCGCCTGGCCTTCGAGTTGCCCTTTCGACAGGCTCAATGGCTCCTCAGGCAGAACGGAGGACGGGGTGTTCAACACCGTTGACACACCCATCTTGCACGCCGCTGTCATATGAGGTTAAGACGCCTCCCGATATGGTTTCGTCCGAAACCTGTTAAATTCCGGGAGAATGATGAATGTCGCGCTTTGCGCCCCCTGCCCCACGTACAAATTCCACCCGCCGCCTGGCGATGCTGCTGGCATCATCGGCGCTGTTCATGGGTTATAGTTCGATGACGCTCGCTGCCGAAACCGCCGCCCCCGCCGCTGCCAGGGCCGAAACCAACCCGCTGCTCGCCGAATGGACGGGGCCCTATGAAGGGGTGCCGCCGTGGGACAAGCTCGACCCCGAACTGTTTCCCGAGGCATTCGAAAAGGCGATGGCCGAGTATAAGGCCGAAGTGCAGTCGGTGATCGACAATCCCGCCGCGCCGACCTTTGAAAACACGCATGTCCCCGTGATGCTCGCCGGCGACCGGCTCGACCGGGTCAATGCGCTCTGGGGCGTTCAGACCTCGAACAAGTCGAACAGTCGCGTCGAGGAGCTCGACGCCGAATGGAGCCCGAAGCTCACCAAGTTCGACACCGAGCTCTTCCTCGATCCCAAACTGTTCGCGCGGTACAAGGCCGTCTATGACCACCGCCACCACGGCGGGCTCGACGCGCAGCAGATCCGTATCGTCGAACGCGCCTATGACCGCATGGTCCGCAACGGCGCGAATCTCTCCGAAGCCGACAAGGCGAAGCTCGTCGATATGAACTCGAAGCTCGAAGGGCTGTTTTCGAACTTCTCGTCGAAGCTCCTCGCCGACGAACGGCTCTATACCTTCGTCACCGACAAGGCGGAACTCGACGGGCTCGAACCCGGCTTTATCGCGTCGCTCGCCGCGGCCGCCGAAGCGCAGGGCAAGCCGGGCCAGTGGGCGATCAAGAATACGCGCTCGTCGGCGCAGCCGGTGATGCAGAATGCGACCAACCGCGCCCTGCGCGAAAAAGTGTGGCGCGCCTTCGTGAACCGCGGCGACAATGGCGACGCCAACGACACCAATGCGACGATCGCCGAAATATTGAAGCTGCGCCAGCAGCGCGCCGAACTGCTCGGTTTCCCGACGCACGCCCATTATCGCATGGCCGACACGATGGCGAAGACGCCCGAGAATGCGATGGCGCTGATGATGAAGGTCTGGCCGGGCGCGGTCGCGCGCGTCAAGGAAGAGGTCGCCGACATGCAGGCGATTGCCGATGCCGAGGCAAAGGCCGGCAAGGGTCCGAAAATCACCATCGAACCGTGGGACTATCGCTATTATGCCGAAAAGGTCCGCAAGGCGAAATACGACCTCGATGAAAGCGAGGTGAAGCCCTATTTCCAGCTCGACAAGCTCGTCGACGGCATGTTCTGGGCCGCGGGGCAGCTTTACGACCTCGGCTTCAAGGAAAACACCGGCACCATCCCCGTCTTCGATCCCGAGGTGCGGACCTTCGAGGTCTATAACCTCAAGACGAACGAGAATGTCGGCGTCTTCTACCTCGACAATTTCGCGCGCGACGGCAAGCGCTCGGGCGCGTGGATGACGACCTATCGCAGCCAGCAGACGCTGGGCGGCGAACGCAATGTGCTCGCGTCGAACAACAATAATTTCACCGAGGCGGCGAAGGGCGAACCGACGCTGATCAGCATCGACGACGCGTCGACGCTGTTCCACGAATTCGGCCACGGCATCCATTACCTGTTGCAGCAGGTCCATTATCCCGCGCTCGGGCGGGTGCCGCGCGACTTCGTCGAATATCCGAGCCAGGTGAACGAGAATTGGCTGATGACGCCCGAAGTGCTGTCGAAATTCGCGACGCACTACAAGACGGGCGAGCCGATCCCGCAGGCGCTGGTCGACAAGATCCTCGCGTCGAACAAGTTCAACCAGGGCTTTGCCACGGTCGAATATCTGGGCAGCGCGATCGTCGACATGAAGCTGCACAACCGTGCGACCCCGCCGGCCGACGTCGACAGGTTCGAGCGCGAGACGCTCGCCGAAATCGGCATGCCGAAGGAAATCGTGATGCGGCACCGGCTGCCGCAGTTCGGCCATCTGTTCAGCTCGGACGCCTATTCGGCGGGCTATTACAGCTACCTCTGGTCCGAAACGATGGACGCCGACACCTGGGCGGCCTTCACCGAAGCGGGCGGCCCGTGGGACCGCGGCGTCGCCGACAAGTTCCGCACGATCCTGTTGATGACGGGCAACGAGACCGACCGCGCCGACGCCTATCGCGCCTTCCGCGGCCGCGATCCCGACGTGAAGGCGCTGCTCGAAAAGCGCGGCTTCCCGACCGAGTAACAAGCAACCGACGATCAAGGCAAAGGGGGCTTCGGCCCCCTTTGTTCTGGACGCGTGCGGAGCGAGCCCGCGCCTTCGTCCGGGATGATGCCGGCTGGACGCGACCGAAAAGTGACATTCACAGTATCGTCACCCCGGACTTGATCCGGGGTCCCGCTTCTATGGCGCCGCTGAGCGGGACCCCGGGTCAAGCCCGGGGTGACGAGGGTATTATTGAATGTCCACTCCCCACCCCAAAACCGCCCTCTTCGATTCCGCTTGACCGCCGCTACATCCGATATAAATATGATATCATCTTTATATCGGAGGGCGTGATGAGTGATTCGACTGGAGCGGCGGGCCTGAACCCCACCCGCGAAGTGCGTGCCGCAACCGCAAGCGGCTATGCGATGCTGTTCCTGTGGCTTGTGCTGCTGGTCGTCGCGCTATGGGCGGGCATCAGCAACGCCAATTCCGAGGTGATGGTCGCGTGGAAGTGGGTTCTGGTCGTCGTGGCGGCGGTCGTCGGCACGCTGATCCTCGCCGGCTTCTACCTCATCAATCCCAATGAGGCCGCGGCGATCCAGCTCTTCGGCAGCTACAAGGGCACCGACCGCACGCCGGGGCTGCGCTGGGTGCTGCCCTGGCTCACGCGCAAGAAGATCGCGGTGCGTGCGAACAATATCATTTCCGAAAAGATCAAGGTCAACGACCTGCGCGGCAACCCCATTGAGATGGCGGCGCAGGTCGTCTGGCGCGTCACCGACACCGCGCAGGCGCTGTTCGACGTCGACGATTACAAGGAGTTCGTGATCGCACAGATCGAGGCCGCGGTGCGCTCGATCGGCTCGCGCTACCCCTATGACGATATCGAGCATGAGGAAATCACGCTGCGCGGCAATCATGAAGAGGTCGGCGGCGAACTGCGCAAGGCGCTGATCGAGCGGCTGGCCGTCGCGGGGATCACCGTCGACGAATGCGGGCTCACCCACCTCGCCTATGCGCAGGAAATCGCCGGCGCGATGCTCCGCCGCCAGCAGGCCGAGGCCGTCATCAGCGCGCGCCGCAAGCTCGTCGAGGGTGCGGTCGGGATGGTCGAAATGGCGCTCGAACAATTGAGCGCCAAGGACGTCGTCCATCTCGACGACGAACGCCGCGCGGCGATGGTGTCGAACCTGATGGTCGTGCTGTGCAGCGAACGCGACACGCATCCGGTGGTCAACGCCGGTTCGCTCTATTGACGTGAACAATCCCGTTCGTGTCGAGCGAAGTCGAGACACGCCATAGCGGCGCATCGCGCCCCGGCATCTCGACGTCGCCCGATGCGAACGGGGATTAAGGTTGGTCCCAATGCTCGCTCCGCTCAAGAAAGCCTTTGCCCTTCGCGTCGATCCCGCGCTCTATGCGGCGATCGAGCGGATGGCCGCGGCCGACCTGCGCAGCGCCAATGCCGAGATCGAGGTGCTGCTGCGCGAGGCGCTCGCGCGGCGCGGGGTGAAGGTCGAACCGCCCAAACCGCCGCGGCGCGGGCGCCCGCCGAAACAGGGGTGAGCAGCATCGCCGCACCCGCGACCCCGGCTGTCCACCGCTTTTTTCGCGCATCGCGGCTCGACGCCGTCCGCCCGCTTGCCCCGCAATGCCTTGATGGCTAAGGCCGGAACATGACCGCCTCCGCACCGTCCGTCCGCATTGCCCCCTCGATCCTCAGCGCCGATTTCGCCGCATTGGGGCAGGAAGTGCGCGCGATCGAGGCCGCGGGTGCCGACTGGGTGCATATCGACGTGATGGACGGCCATTTCGTGCCGAATCTGACGATCGGCCCCGGCGTCGTGAAGGCGCTCCGTCCGCACAGCAAGCTGCCCTTCGACGTCCATCTGATGATCTCGCCGGTCGATCATTTCCTCGACGCCTTTGCCGAAGCGGGCGCCGACATCATCACCGTCCACCCCGAGGCGGGGCCGCACGTCCATCGCACCGTCCAGCACATCAAGTCGCTCGGCAAGCAGGCGGGAATCTCGCTCAATCCCGCGACCCCGGCGAAGATGCTCGATTATCTGATCGACGATATCGACCTCGTCCTCGTGATGAGCGTCAACCCGGGCTTCGGCGGCCAGAGCTTCATCTCGAGCCAGCTCCGCAAGATCGAGGCGGTTCGCAAGATGATCGACAAGTCGGGCCGCGACATCCGGCTCGAGGTCGACGGCGGCATCGACGCCGGAACCGCGCCGCAGGCTATCGCCGCGGGCGCCGACGTGCTCGTCGCCGGGACCGCGACCTTCCGCGGCGGTCCCGACGCCTATGCCGACAATATCCGGCGCCTGCGCGGAGCCTGAGCGATGGAGGGGAGACCGCTGACTGCCGCCCCTCTCGACCCGGTCCCCGAAACGGGCGCCGACACGCCGCCGCTCGACGACACGATCGAGCCCGGCAAGCGGCTCATCCGTCTCCCCGCCGACAAGGGGCTGTCGCTCGGTGAGCGCATCGCCAACCATATCACGCGGCTGACGTGGCGCACGCCGCTCCACGCCTTGCGCCTGAAGGGGCGCTTCCCGCTCAAGCTGCTCGGCGTTCCGCTCGACCCGATTCCCGGCGACATGCGCGCGGGCACCGCGATCCGCGCGGGCCATTTCCTCCATCGCGGGCTGCGTCTCGGGCTCGGCGACCTCGACTTTTCCGCGCTCAACGTCGCCCCCGCCTTCGCCGATTATCTCCACAGCTTCGCCTGGCTGCGCGACCTGTCGGCGAGCGCGACGCGCGCCGACGGCGCCCCGATCGCCGAGGCCGTGGTGCGCCACTGGCTCGGCGTCCACGGAGAAACGGTGGGCGAGCCCGCGTGGCGCGCCGACAACACCGGCTGGCGCATCCTCTTCTGGGCGAGCCACGCCCCGCTGATCCTGTCGTCGAGCGACCTCGTCTATCGCTCGGCGGTGCTCAACCATCTCGCGCGCGCGGCGCGCCATCTCGACCGCGTCGCCGACAAGACGCAGCCCGGCACCGGCCAGATGGTCGCATGGGTCGGCATCGTCGCCGCGTCGCTGCTGATGCCCGGCGGCGAGCCGCGGCAGGTGTTCGGCGAGGCGGGGCTGCGCAAGGTTCTCGAAACCAGCTTCTACGCCGACGGCGGCAATATCGCACGCTCGCCGCAGGCGCAGCTCGATGCGGTGATGGCGCTGTCGATGCTCGCGCAGGTCTATGAGATGCGCCGGATGGAGGTGCCGCCCTTCGTGCAGGAAGTGCTCGCACGCGCCGTCCCGGCACTGCTCGGCCTCCTCCACGCCGACGGCGGGATGGGAAGCTGGCAGGGCAGCGGCGCGACGAACGCGGCGCATGTCGAGGCGATCGTCGCCGCGAGCGGCGTGCGCACGCGGCCGCTCAAACAGGCGCGCGACTGGGGCTATCAGCGCCTCGTCGCGAACAAGGTCGTGCTGCTCGCCGACGCGGCGCCGCCCCCCATCGCGCGCGTGACCGAGGCGGGTTGCGCCTCGACCCTCGCCTTCGAACTTTCGGACGGCGACGAGCGGATCGTCGTCAATTGCGGCGGCGCGGCGCTGACCGGCGCGACGATCCCCGCCGATCTCGCGCGCGGGCTGCGCACCACCGCCGCGCATTCGACCCTGACGATTTCCGACAGCAATTCGACCGCGATCCTGCCCAATGGCTCGCTCGGCAAGGGCGTGACCGAGGTCGAGCTCGACCGGCAGGAAACGCCGCAGGGCAGCCGCCTCGAAATGAGCCACGACGGCTATGCGCGCCGCCACGGCCTCATTCACCGCCGCCTGCTCATCCTGTCGCCCAACGGGCGCGAGCTGCGCGGCGAGGACATGCTCCTCCCCGCCCCGCGCAGCCGCCGCAAAGGCGACAAGAGTTTCACGCTGCGCTTCCACCTCGGCCGCAACATCGAAGCGAGCCTCACCGCCGACAATCTCGGCGCGCTCCTTCGGATCACCGACGGCGCGCTCTGGCAGTTCCGTACCTCCGACGGCGCACTGGCGATCGAGGAAAGCCTGTGGGTCGACGGCGACGGCCGCCCGCACCCGACCGAGCAACTCGTCGTCACCGGCACCACCCCGCCGGGCGGCGCGAGCATCGGCTGGATCTTCAAGCACGTCGGCTGACGCGTCGGCACTGTTGCCCCCAACCACCTATGTTACACAGGTGTGACACCGGTGTAACACAGCGGTCATTCCCCGCTGCCAATGCCGCCCCGAATCGCCGGGAGCAAATCTGTCCCGGCGAGCTTCACGCTCTTCGGGGGACCTCATGCACCAGCTTCGCTCAATCCGTTCGCGTATCCTGCTCGGCACCTGCCTTTCGCTCGCCGCCGCGCTTCCCGGCGCCGCCATCGCGTCCGACCTTGTCGGCACCGTTTCCGACGCCACCGACACGCGCGCGCTACAGAGCGCGCAGGTCCGCCTTGTCGAGCTTGGCCGCACGGCAGAGGCCGACCGCGACGGCAGCTTCCGCTTCAGCGACGTTCCCGCAGGCACCTACACGCTCGAGGCGCGCTATGTCGGCGCCGCGCCGGTGACGCGCACGGTCGAGGTTCCGGCGAGCGGGACGGTCACCGCCAACCTCGTCCTCGGCACCGACGGGTCGATCCTCGTCATCGGCCAGGCGGCCAACCTGTCGAGCAGCCTGTCGCGCCAGCGCGCCGCCGACGGCGTCGAAAGCGTGCTCACGCGCGACGGCATCGGCCAGTTTCCCGACCAGAATGTCGCCGAATCGCTCCGCCGCCTTCCCGGCGTCAACATCCTCGACGACCAGGGCGAGGGCCGTTTCGTATCGATCCGCGGCCTCGACCCCGAACTCAACGCGGCGTCGGTCAACGGCGTGCGGCTCCCCGCTCCCGAAAGCGATGTCCGCTCGGTCGCGCTCGACGTGATTTCCAGCGACATCATCGAATCGATCGAGGTCAAGAAATCGCTGACCCCCGACATGGACGCCGACACGATCGGCGCGTCGATCGAGATCCGCACGACGAGCGCCTTCGACCGCAAGAAGGACCTCCTCGTGGTCAAGGCCGAAGGCAGCTACAACGACCTGACCGAAAGCGTGTCGCCCAAGGGCAGCTTCGATTTCTCGAAAAAGCTCGGCGACAATGTCGGCGTCGCGGGCGGCATCAGCTATTACAAGCGCAAGTTCGCGACCAACAATCAGGAAGTGGACGGCTGGGACGAAGACGACGGCCTCGTCTATGCCGACACCGTCGAGTATCGCGACTATGACGTCGAGCGCGAGCGGATCAGCGCATCGCTTTCGTTCGACTTCCGCGTCGGCGACACCACCACCCTCTATGCGCGCGGCCTCTACAGCCAGTTCGACGACCAGGAATATCGCCGCCGCCTGACCTTCGAGATGGACGAAGCGCCGAGCGCGGGCGACGCGAACGGCGTCAGCTTCGACGCCGACGACGGCGAGATTTCGGTCCAGCGCGACCTCAAGGACCGTTTCGAGCGCCAGCGCATCCGCAGCCTCGTCTTCGGCGGCGAAACCGACAGCGGTCCGTGGAACCTCAAATATTCGGCGAGCTGGGCGAAATCGAGCGAGAAGGAAGCCGGCTCGATCGACCCCGTCGTCTATGAGCGCGTGTTCGAGGATGGCGACGGCTTCGGCGTCGATTTCGATTATCGTCGCGACAGGATCGTTCCCTATGCGATCACCTCGGGCGCCGCGGCCTTCCTCGATCCGTCCGAATATGAACTCGACAAGGTCGAACTGACGACGCTGTCCGATGCGCGCGACCGCGAATATGCGCTGAAGGCCGATATCGCGCGCAGCTTTGCGATGCAGGACGGCGCGTTCACGCTGCAATTCGGAACCAAGGCGCGCTGGCGCAAGAAAAGCTACAACGCCGACCTCGAGATATACGAATGGGACGGCGCCGACGACCTGACGCTCGACATGCACGACCTGCTCGGGCCGCAGGATTATGACCTCGCCGCTATCGAACCGATGCTCGCGAAGAAGAAATTCCGTCCCTTCTTCTTCCAGAATATCGGCAGCTTCGAACTCGACGACGGCGACACGTTCGAGGAATCCGAAGTTGCCGACTTCATGGTCAAGGAAGATGTGCTCGCGGGCTATGCGCTCGGCCGCTGGGACAGCGACACGCTGCGCATCATCGGCGGCGTCCGCGTCGAGCAGACGAAGAACGACATTCGCGGCAAGGAGGTCATCCTCGACGACGAAACCGTGACGCCGCTGCGCTTCACGCGCAAATATACCGATTGGCTGCCCAGCCTGACCTTCCGCTTCGAGCCGCAGCAGAACCTCGTCCTGCGCGCCGCGGGATATCGCAGCCTCGTGCGGCCCAAACTGTCGAAACTCGCCCCCAACGTGATCATCGACGACGACGAGGGCGAGGCCGGCAACCCCTTCCTCAAGCCCTATCGCGCGTGGAACGCCGACCTGTCGGCCGAATATTATTTCGGGCGCAATGCCGCGGTCTCGGCGGGCTTCTTCTGGAAGGACATCAAGGATTATATCGTCGACGTCACCGAATTCGACACGAGCTACAACGGCATCGACCTCGACGAGCTGACGACCGCGATCAACGGCGAAAGCGCCGAGATCAAGGGCTTCGAGTTCAGCTACAGCCAGCAGATGAGCTTCCTGCCCGCGCCGTTCGACGGCCTGCTCGCGCAGTTCAACTATACCTACACCGACGCCAAGGGCACGCTCGTCAGCTACGACGACGACGATCAGCCCTATCTGCGCACCATCGGGCTTCCCGCATCGTCGAAACACACGTTCAACGCGGTGCTCGGTTATGAAAAGGGCCCTGTCTCGCTGCGCGTTGCCGGCACCTATCGCGACAAATATCTCGACGAAGCCGGCGGCGCCGCCAACGAAGACCGCATCGTCGCCGACCAGTTCAAGCTCGACCTGTCGGCGAAATTCCGCATCACGCCGGGCGTGCGCATCTTTGCCGAATGGGTCAATGTGACCGACGCGCCCTATTTCGCCTATCAGCAGTTCGAAGGCCGCCGTCGCCTGCTGCAATATGAAGATTATAGCTGGACTGCCAAATTCGGCGTGTCGGCCAACTTCTAAAGTCAGGGGACGAAAGGATGAGGACGTCCAACACCATCGCGGGCGCGGCGCTGGCCGTCGCGCTCGCGGGCTGTGCCGCGCAGGAACCGGTCATCACCGGCATCCCGCCCGTTCCGGTGACGGCCAGCGCCGAGACGGCGCCGGTGGGTACCAGCCGCGCCGACGCCGCCGACGACCCGGCAATCTGGGTCGATCCGGCGAACCCCGGCCGCGCGCTGATCGTCGCGACCGACAAGAAGGCGGGGCTGCACGTCTATGACCTTGGCGGCAAGGACCTCGCCTTTGCCAGGGGCGGGCTCGTCAACAATGTCGACGTCGCGGGCGACATCATCGTCGCGAGCGACCGCAACGACGGGCTGAACGCGCATCTTGCCGTCTTCCGCCTCGACCCCGATGCGCCCGCGATCACACCGCTCGGCCGCGCGGCTGCGGGCACGGGCGAGGCCTATGGCCTGTGCCTCAAGCGCACCGCGCCGGGCGCGCCGATCACCGCCGCGCTGATCGTCAAGGACGGGACGGTGCGCGTCGGCACGCTGGCGGTCGAGGGCACACCCACCTTCGCGGTCGCGTGGGAGCACAAGATCCCGACCCAGTCCGAGGGCTGCGTCTTCGATGGCGACACGCTCTATGTGGGCGAGGAGGATGCGGGCATCTGGCGGCTCGTTCCGGGCAGCGCGGGCGTCGCCGCGACGCTCGTCGCACCGGTCGACAACCAGCGGCTCGTCGCCGACGTCGAGGGACTGGCGACGATCGACCACAAGGGCCAGCGTTATCTGATCGCATCGAGCCAGGGCGACAACGCCTTCGCCGTCTTCCGCCTGCCGTCGATGGACTATGTCGGCCGCTTCGCGGTCGCCGCGGGCGACTTTGGCGCGGTGAACGAAACCGACGGGATCGAGGCGGCCGCAGGCAATTTCGGCGCCGCCTTCCCCGACGGGATTTTCCTCGCACAGGACGGGCACAACGAACCCCGCGCGCAGAATTTCAAGCTCGTGCGCTGGGACCGGATCGCGGCGGCGCTGGGGCTTTAACGCCTGCGCGGATAAGGAATCATGCGTCCCCGCGAAGGCGGGAACGCAGAGCGGCCTTGCGCTGCTCCGCGCTGGGTCGCCGCCTAGGGCTTTATGCTGTGACGCCGCTTGCGATAGCGGGCGGACACGCCTAGGGGGGCCGCGTCTTTCCCGTCACGCAAAAGGCCGTCCCTTCCCATGACCGATCTCGTTCCCGTCCGCCGCGCGCTCCTGTCTGTCAGCGACAAGGCGGGGCTCGCCGAGCTTGCCGCCGCGCTCGTCCGCCACGGCGTCGAGCTCGTGTCGACCGGCGGCACCGCGAAAGCGCTGCGCGAGGCGGGGCATGAGGTGCGCGACGTCGCCGACCTCACCGGCTTTCCCGAGATGATGGACGGCCGCGTCAAGACGCTGCACCCGACCGTCCACGGCGGCATCCTCGCGGTGCGCGACGACGCCGCGCATGTCGCGGCGATGGACGCGCACGGGATCGGCGCCATCGACCTCGTCGTCGTCAACCTCTACCCCTTCGCCGCGACCGTCGCAAAGGGCGCGCCGCGCGACGACATCATCGAAAATATCGACATCGGCGGCCCCGCGATGGTGCGCTCGGCGGCGAAGAACCACGCTTTCGTCGGCATCGTCACCGAGCCCGAGGATTATGCCGCGGTGATCGCCGAAATGGACGCGAACGGCGGCGCGACCAGTCTCACGCTGCGCAAGCGCCTCGCCGCGACGGCCTTTGCCCATACCGCGACCTATGACGGGATGATCGCAAGCTGGTTCGCTTTTGCCGACCAGGGCAAGCTTTTCCCCGACACGCTGCCGCTCACCGCCAAGCTTGCAAACGAGCTGCGCTATGGCGAGAATCCGCACCAGAAAGCAGCGCTCTACCTCCCCGCCGGTCCCGCATCACGCGGCATCGCGCAGGCCGAACAGGTGCAGGGCAAGGAGCTGAGCTACAACAATATCAACGACGCCGACGCCGCGCTCGAACTGGTCGCCGAATTTCGCGACGCCGATCCGACCTGCGTCATCGTCAAGCACGCCAACCCGTGCGGCGTCGCGAGCGCCGCGAGCCTCACCGAAGCCTATGACGCCGCGCTCAAATGCGACGATGTGTCGGCGTTCGGCGGCATCATCGCGGTCAACCGTCCGCTCGACGGCGCGACCGCCGAAGCGATCAGCGCGATCTTTACCGAGGTCGTCTGCGCCCCCGACGCCGACGCCGACGCGCGCGCGGTGTTCGCAAAGAAAAAGAATCTGCGCCTCCTCCTCACCGGCGCGCTGCCCGATCCGGCACGCGGCGGGTTGATGATGAAGACGATCGCCGGCGGCTGGCTCGCGCAGAGCCGCGACAACGGCCGCATCACCCGCGCCGACCTTCAGGTCGTGACCGACCGCGCCCCGACCGACGAGGAACTCGCCGACGCGCTCTTCGCCTGGACCGTCGCCAAGCACGTCAAATCGAACGCGATCGTCTATGCCAAGGGCGGGTCGACCGCGGGCATCGGCGCGGGCCAGATGAACCGCCGCGACAGCGCGCGCATCGCCGCCGCAAAGGCGCGCGAGGCGGCCGAGAGCCACGGCTGGAGCGAAGCGCGCACCGTCGGCAGCGCGGTCGCCAGCGACGCCTTCTTCCCCTTCGCCGACGGATTATTGGCGGCGGTCGAGGCGGGCGCGACCTGCGTCATCCAGCCGGGCGGCTCGATCCGCGACGACGAGGTGATCGCGGCGGCGAACGAGGCGGGGCTCGCGATGGTTTTCACCGGCATGCGCCACTTCCGGCACTGATCGAACCCGCGATGGCGATCCAGATCGACCCGACCGCACGGCCCACCGCGAAAAGCCTGCTCGCGCATCTTTACAACTGGACGATCGCCAAGGCATCGCATCGCCACGCCGAGGGGTGGCTGTTCGCGATCGCCTTCATCGAATCGAGCTTCTTCCCGATTCCGCCGCACCCGGTGCTTGGCCTCATGTGCCTCGCCGACCCGAAACGCGCGGTGCGCTTCGCGGCGATCTGCACCGCCGGATCGGTGCTCGGCGGGCTGTTCGGCTATGCCATCGGCCATTTCCTGTACGAGAGCATCGGCCTGTGGCTGCTCGGCGCGCTCGGTCTCGTCGACAAATTCCCGACCGCCGTCTGCTATCTCAATGAATATGACGCAGAGGCGATCATCATCGCGGGTGCGACGCCGATTCCGTTCAAGCTGATGACCTTGACCGCGGGTTTCACCGGCATGAACCTCGCGACCTTCGTCGGCGCGAGCATCGTCGGGCGCGGGATGATCTTCATGGCAGTCGGCGTGCTCTTCCGCCTGTTCGGCGCGCCGATCAAGGCGTTCATCGAGAAATATCTGGGGATGGTGACGACCGCCTTCGTCGCGCTGGTGATCGGCGGCTTCCTCGTCGTCGGCCTGTTGTCGGGCGACGGCGAGAAAACGGCCGATGCGTGCAGCAATGCGACGTGGGAAAGCGTCGGGATGACGCGGAAATAGAACGCATACGTCCCATTTTTCGCCGTCCCGGACTTGATCCGGGATCCACAGCGCGGCGCTGTGTGAATGGCCCCCGGATCAGGTCGGCGATTATCCCGATTGGACAAGGAACGGGTGATCCCCGGCGAAAGGGATAATGCCGGATCAAGTCCGGGGTGACGACAAGAGGGAAAGCCTTCCTTCCTGTAACGCCAAACTACTCGTTCGCCGCCGCGTGCAGCCAGTCGGCGTGGCGCGGCGCCTTCTTGGTCTGGCTCCACTCCTCGAGCATCAGCGGCGCGACGCGCTTCAGTTCGGCATATTGCTCGTCGGTGCCGATGTCGCACGCGAGCTCGATGCGATGGCCATTGGGGTCGAAGAAATAGATCGACTTGAAAATGCCGTGATGCGTCGGGCCGAGCACCTCGACGCCATTCGCTTCGAGATGCTCCTTCGCCGCGACCAGCTCGTCATAGCTTCCGACCTTGAACGCCAAATGCTGCACCCATATCGGGGTGTTCGCATCGCGCCCCATTTCGGGCTGGTTGGGCAGCTCGAAGAACGCCAGGATATTGCCGTTCCCCGCGTCGAGAAAGACATGCATATAGGGGTCATATTCGCCGGTCGACGGCACATGATCCTCGGCAAAGGCGGTGGTGTAGGTCATGCCGAGCATTTGGCTGTACCATTCGACCGTCGCCTTCGCGTCCTTGCAGCGATAGGCGGCGTGGTGGACGCCGCCGAGTTTGATCGGGCTCGTCATTCTGCCGGCTCCTCGACATTGAGCGCGCCGCGGCGGATCTGGTCGAGTTCCATCGACTTGAACAGCGCGGTGAAATTGCCCTCGCCGAACCCTTCGTCCTTCTTGCGCTGGATGAATTCGAAGAAGACCGGACCGATCACCGTCTGTCCGAAAATCTGGAGGAGCAGGCGCGGGTCGCCATCTTCGGTCGAACCGTCGAGCAATATGCCGCGCGACTGCAATTCCTCGACCGGCTCGCCATGGCCGGGCAGGCGCTCGGCGAGCATCTCGTAATAGGTCGCGGGCGGTGCGGGGGCGAAGGGATTGCCCAGCGCTTTCAGCTTGTCCCACGCGGCGTAAAGATCGTCGCAGCTGAACGCGATATGCTGGATGCCCTCGCCATTATAGGCGCGCAGATATTCCTCGATCTGCCCGCCGCCGCCGGCACCTTCCTCGTTGAGGGGGATGCGGATCTTGCCGTCGGGTGCGGTCATCGCCTTGGACGTGAGGCCCGTATATTCGCCCTTGATGTCGAAATAGCGGATCTCGCGGAAGCCCGCGATGCGCTCATAGAACGCCGCCCAATGCGCCATGCGCCCGCCATAGACATTGTGCGTCAGGTGATCGATGACCTTCAGCCCCGCGCCGACCGGATGGCGGTCGACGCCCTCTTCATACACAAAGTCGATGTCATAGATCGACAGGTCGTCGCCATAGCGGTCGATCAGATAGATGATCGACCCGCCGATGCCGCGGATCGCGGGGAGGCGCAGCTCCATCGGCCCCGTCTTGACCTCGACCGGCTCGGCGCCGCGTTCGATCGCTTGCGCATAGGCCTTGGCGGCATCGCGGCAGCGCCACCCCATGCCGCACGCCGACGGGCCATGCTCGGCGGCGAAATAGGCGGCGGGCGACTTGGGCTCGTAATTGGCGATCAGGTTGATCCCGCCCTGCCGCCACAATTCGACGTCCTTCGACCGGTGGCGCGCGATGCGCGTGAAGCCCATGCGCTCGAAGACCGGCTCGAGCATGCCCTTTTCGGGCGCGGAGAATTCGACGAATTCGAATCCGTCGAGGCCCAGCGGGTTGTCGAACAGGTCGGCCATGGTCATATCCCTCATATGGTTTCAATTGAAACTATTATGCTGGAACGGGGCGTGCGAGTCAATGCACGCTTTAAAGCCCCTCCCCTTCAGGGGAGGGGTTGGGGTGGGGCCTGTAGGGGAAGAATGTGGTCGCGCAGCCCCACCCGCTGCGACTAGCGAACAAGTTCGCAAGTCTCGCTGCCCTCCCCTGAAGGAGAGGGCGAGAGAAATTCAAGCCGCCGCCGTCTCGATCGCCTCGAGCGCGTCCATCCACGCCGCCTCGACGCTCTCCAGCTCCGACGCCAGCTTGCCGCGCCGCTGCGCGAGGTCGCCCATCGTCAGTTTCGCAAGCGCGGGCTCGGCGCTCGCGGGATCGAACATCGCGCGGTCGATCGCGCTGACCTGCTGCGCGAGTTTTCCGGCCTTGGCCTCCAGCTCCTTCGCGCTCTTGCGGAGCGCCGCCTGCGCCTCGCGCGCCTTCGCCGCTTCCTGCCGCGCAAGCTTGGCGTCCTTCGGCTTGGCGGGGGCCGTCTTGGCCTCGCCATTGTCGCTCTTGCCAAGGATATAGGCGACATAATCGTCGATGCTGCCGTCGAAATCGCGCGCCGTGCCGTCGTCGACGAGCACGAGCCGGTCGGCGGTCAATTCGAGCATGTGGCGGTCGTGGCTGACGATGATCACCGCGCCGTCGAAGCCGCTCAGCGCCTGCACCAGCGCCTCGCGCGCGTCGACGTCGAGGTGGTTCGTCGGCTCGTCGAGGATCAGGAGGTGCGGCGCCTCGCGCGTGATCAGCGCCAGCGCCAGCCGCGCGCGCTCGCCGCCCGACAGCTTGCCGACCTCGGTCGTCGCCTTGTTGCCCGAAAAGCCGAAACGCCCCAATTGCGCGCGCACCGCGCCGGGCGTCTTGCCCGCCATCACCCGCGTCATATGCCCCAGCGGCGTGTCGCTGCCGTCGAGTTCCTCGACCTGATATTGGGTGAAATATCCGACGCGCATCTTGCCCGACGCCGCCATCGCGCCATCCTCGGGCTTGAGCTGCGCCGCGAGCAGCCGCGCGAGCGTCGTCTTGCCATTGCCGTTGCGCCCGAGCAGCGCGATGCGGTCGTCGGGGTCGATCCGCAGGTTGAGCCGGCTCAGCACCGGCCTGCCCGGCGCATAGCCGACGCTGGCAAGGTCGAGCGTGATCAGCGGCGGGCGAAGCTCGTCGGCGGGGCTCGGGAAGTCGAACACAAGGCTGGGGTCTTCGGCGAGCGCCGCGATCGGCTGCATGCGTGCCAGCTGCTTCGCGCGCGATTGCGCCTGTTTCGCGGTCGAGGCGCGCGCGCTGTTGCGCGCGATATAATCCTGCAGCTTCGCGCGCTGGGCGTCCTGCGCCGCCTTCGCCGCGGCAAGCTGCGCGGCGCGTTCGGCGCGCTGGCGCTCGAACGCGTCATAGCCGCCGGGATAGAGCGTCACCTTCCCGCCTTCGAGGTGGAGGATATGGTCGACGACATTGTTGAGCAGGTCGCGCTCGTGACTGATGACGACGAGCTGGCCCGGATAGGCGCGCAAAAAGCTTTCGAGCCACATCGTCGCCTCGAGGTCGAGGTGGTTCGACGGCTCGTCGAGCAGCAACAGGTCGGGGTTCGAAAAGAGCAGCGCGGCGAGCGCGACGCGCATCTTCCACCCGCCCGAAAAGCTGTCGAGCGGCTGGCCCTGCATATCCTCGTCGAAACCGAGTCCGGTCAGGATGCGTGCGGCGCGCGCGGGCGCGGTATAGGCGTCGATCGCGATCAGCCGCTCGTGAATGTCGCCAAGCTTGTGCGCATCCTGCTCGACCTCCGACGCCGCGAGCAGTTCGGCGCGCTCGGTGTCGGCGGCGAGCACCGTCTCGAACGGCGTCGCGCTGCCGCTCGGCGCTTCCTGCGCGATATAGCCGATGCGCGTCTTGCGCGGCATTTCGATGCCGCCCTCGTCGGCCTCGAGGCTGCCGATCATCGCCTTCATCAGCGTCGACTTGCCCGCGCCGTTGCGCCCGATCAGCCCGGTCCGGCTTCGTGCCGGCAGGCTCGCGGTCGCGCGGTCGAGGATGGTGCGCCCGCCAAGGCGCACGGTAAGTCCGTTGATCGTCAGCATGGCGCGCGCCCCTAGCATGGCGCGCGGCAAAGCCCAAGCCGCTGTGCGTCCGACCTAATGCCCGGTCGCCATCGCGACCTTCTTCGGCAGCGGAACGAACCAGACGGCCGCCGCCGCGATCAGGAATACGACGCCGGAGGCGAGGAAGATATGCAGCACGCCGATCGTCGCCGCCTGTATCTCGACCAGCCGGTCGATCGCCGCGCGCGCCTGTTCGAGCGTCAGCCCCGCGCGTTCGAGCATCGACATCGCGCCGGCAGGGTCGTTGAGCGCGGGGACGAGCTCCGACCGCGCGACGCGCGATTGCGAATCCCAGGCGGTCGTCGCGATGGCGGTCGCGATCGCACCGCTCAGCGTGCGGAGGAAATTCATCAGCCCCGCCGCCATCGTCTGGTCCTTTTCGGGGACCGAACTCAGCGCCAGCGCGGTGAGGCCGACGAAGAAGAAGGGCATGCCCATCCCCTGAAGCAGGTGCGGCGTGACGAGCGTCCAATAATCGGTGTCGGCGGTCCAGCCCGCGCGCAGCAGCGACATCAGCGCCATCCACAAGATGCCCGCGAAGATCGAGATGCGAATGTCGATCCGCCCGATCAGCGCCGCGGCAATCGGCGAGAAAAGCACCGCGAACACCCCGATCCACGCGACGATCAGCCCGGTGTCGGTCGCGGTATAGCCCGCGACCTGCTGGAGCCACAGCGGGGTCAGCACGACCTGCGCGAAAAAGGCCCCGAAGCCGAGCGAGATGGCGAGCGTCGAGAAACTGAAACCCCGGAAACGAAAGATGCGCAGATCGACGACCGGATTGGCGTCGGTCAGTTCCCAGATGACGAAGGCGGCAAAGCTGATTGCCGAGAGGATCGCGAGCCCGACGATCCACGCCGAACCGAACCAGTCGTGTTCGCGCCCGGTGTCGAGCATGATCTGGAACGCGCCGACCGACAGCACGAGCAGCGCCATGCCGACCATGTCGATCGGCGCCTTGATGCGCGGCGTTTCAAAGCGCGGGAGCAGGCTGCCGACGCCAAAGGCGCAGATCGCGACGACGGGCAGGTTGATGAAGAAAATCCACGGCCAGCCCCAATTGTCGCTGATCTGTCCGCCGAGAATCGGCCCGAGGATCGGCGCCGTGGTCGTCGTCATCGCCCAGATGGCAAGCCCGATCCCCGCCTTTTCCTTCGGGAAGATGCGCAGCAAAAGGATTTGCGTGAGCGGCATCAGCGGTCCGCCCGACAGTCCCTGCAGCACGCGGAACAGGACGAGCGCGTCGAGCGTGCGCGACACGCCGCACAGGAAGGAGAAGATGCCGAACCCGATAATCGAGATGATGAACCAGCGCACCGTGCCGAATCGCGCCGCGAGCCAGCCGGTCAGCGGGACGATGATCGCGTCGGCGACGGCATAGCTGGTGATGACCCACGTCCCCTGCGTCGGCGACACGGCGAGCCCGCCCGCGATGTGCGGCACCGACACATTGGCGATCGTCATGTCGAGCACGACGACGAAATTGGCGAGCGCGAGCGCGAAGGCGGCGGCGATCAGCCGGACGCCCGACAGCGGCTCGACCGCAGGCGGCGCGACGGGGGCGGCGCTGGCCATCCTAGCCTGCCTTCCTATGACCCGTCATTGCGAGCGAAGCGAAGCAATCTCCAGCGCCCGGCCTTGTGCCGGGGCCCGAACTGGGGATTGCCGCGTCGCCTGCGGCTCCTCGCAATGACGATCGGAAAGGGCGGGACATCAGTCGTCCCCGCGCGTGTCGATCGTCGCCTCCATCGACAGCCCGACGCGCAGCGGGTGCGCTTTCAGCTGCTCGCGGTCGAGCGTAATCCGCACCGGCAGGCGCTGGACGACCTTCACCCAATTGCCCGTCGCATTCTGCGCGGGGATCAGCGAAAAGGCCGCGCCGGTGCCGCCCGCAATGCCGGTGACGCGCCCGGTATAGACGACGTCGCCGCCATAATAGTCCGACACCAGCTCGACCGGCTGGCCGATACGGATGCGCCCGAACTGGCTTTCCTTGAAATTGGCGTCGACATAGGCGGCATCGACCGGGACGATGATCATGATCGGCGCGCCCGCCGCGACCCGCTGGCCAACCTGGACCTGCTTGTTCGTGACGATCCCGTCGACCGGCGCGCGGATCACCGTGCGTTCGAGGTCGAGCCGCGCCTTGTCGACGCGCGCCTGCGCCGCGGCGACGTCGGGCGCGGTGTCGATCGTCGTCCCGCGCACCACCGCCTCGGCCGCGCCGAGGTCGCCGCTCGCCGACCCGCGCGTCGCTTCCGCCGCGGCGATTCCCGCCGCAGCCAGATCGCGCGCCGCCTGCGCCGATTGCAGCGCCGCGCGCGCCGCCGCCAATTCCTCGCCCGACACCGCGCCGGTTCCCGCGATGCTTTCGCGCCGCGCAAATTCGGCGCGCGCCTTTTCGACCGCGGCATTGGCGTCGCGCAGCCGTGCCTGCGCCTGTGCAATGTCGGCGCCGCGCGCCGCGACGCGCGCCCGCGCCGCCTGCGCGGTGGCGCTCGCCTGGCCATAGCGCTGCCGCGCCTGCCGCAGCGCCGCCTCGGCGTCGGCGAGCGCGATCCGCTGGTCGGCGTCGTCGAGGATGACGAGGATGTCGCCCTTCTTCACCGCCTGCGTGCCCGCAACGCGCACCTCCTTCACCGGCCCCGAAACGAGCGCTGTGACCTGCGCCGAATCGGCGCCGACATAGGCATTGTCGGTGTGCACGCGCCCCGCCTGCGTCAGATAATACCAGCCCGCCCACAGGATCGCCGCACTCGCGACGACAATCGCGAGGATGCGCAGCGCCTTGCGCCGCTTCGCGCTACGCGCGGCGGCGGCGGGGTCGGCGTCTTCGGGGAGGGGAGCGTCGGCGCGGATTGCAGCCGTATCTTCGGCCATCATTTGTCTCCTGTCGTGGGGTCGGCGCGGTATCCGCCGCCGAGCGCGCGGATGAGCGCGATGTCGAGCGCCATTTGCCGCGCCTCGAGGTCGGCGACCTGCCGGTCGAGCGCGATCATGCTGTCTTCGGCGGTGAGCTGCGCGAGCTGGTTTGCGAGGCCCGCGCGATAGCGCAGCCCGGCAAGCTCCGCCGCCTCGGCCGCCGCGTCGCGCGCGGCCTTGCGGTCGGCAAGCTGGCGCGCCGCGGCGTCGCGGCTCGCGGCGATGTC
>Ga0098074_1000245_pt1 | contig 42876 bp, 38 predicted proteins | sample 32_taG_FD_75064 | JGI IMG/M metagenome (GOLD analysis project Ga0098074, IMG submission 75064) | Marine viral communities from the Gulf of Mexico - 32_GoM_OMZ_CsCl metaG | ecosystem: Environmental > Aquatic > Marine > Oceanic | place: Atlantic Ocean: Gulf of Mexico | collected 2015-07-12 | reverse complement strand
TTCGACGATGTCGTCCTGCGCCAGCTTGGTCAGCGCATCCTCCACCATGCCGACCGCGCCGAGCACGATCTTGGCCCGTGCCGCGATGATCGCATCGGCCTGCTGCCGCTTGAGCATGGCGCTGGCGATCTCGCTGGCATAGGCGAGGTGAGTGAGGCCCGCCTCGTCGACGAGGATCCCGGCAGCTTTCAGCCGGTCGTTGAGTTCCTCGAGCAGTTCGCGGTTGATGACGTCGGCGCTGCCGCGCAGCGTCACTTCCTCGTTCTCGAAATCGTCATAGGGATGGCGCGACCCGACAGTGCGCAGCCCCGCCTCGATCTGGATGTTCACGAATTCCTTGTAGTCGTCGACGTCGAAACTGGCCTGCGCAGTATCCGCCACCCGCCACACGACGTTGCAGGCAATTTCGATCGGATTGCCGCGCAGATCGTTGATCTTCACCCGCTCCGAATGGATGTTGTGCGCGCGGACCGAGAGCTTGGTCCGGACCATCCACGGCCACACCCAGCGCAGGCCCTCGCGCCGCTCGGTGCCGCGATAGGCGCCGAACAGCGTGATCACCGCGGCCTGGTTGGGCTGGATCATGAAAAAGCCCGCCGCCAGGAAGGCGAGCACCAATATCGGCAGGATCAGCAGGCCGACGAAGGTCAGCTTGGCGGCCCTGTCGGCGTCATGCAGCGGCATGTTGCCCGCGATGTTCCATGCCGCCAGCACCAGCAGCAGCGCGATCAGCGCCAGCACCGGATAACCGCTGAAGCTGGAGCCCGGATGCTCGCTGCTGGTTTTCATTCCCCTGAGTTCGACAGCCATGACGAATCATCCCTCCAATAATTATGATATCACTTTTATATCACAGGGTGACGGGGTTCAATGGTCTCCGATCACACGGAGGAAGCGCTCGCCATAGGCTTCGAGCTTTTTCGCTCCGATACCGGGGAGCCGGCCCAGTTCGCCGAGCGTGCCGGGGCGCGCGCCGGCCATCTCGCGCAGCGTCGAATCGTGGAAGACGACATAGGGCGGCACCTGCGCTTCCTCGGCCAGTTCCTTGCGCAGCGCGCGCAGCGCCTCGAACAATGGATCGCCCACCGGGTTGGGGATCGCATCGCCGCGGCGGCGCCGCTGGCGCTTGGGCGGCACAACGATCTCGACCGCGCGCCCGCCGGTCAGGATCGCGCGCGCCGAGCCGCCCAGCGCGAGCCCGCCATGCTCGGTTGCGACCAGGTCGCCGCGCGCCTGCAACGCCCGCGCGACCGGCTGCAGCAGGCGCGCGTCCTCGCCCTCGACGATCCCGTAGACACTCAACCGGTCGTGCCCGCGCTGGCGCACGCGCTCGTCCTCGCTCCCGGTCAGGACCTTCTGCAGGTGGCCCATGCCAAAGCTTTGCCCCGTGCGGTAAACCGCCGAGAGCAGCTTGCGCGCCAGCTCGGTGACATCGGTCACGCTCGGCTGTTCGAGGCAATTGTCGCAATTGCCGCAGGTCTCGGGCGGGTTCTCCCCGAAATGGCGCAGCAGCACCGCGCGGCGGCAGGCGGCGGTCTCGACCAGCCCGGCAAGCGCGTCGAGTCGCGCACGCTCCGCGCCGCGCCGCCCCTCGTCGATTTCGGCCAGCCGCTGCCGCGCGGTGGCGAAATCACCCGCGCCCCAGAACATTACCGCTTGGGCCGGATCGCCGTCGCGCCCCGCCCGGCCGGTTTCCTGGTAATAGCCCTCGATCGACTTGGGCACGCCGACATGCGCGACGAAGCGCACGTCGGGCTTGTCGATCCCCATGCCGAAGGCGACCGTGGCGACGATCACCATGTCCTCGCTGGTCACGAATGCCGCCTGGTTGGCAGCGCGCGTCCCCGCATCGAGCCCCGCGTGATAGGGCAGCACCGCGCGCCCGGTGGCAGCGGCCAGCTTGTCCGCCAGATCCTCCACCTTGCGCCGCGTCGGGGCGTAGACGATCCCCGGACCGGGTGCGGCGGCCATCAGATCGGTCAGCTGGCGCACCGGGTTGTCGCGGTGGCGGATGGCATAGCGGATGTTGGGCCGGTCGAAGCCTGCGAGCACCAGCCCGTCGTCGGGTATGCCCAGCTGCGTCATCACGTCGCTGCGGGTCTGCTTGTCGGCGGTGGCGGTCAGCGCCAGCCGCGGGACCTGCGGGAAAGCATCGAGCATGCCGCGCAGCATGCGGTAGTCGGGGCGGAAGTCGTGCCCCCATTCGGACACGCAATGCGCCTCGTCGATCGCGAAGAGACATAGCGGTGCGGCACCCAGCAGGTCGCGGAAACCCGGCTGGCTGGCGCGTTCGGGCGCGACATAGAGCAGGTCCAGTTCGCCCGCGCGGAAGGCATCCTGCGTTTCGCGCCAGTCGGCATCGGCGCTGGTCAGCGTGGCCGCCCGGATGCCGTTGGCGCGCGCGCTGCGCAGCTGGTCGTGCATCAGCGCGATCAGCGGGCTGATGACCACGCAGGTCCCCGGCAGCATGACTGCGGGCAGCTGGTAGGTCAGCGACTTGCCCGCCCCCGTCGGCATGACCGCCAGCGTCGACTGCCCGTCCAGCACGCGCGCAACGACCTCTTCCTGCCGCCCGCGGAAACCGTCGAAGCCGAAGACATCCTTGAGGGAATGATATGCGCTGGCGATCCCGGTCATGTGCGCCTGATGGCAGATGGTTTGGCGCGCGCAACCGGCGCGCCGCGATTTTCCCCTTGCCCAGCGCCTGTCGCTTGCGCTTTACCCGCCGCGCAAGTTCGAAACCGGAGAGAGAACCGCCATGAAATTCCGTATCGCCCTGACTGCTGCCGCCTCGCTCGCGCTCGCCGCCTGTGGCAGCAGCGAAGATGCCTCGACCGAAGCCGAGGCCGACACCGTCGAAATGACCGCCGACGAAGCGCTGACCGATGTCGAGGAAATGCCCGTCGAGGATCCCGCCGCCAACACCGCCCCGGTCGAGATGGACACCGCCTCGCCGAGCGAGGAAGCGGAGATCCAGGAAGCCGGCGACAGCGCCGCCGATACCGCTGCCGCAGCCATGGATGCGATGGCCGAAGACGCGAACTGACCGGCCTGCACACGCGCCGCGTTCTTCCGGACGCAGCCACGCCGTAACGTCCTTTGCGCGGCCCGTGTGTACGCCTAGCCTTCGCGTCCATGACTCGACTCGTCGCCCCTGCCGCCGCGCTGCTTGCGCTGTCCGCCACACTCGCCTGCAGCGATAGCAGCGAGGGCGATCAGCCGCCCGGAGCCGTGACCCAGAGCGAGGCTGCCGCGCTCGACGATGCGGCCGCCATGATCGACGAGCGGCGCCTGCCCGAAGGCCTCGTGCCCGACGACGGGGCGATGCCGCCCGCCGCGGCCCCGCGCGAAACGGGCGGACCGGAACCAATGGAGCTTCCCCAATGAGTGTCACCACTGCCCCCGGCATGGATGCCGAAACCTTCGACCAGTTCCTCGACCAGCTCGAACGCTATGTCCGCGAACGGCTGATCCCGGCCGAGACCGAGGTCATCGCGAACGACCGCATCCCCCACGAGATCGTCGCGGAAATGAAAGAAATGGGGCTGTTCGGCCTGACCGTGCCCGAGGATTTCGGCGGCGCCGGCCTCAACACCACCCAATATGCCAAGGTCGTGCAGACGATGGCCTATGCCGCGCCCGCCTATCGCTCGATCTTCTCGATCAATGTCGGCATGTTCAATTCGGCGATCAAGAATGGCGGGACCGACGCGCAGAAGGCCGAATGGTGGCCCAGGATCGCCGAGGGTGCGATCGCCTGCTTCGGCCTGACCGAACCCGGTTCGGGCAGCGACAGCGCCGCCATGGCGACCACCGCGCGGCCCGATCCCGAAGGCAACGGCTGGATCCTCAACGGGACCAAGCGCTACATCACCAATGCCCCGCATGCCGATGTCGGGCTGATCATGGCCCGCACCGAGAAGGACGCGCAGCCCAAGAACGCGCATGTCAGCGCCTTCATCGTGCCGATGGACACGCCCGGCGTATCGACCAGCAGCCCCGACAAGAAGATGGGCCAGGCGGGCAGCCATATCTCCGACATCATGCTCGACGACGTGCATGTCCCCGGCGACGCGTTGCTGGGCGAGCAGACCGGGCAGGGCTTCCGCTTCGCCATGATGAGCCTCGACAATGGCCGTATCTCGGTCGGCGCGGCGAGCACCGGCTATGCGCGCCGCGCGCTCGATTCGGCGCTCAAATACGCCAATGAGCGGCAGGCGTTCGGCGAACCGATTGCCAATTTCCAGCTGATCCAGCAGATGCTCAGCGAAAGCTGGACCGAAATCTACGCTGCCGAGGCGATGATGGCCGATGTCACCGCGCGGGTCGATCGCGGCGAGAACACCGTCAAGCACGCCGCCGCCTTCAAGGTGTTCGCCTCCGAAATGTGCGGCCGCGTGGTCGACCGGGTGGTGCAGATCTACGGCGGGGCGGGCTATCTGGCCGAATACGACGCCGAACGCTTCTTCCGCGATGCGCGCATCTACCGCATCTATGAAGGCACCACGCAGATCCTCCAGCTGCAGATCGCCAAGCACATGCTGCGCGATTACGCGGCGGGGATCTGAGCGTGTACCAGCTTCTCGACGGACTGAGCATCATCGAGGCCTCGAGCTTCGTCGCCTCGCCCACCGCCGGCCTCTATTGCGCGCAATTGGGCGCCGAAGTGATCCGCGTCGATCACAAGGAAGGCGGGCTCGATTACGACCGCTACATGCTGACCGAGCAGGGCCGCAGCCTGAGCTGGGAAAACCTCAACCGGGCGAAGAAATCGGTCGCGCTCGACCTGCGCAGCGGCGAGGGGCGCGAACTGCTGGTCGCGCTGTCGGCCAATACGGGCAATCTCATCACCAACCTGCCGGAAAAGAGCTTCCTCGGGCATGGTGCCATCGCCGCGCAGCAGCCGGAAGGCGCGCCCGAACTGGTCAGCGTGCGCATCATGGGCTGGCACGATGGGCGCCAGGCGATGGATTTCACCGTCAATGCGGCAAGCGGTTATCCGCTGATGTGCGGGCCCGAAGACTGGGACATGGCCAATGCGCCGCCGGTCAACCAGGTACTGCCCGCATGGGACTTCATCACCGGCGCCTATTGCGCCTTCGCGCTGCTCGCCGCGCTGCGCCAGCGCGATGCGACGGGCCAGGGCAGCGAATTGCGCGTGCCGCTGGGCGATGTCGCGATCGGTACGATGGCCAACAGCGGCGCATTGGCTGAGATGCTCTATCGCGGCGGCGACCGCGAACGGCTGGGCAATGCGATCTGGGGCGCGTTCGGGCGCGACTTCCGCAGCCGCGACGGGGTGCGCTTCATGGTCGCGGCACTGACGGCCAAGCAATGGGACGGCCTCGTCGCCGCCTTCGGGATCGCGGACGCGATTGCCGCGCTCGAGGCCGAGCTGGGCGTGCGCTTCGCCGATGGCGACCGGCCACGCTTCGAAAACCGCCACCGCCTGTTCGCGCTGTTCCAGGAACGCGCGGACAGGATGGACTGGGACGAATTGTCCGCCAGTCTCGCGGCGCATGGCACCACTTTCGAGCGCTACCGCACTATGCACGAGGCGGCGAACGACGCCGCGCTGGTGGCCGACAACCCGCTGTTCGGTGCTTCGCCCGCCAATCCCAGCGGCTTCGAATATCCGGCCACGCGCAGCTTTGCGAACATCCCTTCGCGCGAAGCCGCTGCGCCCGCACCCGCGCCCTATCTGGGCCAGCACACCGAGGAAGTGCTCGCCGAACGGCTCGGCCTGTCCTCGGGCGCGATCGGCAAGCTCGTCGATCGCGATATCGCCCGCCTCTCCGACAAGGATTAAGCCATGACGACACTCCGCCGCGTAGCCATCTGCAAGCCCCTGCGTACACCGGTCGGCAAGTTCCTCGGCAGCCTCGCTCCGCTCGAGGCCGGCGCGCTCGGCGCAGTGATCATCAAGGCGCTGGTCGAACGCAGCGGGGTTGACCCGCTGCGGGTGGACGACGTGGTGTTCAGCCAGGGCTATGGTAGCGGCGAGGCCCCGGCGATCGGGCGCTGGAGCTGGCTGGCGGCGGGCTATCCGATCGAAGTGCCCGGCTTCCAGCTCGACCGGCGTTGCGGCTCGGGCCTGCAGGCGGTCGCGACTGCGGCGATGATGGTCCAGACCGGCGTCGCCGACTGCGTGCTCGCGGGCGGGGTCGAGAGCATGTCCAATGTCGAACATTACACCACCAAGGCGCGCCACGGCGCACGGCTGGGCGACATGGTGCTGTGGGACCGGCTGACGCGCGGGCGGTTGATGAGCCAACCGATCGAACGTTTCGGCGTGATCACCGGCATGATCGAGACCGCCGAAAATCTCGCCAAGGATTACGACATCAGCCGCGAGGCCGCCGATGCATTCGCGGTGCGCAGCCACCAGAACGCCGCCCGCGCCTGGGCCGAAGGCCGGTTCGACGACCAGCTGGTCCCGGTGGAAATCCCGCAACGGCGCGGCGATCCGGTGGTCTTCGCGCGTGACGAGGGTTTCCGCGAGGAGGCCAGCATGGACACGCTGGGCAAGCTGCGCCCGATCGACGGCAAGCGCGATGCGGATGCGATCGTGACGGCGGGCAATGCCAGCCAGCAGAACGACGCCGCCGCCGCCTGCCTGGTGGTGGCAGAAGACAAGGTGGCGGAACTGGGCCTCGAACCGATTCTGTGGTTCCATTCGTGGAGCGCGGCCGGCTGCGATCCCAGCCGGATGGGGATCGGCCCCGTTCCCGCGGTCGAACGGCTGTTCGCCAAGACCAACATGGGCTGGGACGATATCGGGCTGATCGAACTCAACGAAGCCTTCGCCCCGCAGGCGCTCGCCGTGCTCAAGGGCTGGGGTTTCGCCGAGGACGACAGCCGCCGCGAGCTGGTCAACGTCAACGGGTCGGGCATTTCGCTGGGCCATCCGATCGGCGCGACGGGGATCCGCATCCTCGCCGACATGGCGCATGAAATGCAGCGCCGCGAGGTCCGCTACGGGCTCGAGACCATGTGTATCGGCGGGGGCCAGGGGATGGCCGCCGTCTTCGAACGCGCCGCCTGATGGCCGATTGGGCCGACTGGATCGGGCGCGAGCAGCGCGCTGCAGACCGGCTCGATCCCGGGCTGGCGGCGCGGTGGTACGCAACCTTCGATCACGGCGCGCCTGCCTCGACCGCCATGCCGCAGGGGATCCATTTCTGCCTCTGCACGCCCGAAGCACCGACTGCGCGGCTGGGCCCCGACGGGCATCCGCTGCGCGAGGACGACCCGGCGAGCTTCCTGCCCCCGATCCCGCTGCCGCGGCGGATGTGGGCGTCGAGCGATATCGAATTCCGCGCCCCCATGACGATCGGTGCGACGATCGAGCGGACCAGCCGCGTCGTCTCGATCACGCCTAAGTCGAGCAGCCGCGGCGAAATGGTTTTCGTCGAGATCGACCACGAGACCAGCGCCGACGGCAAACTCGCCGTGCGCGAGCGGCAGAGCGCGGTCTATCTCGAGGCGCTGGCACCCGATGCCCCCCTGTCGCCGCCGGCACCATCCCCCGAAGTGTTCGACCCGCAGGCATGGGACCTCCATCGCCAGCTTGTGCCCGATACGCGGCTGCTGTTCCGCTATTCGGCGCTGACCTTCAACACCCACCGCATCCATTACGATGCGCCCTATGCGCTGGAGCAGGAGCGCTATCGCGGCCTGGTGGTCCACGGCCCGCTGACCGCCAGCCTGCTGCTGCAACTGGCCGCCGAACGCTTTGGCGAGAACCGGCTGGCGCAGTTCGGTTTCCGCGGGGTCAGCCCCGCGATTGCCGGCGAAGCGCTGCATCTGGTGCTGCGCGGGGCCGCCGACGACATCGAGCTCGCCGCTTTCGCAGGGGACGGGCGGCAGGTGACAAAAGCCTCTGCCCGCCTCGCCTAGTCGCTCGGGAAGCTCTCGATCGGTTCGATCACCGTATAGCGTTCGACTTTGGGCTCGCGGCCCAGCGGCGGAAAGTCGATCTGCGGCGGTGCGACACGCGTATCCGGCAGGCGGTCGAGCAGGTCGCGCAGCAGCGTCAGCCGGCCGCGCTTCTGGTCGTTGAAATCGACCAGTGTCCACGGCGCCCATTCGGTATGCGTCGCCGCCAACATCGCCTCACGCGCTTCGGTATAGACATCGTATTTCCCCCGCGCCGCCAAGTCGACGGGGGACAGCTTCCAGCGTTTGAGCGGATCGTCCAGCCGTTCGCGCAGCCGTTTCTCCTGCTGTGCCTGATCGGTGCCGAGCCAGTATTTGAACAGCAAGATGCCATCGTCGACGAGCATCTTCTCGAACACCGGGGCCTGCTCGAGAAATCGTGCGACCTGCGGCGCATCGGCATAGCCCATGACCTTCTCGACGCCCGCGCGATTGTACCAGCTGCGATCGAACAGCACGATTTCGCCCGCGCTCGGCAGGTGCCGGACATAACGCTGGAAATACCACTGGCTCTGTTCGGCCTCGGTCGGCTTGGCAAGCGCGGCGATATGGCACTGGCGCGGGTTGAGTTTTTCGGACACCGCGCGAATCGCGCCGCCCTTGCCCGCAGTATCGCGCCCCTCGAACAGGACGACGATGCGCTGCCCCGTCGCTTGCGCCCAGCGCGCCATGGCGGCCAGTTCCTCACGCATCGGTGCGAGCGCGGCCTTGTAGTCCCTCGATTTCATCACGCCCTCGGCATTTGTGTGCGGCCGTCAATGATAGTATCATCCGCGACGATATGGCTACACTTGCACAGACCGAACAGGATTTTACCCGTTTGCCGGACCTTCCGGCAGAGGTATTCACCGCCCCGCTCAAGAAACCGGACCGCGTGGGCGACGACTGGCTCGAGCCCGAACAGACCCAGTATTCGAGCGACGACGACGCGATCTGGAACGACCTGTTCGAACAGCAGATGAAGGTGCTGCCGGGGCGCGCGGCCAGCGCGTTCATGGCCGGGCTGGACAAGCTTGACCTCAGCCGCGGCGGGGTGCCCGAATTCGGACGCCTGTCCGAAGAGCTCGATACGCTCACCGGGTGGAGCGTGGTCCCCGTGCCGATGCTGATCCCCGATCACGTGTTCTTCTGGCACTTGGCCAACCGGCGCTTCCCCGCGGGCAATTTCATTCGCACGCGCGAGACCTTCGATTACATCCAGGAACCCGACGTGTTCCACGACGTGTTCGGCCACGTCCCGATGCTGACCGATCCGGTCTATGCCGATTACATGCAGGAATATGGCCGCGCGGGCTGGAAGGCGATGCGCTACAACCGGCTCAAGGCGCTCGGTTCGCTCTACTGGTACACCGTCGAATTCGGGCTGCTGCAGGAAGCCGACGGGATCAAGGCCTATGGCGCGGGGATCCTCTCGGGCCCGACCGAGGTGGTCTATGCCACCGAGGCCAAGAGCCCCAACCGCATCATGCTCAATGTCGACCGCGTCATGCGCACCGACTACGTGATCAGCGATCTGCAGCCGACCTATTTCGTGATCGAGAGCTTCGAGGACCTCTACCGCCAGACGGTTGAGCGCGATTTCGACCAGCTCTACAAAAGCCTCGGTCCCGGGTTCACCTATGCCAACACCGCGGTGATCGATGTCGACCATGTGGTGAACCACGGCTCGCTCGAATACACGCTGCGCGGCGGACGCGGATCGGGCGCGGCCCCGGTCTGACCTCCGCAAGGTCCGGCGAAAACCAGCGCCCAACGAAAAACGGCCCCGGATCGCTCCGGGGCCGCATGATCGCATAACGATCGACGATGCTTACATTTCGTCGATTTCGTCAGCCTGCTCTTCCATGGATTCTTCCATGGCGTCGGTCTGGTCGTCCATGACGTCAGCCTGGTCTTCGGTGATTTCACCGGCTTCTTCCATGGCGTCAACCTGGTTGTCACGAGCGTCTTCCATCTCTTCGATGTTTTCTTCGGCTTCGTTTTCTGCTGCGCTGTCGCAAGCGGCAAGGCCGAGGCTCATGGCGGCGGCGGTAGCGACGAGCGTTGCTTTATTGAACTTCATGTAAATTCCCCTTTTGTCGTTCCAGCCGCGTTTTCGAAATGCGGCAAGAATGTGATGAACGGACTATTGTTCCTTCGGTTCCCGGCAGTCAAGCAAGAACGCCGGGGGTGGAGGTTTGCCGTATCGGATACGAAATGGCCCGGGGAACGCCCGGGCCGTCAACCATATGCGAGACGCCAATCCATTCCGTCCGCGTTTGTACCGGATGATCGAGCGATGTGAAGCGGGATTCAGTTATAGGCCCGCTGGCGGATGAGGTTGAACACCCCGATCGCGACGACCGATCCGAGCACTGCCCACAGCAGCGCGACGCCACTGACCGTGCCGAAAACCGCCCCGTTGCCGGCGATCAGCCCGGTCACGAGCGAGCCGAGCACGCCGACGAGCGCATTGGCGAGGATGCTGCGGCCATCTTCGATCCTGAGAATAATCGTTGCCAGCCAGCCCAAGAGGGCTCCTACGACAACCAGAATCAACAAACCCATCGGTGCGTACCTTCGTCTTTCATTCACCGGAGACAAGCACGCAAATGATCAAAGGTTCCTTACGGCAGACCCCGGATCGCTCGCCCCGTGGCATCCATGCCACACTTCGTCAGGCGAAAGTCAGCCAGGCCAGGGCGGCGGAACCGGCGATGATCCGGTACCACGCGAAGGGCGTGAAGCCGCTGCGGCTGACATAGGCGACGAAGGCGCGGATCACGAACAGCGCGACGATGAAGCTGACCGCGAAGCCGAGCGCAATATGGTCCCAGCCCACCCGCGTCGCGCCGGCCATCATCTCGTCGTATTTGGTGGCGACTTCGAGCGTGGTCGCACCGACCATCGTCGGCACCGCCAGGAAGAAGGAGAATTCAGCCGCCGTCTTGCGATTGATGCCCATCGCCAGCGCCCCCATGATCGTCGCGCCCGAACGGCTGACGCCGGGCACCATGGCGAGACATTGAGCGAACCCGACGCCGAGCACCTTTGCAAGCGGCAGTTCGGCCACGCCGCGCCCTTCGTCGCGGGGGTTGGCCGCACGTTCGATCACGATGATAGCCACCCCGCCGGCAATCAGCGCCCAGGGCACGATCCCCGGGTTGCCGAGCATGGCCTCGAAGCTTTCGTAGAGCGCGAAGCCGATCACTGCACTGGGCAGGAAGCCGAGCAGGATGTTGCGTGCGAACATCAGCCCTTCGCGTTCGCGCCTGAGCACGCCGATCCCGGCCGACCAGAAGGTGCCCCAGTATTGGTAGACCACTGCCAGGATCGCGCCCAGCTGGATCACCACATTGAACATCGCCCATTCGTTGGGATCCGCGCCCGACAGTTCGGTCGCGAGAATGAGGTGACCGGTCGATGAAACCGGGATGAATTCGGTGAGCCCCTCGACGATGCCGAGGAAGATCGCGGTGATGTAATCGTTCATTGCGGGACGCCCCAAGAGCAGTGGACTGCGCGAGTCAAGCGGTCAGGCGCTTTCCAGACCGAACTGGAGCGAAGCGAGCCGGGCGTAGAGCCCGCCATTGGCCGACAGCGTGTCGTGCGTACCCTGTTCGACGATCCGGCCATCCTCCATTACGACGATGCGGTCGGAAGCGCGGACGGTCGACAGGCGGTGGGCGATGACCAGCGTCGTACGCTCGCGCATCAGGTGTTCGAGCGCATCCTGCACCAGCCGCTCGCTCTCGGCATCGAGCGCGCTGGTGGCCTCGTCGAGCAGCAGGATCGGCGCATCGCGCAGCAGCGCGCGGGCAATGGCGATGCGCTGGCGCTGGCCGCCCGACAGCTGCGTGCCGCTTTCCCCGAGATAGGTGTCGAGCCCCTGCGGAAGCTTGTCGAGGAATTCGGCAGCATTGGCCGCCTGTGCAGCGGCCCGGATATCGTCCTCGCTCGCATCCCAATTGCCATAGCGCAGATTGTCGCGGGCATTGGCGCTGAACAGGACGCCTTCCTGCGGGACATAGGCGATGCGCCGCCGGATTTCGGCGGGATCGGCGCTGGTCAGCGGAATGCCGTCGAGCCGGATCGAGCCTGCCTGCGGATCGTAGAAGCGTTCTGCCAGCTGGAAGATGGTCGACTTGCCCGCCCCCGATGGCCCGACGATGGCGACAGTTTCGCCCGGTTCGACCTCGAGGCTGAAATCGGTGATCGCCGGCGCATCGAGCCGGGTCGGATAGCGGAAGGTGACATTGCGGAACGACAGCCCACCGCGCGGCGGCGCGGGCAGAGCCTGCGGCCGTGCGGGTGCGGTGATCGAGGGTCTTTCCTCGAGCAGTTCGGACAGCCTGCTCGCCGCGCCCGCGCCGCGCAGCAGGTCGCCGTAGACTTCGGTCAGCGCACCGATCGCGCCTGCGACGAGGCCTGCGGTGAGCACGAATGCGGCGATCGTCCCGCCCGAGATTGCGCCTTCGCTGACCGCCTGCGCGCCCCGCCAGACCAGCAGGGTGATGCCGCCGAAAACCAGCAGGATCACGATCGCGGTCATCGCCGCGCGGATGATGACCCGGCGCCGCGCGACCGAGAAGGTGCGTTCGACCGCCTCGCGGAAGCGCGCATGTTCGCGTTCTTCCTGGTTGAACCCCTGGACGATCTTCATCGCCGACAGCACTTCGGTGACCATTGCCCCGATATCGGCGACGCGGTCCTGGCTGGTGCGCGAGACCTTGCGCAGGCGCCGCCCGAACAGCGTGATCGGGATAACGATGGCGGGGATCAGCAGGAACAGCCCCATGGTCAGGCCGGGGACCAGCCAGAACAGATAGGCCGTGCCCCCGATCGCCATCAGCGCATTGCGCAGCGCGACCGAGACAGTGGTGCCGACCACCTGTTCGATCAGCGCGGTGTCGCTGGTCATGCGGCTGGAGATTTCCTTGGGACTGTTCTCTTCATAGAAGCCCGGCGCCAGGCGCAGCAGGTTTTCCTGCACGCGCAGGCGGATGTCGGCGACCACGCGCTCGCCCAGCCAGCTGACGAAATAGAACCGCATCGCAGTGCCCGCGGCAAGCACGGCGACGATCATCAGCAAATAGCGGAACCAGCGGCCCATGTCCTCGGGCGTCGCCCCTTCGGCAAAGCCGCGGTCGATCACCATCTTGAAGCCCGCGGGGATCGCCAGCGTCGCCGCCGCAGTGATGAACAGCGCGAGGATGGCGAGCGCGACATGGCCGGGATAGCGCGTGCCCGCCTGCCATACCATGCGCAGTGAACCCAGCGAACGCTGGCGCGGGGCATCCGCAGCGGCGCGCTTGCGTGCGAACCGGCCGCGGCCGTCGGTTTCCGTCTGGTCCTTGGCTGACATGCGCACGCAGTTACGTCGCCGCGCGGCTAAAATCCACTGTGCTGCACATGCTCAGGCACATTTAAACCGATTGTGCATTGCACAATTATCGATCGAACGGCAGGATTGCCATATTCCACCCGCACGACACAGCCATACAATGCCGGGTACGCAGGGGACATCTATTGCTCTACCACGCCTATGAACTGCAGCGCAGCTGGCTCAACTCGGCCAGCGCCTTCGCCTCGATCGGGGTGGAAATGCTGAACAACCCGGCCAATCCGTTCAATTACGTCGGCCCGATGGGCTATATGAACATCGGCCCGGTGGCGGCGAGCGCGCTGGAAGTCTTCGCGCATGCGACGGCATCCTACGGCAAGCCGGCGTGGAACCTCGAGGCGATCGATGTCGATGGTAAGCCCGTGGCGATCGTCGAATCGACTGTGGTCAACCGGCCCTTCGGCGATCTGAAGGCGTTCCACCGCGAAGACCTGCCCGAAGACGCCCCGCGCCTGCTGGTCGTCGCGCCGATGAGCGGGCATTACGCCACGCTGCTGCGCGGCACGGTCGAACGGATGCTGCAAGGCTACCGCGTCTATGTCACCGATTGGGCCGATGCGAAGACCGTCCCGCTGCACGAAGGGACCTTCGATCTCGATGATTACATCGATTACGTGATCGGCTATCTCGAACACATCGGCCCCGATGCACAGGGCGGCGGTGCGCATGTGATGGCGGTGTGCCAGCCTTCGGTGCCCGTCTTTGCCGCCACTGCGATCATGAACCGCGATGGCCATCCGTGCACGCCGCGCACGCTGACCATGATGGGCGGGCCGATCGACACGCGCTGTTCGCCGACCAGCGTCAACGATCTGGCGATGGACCGCCCGATCGAGTGGTTCCGCCACAATGTCATCGCCACCGTGCCGATGCAGTATCGCGGCGCGGGCCGGCGGGTCTATCCCGGCTTCATGCAGCTGGCCGGGTTCATGAGCATGAACCTCGGCAATCACATGATCAGCCATTACGAGATGTTCAAACACCTCACCGTCGGCGACGACGAAAGCGCGCAGGCGACCAAGGATTTCTACGACGAATACCGCAGCGTGTGCGACATGACCGCCGAGTTCTACCTGCAGACGGTGCAGGAGGTGTTCCAGGACCATGCGCTGCCCAACGGCACTTTCCTGCATCGCGGCAAGCGCATCGACCTGGGCGACATCACGCAGACCGCGCTGCTGGCGATCGAGGGCGAACGCGACGATATCTCGGGCCTGGGGCAGACGCGGGCCGCGCTCGAACTGACGCCGCAGCTCGATGCCGGCAAGAAGCGGTATTACATGGCCGAAGGCGCGGGCCATTACGGCATTTTCAACGGCAGCCGCTGGCGCGACAAGATCGCCCCCGTGGTCGAGGAGTTCATCGCCGAACACGGCTAGGCGTCGGCGGCCTCCCACGCGGTCAGCCGCGGTGAAGCCGTTCCAGCAAGCAGGCCAAGAAGAAGGGCGGCGCGGGGTTTTGCCCCGGCCGCCCTTCTCGGTTCCAGGCTAGGTTGACCCTAGAAGATTTCGAACAGGCCGGCTGCGCCCATGCCGCCGCCGACGCACATGGTGACGACGCCGTATTTCGCGCCCATGCGCTTGCCTTCGAGCAGCACATGGCCGGTGCAGCGTGCGCCGGTCATGCCATAGGGGTGGCCGATCGAGATCGAGCCGCCGTTGACGTTGAGCTTGGCGTTATCGATGCCGAGCTTGTCGCGGCAGTAGAGCACCTGCACCGCGAAGGCTTCGTTCAGTTCCCAGATGCCGATGTCGTCGACGCTGAGGTCGAAGCGCTTGAGCAGCTTGGGAATCGCGAAGACAGGGCCGATGCCCATTTCGTCGGGTTCGGTCCCGGCGACCGCCATGCCGACATAGCGGCCGAGCGGCTCGAGGCCCTTCTGTTCGGCGACCTTGGCTTCCATGAGCACGCTGGCCGACGAACCGTCCGACAGCTGCGAAGCGTTGCCCGCAGTGATCGTGGTGCCGTCGCCCATCACCGGCTTGAGGCTGTTGAGGCCTTCGAGCGTGGTCTGCGGGCGATTGCCCTCGTCCTTGTCGATGGTGATTTCGACGTCCGAAATCTCGCCCGTTTCCTTGTCCTGCACCTTGTGCGTGGTGCTGACCGAGACGATTTCGTCGTCGAACTTGCCTGCTTCCTGCGCGGCGGCGGTACGCTGCTGGCTCTGCAGCGCGTATTCGTCCTGCGCTTCGCGGCTGATGCCGTAACGCTGCGCGACCGTTTCGGCGGTCTGCAGCATCGGCATGTAGATCGCGCCGTGCATGTTAACCAGCTCGGGATCGGGCATCACGCGCATTTCCTTGGTCTGCACGAGGCTGATCGATTCCTGCCCACCGGCGGCCACCACGTCCATGCGGTCGGTGATGATCTGCTTGGCGGCGGTGGCGATGCTCATCAGGCCGCTCGAACACTGGCGGTCGATGGTCATGCCGCTGGTGCCGATCGGGCAACCGGCGCGCAGCGCGACCTGGCGGGCGAGGTTGCCGGCCTGCGCACCCTGCTGGAGCGCGCTGCCCCACAGCACGTCGTCGACCTCGCCGGCGTCGATGCCGGCACGCTCGATCGCGGGCTTGAGCGAATAGGCGCCGAGCGTCGGGCCCTTGGTGTCGTTGAACCCGCCCTTGTAGGCACGGCCGATGGCGGTGCGGGCGGTGGAGACGATGACTGCGTCACGCATGGGTATTTCCTTGGTTGTGGTTGTGTCTGGATCCTCGCCGGGGAGGAGGGGGAAATCAGACGAAAATCTGGGTGATCCACTCGGTGATCAGCGCGGGCTTTTCCTCGCCCTCGATCTCCATGGTGATCTCGCAGGTCTGCTGCCACTGGCCGGGACGCTTCTCGGTCATTTCGACCAGCTTCCAGTGGCCGCGGATGCGCTTGCCGCTGCGGACGGGCGAGATGAAGCGGGTTTTGTTGCCGCCGTAGTTCACGCCCATCTTCACGCCGTCGAGCTTGGGCATGTCCGATTTGGCGCTTAGATAGGGGATCATCGACAGCGTGAGGAAGCCATGCGCGATGGTGCCGCCGAACGGCGTCATCTTGGCCTTTTCCTCGTCGATATGGATAAACTGGTGATCGCCGGTGGCATCGGCGAACTGGTTGATACGCTCCTGGCTCATGTCGACCCATTCGCTCGTGCCGATGTTCTCGCCGACCTTGTCTGCCAGTTCCTGCGGGCTCATACGCCTCTCCTCTGTTCGAAAATCATGGTTTGGCGCGACTCCGGTCGCGCGTGCGGCGCGAGTCATGGCGCATGTGCGGGATGCGCGCAACACCGCCGAACGTGCCGCTACGGCATGGGGAAGCGCCATGTCCGGTGATGGAGGAGGCGGCACGTATTGAGCCGATTCGTACAGGCGGTATGGTCCGGCAGGCGGCGCACCGGTGCCCGCGATGCTGGAGAAACCATGCTGGCCCGTATCCTCGGCACTGCGCTCAAGCCTGCGCTCGGCGTCCCGCTGGTCGCTGCCATCGTCGCCGCCGCGGAGCTCATCGTCGCCGACCGCAAGTACGGCGTGTTCACCGGCGGGTTCGGCCAGTCGAGCGCGGTCGACACCGGCGGGGAACTGGCCCTGTTCCTGATCGGCTTCACGTTGGCGCATACCGCAGTCGCCCTGCTCGCCTGGAAGCTGGCCGCCCGGCTGGCCCGATCTTCCGGGGCGCAGTCCGCCGTACTGCATTTCGCGTTCCTCTATGGCGGAACCAGCCTGCTGGTGCTCAGCCTGCGTTACCAGCTCCATTCCTATTTCAGCGATGCGGTCAGCTTCGCGCTGCTAAAGCAGCTGGGCGGTGGCAGCGCGGCCGATGCGCTGCTGTTCGCCAAGAACGAGATCATGCTCGGTGTGGGCGCGCTGCTGCTCTTCCTCGCGGCATGGTGGCTGGCAGCACGCCTGCTGCGCGGATGGCTCGGCAGACAGCCGGCGCTGGCGTCCCCGTGGCCGCGCTGGAAGACAGTCGCCCTCGTGTGGCTGGCCTTCGCCGGCGCGGTGATCGTGTTGCCGCGTCTCGGCGGCGATGCGCCGCGCGGACTGGAGCGGATCGTCGCCTGGCAGGGGCTGGCCGACGGGCTGGCACTGACGAGCGATTTCGACGGCGATGGTTACGGCCTTGCCGGGCGGACCATCGACCCGGCCCCGTTCGATGCCGGGCGCCATCCGCTCGCGCTCGACATTCCCGGCAATGGGATCGACGAGGATGGCTACGGCGGTGATCTTGCGCTGGTCCCGGTTGCCGAGCCCCTGCCCGCCACGCCAATCGGCGGCGCGAAGCCGCATCTCGTCATCGTCGTTTTCGAAAGCACCCGCGCGGATGTGCTGGGCAAGCGCATCGACGGGAAACCCGTCGCCCCCAATCTCGCGCGAGTGGCGGCGCAGGGCGGCGCCCTCGCGCCCGCTTACAGCCATGTGGGTTTTACCACCGCCTCGCTCAAATCGCTCTTCGCGGGCAGCCTCGTCGTGCCGCCCGGATCGCCCAGCCTGTTCCGCGAGCTCGATGCCAGCGGTTACGAGATCGGCGTATTCTCGGGACAACCGGAGGATTTCGGCGGAATTTCCGCAGCTGTCGGAATGCGTGAGGTGGCCGACCGCTTCGTCGATGCCGAAGTGCTCAAGGACCAGCGCGCCTTCAGTTTCGCCGCGCAGGGCTCGCTGCTGGTCGACGAGAACATCGTGCTCGATCGCTTCGACGCCGCGCTCGGCGATGCCGCAGCGTGGGAGACGCCGCAATTCGTCTACCTCAATTTCCAGACGCCGCATTTCCCCTATCACCACGACGCCGTCCCGCACCGCTTCGCCACCCCCCCGCTGGAACGCGGCCAGATCGCCGAAGACAATCGCGAGGCGCTGGAGCGGACCTACTGGAACGCGGTCGCGCACACCGACGCCGCGCTGGGCCGGCTGATTGCGAAGCTGGAGACGATGGGCGTGTGGCAGGACACCGTGCTGATCGTCACCGGCGATCACGGCGAGGCCCTGTTCGAGGACGGCTTCCTGGGTCACGGCCATGTCATCAACGACCGGCAGAATGCGACGTTTCTCGCCAGCAACCGTCCGCTGGGCGCGGGACGCGCGCCGCTGGCGCTAAGCGACTACCGCGCGATAATCCTGCGGCTTCTGGGCGCGGATGTTCCCGCCGCCACGCCGCCCGCGCCCTTCCTCCACATCGGGCCGCTCGACGAACCGACCGCGATCGGTCTCGCGCATGAAGAGCTCGGCGTGATTTCGCTGCGGCTCGACAGCGGCGAAGCCTGCGTCACGCGCGCGCGGCAGTGTGCGGATTACGCCTCGCTCGCCGGAGCCGAACGGGCCGCCTTCGATGCGCTGGTGGCGCGTTGGGGCTCCGAACGGTGGGCAGCGCGCCTGCGCGAGGAGCGCGGCTCGGCGGCCGCCTCCTCGCAGCGCTTGAGATAGGTCCACAGACCGCATTGCAGGGCGATGATCAGCAGGATCACCGGCTGGTAGGCGATCCCCTGGAACAGCGACCCGACCAGCGCGATGACCTGCGTCATCTGTAGCGCGCTCGCCAAGGGAGATTGCCAGCTTGCCCCCTCGCGCCCGCGCCACCGCCGCCGCAGCTTTTCCATCTGCCACAGCCCGCTGGCATGGAGCCAGACCCACAGGAACAGGCCGATCCATCCCTGTTCACCCAGCACCTCGAAGATCGACGAGTGAAAGGCGCGGGCTTCGTCGACCACGTCCTTGTATTCGACGGTGGTCGTGCTGCCATTCTCGCTGACCTGCGGCAGGCGGTATTCGAACTTGTTGCCGCGGTAGGAATCGAATCCGCCGCCAAGCGGGTTCTCGAGCGCGTATTCATAGGTCCATTGCCAGACCGCGAGGCGGGTCGATGCTGACTGGTCCTGTTCGTGCCCGGTGATCAGCCCCATGCGTTCGTAATAGCTGGTTGGCAGGAAGGGCGCGGCCATCAGCACGAGGGCAATGCCGCCGACGATGAAGGTCATCCGGCGCTTCACGTCGCGCAGCAGCAGCAGCGCGAGAACGCCGATACAGACGAGCCCGGTGCGTGCTTCGGTTCCGACGGGGATCAGCAGGCAGGCAAAGATGAACGCGCCGCCGAACAGCTTGACCCGCCAGTCGGGCGGGAAGATCCGCCCGTGGTTCATGAACCACCAGATGATCGGGATCAGGCCGATCGCGACCGTCGCGAGCGTCGAACTCTCGTAGATGTTCGAATTGTCGTTCACGAAGAAATACAGGCTGCCATAGCCCCCGCCGCCAAGCGCGGTTTTGAGACCGGAGGAAATGATAATGGCCCCCGCGGTGAGCGTGACGACCAGCAGCGCGAGCTCCAGCCGCAATCGCGTGACCAGCGTGAAGGGAAGGAAGATGGCGAACACCATCGCGCGCCAGACCCATTCCCACTTGTAGGCCGCATCCTCGGGGAAGTCGGCCCATTGCAGCGTGAGGAAGCACCATCCCAGGAAGGCGATGAGAATGCCCTGCCGCAGGGTGAAGCGGATCTGCGATTTCGCATCGACCAGTGCCCAGCCTGCGAAGGCGAGCATGAAGGCGATGAAGGAAATCGGCAGCATCGGCGTCAGCGTCCAGCCGATCTTCTGCGGGGCCAGGATGTCGATGTAGAGATAGGCGAGCACCCAGACGAAGGGGCGCCTGAGGCCGAGCGCGAACAGCGTCATCACGAAAAGGAACAGCGCCGCGTCAAGCATTGCGCGCCTTTCCGCCTGCGCGCCGCGCACGGCGGGCCTCGCGCCGGCTCGGCTTCGCCTCGTCCGGCACCGCGCCCGGCGGATCCTCGCGGTCGAGGTCGTCGCGCATGAACACGCGCAGGATCGCGATGAGGATCAGCGCATGCGTCAGTGCGAGGGCGAGATAGTCGATCACGGGTGCTTGGTCTCCGCAGCGGCTCCTAATGCATCGCAGTTGACGCGCCGTTAAGCGTAATGTGACACATCAGCCCGCGATGACCCGCGTGCTTCACATCCTCGACCATTCGCTGCCGCTGCAATCGGGCTATACGTTCCGCACGCGTGCGATCCTCACCAGCCTGCAGAAAGCGGGGGTGGAGGTGCGCGCGATTACCGGCGCGCGGCATTCGGCCGAAGGTCCGCCCCGGGAGACGATCGACGGACTGACTTTCGAACGCGTGCCGGCTGCGTCAGCGCCGGGGGGGCCGCCTGGCCTGCGCGAATGGCGCGAGATCGAGACCTTGCGCAAGCAGATCGAACGCGTCGCCCACGACTGGCAGCCGGATATCCTGCATGCCCATTCGCCCGCGCTGTGCGGAATGGCCGGCCTGCGAGAGGCACGGCGGCTAGGCCTGCCGCTGGTCTATGAAATCCGCGCTTTCTGGGAAGATGCCGCGGTCGGCAATGGCATGGGCCGCGAAGGATCGCTCAAGTACCGCCTCACGCGTGCGCTCGAAAACCGCGTGGTCGCGGGGGCCGAAGCCGTGTTCACGATCTGCGAAGGGCTGCGTGCCGACCTGGTCGGGCGCGGTCATGATGCAGGCAAGATCGCCCTGTCGCCCAACGGTGTCGACCTGTCGCTGTTCGGCGAACCCGTCCCGCGCGACGATGCGCTGGCGCGCGAAATCGGTATCGGCGAAGGCCCGGTGATCGGCTTTATCGGCAGCTTCTACGATTACGAGGGGCTCGATGACCTGATCGCCGCGCTGCCCGCGCTGCTCGAGCGGCACCCCGGTGCCCAGCTGCTGCTGGTGGGCGGCGGACCGATGGATGCGGCGCTGCGCGCGCAGGCCGCGGCCTCGACTGCGACCGGCGCGATCGTCTTCACCGGACGCGTGCCGCATACCGAGGTTGAACGCTATTATTCGCTGATCGACGTGCTCGCCTATCCGCGCAAACGCTCTCGGCTGACCGATCTGGTCACCCCGCTCAAACCGCTCGAGGCGATGGCGCAGCAGCGTATCGTCGCGGCCAGCGATGTCGGGGGCCACCGCGAACTGATCGAAGCTGGAACCACCGGTCTGTTGTTCCCGCCCGGCGATCCGCCCGCGATCGCGGGCGCGCTGGCCGCGTTCATCGATTCCCGCGACAAGTGGCCCGACATGCGCCGGGCGGGCCGGGAGCATGTTGCCCGTCACCACGACTGGGCGCGGAATATCGATGGTTATCAGCATGTTTACCAAAAGCTGCTAGCAACCGATTCTTCCGCAGCCGCATAAGCGCCTGCCTAGTCTATAACGGGATCCCATGAGCGCAGCGAATCACCCTGCCCCGATCAGCAATCACCCCGCTTTCAAATGGGCGGTAGGCGCGTGGTTCGCGCTGTTGCTGGGTCTCGGCCTCTTCGTCATGCCGGCTGCCGTGCATCTGTCACTGGGCGAACGGCTGGCGCTCGACACGGTGCTGACCGATCCCGCTCTCTTGCGGATGGCGCTATCGGCCCTCGCTGCCTTGCTCGGCCTGCTTCTCGGCCTGGCGATCGCGGGGCGCATCGCCGCGCTCACTGATGCAAGCTATGGCGAAGATGATCCCGTCGAAGACGCCCCGAGCGAATCCGAGCCCGAAACGAAGATCTGGCTGGGCGATGTGGATGAGCCTGCCGCACCCGTCCCGCACGCGCCGCCCGAGCCGGCAGCGGCACCTGCGCCGCGGCGGCTGTTCAACCCGCGCGAGGATCTGGCCGAGGAAGGCATTGCTCCCTTCCGCGATCCGACTGCCATTCCGCCGCTCGCGATCGATCCTGTCGAAACGGCGCCGCAGGACGCCGAATTCGAGAATATCGAACCGGCTGGTCAAGACCCGTTCTCCACCGAGCTATGGGCCGACCCGCTATCCGGCGACCGCGACGATGACGCCTGGACCGTGACGGAACACGATCCGCTGGACCATCCGGAAGAACCGGTCGAGTTGCCGCCCTCCGCGCCCGAACCTTCGATCACCGCGCCTGCCGACCCGGAGGAGGAGGATCACTATCCCATCGCCCGCCAAGCGACGGATGAAACTGGTTTCGGGATGGCCGGAGAAGGCGATTGGCAATCGGCGGACCCATCGATCCCCCCGGCCTCGCTCAGCGAACTCTCGCTCGAGGAACTGACCCAGCGCTTGGGTGACGCGCTGGCAGCCTGCAAGGCCGGCGATGAGGATGCCGGGGCGCCGGCCGATTCGGTGGTTGCATTCCTCCAGCGCGAAACCGGGCGCGAAGCTGGACAGCACCACGTGGCTCAAGGCGAACCGGAGCAAGAGGATCCGCAGGCCGAACTGCGCCGCGCGCTCGACAAGCTTACCCGGATCGGGAAGCCCGACTGAACCCTACGGGCTGACCCGGGGCCTTCCGTTACGGAATCGCGCAATACAGCGTAATTCTTGCGACGGCTGAAATTTTGCTACGCGTCTCGCAGTTGCAAAATTTCGATGCTGTCGGCATGAAGCTTCTTCGCGCAATTTTGCAGGTGTCGCCAGCGGCACTGCCAGACCATGCTCCCGGCCGCCCCGCCATCGCTGCGAGGCCGGTCGGCGGGCCCGAAGAAGGACGCTTCGCCCATGGGACGCACGCCGCCCCAAGCCGCCACGGGTCTTTACGATCCGCGTAACGAACACGACGCCTGCGGCGTCGGCATGGTCGCGCATATCAAGGGCGCGAAGAGCCATGACATCGTTACCCAGGCGCTCGAAATCCTCGCCAATCTCGACCACCGCGGGGCGGTGGGCGCCGATCCGCTGCTGGGTGACGGCGCTGGGATCCTGCTGCAGGTGCCCGACCCGCTGTTCCGCAAATGGGCGGACGAGCACGGCCATTACCTGCCGCAGGCAGGCGATTATGCGGTGGCGATGTGCTTCCTCCCCGCGCAGGACGAGGCGCGCGATTTCGTCGAGAAACAGCTGGAGCGGTTCGCCGAGAAGGAAGGCCAGCGCGTGGTCGGCTGGCGCGACGTCCCCACCACGCTCGACGGTCTCGGCAAGGCCGTGATCAATTCGATGCCCGTCATCCGCCAGTGCATCATCGCGCGCGGCGAAAACAGCCCCGACGGCGACGCGTTCGAACGCAAGCTGGTGGTGATTCGCAAGCAGACGCTCAATCCACTGGCTGCGCTCGAGGGCAAATACGACCTTCCGGGCCTGACCACTGCCTACATCCCGAGCTTCTCGAGCCGCACCGTAGTCTACAAGGGGCTGCTGCTGGCGAACCAGGTGGGCAGCTTCTACGACGACCTGCGCGATCCCGATTGCGTATCGGCGCTCGGCCTCGTCCACCAGCGTTTCAGCACCAACACCTTCCCCAGCTGGCGGCTGGCGCACCCCTATCGCTTCATGGCGCACAATGGGGAAATCAACACGGTTCGCGGCAATGTGAACTGGATGGAAGCGCGCCGCCGGACGATGGAAAGCGAGCTGCTCGGCTCGGACCTCGACAAGATGTGGCCGCTGATCCCGCATGGCCAGTCGGACACCGCCTGCCTCGACAACGCGCTCGAACTGCTCGTGACGGGCGGTTACAGCCTCGCGCATGCGATGATGATGCTGATGCCCGAAGCCTGGGCGAAGAACGCGCTGATGGACCCGGCGCGCCGCGCATTCTACGAATATCACGCGGCGCTGATGGAGCCGTGGGACGGCCCGGCGGCGGTGTGCTTTACCGACGGGCGCCAGATCGGCGCCTGTCTCGACCGCAACGGCCTGCGCCCGGCACGCTGGTGCACCACCAAGGACGATCTCGTCGTGCTGGCGTCGGAAAGCGGCGTGCTGCCGTTCGACGATGCCGATATCACGCGCAAATGGCGGCTCCAGCCGGGCCGCATGCTGCTGATCGACCTCGAACAGGGCCGCATCGTCGAAGACGAGGAGCTCAAGACCGAGCTCGCCAATGCGCAGCCCTATGAGCAATGGCTCAAAGCGGCGCAGTACAAGCTCAAGGACCTCGACCATATCGAGCCCGATCTGAGCGAGATCCCGACCACCGCCACCAGCCTGCTCGAACGCCAGCAGGCGTTCGGCTACACGCAGGAAGACGTGTCCCGCTTCCTCGAGCCGATGGCCCGCGGCAGCGAAGACCCGATCGGATCGATGGGCACCGATACCCCCATCGCCGTGCTGTCCGACCGCAGCCGGCTGCTGTACGATTACTTCAAGCAGAACTTCGCCCAGGTGACCAATCCGCCGATCGATCCGATCCGCGAAGAACTGGTGATGAGCCTGCTGTCGATGATCGGTCCGCGGCCCAATTTGCTGGGGCGCGATGCCGGTACGCACAAGCGGCTCGAAGTCAGCCAGCCGATCCTCACCAATGAAGGCCTGGCCAAGATCCGATCGGTCGAAGTCGCGCTCGACGGGGCATTCCGCACCGCCACCATCGACATCACCTGGGACGCCAGCACCGGGGCCGAAGGGCTTGCCATGGCGCTCAAGGAAATGTGCTGGGCGGCGACCGAAGCGGTGCTGGGCGATGCCAACATCCTGATCCTGTCCGATCGCGGCCAGGGCCCGGACCGCATTCCCATGCCCGCGCTGCTGGCGACCGCCGCCGTGCATCACCAGCTGGTGCGCCAGGGGCTGCGGATGCAAACCGGCCTCGTCATCGAAACCGGCGAAGCGCGCGAGGTGCATCATTTCTGCGCGCTGGCGGGCTACGGCGCCGAGGGGATCAACCCCTATGTCGCGTTCGAGACGCTCGAGGATCTGCGCGCCAAGCGCTTCCCCGACCGCGATCCCGCGGACGTGCGCCAGAACTACGTCAAGGCAGTCGGCAAAGGCATTCTCAAGGTCATGTCCAAGATGGGCATCTCGACCTACCAGTCCTATTGCGGCGCCCAGATCTTCGACGCCGTCGGGCTCAATTCCGAGTTCATCGATACTTACTTCACCGGCACCGCGACCACCATCGAAGGCATCGGCCTCGCCGAGGTAGCCGAGGAAGCGGTGCAGCGCCACGCGCAGGCCTATGGCGACAATCCGCTATACAAGGGCATGCTCGATGTCGGCGGGATCTACCAGTACCGCCTGCGCGGCGAAGCGCATGCCTGGACCCCGCAATCGGTCGCGCAATTGCAGCATGCCGTGCGCGGCAACGACGCGAAGAATTACGAGGAATTCGCGCGTTCGATCAACGAACAGAGCGAACGCCTGCTGACCATTCGCGGGCTGATGGAACTGACCCCGGCCGAACAGCCGTTGTCGCTCGACGAGGTCGAATCCGCCGCCGAGATCGTCAAGCGGTTCAGCACCGGCGCGATGAGTTTCGGCTCGATCAGCCACGAAGCGCATTCGACGCTGGCGATCGCGATGAACCGCCTCGGTGGCCGTTCGAATACCGGCGAAGGCGGCGAGGAGCCCGAACGGTTCCTGCCGCTCGACAATGGCGATTCGATGCGCAGCCGGATCAAGCAGGTCGCCAGCGGCCGCTTCGGCGTGACCACCGAATATCTCGTCAATTCGGACGATATCCAGATCAAGATGGCCCAGGGCGCAAAGCCCGGCGAAGGCGGCCAGCTGCCCGGCCACAAGGTCGACAAGCGGATTGGCGCGGTGCGCCATGCGACGCCCGGCGTCGGGCTGATCTCGCCCCCACCGCATCACGACATCTATTCGATCGAGGATCTGGCGCAGCTGATCCACGACCTGAAGAACGTCCAGCCCGAAGCGCGCATTTCGGTCAAGCTGGTGTCCGAAGTAGGGGTCGGCACGGTTGCCGCGGGCGTGTCGAAGTCCAAGGCCGACCATGTCACCATTTCGGGCTATGACGGCGGCACGGGCGCCAGCCCGCTGACCAGCCTGACACATGCCGGAAGCCCGTGGGAAATCGGCCTCGCCGAAACGCAGCAGACGCTGCTGCTCAACGATCTGCGCAGCCGTATCGCGGTGCAGGTCGACGGCGGGCTGCGGACCGGGCGCGATGTCGCGATCGGCGCGCTGCTCGGCGCGGACGAGTTCGGCTTCGCCACCGCGCCGCTGATTGCGGCGGGCTGCATCATGATGCGCAAGTGCCATCTCAACACCTGCCCGGTCGGGGTCGCCACGCAGGACCCCGAACTGCGCAAGCGCTTCACCGGCACGCCCGAGCACGTCATCAACTACTTCTTCTTCGTCGCCGAGGAATTGCGCGCGATCATGGCCGAGATGGGCTTCCGCACGGTCGAGGAAATGATCGGCCGCGTCGACCGTCTCGACATGCGCCGGGTGGAACGCCACTGGAAGGCGCACGGCGTCGATCTCAAGCGCGTGCTCCACGCGGTCCCGCTCGAGGAGGGGCGCGAGCTGTTCCAGACCGAAACGCAGGACCACGGCTTGGCGGCAGCGCTCGATGTCGAACTGATCGAAGCCTGCAAGCCCGCGATCGAAAGCGGGCAGGCAGTGCAGCTCACCCGCCCGATCCGCAATGTGAACCGCACGGTCGGCGCGATGCTGTCGGGCCGGATCGCCGAGGCGCACGGCCATGCCGGGCTTCCCGCGGACACGATCCGGATCGACTTCACCGGCGTGGCCGGCCAGAGCTTCGGGGCCTGGCTCGCGCATGGCGTCACCATCAGCCTGACGGGCGATGCCAACGACTATGTCGGCAAGGGCCTGTCGGGCGGACGGATCATCGTCCGCCAGCCCGAAGAGGCGCCGCGCGCACCGGGTGACAACATCATCGTCGGCAACACCGTGCTCTACGGCGCGATCGCGGGCGAAGCCTATTTCGAAGGTGTCGCGGGCGAACGCTTCGCAGTGCGCAATTCGGGCGCGGTCGCAGTGGTCGAGGGCACGGGCGACCATGGCTGCGAATACATGACGGGCGGCGTCGTCTGCGTGCTGGGCGCCACGGGGCGCAATTTCGCTGCCGGGATGAGCGGCGGGATCGCCTATGTCTACGACCCCGAGCGACGGTTCGAGGATCTGTGCAACCCGGCGCAGGTCGATGTGCTCGATGTCCGGTCGGGCGATGGCGAAGGCGCCGACAAGAGCTGGGGTGCCCCGCAGCAGCGGCCCGTCACGGTCGAGAACGCCGGGATGGGCGATCCGCTCTACCATGATGCCGAACGGCTCAAGATCCTGGTCGAGCGCCACCACCTGCATACCGGCTCGGCCAAGGCCAAGAAGCTGCTCGACAATTGGAGCGCCGAACTGGGCAATTTCCGCAAGGTCATGCCGCGCGACTACCAGCGCGCGCTCAAGGCCCTCGAGGACGAACGCGAACAGGCCGCGATGGAAGCGGCGGAGTAAGGGTCATGGGCAAGGAAACCGGCTTTCTCGAATACGAGCGCGAGGATCGCACCTATCGCGATCCCGAAGAACGGCTGACGCATTACAAGGAATTCGTGGTCCCGCTGAGCGAGGAGCAGCTGCGCCGGCAGGCGGCGCGCTGCATGAACTGCGGCATTCCCTATTGCCACAACGGCTGTCCGGTGAACAACATCATCCCGGACTGGAACCACCTCGTCTATGAAGACGACTGGAAGAACGCGCTCGACGTCCTCCATTCGACCAACAATTTCCCCGAGTTTACCGGCCGGGTCTGCCCCGCCCCATGCGAAGCGGCCTGCACGCTCAATATCGTCGATTCGCCGGTAACGATCAAAAGCATCGAATGCGCGATCATCGACCGCGGCTTCGACGAAGGCTGGGTCAAGCCGCAGCTGCCCGAACAGCGCACCGGCAAGTCGGTCGCGGTGATCGGCAGCGGGCCTGCCGGCCTGGCCTGCGCACAGCAGCTGGCCCGCGCGGGCCATGCAGTCACCGTGTTCGAGAAGAGCGACCGGATCGGCGGATTGCTGCGCTACGGCATTCCCGACTTCAAGATGGAAAAGCACCTGATCAACCGCCGCGCGGTGCAGATGGAGGCCGAAGGCGTCCAGTTCCGCACTTCGAGCGAAGTCGGGGTCGAAGTGAGCTTCCAGGCGCTGAAGGAGAATTTCGACGCGGTGGTGCTTGCGGGCGGTTCGGAAGAAGCCCGTATGCTCGACATCCCGGGTTCCGAACTCGACGGCGTGCGGCTGGCAATGGAATTCCTGACCCAGCAGAACAAGCGCAACGCGGGCGACGACGAAGTCCGCGCCGCGCCGCGTGGCAGCCTGACCGCAACGGGCAAGCATGTCATCGTGATCGGCGGCGGTGACACGGGCAGCGACTGCGTGGGCACCAGCAACCGGCAGGGCGCAGCCAGCGTCACCCAGCTCGAGATCATGCCCAAGCCGCCCGAAAAGGAAGACAAGGCGCTGACCTGGCCCGACTGGCCGCTCAAGCTGCGCACCTCGTCGAGCCACGAGGAAGGCGTCGACCGCGACTGGGCGGTGCTGACCAAGCGCGTGATCGAGGAAAACGGCGTTGTTTCAGGGCTCGAATGCGTGCGGGTCGAATGGAAAGACGGCCGCATGCAGGAAGTGGCCGACAGCACGTTCACGCTCGAGGCCGACCTGATCCTGCTCGCCATGGGCTTTACCGGCCCCAAGCGGCGTGGCCTGCTCGACCGGGCGGGAGTCGATCTGGACGGGCGCGGCAATGTCGCGGCGGACACCGACTGGTATCTCACCAGCGAAGCCAATGTGTTCTCCTGCGGCGACATGCGGCGCGGGCAGAGCCTGGTGGTATGGGCGATCCGCGAAGGCCGGCAATGCGCCCGCGCCGTCGACCTCGCCCTGATGGGCGCAACCGAACTGCCGCGCTAACCAATCGCGGGGTAGCTGCCTCGCGCGGCTATCCCTGCGTGCGGCCGCGCGCCTGGACGGCGGCGCGGCGGGCTTCGAGCTCGGCGGGGCGCACGGCGCTGTTGGCGGCCGATGACTGCCGGTGTTCGATCGCCAGCCCCTCGCCGAAACTGGCGGCATAGCCTTCGTCGATCAGCCGCTTGTATCCGGCAAGGAAGGCGGGGTCGACGCTTGCCATGTCGGCGGCCAGGCGGCGCGCCTCCGCGAGCAGCGACTCCGGCGCGACCACGCGGTTGACGAGCCCCCAGCGTTCGGCCGTGGCGGCATCGAGGAAATTGCCGGTAAAGCTGAGCTCCTTGGCGCGACTGATGCCGATCATCCGGCTGAGTTTCTGCGACAGCCCCCAGCCCGGCACCACGCCGACCCGCGCATGCGTATCGGCAAAGCGCGCGTTGCTGCTGGCAATCAGCACGTCGCAGGCGAGCGCGACTTCGAACCCACCGGTGATCGCCACGCCATTGATCGCGCCGATCACCGGCTTGCGGCAGCTTTCGATCGCCTTGACCGGGTTTTCGTCCGCCCCCTCGGCATTGGCTGCGCCCAATGCGCCTTCCTGCGATCCCAGTTCCTTGAGATCGAGCCCGGCAGTAAACGCCCGCGTCCCCGCGCCGGTGAGGATCACTGCCCGCACACCGTCATCGGCATCCAGCGCGGTCATCACCTCGTAGAGACGATGGCGCAGCGCTTTCGACAGGGCATTCATCGCTTCGGGGCGGTTGAGCGTGACGGTGGCGATGCCGTCCGCGATCTCGGTCAGGATGAGGTCGGTCATCCTGCCAGCCTAGCGAACAAGTTGCATCTTGCAATCTTTCGCCCGCTGCCCTTCACTGTGCGCCGAGCGAGAGGAGACGCGAATATGGCTTTCAAACCCTTCGATCTGACCGGCAAGGCAGCAGTGGTCACCGGCGGCAATGGCGGTATCGGCCTGGGCATGGCCGAAGGGCTTGCGGCAGCCGGCGCCGACGTCGCGATCTGGGGGCGCAATGCGGACAAGAACGCCGCCGCGCTCGAACGGCTCAAAGCACATGGTACGCGCGTGGAGGCGCTGGAGGTCGATGTTGCCGATGAACAGGCGGTGGTCGATGCGATGGCCGAAAGCCTGTCGCGCCTAGGCCGGATCGACAGCTGCATCGCCAATGCCGGCGTGGGCGGCGGCGCTCCGCTGACCGAACAGACGACCGAGCAGTGGCGCAAGGTCACCGCGGTCAATCTCGATGCGGTGTTCTGGACATTTCGCGAAGCGGCCAGGCACATGGTCGCGCGCGCCGAGAAAGGCGACAAGGGCGGATCGCTGCTGGTCACATCGAGCGTGTCGGCGATCCATGGCGCGCCGCAGAACCAGGCCTATGCCGCGACCAAGGCAGGCGTACTGGCGATGGTCCGCGGTACCGCAGTCGAACTGGCGCGCCACGGCATCCGCGCCAATGCGATTCTGCCCGGCTGGATCGCCACCGAAATGACCGAGCGGTTGCAGAACTGGGATGCGTTCAACGACAAGGCGATTGGCCGTGTGCCGATGCGGCGTTGGGGCGAGGGCGAGGATTTCGCCGGCATGGCCGTGTATTTCGCCAGCGATGCGAGCAAGTTCCACACCGGCGATTCGGTGGTGATCGACGGCGGCTATTCGATCTTCTGAGCTAGAGGCCGCGCAGCCGGGGGGAAAGGTTCGCGTGCCGGCGGATCGCGCGGACCTGCCCGGCAGCATCGCGTTCGAAAGTCACCGCCTCGCGTTCGGCCCCCTTGTCGGTCACCACGCGGAAGCGGTCACCGCCCAGCGGTTTCAGGCGCCACAGCGCGCGGGCAGGCTCGACCGCATCGGGATCGAGCCAGGTCAGCCCGGCGGCCCAGGGAATCAGCATGAAATCCGAATCCCACGGCTGGCCGCTATACACGCCGGCATAATCTGCCAGATCGACCCCCGCGACGGGGTCGAACGGCGCCGCTTCGCCCCGGGCCTTGACCAGCGCGGCAATCCCGCGGGCGATGCCGCCGGGATCATCCATCGCATTCATCGACACGGCCACGCCCATGCTTTCCGACGGTGCCAGCATCAGCGCGCTGCGATAACCCGGGCACGCGCCGCCATGGCCAACGACCGTGGTGCCGCCTTCCTGCCGGACGGAGAAGCCGAGACCCCAGCTCGTTTCCCAATCGGGCGAGATATAATGGACGCGCTGCATCTCGCGCAGGGTCGAGGGGCGCAGCACCTCTTCCTCGCCGCTGCTCACCAATCGGAAGGTCCAGCTGGCGAATTTGGCGAGATCGGCCACGCTGGCGGTGAAGCCCGCCGCAGGCGTGATCCCCGCCGGATCGAACAGGCCGACCTCGGGCCGCGTGCCGTCGGCTTCGAGCGCGCCCCAGCCGACGGCCATCTGCTGGCCATAGAGCTGCGCAGGAATGCCGGCACGCGTATCGTCCAGTCCCAGCGGGCCGAGGATATTGGCGTCGACATAATCGGCATAGGGCGTGCCGCTGACCGCCTCGACGGTTTCGCCCACCAGCGTGAGCCCGAGGTTCGAATATTGCCAGGTGGTCGATGCGGGATAGAGCGGCGTCTGCTCCCGAATCGCCACGCGGACCTGCGCTTGGGAAGGGAAGGCGAAGTCGGGCCCGGTCCAATAGGGGAAGTCGGCTTCGCGCGGCAGGCCGGCCGAATGCGTCAGCAGGCCGCGCAGCGTGATCAACACGCTGTCCCGCGGGTCGTCGGCCAGCCGGGCCCAGGGAAGATAGCGTTCGATCGGCGCGTCGAGAGCGACCGTGCCGCGTTCCCACTGCTGCATCAGTGCAACGGCGGTGAACAGCTTGGAAATCGAACAGATCGAATAGATCGTATCGGGCGTCGCCGGGATCCGGCCCGCGCGGTCGGTGGTGCCGAAGCCCTTCGCCCAGACGGTGGTATCGCCCCGCACCAGCGCGGCCGAGATTGCAGGAATCCTGCGATACCGCCGCTGCCCGTCGATCCACAGTTCGGCAGCGCGCATCGCCTCACCCAGGGCGGCGGCCTTCGCCGGATCGAGCGCCTCGGCGCCGACCGGCGGGGCATCCTGCGCATCTACGGCGCCCGGAACCGCCATGCCCCAAGCCGCGAGTGCCACGCCTGCCCGGAAAACCGCCTTCATCGCTCGTACTCCCAGAGTGGAGCCCGACTGTCCTATACGCGCCGGCCCATGGCAAGCGGCTCCCTCTTGGGGCAGCTAGACCTGCCAGTCGACCGGGGCGCGGCCATGCTCTGTCAGGAATGCGTTCGCGCGGCTGAAGGGGCGCGAACCGAAGAACCCGCGATAGGCCGAGAGCGGGCTGGGATGCGGGCTTTCGATCACGCAGTGCTGCCCGGCACGCAGTCCTTCGATGCGTTTCGCCTTGGCCTGCGCATGGCTGCCCCAGAGGATGAACACGCTGGGCTCCGCGCGCGCCGCCACTGCAGCGACGCAGGCGTCGGTGACCGTTTCCCAGCCGCGCCCGGCATGGCTGGCGGCCTTGCCGCCTTCGACCGTCAGCGTATTGTTGAGCAGCAGCACGCCGCGGCGCGCCCAGGCGCTCAGATCGCCATGCGCGGGGCGCGCGATGCCCAGGTCGGCTTCCAGCTCCTTGTAGATGTTCGCCAGGCTCGGCGGGACCTTCACGCCTTCGGGAACCGCAAAGGACAGCCCCATCGCCTGCCCCGGCCCGTGGTAGGGGTCCTGCCCCAGGATCACCACCTTGACGCTGTCGAGCGGGGTGAGCTCCAGCGCCTTCAGCCGGCACCCCTGCGGCGGATAGACCGGCTTGCCCGCAGCTTCCTCGGCCACCAGGAAACCGCCCAGTCGCCGGACCTCGGGCGCCGCGAGCACGGGTTCGAGTACGGGCCGCCAGCTTTCGGGGATCGCATCGCTTGCCATGGCAGCAGGAGTAGGCCGCTGCGCAGGCGCGCGCCAGCACCCCCTTCCCAGCAATCCCCGATGCGCCTAAGGCCTCGGCCATGGCAGTGCATTTCCACGAAGAAGACCTCCCCGCAGGCATCCTCGCCGATGGCCCCGTGGCCGTCGATACCGAAACCATGGGTCTTGTCACGATCCGCGACCGGCTGTGCGTGGTCCAGATCAGCGACGGCAAGGGCGACGAGCACCTTGTCCGCTTTGCGCCCGACAGCGATTACGACGCGCCCAATCTCAAGGCGGTGCTGGCCGATCCCGCACGGCTCAAGCTGTTCCATTTCGCGCGCTTCGACCTCGCCGCGATCGAATATTACCTCGGGGTGGAAGCGACGCCCTGCTATTGCACCAAAATCGCCAGCAAGCTGGTGCGCACCTATACCGACCGCCACGGGCTCAAGATGCTGGTCGAGGAACTGCTCGGCGAAAGCATTTCCAAGGCGCAGCAGTCGAGCGACTGGGGCGGCCCCGACCTCAACGACGCGCAGCGCGACTATGCCGCGAGCGACGTGCGCTACCTGCACCGCATGAAGGAAGAGCTGGACCGCCGGCTGGCGCGCGAAGGCCGCACCGAAATGGCGCAGGCCTGCTTCGATTTCCTGCCCACCCGCGCGCGGCTCGATGTCGCCGGCTGGGCGGATCACGATATTTTCAGCCACATGTAAGGATCACGCGGGTAGGCGGGACACATGGCATTGCGGCAGCGCAGGATCGAAACCCAGGAGGCGAAGGAGCGCCGCGGCGAACGCCGCCTCTGGGCCGAGCCCGGCGGCTCGCACGACCGGCTGGTCGCCGTGCTGGCCCGCGTGTTGCCGATGGGCGTCGGCGTGCTCGCCGCGCTGATGGTGATCACCCCGCTCAGCCCGCGCGGCGAGATCAGCTTCCTGCTCGACCGGAACAAGGTCGCGGTGATCGAGGACCGGCTGCGCGTCGATAACGCGCTCTACCGCGGCGCCGACAACCAGGGCCGGCCCTTTTCGCTGACTGCCGGCGAAGCGGTCCAGCGCTCGAGCGCGGAGGGTATCGTCAGGATGAACGATCTCGTCGCGCGGTTGCTGCTCGAGGAAGGTCCCGCGCGCCTGAGCGCGCAGGCCGGGCTCTATGATATCGACGAAGACACCGTGGCGGTGACCGGGCCGATGCGGATGATCGCGGCGGATGGCTACCGCATGATGGCGCGCGATGTCTCGGTCGATCTCGAAACCAAGCAACTCGTCGGTGCGGGGGGCGTCGAAGGCGCGATTCCCGCCGGGACGTTCAGCGCCGATCGCTTGACCGCCGATCTGTCGGCGCGCACCGTTACCCTGACGGGCAATGCGCGGCTGCGCATGGAGCCCGGCAAGCTGAGGATGCCCTGATGAAGCCCCTGCTCTCCACCATCGCCCGCTGGGGCATCGGATCGTTTGCCGTCACCGCCGCAGGTTTCGCCGGCATCCAGCTGTCGGCGCAGGCGATCGCCTCGCACAATTCGAACGCGCCGGTTTCCTATGCCGCCGACCGGATCGAATTGCAGGACCGGGAAAACCGCGTCGTCCTGTCGGGCAATGTCCAGATCACGCAGGCCGGGCTCGGCTTGTCCGCAGCGCGCACGATCGTCAGCTACTCGGACGCCGGCAGCCTCAGCATCCAGCGGATCATGGCGACCGGCGGGGTAACCGTATCGCGCGGCAACGAACGCGCGCGCGGCGATACCGCGGTCTACGACTTCAACCGCCGGATCATCACCATGGCCGGCAATGTCCGGCTCAACCGCGGGGGCGATACGCTCAACGGGGGACGGCTGGTGATCGATCTGGCCTCCGGCGTGTCAAGCGTCGACGGCCGCGCCAGCGGCTCGTCCTCGGTCACCGGGGAAGGGCAATCGGGCGGCCGCGTGACCGGCAGCTTCTCGGTCCCCGAGAACTGAGCCGGCTGCGCCGCGCCTAGCGCGCCCGTGCCCCGGCAACGCGGGCGATATCGGCGAGACCCTGCGCCAGCAGCAATTCGGCAGCCTGGCTGTTGGTCAGCAATTCACGGTGCAGCGCCACCAGCCGCTGGGTCAGCCGGCCCAGCTTGTCGCCTTGCCGCCACAGCGCCAGCTGCTGACCGATGTCGCGCTTTTCCTTGAAGAATATCCCCAGCCGCGCTTCCTCGCCGCGGTCGAGATCGCCGAAGGACCGCGGGCCCAGCGCGGCGGCGATGCGCGCGAGCTGCGCCGCCCGGCGTTCGAATGCCAGAAGCACGCCGACAGGGTTGAGCCCGAGCTGCTTCATCCGCGCCAGTTCGGTGCCTACCTTGGCCGCCTGTCCGCCCATCACCGCATTGACCAGCGGGGTGAAGCCATCGTCCTCGCTCGCCGCGCCGATCGCATCGAGGTCTTCCGCGGTCGCGCTCTGCGGGCTTTGCGCGGTGGCATCGAGATAGAGCGCGAGTTTCTCCACCTCGCTCTTCGCCAGTCGCACGTCGAGATTGGCCGCGCGTGCAATCCGTTCGGCCAGATCGCCGCCCAGTCGCACCCCCGCCCCGTCGGCAAGGCCGCGCACGCTGCGGGTTACCGATTGCAGGTCGGGTGGATAGAACATCGCCACCAGCGCATCCTTGCGCTTTTCGAGGAGCTTGGCGGAGCGCGACTTGTCGGTGGCCGAGGTGGCCACCACGATGACCGGGCAGGCCTCGCCGCCGCCCGCTTCGCTGGTTTCGACCAGCACCTTGAGCGCTTCATGCGCTTCGTCGCCACTGGCCCGCACCCAGATATGCCGCTGGTCGCCGAACAGCGAATTGGTCCGTGCCTCGTCGCCCAGCCGCGCGGGATCGCTGCGCAGCTCGGCACCCGACATTTCGACGCGTTCGCCCGGTTCGGGCAGCCAGGTCACGAGGTCGTTGGCCGCCGCACTCGCGCCCGCTTCGTCCTGCCCGCAGAAAAAGAAAATGCCGCAGCCTTGTGCGGCGCTGCGTCCCTTGGCCGCGAAATCGCGGTTGCTGAGCTTCACTGTGCCGCGTCGCCCTGCCGCCGCAAGGCCAGCGCGATCCGCATCACCATCCGCTGCGCAAGATCCTGCGACAGGTTCTGCAGCGCGGTCTGTTCAGCGGCAATAACCGCATATTCGCTCGACACCACGTCGATCCCGGCATCCGAGCCATCGGTCGCGTCGAGCAGGATTTCGCCAGTGGCGAGGTCGACCAGCTGATAGCGCGCCCGCAGCGTCCGCCGTTCGCGGCTGATCGTATCGTCGCGCAGCACGGCGAGCCCTTCGAGCTGGTCGTCGAGCCGGACATCGATCCGGTATTGCGGGCTGACCATGCCCGCTGCGCCGAAGCGTTCCTCGAGCGCGCTGCGCACCAGCCAGCCGGCCCGCCCTTCGATCGGCGCGACCTCGATCGCGGCCATGGATTGCGCGACCGCGCCGCTGCCGCCACCAGCATACATGGGCGACAGACCGCAGGCCGAGAGCGTGCAGAGGGCGAGGCAGACGAGGACGATGCGCATCAGGTGACGATATTCACCAATCTGTCGGGTACCACAATGACCTTGCGAATTTCCGCTCCGTCGAGCGAGCGCTGCACCTTTTCCGAGGCCAGCGCCATTGCTTCGAGATCTGCTTTCGAAGCGCCCTTGGGCGCGGTCAGCGTGTCGCGCAGCTTGCCCTTGTGCTGGACCGCGATGGTCACCTCGTCCTCGACCAGCAGCGCGGGATCGACTGCGGGCCAGGCGGCATCGGCCACCAGGCCATCGGCGCCCAGCGACGCCCAGGCTTCCTCGGCCAGATGCGGCATCATCGGCGCGACCAGTTGCACCAGCGTGCGGATCGCGGCCGACCGGCTGGCCGAAGGCTGCGCCTTCTCGACCGCGCCGGTCAGTTCGTAGATCCGCGCCACCGCCTTGTTGAAACCCAGCGATTCGATGTCCTCGGCGACCGCGGCGACCGTCTGGTGCATCTTGCGCAGCAGCGGCTTGTCCTCGCCTTCGGCCCCTGCGTCATGGGCCGCGAACAAGCGCCACAGGCGATGCACGAAACGGCTGCAGCCCTCGATCCCGGCTTCGGACCACGGCAGGTCGCGTTCGGGGGGGCTGTCGGACAGCATGAACCAGCGCACCGCGTCGGCGCCATAGGTGTCGACGATGGTGTCGGGGTCGACCACGTTCTTCTTCGACTTCGACATCTTGATGACGCGGCCGATCTCGACCGCGCCGCCATCTGCCTTGAGCAGCGCGCGTTCGGCTTCGCGGCTGATCTCGTCCGGCGCGAAGTAGAGCGTCTTGCTCCCGTCCTTGCGGCTGTAGGTCTCATGCGTGACCATGCCCTGCGTGAACAGCGAGGCGAAGGGTTCGGTCACGTCGATCTGGCCCATATGCGCCAGTGCGCGGGTCCAGAACCGGGCGTAGAGCAGGTGCAGGATCGCGTGTTCGATCCCGCCGATATACTGTTCGACCGGCAGCCACTTGGCGATCTCGTCCCTGTCGAAGGGCTTGTCCGCGGGCTGGCTGGCGAAGCGCAGGAAATACCACGAACTGTCGACGAAAGTGTCGAGCGTGTCGGTCTCGCGTTCCGCCTTCCCGCCGCATTTGGGGCAATCGGCATGTTTCCAAGTGGGATGGCGCAGCAGCGGATTGCCCGGAGTCCGGAAATCGACATCCTCGGGCAGCGTGATCGGCAGGCTGTCCTTGGGCGCGGGGACCACGCCGCATTTCTCGCAATGGATGAAGGGGATCGGCGTGCCCCAGTACCGCTGGCGCGACACACCCCAGTCGCGCAGCCGCCACACGGTCTTGCCGCTGCCGCGTCCCTGTTCCTCGATGCGCGCGATGATTGCGCGCTTGGCGTCCTCGATTTCCATCCCGTCAAGAAAGTCCGAATTGACCAGCACGCCCTCGCCCGCCTCGGCCTCGCCGTCGAAGGGCTTGTTCGCCTGATCGGCGCTGGGCGCGACGACCCGGGGGATCGGCAGGCCGTATTTGGTCGCGAATTCGAAATCGCGCTGGTCGTGGCCCGGTACCGCCATGATCGCGCCGGTGCCGTAATCCATCAGCACGAAGTTCGCGATATAGACCGGCAGGTCTGCGCCGGTGAACGGGTGCTTGGCGGTGATCCCGGTATCGAAACCCAGCTTCTCGGCGGTTTCGAGTTCGGCCGCCGTGGTGCCGCCCTTCTTGCATTCGGCGATGAAGGCGCGGGCCTCGTCGCTGTCGACCGCTTGCGCGACCGGATGGTCGGCGGCAACTGCGACGAAGCTCGCGCCGAAGATCGTGTCGGGCCGCGTGGTATAGACCGGCAGCGTGTCGCCATTCGACAGATCGAAAGCGAATTCGAGCCCCTTGGACTTGCCGATCCAGTTTTCCTGCATCAGCCGGACCTTGTCGGGCCAGTTCTCGAGGCCGCCGAGCCCTTCGAGCAGCTCTTCGGCGAAATCGGTGATCTTGAGGAACCACTGGTTCAGCTTGCGCTTCTCGACCTCGGCGCCGCTACGCCAGCCCTTGCCGTCGATCACCTGTTCATTGGCGAGCACGGTCATGTCGACCGGGTCCCAATTGACCTCGCTTTCTTTGCGATAGACGAGGCCCGCTTCGTAGAGATCGATGAACAGCGCCTGCTCGTGCCCGTAGTAATCGGGTTCGCAGGTCGCCAGCTCGCGCGACCAGTCGAGCGCGAAGCCGAGGCGCTTCAGCTGCGCCTTCATGTGTTCGATATTGTCGCGGGTCCAGCCGCCCGGGTGGACGCCCTTTTCCATCGCCGCATTTTCGGCGGGCATGCCGAAGGCGTCCCAGCCCATCGGGTGCAGCACCTCGTGCCCCACCGCCTTCTTGTAGCGCGCCAGCACGTCGCCCATCGTGTAATTGCGCACATGGCCGATATGGATGCGCCCCGAAGGATAGGGGAACATCTCGAGCACGTAGCTCTTGGGCTTGGGGGAAGCGCTATCCGCGCGGAAGGTCTGCGCCTGTTCCCACGCGCTTTGCCAGCGCGCATCGGCGCGGGCGGGATCGAAACGGGTTTCGCTGCTCATGCGAGCGGCGTTTACGGATTTTGCGGGCTATGGGAAGGCGCTTTTCCGGTTGCGCCCCCGCGATCAGCTGACCGCTTCGCGGCGCAGTTCGCGGGCCTTGGTCAGGATGATGTCTTCCAGCCGCTGGACGGTCGCAGCCTGGACCGGTGCGTCGACCCAGTTGCCCGACTGGTTGACCTGGCGGCTCGCCGCCACGCGCAGCGCGTCGGCGCGCAGGTCCGAATCGAGGATCGTCACCGTCACCTTGACCCGTTCGCCCGGGTTGCTGGGATTGGCGTACCAGTCGCTGACAATCACGCCGCCATTGCTGTCCGCCTGAAGCAGCGGGGCGAAGCTGAGCGCATCGAGCGCCGCGCGCCAGAGGTAGGAATTGACGCCGATCGTGGTGACCTGTGCCGCCGCCATGTCCGCCTGCGGCCGTTCACGCCCGCCGCCGCATGCCGCGAGGCCGACCGTGGCGGCAATCGCAACGGCAAAGGTTGCAGGGCGGCGAATGGTTGCAAAGGCGCTCATGTCGATCCTTGGTATCACTGACGTTCCCGGCTCTATAAAGACTGCGCGCGCACGGGCAAGCGTTCGTCCCGCGCGGCACAGTGCCCGTCTGGCCTCCATGTCACTGAATGCCGCCTGAATCCGCACGGCGGCATGCCGCGACCATCGTATGCCGGGCGAGCAGGCCGCCGCTCCGCAGCGGCCGTGCATCGCGGGGCGTTCCAGAGCGCGGAGGGCATCGCCAATGCTGCTTGCGGCATTCGATAAGTTACCGGGAAGAGCCGGAAAATTCCGCTGGCAGGCACTTTGCCACAACGCTTGTGGGCAAACCGCAACACCTTTTGCGAAACTGTCGCAGATGCTGTGGAAAAGCTGGCCATGGCACCGCCCGCTGGTACCATGGCCGGAGAACAGACAGGACTCGGCTGCGCTTGTGCAGAAATACAGGAACCGTTCAGCGGACCTGTGACTTGAAGTTCCTGAAGATGAAGGGTGCGGGTTCGCAATGGCACGTTCGGGTACAGATCAGGGCAAGACGCGGTTCGTTCCGGCAGCGCTTATTGCTGCCGGTCTGGCGCTGACCATTCCCGCCGCCGGTCTTGCCGTGGTGCAGGCCGACGGGGCCGAAGCCCTGCCCGAAACCGTATCCTACCTCCCCTTCACGCCCGCCAATTCGGATCCGCGGCTGGCCGCACGCGTCGCTGCCCTGATCGGCGAAGACGGGCTGCGCTTCACCCCTGCGAACAAGTCGGGGCTGGCGAAAGACCGCACCGTCACCGTCGCGGTACGGGTGGACGATGCCACCGCGCGGGCCATGTCGGTGCGCACAGCAATCGATTCGGTGGGCTCCGCCGGCAACGCCGAACGCGTGCTCGCGATCAGCCCGACCAGCTACAATCTGGGCATCTCGCGCGGCTACCAGAGCTTCGCGCAGACCGCCAAGCCGGCCACCGTTTCGGTCGGCCTGCGTGACATGGGCATGCCCGATCTCGCCAATTTCGCGCCCGACAAGGGCGACAAGCCGGCGAAGCCCGGCCGGTTCGATTCGCGGCTCGCGCTCGAGAAGCAGGACAATGCCGGCCGTGCACCGCGCACGCTCGAAGGCATGGGCAACCAGAGCGTCGATCTCAGCACGTCCTACCGCGTGGTCGGCAATCTCAACGTGACCGCCGGCGTGCGCCTGTCCAAGGACAGCAACCGCCTCGCGCCGCTGACCGACGGGGTCGAAGACGACCAGGCCGTCTACGTCGGCACCCGCGTCAGCTTCTAGGCTCCGCCCCATCCGGTAAATACGTCTGCACGCGCCCCCGCGCGCGGACAAAGCGCTTGGCGCGATCGGCTCCGCTCGCCTAGTCTGCGCGAACGCTACGGCAAGTTGGGGGAATTCTATGTCACGGGTGGCTATCGTAACCGGGGGCACGCGCGGGATCGGCCGCGCGATCTGCGAACGGCTGCGCGACGAGCGCGGTTTCACCGTCATTGCCAATTACGCGGGCAACACCGACGCGGCGGCGCGGTTCACCGAGGAGACGGGCCTGCCCACCGCGCGCTTCGATGTCGGCGATCCCGACGCGGTCCACGAGGCCTGCGCCCGGATCGAACGGGAACACGGGCCGATCGACGTGGTCGTCAACAATGCCGGCATCACCCGCGACGGCACGCTGCTGAAAATGAGCTATGACGATTGGGACGCGGTCATGCGCACCAATCTGGGCGGCTGCTTCAACACCGCCAAGGCCACTTTCGCGGGAATGAAGGAACGCGGCTGGGGCCGGATCGTCAACATCGGGTCGATCAACGGCCAGGCGGGGCAATACGGCCAGGTCAATTACGCCGCCGCCAAAAGCGGGATCCACGGATTCACCAAGGCGCTGGCGCAGGAAGGCGCGCGTTTCGGGATCACGGTCAACGCCATTGCGCCGGGCTATATCGACACCGAAATGGTCGCCGCGGTGCCCGAGCCGGTGCTGGAGAAGATCGTCGCCAAGATCCCCGTCGGCCGGCTCGGCCGCGCCAGCGAGATCGCCCGCGGGGTAAGTTTCCTGTGCTCCGAACACGCCGAATTCGTCACCGGTTCGACGATGAGCATCAATGGCGGACAGCACATGTATTGATCGGGTGCGCCGAGGCGCACCCTCCCGCCGCGCCCCGGGAACGTTCCGGGGCCTCTCGCGAAAAAAATCGTGGTGCGAGCGCTGCGGATATGTAGAGGGGGCGCCGATGACTCCCCCCTATCACCCGCCGAAGAAATACTCGGTCCGCATCGACGGCCACCGTACCTCGATCAGCCTCGAACCCCTGTTCTGGGAAAAGCTCACCACTGCAGCGCGGATGCGCAACCAGTCGATCAACGCGCTGGTGGCGCAGATCGACGCCGAACGCATCCGTGCGGACACGCCGCCCGGGCTGGCCGGCGCGATCCGGATCTGGCTGGTCACGCACGAAAAAGGCGGCTGGATCACTCCAGCCGCCCCGGTGTCGGAACTGGCCGACAGCTGAACCCTTTCGGGTCAGTATTTCGCGGTCGCGTCGCTCGCCGGATAGGTTTCGTCGAGCGCTTCGTCGGTTGCGCTCATCGTGTCGCCCTTCGTGCCGGTCGCTGCCGCGCCCGCATCGCGGAACTGGCCCTCCGGCTGGCCGTCGGCAAAGGCGACGCCATTCTTGTCGACACGGTTCTTCTCGTAATAGCGATAGCCGGCATAACCGAGACCGCCGAGTGCCAAAAGCTTGAGTAACATGAGAAAACTCCTTTCTTGCTGCCCTAACGTACGGGTCGCCGGAAAGGTCCTTCAATCACGCCTCAATCGTCGCCGACGCGCTCCACATCCGCGCCCACCAGTTGCAGCTTCTCTTCCAGCCGCTCGTAACCGCGGTCGAGGTGGTAGAGCCGGCGCACGGTGGTCGCGCCTTCGGCGGCCAGCCCGGCGATCACCAGGCTCATCGAGGCACGCAGATCGGTCGCCATCACTTCGGCGCCAGTGAGACGCGTGGGCCCGCGCACGATCGCGGTGCGCCCCTCGGTCTCGATATCCGCGCCCATCCGCGCCAGTTCGGGCACGTGCATGAAGCGGTTCTCGAAGATCGTTTCCTTGAGCACGCTGGTGCCGTCGGCGCGGGTCAGCAAGCTCATAAGCTGCGCCTGCATGTCGGTGGCCAGCCCCGGAAAAGGCGCGGTGGTGAGATTATGCGCCTTGAGCGGCCCGTTCGCGGCCACGTTGATGCCGTGCTTGTCGCTTTCGATCTCGACCCCGATATTGCGCAGCGCATGCAGCGTGGAGCCCATGTCGCCCGCTTCCGCCCCCTCGAGCCGCACTTCGCCGCCCGTGATCGCCGCCGCGCAGGCATAGGAGCCCGCCTCGATCCGGTCGGGCATCACCCGGTAGGTCGCGCCGTGCAGCTTGCTGACCCCGTGGATCGTCAGTTCGGACGTGCCGACCCCTTCGATCTCCGCGCCCATCGCGGTGAGCAAATTGCACAGATCGACAATCTCGGGCTCGCGCGCGGCGTTGACCAGCCGGCTGGTGCCCTTGCACAGCACCGCCGCCATCA
>Ga0098074_1000243_pt1 | contig 43278 bp, 34 predicted proteins | sample 32_taG_FD_75064 | JGI IMG/M metagenome (GOLD analysis project Ga0098074, IMG submission 75064) | Marine viral communities from the Gulf of Mexico - 32_GoM_OMZ_CsCl metaG | ecosystem: Environmental > Aquatic > Marine > Oceanic | place: Atlantic Ocean: Gulf of Mexico | collected 2015-07-12 | reverse complement strand
GATCCAGCTGTTGGTGTTCCCCGCCGGCTGACCGGCATCGCCCAGTTCGAACAGTTCGGCGAGGTCGCCCGTGACCGGAGCGCCGTAGGCCCCCGGAGCGCAGGTGAAGACCGAACAGTACTGGCTGTCGCGACGCGCGCTTTCGGTCGCGTAATCGAACTGCCGGTAGAACGGACCGCCCGAAAGCTTCAGGCCTTGGGTCGGCTCCCATTCGAGATCGAATGCGACGGTCTTGAACTTGTTCTCAACCGAGCTCGGCCGGTCGCGGAATTCGGCAAGCTGGAATGCGCCCGGAGTGGTGACATCGGATTCGAAGGTCAGCCGCGGGAATTCCATATCGGTGTAATCATAGCTGTATTCGCCATCGCGATCGTCGAAGATGATCGTCGTTTCGACCGGGATGGTGGCGTCCGACTTGGAAAAGCCGGCCAGCAGCGAAACGCGGAACGTGTCGCTGAACGCCTGCTCGAGCCGACCCGAAATCTGGTAGAAATCGGTTTCGCTTTCGCGGTGGTATCGCTCGTTGCGAACCCACGCGTTCTGCAGGTCCGCGCTGATCAGATTGTTGTCGCTGTCGATCACATAGTTCGACAGGTCGATCTCGTCCTCGTTCGAGCGCAGCAGCACTTCGCCCCAATATTCGTCGCGGTCTTCCCTGAAGTTGGAATAAAGCGCATTGAGCTCGATATCCGTCCGATCGGTCGGGCGGAACTGGATCGCCGCCGTTGCGCCCAGGCGTTCGCGGTCGTGATTGACCAGGCCGTAGCGCGGGATGCGCGGATGGAACGCCTCGCGCACCTCGACACATCCGGAATCGGCCGGATTGGCCGCGCAGTCGACGCCATCGACCGAACGGAAGGTCGCATTGTTCGCCCAGCGGACCGAATTGTTGCCCAGCTCCGGCGTTTCATACTTGGTCCAGGCCGCAGATGCGGAAATGCCGAAGGTCTCGTCAGCATTGTTCCACGCGAGCAGGCCCGCGACACGCGGCGCCAGATCATCGTTCAGATCGTTATAGCGCGCCTGCGCCGAACCCACGAGCTTCAGGCCCGCACCATAGGACAAGGGGTTGCCGGTATTGAGATCGATCACGGCCCCCAGCGAGCCTTCGTCAAGCGCGGCCGAAGCGGTCTTGTTCACGACGATCGAATTGAACAACTCGGATGCGAAGACGTTGAAGTCGAACGCGCGGTCGCGGTTGAACGAGGCGCCATCGATCGAGGTCGCGATCGTTTCCATGCCGTTGACGCGAACCCGCGTGAACTGCGCCCCGAGGCCGCGGACCGTAATCTGGCGGCCCTCGCCCGCATCGCGTTCGATCGCGACGCCGGGAATACGCTGGAGCGATTCGGCAAGGTTGGTGTCGGGGAATTTCGCGATGTCTTCCGCTACGATTACGTCGACCTGGCCGACCGCCTCTCGCTTCGCCGCGATGGCCGCATTGAGCGACTGGCGGAAGCCGGACACGATGATCACGTTATCGCTATCGGAAATCTCGCCCGAGGCTTCCGAGGCCGCATCGCTCACCTCCTCGGCATCGAGCGTACCCGCGTCCTGCGCAAGCGCAGGCGTCGAAATTACCAGCGCGCTGCCAGCCAGCAGAGCCGCCTTCACGCTCCCCGTGGGAACCACAAACCTCATCGCATCCTCCTCCAAATTGGCACCGGTGTCTTTTTTGGAGAAGCGAAATAGCGGCCTTGGCCGCACCCCTCCCCGACACTCTGAATTCCCTCGACCCGGCTGTTTTGGTAACCGGTGTCAATTCTTCTTGCTCGATCTCGCCTTCGCTGTCAAGGATGCAATCAACGGAGAGGAAACGGTCATGAAATATATCGTAAATTGCCTGCTCGCGCTGTGCGTGTTTGTGATTGCTTCGCCAGTAGCGGTAAATGCTGCCGAACCGACCGACGGCGGCGCGGGCGGGCAGATCGTCCGCGTGACCACGCTTGCCAAGGATGGCCCCGGCAGCCTTGCCGACGCGCTTGACCGTGAAGGACCGCGGATCATCGTGTTCGAAGTCGGCGGCGCGATCGACCTCGAGAGGTCTTCGCTCACCATCACCCAGCCGCATGTCACCATCGCGGGCCAGACCGCGCCCTCGCCCGGCATCACCATCCTGCGCGGCGGGATCAATGTAAACACGCATGATGTCATCATCCGCCATTTGCGCGTGGCGGTGGGCAGCGACGGCCTGCCGAAACGCCACGGCTGGGAAGTGGACGCTTTCTCCACCCGCTCGGCGCACAATCTGCTGATCGAGAACAACAGCTTCTTCTGGGGTGTCGACGAGAACATGTCCGCTTCGGGTCCGCGCTTTACCGGGGATACGGTGGAAGAATGGCGCGAAGGCACCAGCCGCAACATAATCTTCCGGTCGAACCTGGCGGCCGAGGGCCTGGCCGATTCGACGCACCCCAAGGGCGAACACTCGAAGGGTTCGCTGATCCATGACAATGCCACCGGTATCGTGTTCGAACGCAATGTCTGGGCGCACAATGTCGAACGCTCGCCGCTGCTGAAAGGCGGGGTCGAGGCGCTGATGATCAACAATCTGATCTATGATCCGCAATATCGCGCGGTGCATTACAATCTGATGGATCTGGAATGGGCGGGCCACGCGCCGGTCGACGGCCGGCTTACCGCGGTGGGCAATGTCATGCGCGGCGGCAACAGCACCGATGCGGGCCTGCCATTCCTGACAATCGGCGGTGTTGGTGATCTGCAATACTATGGCCGCGATAATGTCGCGATCGACCGCTACGGGAACGACCTGCCGATGTTCGGCCGCTATGGCCAGACACGCGCACAGATCGTCGAGCAAGACGCACCGCTGCATGATCTGGAAGGCTATTCGATCATGCCCAGCGAGGATGTCGAGACCGTCCTGCTCGCAACCTCGGGCGCGCGTCCGTGGGATCGCAGCGAAATGGAAATCCGAGTCTTGTTTTACATCGCAGAAGGACGCGGCGAGGTGATCGATTCGGAAGACGAGGTCGGCGGCTATCCGCAGTTCGAAGCGACGAGCGCGCCCTTCGTCGAAGCGGATTGGGACCTTGCCACCATGACCCCGAAGTCGGGGATCTGGCCGGGACAGAAGGAAGGTGCGCAGGAGCATCTTTCGCCCCGCGACCGCGAGATGCGCGCCACCAATCGGTGAGACGCCTTCGTTAGGGAAGCGAGCGCCAGCGCGCCCGTGCTGATTCAGCTTCCCGGCTGGATATAGGGGGCCCGCGCCCAAAGCTCGCGTTCCCACCCGCGCGGGTCATTCTCGGTCGCGATGCGATCGTCGCCGATCACCAGCGTCTCGCGGTCGGCAAGCGTATAGGGCGCCCACGATGGAAGCCCCGGCCGGCCCGTATGCGCCATGCCCGCAAAGGCAGTGATCATCGCATCGCTGACCGCGCGGGCGCGCGGCCCGGTCCCCGAATAACTGCCCGGTGCGGCGAGCGTCCCGAAGACATAGGGCAGATCGTCGGTATGCGCCGCACCGCGCGTGGGATCGATCGGACTGGGCCGGTCGAGCTGGTAAACCCAGGTGGCCTGCGCCCCTGCGCGGGCGCGCGCATCTGCCTCGATGACCTGACCGGGCCAGCTGCGACCGGCGGTGGTCGCGGCATAGAAAAGCTGCTCGGCCGACCACTGCGGAAACTGCGCGCGATATTGCTCGACCACCCAGTCCGCGGGCAAATCGATGCGGATCTGCGGGGCCAGCCGCTCGGCGATATTCTGCCAGTCGAGGCCTTGCACGACGGGCCCGTCGCTGCGGATGAAGGCCCGCGTTTCGTCCCGCGTATTGCCGAGGATCATCGGGATGTGCCGCGATTGCGGCGCGGCATCGGGCCAGAACGGATGGCGGTGCAGATGCAGCATATCCAGCGTCGGGCCGAAGTAGAGACTGCCCCCGAGCACCGGATCGCTCGCCTCGAGGCCTTCGAGCAAGCGCTCATACGGGAGGGCAAGCAGGGCAGCACCGTCTTCCGCCAACCCGAGATGGTCGAGCAGGGCGCGCGTCCGCCGCCAGCCATTGCCGGGACCCTGCGCGGTGACCTGCTGGCCGCTCATCGTTGCGGCCGTATGGAACAGCCCATCGGCTGCAGGCATCGCCATCAGCGTCGCGATCTTGGCGCCGCCGCCCGACTGGCCGAAGACCATCACGCGGTCCGCATCCCCGCCGAAGGACCCGATATGCTCGCGGATCCATTCGAGCGCGCAGATCAGGTCGAGCTGGCCCGCATTGCCGCTGTGGCGGAAACGCTCACCGAGCCGTGCCAGCCAGCCATAGCCGAACAGATTGAGCCGGTGATTGACCGTGACGACCACCACATCGCCTTGTTCGGCAAGCTTCGCCCCATGCGTCAGCGGGTCGGTGACCGAGCCCCAATTGTAGGCACCGCCATGAAAATAGACCATCACCGGGCGGCGCGCGGAAGGATGGGCATCCGGCGTCCAGATGTTGAGGAACAGGCAGTCCTCGCTCATCGCCGGGGACATCGGACCTCGCTGGGGGCACAGCGGACCAAACTGCGTCGCGGGCGTGGGCGCGGTAGGAACAGGCTCGCGCACCGGGCGGTCGAACCTCGCCGCGCGGGCATAGCGAATGCCGAGAAATGCGGGCACCCCGCGATCGATCATGCCGCGGTAGGCCAGAGCCCGGGGGTCGCCGCTGCTCCCTGCCACCACCGCCGGGGCCGCAAGCCATGCGCCCCCTGCGAGGCCCCCGCGCAGAGCAGCGCGGCGGGTCATACCGTCAGCGGCTGACATCGGCTCCTGCCGGAAGAAAGCTCTCCAGCTGAGCGCGCGTGACCGCGATCGTGTCGCCCGGAATACCGTGTTTCATCACCGCCAGCGACAGACCCGTCTTGGCCATCTCCTGCGCGGACCCATCTTCCAGCCAGCGCAGCAACACGCCCGCGGCGAAGGCATCACCAGTGCCGATCCGATCGACCACCGGGGCGATCCGGACCTCGTCGGTCTGCCAATGGCTTTCGCGCAGGTCGACCCGGGCGGCAAGGCCATGCGTGGTCGAGCTTTCGATATGGCGCGCAGTCGAGGCGATCGCCGCCAGGTCGGGGAAGCGCGCGAAGGCGGCTTCGGCGGCTTCGCGCCGGCGATCCGGCCCATCACCCGAGAAGCTCTTGCCGAGCAGCAGCGAGATATCGCGGTGATTGCCGATCAGGATGGTGGCCGCTTCGACCAGTTCGGTGAGGATCGCCTGCGGATCGCAATCCCAGGCACCCCATAAACTGGCACGGTAATTACCGTCGAAGCAGATCGGCACGCCTGCCGCACGCGCGGCGGCGACGGCTTTCTTCGCCAGCGCCACCCCGTCGGGGCCCAGCGCAGGCGTGATGCCCGAAAGATGTAGCAGCCGCGCGCCATCGAGCGCTCCGGCAAAGTCGAAATCTTCCGGCTGCGCCATGGCGAAGGCGCTTCCCGCGCGGTCGTAGGTCACCCGCCCCCCGATCGGACCGCTGGGCGGCTCGAACAGATAGAGGCCCATCCGGCCGGCTGCGCGGCGCACGAAGCGCTGATCCACACCCGCTTCGCCCAGCGCGGCGAGCGCGCGGAGCCCCAGCGGATTGTCCGGCACAGTGCTGAGCATCGCGGCAGGCTGGCCAAGGCTGGCGAGCGCAATGGCGACATTGGCTTCGGCCCCGCCGATCGCGAGCGCGAGGCTGTGCGCGCGCGCCAGCGGCGTCCCCGCCTCGGGCGACAGGCGCGCCAGCAGCTCGCCGAAACAGACCACGTGGCCCGATTTCGGCGACGCGGTCATCGCGCCAGCCATCCGCCATCGACCGCGAGGATATGCCCCTGGACATAATCCGCCGCGCGGCTGGCAAGAAAGACCGCCGCGCCGCCGATATCGGCCGGGTCGCCCCAGCGCTGTTCGGGGATCCGCTCGAGGATCTGGCGATTGCGCGTTTCGTCCGCCTGGAGCGCAGCGGTGTTGTTGGTCGCGATATAGCCCGGCGCGATCGCGTTGACGTTGATGCCGCGCGGCGCCCATTCATTGGCCATCAGCTTGGTCAGGCCCCCGACTCCGGATTTGCTGGCGGTGTAGCTCGGCACGCGAATGCCGCCCTGGAAGGTCAGCATTGAGGCGATATTGACGATCTTGCCGCGCTCGCCATCCTGCGATGCCCAGCCGGTCATGTGGCGCGCGGCCGCCTGGCACAGGAAGAACAGCGTCTTCAGATTGGTGTCCATCACGGCGTCCCAATCCTCTTCCGAGAAGTCGAGTGCATCCTCGCGGCGGATGATCCCGGCATTGTTGACGAGGATATCGAGACGCCCGAGCTTGCCTACGACCGTGTCGACCACTTCGGTGACCGGTTCGATCGAGGACAGGTCGGCGGAAACGAGCTCGCAGCGGCGGCCCAGCGCGCGGACCTGTTCGGCGGTCTCGTCGGCGGGGCTGCGACCCACCGCGGCAATATCGGCCCCGGCCTGTGCCAGTGCGAGCGCGATGCCCTGCCCGATACCCGTATTGGCACCCGTGACGAGCGCGGTGCGCCCCGCCAGGTCGAAGGGGGTGTTGGCCATGGTATTCACTCTCCCAGTGTGGTGCGGTGGGGATCGCGCCGCGACGACGCGATCCCCTGCCCCCGGTGCCGGTTCATGCCGGTCATGCGATTCCCGAAGGGGTCAGAGATTGCGCAGATAGTCGCTGATCGCGTCATCCTGCGAATTGGCGTAGAAATATTCTGCGAAGCGTTCGCCCGCAATCGCGGCGCGCAGCAGGTCCTGATCGACATTCTTCAGCACGGTCAGCATGTCATGCGTGCTGGCGGCCTTGAGGTCGGCGAGGAAGCCGCGGTTCTTGCGCATCAGTTCGGCCCGTTCGCGCGGATAACCCGCACCCGCTTCGTTTTCGAACAGCTTGCGATAGCAATCCTGCAGGTTGAGCTCGGCGGCCCAGCCGAAACCCTTGGCATAGGGCATCGCGATCGCGTTGCCGGCATTGATCTGGTTGAACAGGAAGGCATCGGTCGGGTCGATCACGAGGCCGCAGAAGACGCCGGGCATGGCATTGCAGGCCAGCATCGACCCCATGCCCGTGCCGCAGCCGGTCACGACGAAATCGGCGGCCTTGGAATTGAGCAGGATGCCCGCCAGCACACCGTTCATCACATAGGTCAGCGATGCGCTGTCTTCGGCGGTGTACATCCCGTAATTGAACACTTCGTGGCCGAACGGTTCGGCAGCGGTGTTGAGGGCATCGTAAATAAGGCCATTCTTGGCGGCCTGGCTGTTCTCGGTGATGAGAGCGATCTTCATGGGTTCTCCCTGCCCGCTGGGGGCGCTGGTGCGAAATCGAGCGGCTCCAAAAGTCCAGTTAGGAAACCGGTGTCAAAGCACGTTGTATCCGCAAACCGGAGGCTTTTTCAAGCGGCGGATCAGATTTTCTTGGAAGGCGGGGCGACCGAATTGCGCGTAACCAGCCGCGCGGGGAAGCACGATGGCTTGGCTTCCGCCGTATCGGGCGCGACGAGCTTGAGCGCGGCGGCCTTGCCCATTTCGCGGATCGGCCAGCCGACCGTGGTCATCGGCGGCCAGATATGCGCGGCGATGGGGGAATCGTCGAATCCCACGATCGAAAGATCCCGCGGGATGTCGACCCCCCGTTCGCGCGCCGCGTGGTAGGCGCCCGCGGCCATTTCGTCATTGCTGGCGAAAATCGCGGTGACATGCGGGTTCTGGTCGAGCAGCCGGTTCGCCGCCTCGACCCCTGAACTGAACCGGTAATTGCCCTGCACCAGCGCGTCGTCGGGCATTTCCAGCCCGTGCCGCGTCATGGCGGTAAGGAAACCCTCGCGCCGTTCGAAGGCAGAACGAAAACCCTGCGGCCCTTCGATCAACCCGATCCGCGTGTGCCCGAGCTCGACCAGGTAATCGACTACCCCTTCGACCATTTCGCGATCGTTCGACTGGACCAGTTGCTCCGCCTCGTCGAGCGCTGCAGATCCCATGCGAACATAGCCGCAACCCATTTCGCGGCACAGCGCGGCCAGTTCGTCATTCTCGGAAATCGGCGGCAGGATCAGCACGCCGTAGAGCCGCTGCTGCTCGAGAAAGTTGCGGATGTCGTCGAGCATGGCAGGCGAATGGCGATCGACCGGCCGCACCACCAGTGCGAATTCGGTGTCGCGGATGGCGTCGAGCACCCCTTCCTGGAAATTGAGCACGGTCTGCGCATTGGGATTGTCGTGCAGCAGCCCGAGCAGGAAGTTGCGCCGCAGCGCCAGGGCCCGCGCTTGCGGGTTCGGCGTGTAGCCGAGCTCGGCAATGACCTTCTCGACCTTTTCGCGCGTGGCCTGCTTGAGCAGAGGGGACCGGTTGATCACCCGGCTGACGGTTTTCTTCGAGACGCCCGCAACCCGCGCTACGTCGTTGATCGTAGGTGCCGGACCGGACTTTGCCATTCGTCGCAACCTTTTGCTGTGCGCCATCTTCATAGCCGCCGCCTCGGAAAATGGGAGGGCGCAGCTGAACGCTATCCGCAGGGCGATGGCGAAATACGTTTTGACACCGGTTTCCTTTTTCGTCAAAGACACCCTGCAAGTGGGATATTTCGAGAGGGGCCCCCATGAATTCCGCAGCCGGCGACATTGCACGCGCCTTTGTCGATGCCCGCCGCAACTGGAAGACCCTGGCCGCATATCCCGGGCGCCGGCCGACCGATCTTGCCGGGGCCTATGCCATCCAGGATGCCGCCCTCGAACAGTGGGATCGCGCGATCGGCGGCTGGAAGGTGGGCAAGATCAATCCCCCCGCCAGGGATGAACTGGGAGCCAATCGCCTGATCGGGCCCGCTTTCGCCGACACGATCAAACCGGAAGCCGAAGGCCTGGCCGAATTTCCGATCTTCAGCGGCGGCTTCGCTGCCATGGAGGCCGAATTCATGCTGCGGCTCGCCCCGCGCGAGGCCGCGCCGCCCACCTCCCCCGAACAGGCCATGGACTGGGTCGACGAGGTCCGCATCGGGCTCGAGGTGGCATCTTCGCCCTATGCGGCAATCAATCGCGACGGCCCCTGCGTGACCGTGTCCGACCATGGCAATAACGCGGGCCTGCTGCTGGGGCGCCTGGTCGATCGGGCAGACTGGTCGCGGCTCGATGAGGTCGGGGTCACGCTTGCGATCGACGGCGAGGAAAAGGGCCGTGCGACGACTGCGACGATGCTCGACGGGCCATTCGGCGCGGCGGCCTTCCTTCTGCGCAATCTGGTGGAGCGCGGCATCGATCCGCAGGCGGGTTGGTGGATTTCGAGCGGCGCAATTACCGGCGTGCACGAAATAGCCGCTGGCCAGCACGCCATCGCGGTATTCGACGGGATCGGTGAAATTGCCGCGCGGGTGATCGCCGGGGACCGGGACTGACCCTGAGCCGAGAATGCGCCGCAACAGCGCAAACGGGCGCTATCCGGTAAAACCGTCGGCGCGGTAGATTTCCTGTCCGCGGCGGAAGACTACCAGCTTCTTCAGCGTGACGGGATGGAAGAAAGCCTCGATCGACTGTCCTTCCTTCGTCCGCGCATAGACTTCGTAACAGTCGCCCTCGACCTGCATCTTGAGCAGTTCCCACTCTTCCAGCCAGGCTTTCTTCTTGAGCTTGGACATCTTCTGCCAAGCCTTCTGCGGGCCGGCATTGCAGGTCACGTCGCCATCGGCCTGCGCAGGCACTGCAAGGCCGAGTGCTGCGAGTGCGGCAGCGGCAAGAGCAGAGCGTTTGGCGTTTTGGCGAAAGGTCATGCGATACTCCTCGATAGCGATTTCCGGCGCCGCAGCGCGAAACGTAAGGTCCAGGCGAGCCCTAGCGGCGCCAAGTGAACGAGTGCTGGCCCCCACTGCCAATCGAGCAGCAGCCAGTGGATCAGCGCCAGCAGGAATGCCGGGTACACCAGTCGCTGCCAGCTTTTCCAGCGGCGGCCCAGCCAGCGCATGGCCCGGTCGGAACTGATCGCCGCCGGAACCAGCATCAAGACGAGGGCGAGCCAGCCGGTCCAGATGCCGGGGATAACCACTTCATTGAGCATCGCGGCGATCATCCGCATGTCGAGCACATAGAATACGAGGTGCAGCAGCGCGTAAAGGAATGCGGCCACGCCGAAATTGCGGCGGATCGCCAGCCAGCCGCGCAGGAAGCGGCTGCGCCCCAGCGCATCCGCCAGCGGACCGGGCAGCAGCGCAAGGATCATCAGCCGCACTGCCATCTCGCCGCTCGGATGATACAAATCCATCGCCAGCGCCTCGCCGCTGGCGAAGCGCTGGATCATCAGCGCCGCCGGGATGGCCAGCGCCACCCACAGCAATGCCCGCCGCGTGCCGATCACACCTGGGCCCAGCGCCGCAGCAGATTGTGATAGACGTGGATCAGCCGGTTGATCTCGGGATCGTCTTTCGGCCGCTCGGGCGTCAGCCCCCTGATCGACTGATCGAGATCATACAGCAGCGCGCGCGCCGGCGTATCCGCGACCGCGCTCTGGAGCCAGGTTATCGCACAGATCCGCTGCCCGCGCGTCACCGGCGCCACCTGATGCAGGCTCGACGAAGGGTAGAGGACCATGTCGCCCGCCGCCAGCTTGACCGCCTGCGCGCCGAACTGCTCCTCGACGATCAGCTCGCCGCCGTCGTAGCTGTCCGGGTCGGACAGGAACAGCGTGGCCGAAAGGTCGCTGCGAATGGTCAGGTCCGCTTCAGGCAGGCGCATCAGCGCCGCATCGGAATGCGTGCCGTAATGTCCGCCGTCCTGGTAGAGATTGAACACCGGCGGCCAGATCTTCTCCGCCAGCGATGCAGAAACGAATTCCGGATGCTGGCCGAGCTGCCGCAGGATCGCATTGCCCAGTTCCTGCGCCAAGGCATCTTTCCGGGGGAGCTGGAGGTTCTGCTTTACAGCAATCGAGCGGGTACCGGCGGTTCCCGCCCCGTCCTGCCAGTCGGCAGCATGCAAGCGCTCGCGAAAGCGGCGCACTTCTTCATCGTTAAGCAGGTTCTCGATGATGGTCAGCATGGCAGTGTCGTCTTGTCGCAAGAGTGGAAGGGCGCGAGCCGAAGCCCGCGCCCTGCGGTATCAGAACTTGCCGGTGAGCGTCAGCGTCGCCCGGCGTTCGTCACCCTTGTAGAGGAAGTGGCCCGAGCGATAGCCCGAGACGTAATAATCCTCGTTGCCGATGTTGGTCACGTTTACGCGGGCACCGAAATTCTGGTTGAAATCCACGCTCGCGAAGGCGTCGAAGGTCCAGTAATCCGGCACGCGGTAGGTGAAGATGTCCAGATTGCTGTCGTAGCTCGCCGCATCGTCAGGCTGGCCGGTGTACTGTGCGCTCTTGTAGGTCGCGGTGCCGCCGAAGGCGATCGCATCGGTGACCTGGTAGCGCAGCTGGCCGCTGAACTGCGTGTTGGCGAAATTGCTCAGCCGGCGGCCGATCTTGTCGGGGTCGTTCGAGTCGGTGATTTCCGAATCCATCACGGTCAGTGCCGCCTGCGCGAGCAGCTGCGGGGTGATGTTGCCGACCAGCCCGAATTCGAGACCGCGTACACGGTTCTCGCCGGTGTTGAGCGAGCCACCGGCGCTGTAACCGTCGCCGGCAGATTCGAACACGTCGCCCTTGGTGATCTGGAACGCCGCAGCAGTCAGGAGGAAGCGATCGTCGAACAGGTCGGCCTTGACGCCGAGTTCGAAGCTCTCGCTGCTTTCCGGGCTGCCATCGCCGATGCCGGTACCGTCGTCGACACAGATGCCGCCGTAGCCGCAATTGCCGCCAAGATCGGATTCGCCGCCGTTGATGTTCTTGGCCGTGCCGTAGTTGAAGTAGACATACACTTCTTCAAGCGGCTTCACCCCGATCCCGGCATGGCCGTTCCACAGCGTATCGCTGTAGGTATAGGGCGTGACCGTGCCACGGCTGGTCACCACGTTGCTGTAGCTGAAGGCATCCATGCGGATCCCGCCATGGACCGACAGCCAGTCGGTGAAGTCCACCGTGTCCATCGCATAGACCGACAGCGTCTCGACCTGCCAATCGCTGTCGACACTGCCATCCGCGATCGTGCGCTGCACGATGCTGTGGATCTCGTTCTCGCCGAAGATCACATTGCGGTTCTCATCGGTGATGCAGTAATTCGGGCTTAGTCCGCCGCGCCCCGCAGTGACGCAATTGGTCGCGCCGTTCGCGGTCAGGTCGTAAGTGCCATTGGCGACCTGGAGGTTCGAATATTCGGCGCCCAGGATCAGATTGTGCAGCACGGTGCCGGTGGCGAATTCGCCCAACACATTGAACTGGTTGACGAAATATTCGACTTCCTGGTTGCCCTGGTGCGTGCTGAGCGTGACCGGGGCGTAGGTGTCCGTCGCCGGGTCGTAGGCACCGCCGCGAAGACCGGTAAGGACATAGCCATTGCTGGTTTCGCCGTAGCGGGTCGAATTGACGATCGTGAAGCCATCGAACGGCGTGATGTAGATGCGGCCGGTGACCGTATCGACATCCGAATCCAGGAAGTCGCCGTTCTGCGTGTAATTGGGCACGTCGTCCCACGGTTCGTATACCGTTACATCGTCCGGGCCGGTACCGGTCGGCCGGGGAACGTAACCGCCGAGATCGGGCGTATCGTTCGCCGTCAGGTGATAGTAGTCGAGCACCAGTTCGAACACTTCGCTGGGCTTGAAGGCGGCCGACACAGCGGCGCCGTAGCGCTCGCGGTCGGAGAAGTTGCGGTTGGGCACTTCCTCGTAACCGTAGAGCAGGTTGGCACGCAGCGCGAGCGTATCGGTCAGCGGCACATTGGCGTCGAGCGTGACGCGGTAATAGTCATCGGTACCGATGCCCGCGTCCACCCGCGTAAACTGGTAATCGGTGCTGGCCTTCTTGGTGATCGAGTTGACTGCGCCGCCGGTCGAACCGCGACCCGCGAAGCTCGAGCTCGGCCCCTTGGTGATTTCGATCTGGTCGACTGCGAAAGTCTCGCGCGTGGTCATGCCCGGATCGCGCAGGCCGTCGACGAAGACGTCACTGCGGGCCTCGTGGCCGCGGATGATGTAACGGTCGCCGAAGGCGTTGCCGTTCTCGCCCGTACCGATGGTCACGCCGGGGACATTGTCGAGCACGTCGCGCAGGTCGGTCGCGCCCTGTTCCTCGAGCTGCTGCTCGGTCAGCACCTGGATCGTCTGCGGGGTTTCCGAGAGCGGCTTCACGCGGCGCAGATCACCCGAAGTGCGCGCCTTGTAGGGTACGCCCGGCTGGGCGTTGGGGTTAACGTCAGCGGTGGCGTCTTCGATCTGCAGAGTGTCGAGGACGACTTCGTCTTCGCCATTGGCATCTTGCGCCTGTGCACCGCTGGCAATCAACGCGGCCGACAGGCCCATCGCCGCAGCAGTGCCCCGTCCGGCACCGCGCAGGCTGAGCGGGCGGATCACGCCCCGGTTACGATCCCTCATGGTAAAACCTTTCTCTCATTTCGTGCGTAGTGAGTAGTCGATGGGAAGCGAGATCGTGACGCGGTCGCGCGTCATCGATCGCGGGAATCTGGGCAGCGGGGCGACGCGCTCCATCAGGTCGAGCGTGGCCTGGTCGAGCAGGTCGTGGCCGCTCGATGTGCGGATCGAACTGCCGCTGATCCGGCCATCCGCATGGACGGTGAAGCGAACGGTGACGACGCCCTGCTGGCGGGCCTTCTTGGCTTCGCTGGGGTACCGCTTCTTGCGGTTGAGATGCGCGCTGAGCAACGAATAATAGTCGGCTTCCTCGCGCTTCGCCTTCGGATCGTCGCCAGGGGTAGCCGCGGTTCCGGTGCCGCTGCCCGCCGGTGCGATCGCCAGGGCAGCGCGCGGCGGCGCGGCCGGGGCAGCGGGCCTCGGCGGCGGGCTTGCGCTGCGCTGGGCAGGAAGCGGCGGCGGGGGCGGGGGCGTAGCGACGAATTCGCGCGGCAAAGGTGCGTTCACGCGCGGCGCTTCGACGCGCGGCGGCAAGGTTTGCGGCGGGATGTAGTCGGCCTGCTGCTGGACCGGCTGCAAGACGGCCGGCGCAGGCGCTGGGGCCGCCTGCGGTGGCAGCTCGACCAGCACCACCGGATCCTCGACCGGGGGTTCCACTGGCCCAGTGTTGACCAGGAGCACACCCGCCAGCACGGCTGCATGGCCGGCGATCGCGAAACCGCCTCCCAGCATCCAGTGGCTGCGGCCTGCCCCGATATCGATCACTGCGCCGCTCCGGCGGCTTCCGCGCCGACCAGAGCGACATGGACGTAGCCCGCAGCCCGCAGGGCGTTCATGGCCTGCATGATCTCGTCATAGGTGATCGCCTTGTCGGCACGCAGGAAAACGCGCTCCTCACGGTCGCCTGCAGTCGCGTGTTCGATCGCCATACCGAGCCCGCCGAGCTCGACCGCGTCCTCGTTTACCAGGATGGCCCCGTCGGCCTGTAGCGAAAGGTAGACGGGGGTTTCGGGCTTGGCAGCCGCCTGCGCGTTGGATACCGGCAGATCGACCTTGACGTCGACGGTCGCGAGCGGCGCGGCGACCATGAAAATGATCAGCAGCACCAGCATCACGTCGATGAACGGCGTCACGTTGATTTCATGCGCGACCGCGAGGTCCTCGCTGTCCGAAGCAAGTTTGAGCGCCATGGTCAGCCCTCGACCGCGGGCAGCGTGCCGCGGCTCAGATCGCGCGAAACGATGCGTAGCAAGGCGGCCGCGCTATCGGCGACCACGGCGCGATGAGCGGCGATCACACGCGCGAAATGGTTGTAGATCACCACGGCGGGGATGGCGGCCACGAGGCCCAATGCCGTCGCCAGCAGGGCTTCGGCGATGCCCGGCGCCACCACGGCGAGATTGGTGGTCTGCGATTCCGCAATCCCGAGGAAGCTGTTCATGATGCCCCACACCGTGCCGAACAGGCCGACGAAGGGCGCCGTCGCCCCGATGGTGCCGAGGATCGTGACCCCCTGCGTCATCTTGCGGGCGACTTTCGCTTCATAGCGGTCGAGGCGCGAGACGAGGCGCTCCTTCAGGCCCTCGGCATCCGCCAGAGCATCGGCGGACTGGGCAATTTCCGCCCGCGCCTCCCTGACGATGGGATGCGCGGCGGACGCGGCATCGAGCTGCGCCAGCGCTCCCGCGTCGGCCAGCGTGTCGCGGAAGACTTCGGCGCTCTTGCGCTGGCGCGCGAGCTCGAGATGCTTGGCGATAAGGACGGTCCAGGTGGCGACCGAGGCCAGGACCAGCCCGACCATCACCAGTTTCACCACCCAGTCCGCCTGCGCGAACATGCCCCATACGCTGAGATCGTGCGGCAGTGTCTGGGTGCCTGCCGCGGCCGGAGTCGCGAGGATGAGAAAGACTGCGGGAAGGAGTTTTCGGAACACGTGTGCTGGGCCCTGCTGATTCGCTTGGAGCGTCCGCCTAAGCCCGCGCAACTTCTATTGCAAGTCATTCTCATTTGCGTTTTCTGCTGCGCGATGGTGCATAAATTGCACCATTCGACGCCTCCCTGAACATGATCAGGGAGCCTGCTTATTGGGAGTTACGGAATTCGCCCCAGCTCAGCCGAGCTGGGCAAAATTGGCCACGCCGGGCGCTGAAGTGCGGCGACGGACCGGCGCTTCGGACCCCACCGCTTCGCCGGCGAATTGCGCCAGCGCGGCGGTCACGTGGCCGAGCTTGGTTTCGTCGATCCGGTAATAAACCAGCTTCGCGTCCTTGCGCGTGGCCACCAGCCCGGCACCGCGCAGGACGGCCAGCTGCTGCGACAGCGTCGGCTGTCCGATCTCCGCCGCGTCGTCGATCTCGCCGACATTGCGTTCGGCGCCAGACAGCGTCTGCAGGATACGCAAGCGGACCGGGTGGGCCACCGCCTTCAGCGCCGCGACCAGATCGTCATCGTTCACCTGCGCGCTCCTGCCCCGGCCTTGCCCAGGAACCAGTCGGCCTCGCCTTGGGCCGCGAAGACACTGTCGAGGTCCGCCTGTGGCTGGCCCAGCAATGCCTCGCCCGGCTGCCAGTTCGCGGGCGCCAGCGATGTCTCCTTGTCGACCGCCTGCAACGCGTCGAGCATGCGCAGCATTTCGGGAGTCGAACGCCCGACATTGGCTGGATAGCAGGTCATCGCGCGGATCACCCCCTCGGGATCGATGAAGAAGGTCGATCGCACGGCGCCGCTGTCGCTGTCATCCGGTGCGACCATCCCGTAACCGCGGCCGATCACCAGCGTCGGATCCTCGAGAATGGGGAAGCGGACTTCGACATCGAACCGGTCGCGGATCATCCTGAGCCACGCGAAATGGGAGAACAGGCTGTCCACCGACAGCGCCATCAGCGCGCAGTCGCGCTGCGCGAAATCACCTGCCGCACGCGCCAGCGCGACGAATTCGGTGGTGCAGACGGGAGTGAAATCCGCCGGGTGCGAAAACAGCACCAGCCAGCGCCCGCGGTAATCGGACAGGCGGACATCGCCCGCAGTGCTGCGAGCCGAGAAATCGGGGGCGATGTCGCCGATCCGCAGGCCCGCGCAGGGGGCCGCAGATGCATCGCCGGGGTTATGCGCGTCCTGCCTCATCGCGCCTTCCTACCACTTGACATCAATAGTGCAATACATATACATAGTTTATGTAACTTATTGGAGTAAGTCCGGTGGCAACCGACCAACCACTCGCCCACGCCACGCAGCAGATCGGGCGCGCCCGCGACGATAAGACGCGACGTCCCTCGATCGCTGGCTTCTTCGACGAAGCCACCAACACCATATCCTACGTCGTGCATGATCCCAAGACCGCGGAGGCGGCGATCATCGACTCGGTGCTCGATTTCGAAGCGGCCTCGGGCCGGACTTCGAACGGCTCCGCCGATCGAATTATCGAATATGTCACTTCGAATAATTTGAAAGTTACTTGGCTGATCGAGACGCATGCGCATGCCGATCATATCTCGGCGGCGCCCTATCTGCAGGAAAGGCTGGGTGGCAAGCTGGCGATCGGCCGCGAGATCATCCGCGTGCAGGAAGTGTTCGGCAAGCTGTTCAATGCCGGTACCGATTTCGAGCGCGACGGATCGCAGTTCGACAAGCTGTTCGACGATGGCGAAAGCTTTGCCCTTGGCGAGCTCGAGGGCATCGCGCTGCACGTGCCCGGACATACGCCCGCAGACATGGCCTTCATCATCGGTGATGCGGCCTTCGTCGGCGACACGATCTTCATGCCCGATTTCGGCACTGCACGCGCCGACTTCCCCGGCGGTGATGCGCACGAACTGTTCCGCTCGATCCGGCGCCTGCTGTCGCTTCCCGACGATACCCGCCTGTTCCTGTGCCACGACTACAAGGCGCCGGGCCGCGACGAATATGCCTGGGAGACCACGGTCAAGCAGCAGCGCGAGGAAAACGTCCATGTGAAGGACGGCGTCACCGAGGAAGACTTCGTCGCCATGCGGACCAGCCGCGACAAGACCCTGGACATGCCCAAGCTGATCATGCCTTCGGTGCAGGTCAACATCCGTGGCGGGCGGTTGCCCGAACCGGAAGATAATGGCGTCAGTTACATCAAGATCCCGGTGAACGCGGTATGACACTGCCGGGCTATCCCGAGGCGGCCCCGCTTGCCGGCCTTGCGGGCGGCGTGCTGATTGGCCTTGCTGCAGCCGTCATGCTGCTTGGCCTGGGCCGTATTGCAGGCGTTTCCGGGATTGCGGCCAAGGCTGCGGGGCTGGGCGGCAGCGGCATTGCCCGCAGCGGAGCCTGGACGTTCGTTATCGGGCTACCGCTCGGCGCGCTGGTCGTGGCCATGCTGCAAGGCGGTATCGAAGCCCGCTTCGCCAGCGCCCCGGTCCTGATTGTCGCGGGCCTGCTGGTGGGTATCGGTACCCGGCTGGGCAGCGGGTGCACCAGCGGTCACGGGGTTTGCGGCGTCAGCCGCCTGTCCGCCCGCTCGATCGTCGCGACGCTGACCTTCATGGCGGCGGGCATCGCCACTGTCGCCGCGATGAATGCGCTGGGCATGGAGGTGCTGCGATGACCCGCCCCGCCCTCCCCGCCCTCGTCTCGGGTACCTTGTTCGGCGCCGGTCTCGCACTTGGCGGAATGACCGACCCGGCGCGCGTACGCGGCTTCCTCGACCTGTTCGGCGCGTGGGATCCGACGCTCGCTTTCGTGATGGGCGGGGCAGTGCTCGTCATGGCAGTTGTCTGGCGAGCGGTTCCGCGGATGCAGACGCCGTGGCTGGCCGAGGCCTTCCACCTTCCCACCCGCGCCGATCTCACGCCGCGCCTGATCGGCGGAGCCGCCTTGTTCGGAATTGGCTGGGGCATCGCCGGCCTGTGCCCCGGCCCCGGAATTGCCGCTCTGGTGATCGAACCGGGTGCGGCCGCAATATTCGTCGCCGCGATGCTGGCGGGCATGGCGCTGGTCCGGCTGTTCGAAGCGAAATCGGCATGACCTGCAAACGCGTCACCGATCGCTTTGCAGTGGCTCCGCAGCTTTCGCCCGAAGCGCTGCCGGCATTGGTCCAGAACGGGTTCAGCGTGCTGGTCTGCAACCGCCCCGATGGCGAGGACGATGACCAGCCCGCCGCGGAAGTCATGCGCGCGGCGGCGGAAAGCGCCGGCATGCGCTTCTACCATATCCCCGTTGCCGGCGGCGCATTTCCTGCCGAAGCGGTTGCCGCCTTCGGGCAGGTCCGCCGCGAAGCCGGCGGCAAGGTGCTCGCCTATTGTCGCACCGGCACCCGTTCGATCACGCTCGATGCGCTCGCCAATCCCGAAGGATTGAGCGTAGCCGACCGCCTCGAGCGAGCCGGCGCCGCGGGCTACGACCTGTCCGCGCTCGCATCGCAACTGGCCGAATAGCACCCGCAAACCGGAGATCTGGCATGGCACACAGCTACACGCACGAAGTGGTCATCATCGGTGGCGGCGCGGCCGGCATCGCCACCGCCGCATCGCTGCTCAAGCGACGGCCCCTGCTCGACATCGCCATCGTCGAACCGAGCGAACACCACTATTACCAGCCCGGCTGGACCATGGTCGGCGGCGGGGCGTTCGATGCGCCCGTGACCTGCCGCCCGATGGCCAGCGTCATGCCCAAACGCGCGCGCTGGATCCGGCAGGCGGCGGCGACCTTCCACCCCGAAGACAACCAGCTTACGCTGCGCGATGGCAGCACGATCGCCTATCGGCTGCTGATCGTTGCACCGGGCATACGGCTCGCCTGGGAACAGATCGAGGGGCTGGAGCAGACGCTCGGGCGCAATGGCGTCACTTCGAACTATCGCTACGACCTGGCGCCCTACACCTGGAACCTCGTTCGTACGCTCAGATCAGGCCGGGCGATCTTCAGCCAGCCGCCGATGCCGATCAAATGCGCGGGCGCACCGCAGAAGGCGATGTACCTGTCGTGCGACGCCTGGGCCGATCGCGGCGTGCTGGGCGATATCGATGTCGAGTTCCGCAATGCCGGCGGAGTGCTGTTCGGCGTCAAGGAATACGTCCCCGCGCTGATGGAATATGTCGAGAAATACGGCATCGACCTCAAGCTTAACCAAACACTTGTCGCGGTCGACGGACCGGCAAAGACCGCCACGTTCAAAACCGAAGCCGGCGAGGAAACGGTTGCGTTCGACATGCTCCATGTCGTTCCCCCGCAAGTCGCCCCGGCGTTCGTTGCCGACAGCCCGCTCGCGCAGGCCGAAAGCGGCTTCGTCGATATCGATCCGATCACCCTGCGCCATGTGCGCTATCCGAATGTCTTCGGGCTCGGCGATGCCGGGTCGAGCCCCAATGCCAAGACCGCAGCCGCCGTGCGCAAGCAGGCTCCGATCGTCGCGGTCAACGCGCTGGCGGTGCTCGACGGCAAGCAGCCGGTCGCCGATTACGACGGCTATGGTTCGTGCCCGCTGACTGTCGAACGCGGCAAGATCGTGCTCGCCGAATTCGGGTATGGCGGCAAGCTCCTGCCCAGCCTGCCCACCTGGCTGATCGACGGCACCCGTCCGCGCCGGCTCAGCTGGCTGCTCAAGTCCGAGGCGCTGCCGTGGATCTACTGGAACGGCATGCTCAAGGGCCATGAGTGGCTGGCACGGCCGCAGGTCAAGACCGCAGCCTGATGGAACCGGCCGGCACCGAAGGTAGCGCGGCACCGGCAAGCGCACCCGGGCAGCGTCAGCGCGCGCATGCGCTGGCGCAATACTTCCCGATTCTCGAATGGGGCCGCTCCTATAACGGCACGGTCCTGACGCGGGATCTGGTGGCGGCCGTGGTCGTCACCATCATGCTGATCCCGCAGAGCCTGGCCTATGCGCTGCTGGCGGGCCTGCCCCCGGTCGTGGGTCTCTATGCCTCGATCCTGCCGCTGGTGGCTTATGCGATCTTCGGGACCAGCCGCACGCTGGCGGTGGGGCCGGTGGCAGTAGTTTCGCTGATGACTGCAAGCGCGGCCGGTGCGGTGGCAGCGCAGGGCACGGCGCTCTATCTCGAAGCCGCGATCACGCTCGCCGCGCTGTCCGGCATCATGCTGGCAGTGCTCGGCTTGCTGCGGATGGGCTTCCTTGCCAATCTGTTGTCGCATCCGGTCATCAGCGGCTTCATCACGGCCAGCGGGATCCTGATCGCGACCAGCCAGCTCAAGCACATATTGGGTGTCAGCGCGGGCGGGGATACCTGGCCCGCCATGCTCGGCGGGATTGCCGCCGCCATCGACCAGATCAATCCCTGGACGCTCGCGATCGGGGTGCCCGCCACGCTGTTCCTGTTCTGGGTGCGCAAGGGGTTGAAGCCGCTGCTGGTCAGGCTGGGCCTGACGCAGCATGCCGCCGATATCGTCGCCAAGGCGGGGCCGGTTGCCGCTGTCGCTGCAACCATCGTGGCGGCGCTCGCGCTCGACCTCGGCGCGCGCGGGGTCAACCTCGTCGGGGCGATCCCGCAGGGATTACCGCCATTTGCCCTGCCCTCCACCAATCCCGACCTGATTGCCCACCTGTGGGTGCCCGCGCTGCTGATCTCGATCATCGGCTTTGTCGAGAGCGTGTCGGTCGCGCAGACGCTGGCCGCCAAGCGCCGCCAGCGGATCGCGCCGAACCAGGAACTGATCGGCCTCGGCGCGTCCAACATCGCCAGCGCCTTTTCGGGCGGCTATCCCGTCACCGGTGGTTTCGCCCGGTCGGTGGTCAATTTCGATGCCGGTGCGGAAACGCCCGCGGCGGGCGCCTATACCGCGGTGGGTATCGCGCTGGCGGGGCTGTTCCTGACACCGCTGCTGTTCAGCCTGCCGATCGCGACACTGGCCGCGACGATCATCGTTGCCGTCCTCAGCCTTGTCGACCTGAAGACACCGGGCCAGCTGTGGCGCTATTCCAAGGCCGATTTCGCCGCGCATATGGTGACCATCGTCATCACTCTGCTGGCGGGCGTCGAACTGGGCGTGATCGCGGGGGTAGCGGTGGGACTGCTGCTCTATCTGTGGCGTGCCAGCCGCCCGCATGCCGCGATCGTCGGCCGCGTTCCCGAGACCGAGCATTTCCGCAATATCGACCGCCATGACGTGTTCACCGTGCCGCACGTCCTGTCGATCCGCATCGACGAGAGCCTGACCTATCTCAACGCGCGCTGGCTCGAGGAATATGTCCTCGAGGAAGTCGCGGACCGGCCCGCAGTCCGCCACGTGATCCTGATGTGCAGCGCAGTGAACGAGATCGACGCTTCTGGCCTCGAAAGCCTCGAGGCGATCAATCATCGCCTCGCCGACGCCGGGATCGGATTGCACCTGTCCGAAGTCAAGGGGCCGGTCATGGACCGGTTGAACCGCACAGATTTCGTCGCCGAGCTCAGCGGCCGGGTGTTCCTGTCGCAGAACCGCGCCTTTCGCGAGCTTGCGGCCAATGGCGGCCCGCCCGAGGTGCCGCCCTCCGACATGGCGCGGGGGATGATCTGATGCCGCGCATCCCCGACAAGGACGCCCGCTGCCGCCGGATCGCGGCGCTCATTGCCGCCGGCCGGGGCGTATGCGAAAGTTGCCGCGAAATCGGCATTTCGGAGAAGACCTTCTATCGCTGGCGCGCCGAGCGCCGATCCAATGCAACACCCCTTGCGTAAATCGGACGGGCCCCGAGCCCCCCGCTCCGCTAGACAGGCAGAGAGATAGGGAAAAAGTCATGTTCGAAGGCGTCGACGCACTTCTACTCGCCCGGATCCAGTTCGCCTTTACGGTGAGCTTCCACTTCATCTTTCCGGCATTCTCGATCGGGCTCGCCAGCTTTCTCGCAGTGCTCGAAGGCCTGTGGCTCAAGACCGGCAAGCAGCTATATCTCGACCTGTTCAAATACTGGCTGAAGATCTTCGCCATCGCCTTCGCCATGGGCGTCGTCTCGGGCATCGTGATGAGCTACCAGTTCGGCACCAACTGGTCGGTCTTCTCCGACATTGCCGGCCCCGTCATCGGCCCGCTGATGGCCTATGAGGTCCTGACCGCCTTCTTCCTCGAGGCCGGGTTCCTCGGCGTCATGCTGTTCGGCATGAACCGCGTCGGCAAGAAGCTCCATTTCGCCGCCACGCTGATGGTCGCGGTGGGGACCTTCGTGTCCGCTTTCTGGATCCTGTCGGTCAACAGCTGGATGCAGACGCCGGTGGGGTACGAGATCGGCGCCAACGGACAATATCTGCCGGGTGACAGCTGGCTCGAGATCATCTTCAATCCCAGCTTCCCCTATCGCCTGGTCCACACGGTGACTGCCGCCTACCTCACGACTGCCTTCGTCGTCGGCGGGGTCGGCGCCTGGCATCTGCTGCGCGACCGCACCAACCTGCACGCGCGAAAGATGTTCTCCATGGCAATGTGGATGGCGGCAATCGTCGCGCCGATCCAGATCGTCGCCGGCGACATGCACGGCATCAACACGCTCGAGCACCAGCCGCAGAAAGTCATGGCGATGGAAGGCCATTATCAGAGCCACCCCGACGGGGCGCCGCTGATCCTGTTCGGCATTCCCGACAGCGAGGAAAAACGCGTCAAATATGCACTCGAAATCCCGAAGTTGTCCTCCCTGATACTCAAACACGACCTCGATGCCCCGCTCGCCGGGCTCGACACCATTCCCGACGACGAGGAACCGCCGGTCGGCATCGTGTTCTGGTCGTTCCGCATCATGGTCGGCATCGGCTTCGCCATGCTCGGGCTGGGTCTGTGGAGCCTCGTCGCACGGTTCCGGCGCAAGCTCTACGACTGGCAGTGGCTGCACCGTGCGGCGCTGGTCATGGCGCCCAGCGGCTTTGTCGCAGTGCTGGCCGGCTGGATCACGACCGAGGTCGGCCGCCAGCCCTATGTGATCTACAACCTCCTGCGCACGGCCGATGCAGCCAGCCCGCTCGATGCGCCCGCGGTCGGCGCATCGCTGGTGGCCTTCGTCCTGGTCTATTTCGCGGTCTTCGGCGCGGGTGTGTGGTACATCCTCCACCTGATGCGCAAATCGCCACATGTCGGCGAGAAGGGCGTCAAGCGCGGCGATACGGGCCCCATCCGTACCGCCGGCATTACCCCGGGGCCGTCGCAGAACCCGGGCGACCCCAGCACCCTGCCGCGCAATCAGGAGGAGGCGACCGATGGCCGTTAATTTCGACCTCACCGTGATCTGGGCGTTCATCATCGCCTTTGCGGTCTTCGCCTATGTCGTGATGGACGGGTTCGATCTGGGCATCGGCATCCTCTTCCCGACCTTCGAAGTCGGGCCAGAACGCGACCGCGCGATGAATTCGATCGCCCCGGTCTGGGATGGCAACGAAACCTGGCTCGTGCTGGGCGGCGGCGGGCTTTTCGCTGCCTTCCCGCTGGCCTACGCGGTGATCCTGCCCGCCACCTATCCGCTGATCATCGCCATGTTGCTGGGGCTGGTCTTTCGCGGAGTCGCCTTCGAATACCGCTGGCGCGACCCTGGCCATCGGCGGCTGTGGGATGCCGCCTTCACCGGCGGAAGCCTGGTCGCGGCGATGGCGCAAGGGATGACGCTGGGCGCGTTGCTGCAAGGCATCGAGGTGGTCGACCGCGCCTATGCGGGCAGCTGGTTCGACTGGCTGACGCCCTATACGCTGCTGACCGGGCTCGGCACGGTGGCGGGCTATGCCCTGCTCGGCGCAACCTGGCTGGTATGGAAGCTCGACGGGCCTGGCCAGCACCACGCGCGGCAGATGGGCAAGCGCGCGGCATGGGCCACCCTCGCGCTGATGGGCGGGGTCAGCCTCTACAACGTCTTCCTCAACCCCGAATATGCCGATCGCTGGCTGACGGCGCCGGAGATATACCTCGCTGCGCCCGTGCCCATCCTGACCGGAGTTATCGCCATCGCCCTGCTGCGTTCGCTGTCGGTCGAGCGCCACAGCAAGCCCTTTTGGCTCAGCCTGGCGCTGTTCTTCTTCGGCATGGCGGGGCTCGGCTTCACCATGTGGCCCTATGTCGTCCCGCCCGGCGTCACCATTTGGGATGCCGCGGCACCCGAACGCAGCCAAATCTTCATGCTGGTGGGCGTTGCCATCACCATGCCGCTGATCATCGCCTATACCGCTTGGGCCTACTGGGTCTTTCGCGGCAAGGTGGGCGACGAAGGCTACCATTGATGGGGCAGCCCGAAGATCGCCCGCTGTGGCAGCGGCTGGGATGGATGGCAGCAATCTGGCTCGCGAGCGTCGCAGTGCTGGGAACGGTGGCCTTCCTTATCAGGACCTGGCTCAAGTCCTGATATGGCCCCCTAACGCTACGCGAGCGCACTTCGCTAAGAACCCAAGTAACGGTGCTGAGAATTTTTCTGGGCGCTCCGACCATGTCGATCTCCGCCGTCGCAGCCTTCACCAACGACGACTGAAGCGTCCACGCAAGTTAAGCTGCACGAACAGTCGCCCCCCGATCTCGCTGGGTAGAATGCAGCCGCGCCCCATCCTAGGCCCCGTCCGATAGCATCTTGTTTATGCGCCGCAAATTTGCGTTCCGACGATGTTAATGATAATTCGGCTAACCCCCACATCCATTGTCGGGGCGCGCCGATTGCTCGAGGGCGGGGTAAGAGCAGGTTCCGGCCGGAAAGGGGTTGTATTGTGCGCCTCGATGCGCCGATACGGCCGAGCAGGGGTGGAGGAACTATTGACTGCTGATCCGCAGGACACAAACGCCAATAACGACACTAAACACCGCATCGCGATCGTCGATGACGAATCCGGTGTGCGCCAGACGCTGGTGCGCGGGCTCGAACGGTTCGGCTATGTTTGCCGTCCCTTTCGCAGCGGCGTGGATTTCCTCGACAGCCTCGAATTCGAGATTCCAGATTGCGTAGTCCTCGACATGCGGATGCCCGAACTCGACGGGCTGGGAGTACTGGGCAAGATCCCGGCCGAAGCGCAAGCAATACCCGTCATCATGCTCACCTCGCATGGCGAAGTGAGCCTAGCCGTCGAAGCCATGAAATGCGGCGCGGTCGATTTCGTAGAGAAGCCGGTGTCGATCAAGAGCTTCGCAGACAAGATCGCGGGGCATATCGAACGGTCGGTGGAACTGCGGCGGCAGGTTGCGGAAGTGGAAGCGTGCAAATCGCTGATTGCGCGGCTGACATCGCGAGAAAGCGAAATCGCCAACCAGATCGTGCATGGCAGCAGCAACAAGGAGATCGCCCGCGCGCTCGATATCAGCCCGCGAACCGTCGAGGTTCACCGTGCGAATATCTTCAAGAAGCTGGAGGTCCGCAACGCGGTGGAATTCGCTCTGACCTTCGAAAGGGCGAAGTTCGCCGCCCGGCCCGCATCCGTCAACTGCTGAGCGCGGTCAGCTTCGCTCCATCTGCGCCAGCGCACCCGCCAGGTCACGGCGGGTGAACGGTTTGGGCAGCCAGGCGGTATCGCTCCAATCGAGCGCCTCGCGCAGCGATGCCTCGCTCGCATAGCCTGAAATGACCAGCACCTTGAGGCCGGGTAAGCGGCGCTGTGCCTCGCGCGTGAGTTCGATACCGTCCATCCCGCCGGGCATGACGACATCGGTGCACATCAGCCCGATTTCCGCATGCTGCTCCAGTATCTCAAGCGCCTCGCGGCCATCGGACGCGCTCAGCACCGAATATCCTTCGGCGTTCAGGATCCATTCCACGTAGTCGCGCACCTGCGTATCGTCCTCGACCAGCAGGATGGTCGCATTTTCCCCGTCTATCCTCGGACTTGCGTCGTTTGAGCGTGGGACGGGCCGACCACCGGCTGCCTGCGGAAGAAAGATGCTGACCGTCGTCCCCTTGCCCGGGCTGCTTTCCACCAGCGCGTGGCCGCCGGATTGCTTGGCAAAGCCATAGACCATGCTGAGCCCCAGCCCCGTTCCATCGCCGATCGGCTTGGTGGTGAAGAAGGGTTCGAAAACGCGCGGCGCGATCTCCGGCTCGATCCCGGCACCGGTATCGACCATCGCTATCCGGATGTAGTCGCCAGGCTCCAGCACGGAATCGAGCAGACCGGCCTCGACCCGGTACGGGCGCGCTTCCAGCGAGAGCGAACCGCCCTGCGGCATTGCGTCGCGGGCATTGAGCGCCAGATTGACCAGCGCATTGTCGAGCTGGCTGGGATCGACCTCGGCATAGAGCGTTTGGCCTTCGACATCGACCGTCAGTTCCACCTGGTCGGGCAGTGCGTGGCGGATCAGGCGGGCTGCCTGCGCCATCTGTTCGGCAATATCGATCCGTTGCGGGGCCAGCGGCTGCTGCCGCGCGAAGGACAGCAGGCGGCTGGTAAGTTCGGCTCCGTTGCGCGCCGCCGAGTGGATCAGTTCGAGCCGTTCGCGGTCCGACGGACTGGCGAGATCTTCGGCCAGCGTCTCCGCATTGCCCATGATGATCATCAGCATGTTGTTGAAGTCGTGGGCCACCCCACCGGTAAGCTGCCCCAGAGCCTCGAGCGACTGGTTCTCGCGCAGGATGTCTTCCAGCCGCCGGCTTTCGGTGATATCGCGCACCGCCCCGACAACGCGGATTGCCGTGCCGTCTTTCGACCGGATGATCGCCGCCCGGTCCTCGACCAGGAGGTGTGACCCGTCCGCGCGCTCGATCCGGTATTCGGCGCGCCAGCGATCCGCCTTGCCTTCGATCGCCTCGCAGAAGGAAGCGATCACCTCCCGTCGGTCTTCGGGCAGGATGGTGTTGTGCCACACGCCGCCCGAATAGGGGGCCAGCGACGGATCGAGCCCGAGCCGCTCCACCCCTTCGCTGGCGCGCCACAACAGGTCGGTGCGCGGGTCGAGTTCCCACAGCATGTCACTCGACAGTTCGGCCACGATCCGCAGCCGCTCTTCCGAGGTTTCCAGCCGCTGTTCCTTACGCCGCAGCTCGGTCAGGTCCCGGATCGCCCCGACAATACGCACAGGTTTTTCGTCATTGTAATGGATCATGAATTCCGCATGCGCGATCCCGACGCCGCCCCGCGGCCGAGCAAAGCGGAATTCCCCTTCGAGCCGTTCGCTGCCCTGCTCGAACGCCTCGAGCAGCTGGCCATGCGTAGTCTCGCGCTCGGCCTCGAGGACGAACTGCGCGACATTGTCCAGATTCATTTCGGCCGGCGGCTGCGTTCCGAAAATCCGTTCGAAATTCTGGTTGGTCCAGAGCGCGCCGGTGACGAGGTTCCAGTCGAAGATCATGCTCTTCGCGGCGCGCGATGCCAGTTCGAACCGCTCGCGGTCGCGCTGGGCCGCGAACTGCTGTTCGCGCGCATGGGTGATATCGGTCACGCTGGATACGATGACCGTGACTTCGCCAGCGTCGTTGCAGATCGGAAAGGCGCTGCAGGACAGCCACCGCACATCTTTCAGCCCGTCCTGTGCAAGAGCGACGATCAGGCCGCGCTTGAATTCGCCCGTCGCCGCCACCTGCCGCGCCGGGTAATCCTCCTTCGCCAGCGTCGTCCCGTCCTCGAGCATGAGCGTAAGCTCCTCGAATTCGCCCAGTGCGGCATCTTCATCGTGCGAAAGACCCAACAGGCGGCAAGCCTGCAGGTTGATCATCTCCACATCCCCTTCGGGCGAGTGGACCACGATACCCGCCTGGATCTTCTGGAAGATCAGGCGAAACTGCTGCTCGAGCTCTTCATTGCGAAGCTGGCGGGCCTTGCTCTCGGTAACGTCACGCGTGATCCCGACATAACCGATCAGGTCACCATCGTCGCCGAACTGCGGCGTGATCGACATGCTGTTCCAGAACGCATCGCCATTCTTGCGATAGTTGAGGACGTCGCCATCGAATTGCGTACGCGCATCGAGCGCCTGCCGGATCCGCCACTTGGTCTCGGCCGCAGTCTCGGGCCCCTGCAGGAACCGGCACGTCCGCCCGAGCACCTCGCTCTCGTTATAGCCCGTAATCTCGCAGAAATAGCGATTGGCGTAAGTGATCTTCTCTGCGGGATCAGTGAACACAACCCCGTGCCCGATCGCCTCGAGAATTTCTCGGCGAAACATCTTGTCCAACTGCCGAACCTCCACGACGCGAAAAATTGCGTAGCGCAGCCAAGTGCTCCAACACCAGCCCTCGGCGCGCGCCAGCGGGCGTTATCCGCTGCACTGCAAAAGCGAGCGATTACGCCTGGTGGCGGTCCGCCGCATGCCGCGCCCGGCCGTCCAGCCATTCGAGCTGTTCGAGGATCACCGGCGTGACATCGCGATGCGCGCTATGCCCTATGAACAAGTCCATATGGCCGTAATCGGGCACGATCCGCTGCTGGTATAGCTCGCGGTCGTTGCGGTCCTGCAGCCAGACCCGAGTGCGCTGCCCGCTTTCGGGATAGAACAGCTTGTTGGTCGCGCCCGACAGGAAGCTGATTGGCAACGCCAGCCGCCGCGCCGCATCCTCCGTCGTGTAAATCGCATCTCCCGCCGCATCGACTGCCAGCCCCTGCCGCATGATGTCCTGCAGGTGTTCGAACCGCTTGAGCGCAACACGGCTGAACATGCTGCCCAGCGCCAGATGCGTATCGTGGCCCAGTTGCGCATGATCCCAGCTCGGACCGAACACCCCGAATACCCTGCGACATACCGGGTTCTTGCAGGCCTGCCCTTCGGGCACCGGGATCTGGTAGGCGATGGCATCGATTTCATTATCTTCTTCGGTGCCCTGCCCGACGAAATCGAGATGGCCATCGAGCATCGACATCTGTTCCAGCGCGCCGACGAGGCCGAGATCGGCCTTCATGTAGTTGAGCCAGTCGGTTACCGGATGCAGCGTCAGCTGCGAGGCGATCATCGACCGCACGCCCGACACCCAGCCCGCGCCGATACCCATCAGGAGGCTCATCGAGCCAACGCAATGCGCGATCGCCTGGACGCTGTCGGCGCCCGTGACAGCGCGGATCTTGCGGATCGCCGCAGGCCAGTCATGCCGCGCAATGTCGTCGATCGTGAACTCGGGCGGATGCTCGGTATCATTGCCCGAATCCGCGCTCGCGCGGTAGTCGAACAGCCACACATCATAGCCTTGGGCGACGAGGCTTTCGGTGAGGTTTTCCTCGACCGTCGGTGTCGCGAAGCTGGAGGCGCGCACCGACAGTCCCGGCGCCAGCACCAGCGGCCCGCGCGGGCCGCCGCGATAGCGGGTCAGGCCGATGTTGATGCCATCGGCAGTCGGGACGACATGGCGTTCGGGAGGGGGTAGCCGCAAGGCGCGCGCGACCAAACCAGCCGCGTCCTTGGCGGGAAAATCGTTCAGCGTTGCCAGCATCCCGCCATAGGCGCGGAACGTGGTCATCGCGAAAAAGCCCGCATATTTGGCGACGAAATAGGTTTCGATCGCCTTGCGCGCCTGCGGGATCAGGTTCACCACGTGACCGATCAGGCTATTGCTGTCGTGCACTTCGATCGTCGTCAGCTGGCGCATGAATTCATCGATGCCCAGCTTCAGCACGCCGCGCCCGATCAGTTCGCCGGTCGCATCCTCGCCTGTGCGCAGCGTCACGAACAAAGTGGTCAGATCGGTCCACGGATCGGACTTGCCGCGCTGCGCAAGCGTCTTGAAGCCGTGGAAATGAACCGGGCCTCCAGGTCCTTCGAGGACCATGTCGTAAAGCATCGTCCAGCTTTCCGCCCGTTCGGGATCGGCGACCAGCAGCCGGAAGGTCCCTTCGCGAACGGGCAGCGGATCGGGCGATAGCGCGTTGACCGTCACCGCGCCGGTGATCCGCGAGCGATGGTCCTTCTCCTCGAGCATGCAATGGAGGTTGTCTGTGGTCACCGTCAGGCGGAAATCGCACGCGCTGCCTTCGCTGCGCCCCCAGGCTTCGCCATTGGCATAATCGTCGCGGATCCGCTCGACATGGCCGCACGGACGGTGATGGCATCCGGTGGCGCTGATGTGGCCTGCCATGGTTTCGGTGAACGACAGCCCCGGGCTCATCGCATTCGGATGGTCGATCACCAGCTGGCGGATCGCTGCCTTGCCTTCATCGATCGCCCCGGTCCTGAAATGCCGTGCGGCTTTCTCGACGGCTTGCGCCACAGCCTCGATTGCATGGCCGGGCACCCACTTGGCGATGTCGAGCCGCATGCCATGGCCGGTCGTAGCCGCCGCGGGTTCGGGTGCTGGGTCGGCTTGCGGCTTTTCTGCGGCTTGCTCCATTGGCGCCGGCAAGGGCGCTTCCTGGCCCAGCGTGTAATCGATCTGCCAGCCCTGTCGCCGGGCCAGTTTTTCGATCGCGCGTTCGGCCACTGCGGTGATCGTCAGCAACGGATTGACGCCCACCGCCCCGGGCAGCGCCGCCCCGTCGCAAACGTAGAGCCCTTCGTGCACCTCGGTTCCGCTCGTACCGGCGAACACGCGGCAGGTATCGTCGACCACGCCATGCGCGGCATCGTCACCCATCCCACACCCACCGATCGGATGGACGGTGATCAGCTTCTTGCCGAACGGGTCGCTCCACAGGGGATCGGAGAAATACTGCGCATCGATTGCGCGCGCGGCTTCGGCCATGCGGTCGTCGTCGCGCCGGAAACTGCGCTGTTCGCCGGCCTGGGCCCAATGGATCGCAATCCGGTCGTCTTCGAGTGCGAGCTGCCCACCCGAATCGTCGACGCTCATCACGAGATAGGTCTGCGTGCGCGCCATGGGCCCCTTGTATGCCCATTGTGCGATGCTTCCCGGATCGGTCTGGACCGCCTCGCCCATCGCCTTGGCATCGAGCAGGCGCGGCTTGACCTGGTCCATGCCGAACCGCGTGAACCCATCGGCCAGTGCCTCTCCGAAGAAGAAGGCAGGCGCGAGCGCGGTGGCGATGATCCCCGGCGCGACACCTTCCTGGATAACCAGCCCGTCGGTGACATCCTCGGTCGCCCGCATGTCGATCACGCCGGTAATGCAGGGCCCCGGATAGGCATCCTTCGCGATATCCGAAGCGCCAACGCCAATCGCATAGAGGGGCTGCGCAGTCAGCGTATCGCCCTGCTTTTCAGCCTTTAGGTAGCTGTCATAGGCGAAGCCCAGCGCGTCGCCATTGCCCGAGAAATTCTTCCCCAGCCTGTCGGACAATGGCAGCCCCTTCTCGCGCGAGCGGAGCAGGATCTCCGTCGACCCCAGCGCGCCTGCGCCGAGGATGACATGGTCGGCCGTGATGCTGCCCGGGCCCTGCGCCGCCCCTTCGCCATTGGGCTCGATATGGACGCGCCAGCGCGGTCCGTCGCGTTCGATCCACAGGACCTTGACCTGCGTGAAAATGTCCGCCCCGTGGCTCGCGGCATCGGGCAGGTAGTTCATCAGCGTGGTGTTCTTCGCCCCGACATTGCAACCAGAAACGCAGTCGCCGCAATTCGTGCAGGCCGGCTGCGGAACGCCGAACTTGTTGATCTTGTCCTCGAAAGTGACGTTGATCGGGGTCTTGTAGAAACGCTGCCCCATCGCCTTGGCCGAATGTTCGAGCGCTTCGAGCTTGCCCAGTACGGGATGGCTGTCGGGATAGGGGTTGGGCGCCAGCATTTCGCGCGCCCGTTCGAAATAACCGTCGATCTCGCTGCGGTTGTCACGAAAGGCTGCGGGCCAATGCGCCTGGTCGAGCAGCCGCTTGTCGAGCTCGAGTGCGACGTTGGCGTTGATGAGCGATGTGCCGCCCAGCCCGCAGCCGACCAGAGCATATTGATCATCGTTTACATGCAGTTCGAACAGGGCGTCGGGTTCACCGATCCGCCCGCCCTTCGCATTGATCTGCATCGCACCCTGTGCATCGGCGAGCTTGTTCGGATATTCGCCCGGCAGGCGTTCGCGGCCGCGCTCGAGCACTGCGACCTGCTGGCCGGCACGGGCCAGCCGCGAAGCCGCAACACCCGCACCGTAGCCGGAGCCGACGACGAGAACTGTATAATGCGATTGCGCCTGGTCGAGACGCTTTGCGATGCGTTTCTGGGTAGTCATTCTGCTGCCTCCCGCACGGCGTGGTTCGATTGGTCGAGCATGTCGCGGACCCGCCGGTCGGCTTCCGCGACGATGCGCCCGTGTACTTCGCTGGAGAATGCGGCCCATTCGTCGGCTGCGCCCGCCACTGCCTCACTCGCGTCATCGACAAGCCGCGACACGCACCCGCTGCCTTCGACGCGAACCGGCGCCATCGTGCCGTCGGTTGGGTCGTTGAAGAGCCGCAGCGAGGCGACCTCGAGCTCGTCGGAAATCAGCATCGCGGCGCAGCCCTGCACCGGCATCAGCGTCGGTTCGTCGAGTACCCAGCCGCCGGTGTTGAAGACCCCGACCGGGGTGGCGTAGCCATCGACCATCAATTCGTCCTGGAACGGCTTGTGTGTGTGTCCGAACACGAACTGCATTTCGCGGGGCAGCTCGCCCAGTTCCTCGCGCAACTGGGCAGCCATGGGTTGCCCGAGATACCAGCCGATGTCGTCGATCTCGGCTTCGCCAAGTACGTGGCCATAGCCTTCGCGCTGGCGTTCGGCGGCGCGTCCCGCGGTCAGATCGACCCCGGCGCGGATTAGGTTATCGAGCGTGATCCCGTATTTCAGCTGCATTTGCGGATTGATGCCCAGCTTCGCGTTCAACCCGCCGGTCAGCCGCCGCGCGATGCTTTCGGCCAAATCGTGGCTGGCGCCGGCGCTTAACATGGTCTGGTAGAGCGAACCGGTCTGCCCGCCGACTTCGCCTGCGCTGCCCAGATCCGACCACAGGAAATCGATCCACGGGCCGTTCTCCGCCTCGAGCTGATGCATCGTTGCCGGGCGTGCGGGCGTCTGTTCGAGAAAGCCGCGCATGTTCGACAGCGCGCGATACATGCCGTCGAGATAATGTCCGTGATGCATGACCACCACCCGCTTGCGATCGGCATCGGCCAGGCCCCAGTTGGGATAGGCGATCCGCACCGAAGCGCCGGCCAGGTGCGGACGCTGTGCGATCAGCGATTCCATCAGCCGGCAGCTGTGCGTCGGCTGTCCGATGATCGGGGTGATGTATTCGAGATCGCCCGGGATCTCCCCGTCCTGCAGCTGCGTCACGAAGCGGTGGTCCTGCGCCATGCGCCACAAGTGATGATCGTGATTGCCCGCGATATAGACGATGTCCCGGCGGAAGATTTCCTGCCCGTGTTCCGGGTAAAACGCATCGATCAGCTGGAGGAACGCCTTCGACACATCGCCGAAGGGCGACAGACCCAGGTCAAGCGCATCGCCCAGCAGCACGAGCTGGGGCTTTTCCCGATCCCCCAGCGTCGCGCGCAGGCCCGCAGCGAAGGCCGCCAGCACGGGGGACGGTTCGCGGGCGATTTCCCCGCCGCCGAGCACATGGGTAAGCAGGCTGTCGCGGGCCCCCAGATGGAGGTCCGACAGGACGATCTGGGCAATAGTCATGAGCGATTCTCCAGGCAGGCATAAAAGGCGTCGCGGACGATCTTCTCGCGCGGGTCGTCCCATTTTCCGGTGCCGAGCTGGTTGGTTATCCAGGCATAGGCGACTTCGTCTTCGGGGTCGGCGTAGGCCAGCGAACCGCCCACTGCGAAGCTGCCGAAGGCGTTCCGGCTGCGGGCGTATTCCCAATCCGCAAACGGCTTCTCGAAGCCGTGCGAATAATACATGTCGAGCGCGAGGATCCGGTCCTTGAGGCCCTTGCGCGGATAGCGATGGCCCGAGGAAATCTTGTTCATCACCGCGCGGGTGATCCCGAGGCGCTCCCCGCCCTCGGCAAAGACCTGGTAGAGTGCGGCCAGCCCGCGTGCGGAGGCCATCCCCCCGGCGGCCCCCTGCCCGGCCCGCCAGAAAGCCTCGCAGTCGAGCGCCCCCGGCCCCTGCAGCAGCAAGGGGTTGTTGAGCGTTCGGAACGCCAGCGTGCCAGGCAGGCACATTCTGATCGTCAGCGGCCAGGGCATGGTGGTGTGGTGCAGGAACAGGTCGGGCACGCCGAAGCCAGCGATCCGGGCGATGCGGCTACGATCGAAGCTTTCGTCCAGCCCGATGAAGACGTCGATCCCCAGCGGGACGGCGATTTCCTCGGCGAAGAACCGGCCCAGGCTGCGGCGCTGCGGATCGCGGCGGCGGATCAGCTCGCTGGCGATCCAGCCCAGCGTATAGGCATGGTTGCCCGCATAGTCTCCGGGTGTCCAATTGGGCTTCTGCCGCGCGATGGCAGCGCAGATGGCGTCCTCGTCACCCATGGTATCGAGCGTGAGCTTGAAATCGATAGCCGCGAGCCCCGCCTGTTCGGACAGCGCTTCGCCGACTGTCACCGCGCCCTTGCCCTGCGCGGCGAATTCGGGCCAGATATCGGCGACCGGCTCTTCATAGGCGAACAGGCCGCGCGAGACGGCGACTGCCGCAGCCATTCCGGTCACCCCCTTGGTGAGCGAATAGACCAGCGCGATATCGTCACCCTGCCAGGCCATTTGGCGCGATCGATCCTGCCACCCGCCCTGCAAATCGACCACCGTTTCGCCGCGGTGGATGATGGTGCAGGCAGCGCCCAGTGCCGCGCCCGACCGGATGGTCGCTGCAAAAGCATTTGCTACCGGCTCGAAGCCCGCGGCCACATGACCGCGCGCCCAATCGTCGTCATTGAACCGGCTCGGTTCGACCGATCTCGGCGAAAGTGCCTGCTGCGACATTCTGGCTCCCCGTCTTTTCCGGCGAACCCCCGCTCGCCTCGCGGATATAGCTAATGTTAAATAGTTAATTCCCGGTTCCGGGGGATTACGCAGATGCGGGATCGGGTGGTCCCGGCAGCGTCGCGGGTCGCGGCGTTTGAAATGGCTAGCCGGTGCGTGCAAAGCCCTGAGCCATGAATGCCAAGGCAAATCCGGGCGCATGGCGCTTCGCAGTCGATCGCGGCGGGACCTTTACCGATGTCGTCGCGGTGACTCCCGCAGGACAGCTGGTGACCGACAAGCTGCTGTCGGAGAACCCCGGCCATTACGACGATGCCGCGAGCGAAGCCGTGCGGCGACTGATGGACCGTCACGGGGTGGGCCCGATCGCCGAACTGCGGATCGGTACGACCGTAGCCACCAATGCGCTGCTCGAACGCAAGGGCGAGCGGTTGGCCCTCGCGATTACGAGAGGCTTCGGCGATGCGCTGCGGATCGGCAACCAGTCGCGCCCCGAGATATTCGCACGGCATATCCTGCTGCCCGAACAATTGCCCGCACGTGTCATAGAGATCGACGAGCGGGTCGGTGCCGACGGCACGGTTTTGACCCCGCTCGATGAAGCAGCGGCACGCGCTCATTTCGCTGCGCTGCAAGCCGACGGGTTCGATGCACTGGCCATCGTTCTGATGCACGGCTGGCACTACCGAGCACATGAGAAACGCCTCGCCGAGATCGCGCGCGAGGAAGGCTTCTCCCAAGTCAGCGTCAGCCACGAGGTCGTCCCGCTGATCCGCTTGGTTCCGCGCGGCGACACCACGGTGGTCGATGCCTATCTCTCGCCTGTTCTGAGGCGCTATACCGATGCCTTGCAGGCGGGCCTGCCGCAGACCGACAGCCTGCGCTTCATGCAGTCGAACGGCGGGCTGGCCGAAGTGGGCGCCTTCCGCGGGAAGGATGCGATCCTCTCGGGCCCGGCCGGCGGTGTGGTCGGGATGGTCGCGGCGAGCGAGCCGCTGGGCCATCGCAAGCTCATCGGGTTCGACATGGGCGGGACCAGCACCGATGTCGCCCATTACGCGGGCGAATACGAGCTTACTGCCGACAGCGTAGTAGCCGGAGTGCGGATCGCCGCACCGATGATGCAGATCCACACGGTGGCCGCAGGCGGCGGCTCGATCTGCCGGTATGATGGCGGGCGCTTCCGCGTCGGCCCGGAAAGCGCAGGCGCCGATCCGGGCCCGGCTTGCTATCGCAAGGACGGCCCGTTGACGGTGACCGACTGCAACCTCTTTCTCGGCCGGATCGATCCAGCGTTTTTCCCGAGCGTCTTCGGCCCCGATGGCGACCAGCCGCTCGATCCAGCCGCGGCGCGCGCGCGGCTGGAAGACATCGCCGCTGGCCTGCCCGAAAGCCGTTCGCTCGAGGACATTGCCGAAGGCTTCCTGGCCATCGCGGTCGACAACATGGCGAATGCAATCCGCAAGATCAGCGTCGCGCGCGGGCATGACGTCACCACTTATGCGCTTGCCTGTTTCGGGGGGGCGGGCGGACAGCATGCCTGCCGTGTGGCCGATGCACTGGGCATGGGCACAGTGCTGGTCCATCCCCTGGCGGGGATCCTGTCCGCCTATGGCATCGGACTCGCGCCGGTAAAGGCGATCCACGAGGTCAGCCTCGTGCGTCCGCTGACCGAAGACTTCACCGCCGAACTCGGCGCGCTCGAAGCGGATAGCCGCGCCGCCCTTGCCGAACAGGGCATCGCGGCTGACCAGATCGTTCTCGAACGCCGCGCCCGGCTGCGGTTTGCCGGCAGCGACAGCGTGCTCACGCTCGACTGCGAAGATCGCGCGGATATGGACACCGCGTTCCGCATGCTCCACCGCCAGCGTTTCGGCTATTCGGACGCCTCCGCCCCGATCATCGTCGAAGCGCTCAGCGTCGAAGCCAGCGGCACTTCGGGCGGGCTTGGCGAAGCGGTTGCCGAACCGGTATCATCGGGCACGGCTGCCACGGGCGGTTGGGAGACCATCGACCGCGCCGCAATGGTTTGCGGCGAACCGGTCGCGGGGCCCGTACTGGTCATCGATCCGGCCTCGACCACGGTGGTCGAACCCGGCTGGCAGGCGGAGCGGGCGGTCGACGGTAGCCTGATCCTGGAGTGCAACGAACCTTTGGCGCGCAGCAGTGCGGCGGGGACCCTCGCCGATCCCGTCCGGCTGGAGATCTACAACAATCTGTTCATGGCCATTGCCGAGGAAATGGGCGTCGTGCTGCAATCCACCGCCACCTCGGTCAACATCAAGGAGCGCCTCGATTTTTCCTGCGCGCTGTTCGATGCGGCCGGCGAACTGATCGCCAATGCCCCGCATATCCCAGTGCATCTGGGCAGCATGGGCGACAGCATTGCGCGCGTGATCAAGGCCCGCGGCGAAGCCCGTGACGGTCGCGGGTTCAGGCGCGGCGATGCCTACATGCTCAACGATCCCTACCGCGGCGGCACCCATTTGCCCGATATCACGGTGATCGTCCCGGTGTTCTATGGCGAGGACAGCCGCGAACCCGATGCGTTCGTGGCCGCGCGTGGACATCATTCGGACGTCGGCGGGATCGCGCCCGGATCGATGCCCCCCGAGAGCCGGACGATCGAACAGGAAGGCGTGTTGATCGACAATATGTTGCTGGTCGATGAAGGCCACTTCTGTGAAAGCGACGTGCGCGAGCTGCTGGCATCAGCCCGCTATCCGGCGCGCAATCCCGATCGCAACATTTCCGATCTGCGCGCTCAATTGGCAGCGTGCACCCGGGGGATGGAACTGCTTCAGGCGGCGGCGCGCGACGAGAGCGCAGAGGTCGTCTCCGCCTATATGGATCACGTGCTCGCCAATGCAGAGGAAAGCGTGCGCGGTCTGCTGTCCCGACTGGACGATGGCGAGTTTGCCTACCCGATGGACAATGGTGCGGTGGTCAAGGTCGCGATCCGGATCGATCATGCCAGCCGCTCGGCCGTGTTCGACTTCACCGGCACCAGCGACCAGCTGCCCGATAATTTCAACGCTCCCAAATCGATCACCCGGGCAGCCGCTCTCTATGTCGTGCGCACGCTGGTCGACGATGCCATCCCGATGAACGACGGGTGCCTGCGGCCGGTCAAACTGGTGATCCCAGAAGGATCGATGCTCAACCCCCGCCCCGGCGCCGCAGTGGTGGCGGGCAATGTCGAGACCAGCCAGGTCGTGACCGACACGCTGTTTGCGGCAACCGGCCGCCTGGCCCCCAGTCAGGGGACGATGAACAACTTCACTTTCGGCGACGGGACCGACCAGTATTACGAGACGATCTGCGGCGGTTCGGGCGCGGGTCCGGACCACGACGGCACCAGCGCGGTGCAGACGCATATGACCAATTCGCGGCTGACCGATCCCGAAATCCTCGAGACCCGCCTACCCGTGCGGGTCGATGCTTTCGGGATCCGCGCGGGGTCGGGGGGTGATGGCGAATTTCGCGGCGGCGACGGGGTGGAGCGGCGGATCACCTTCCTCGAACCGATGCACGCCAACATGCTCGCCAACCGGCGGAAGGTCGCGCCGCGCGGCATTAGCGGCGGACATGATGCGGCGCCGGGACGCAATTGGGTGGAACGAGCGGACGGTTCCCGCGAGGATCTGGGGGCTACCGCCAGTGCCGAGATGCAGCCGGGCGATACCTTCGTGGTGCTGACCCCGGGCGGCGGCGGGTTCGGCCCGCCCCGCCCGGAGTAGCGTCAATCATCAGACGGCGGCGTCGCGCTTGACCGTGATCACCTGCGGATAGGTAAACTCCTTCAGCCCATCAATGCCGTATTCGGCGCCGAAGCCCGACTGCTTGTGCCCGCCGAAGGGCGCGAAGGGCGACAACTGCATGAATTCGTTGATCCAGACGGTCCCGGTTTCGAGCTGTTCGGCGATTTCGACGCCCTTGTCGGTATCCTTGGTCCAGACCGCACCGGCCAGACCGTATTCCGAATTGTTCGCCCGCTCGATCACTTCGTCGACGCTGGCGAACTTCATCAGCGGCATGACCGGGCCGAACTGTTCCTCGGCCACGATGCGCGCATCCTCGGGCGGATTGTCGAGGATGGTGATCGGCACATAGTAGCCGGTGCCCGAGGGATCCTTGTCGCCCCCGGTGAGGAACTTGTAGCCATTGTCCTTGGCGTCCTGGATCAGGTCGAGCACGCGCTCGTACTGCTTCTTGTTCTGGATCGGCCCGACACCCGTGCCCTGCTGCGAACCGTCACCGACGACCACGGTCTTGGCATACTCCGCGATGGCCTTCGACAGGTCATCGTAGATATCCTCGTGGATGTAGATCCGCTTGGCCGCGATGCAGACCTGGCCAGCGTTGGAGAAGCTTGACCAGAACAGCTGTTCGGCGACCTTTTGGACGTCCGCATCGGGCAGCACGATCGAGGCGTCATTGCCGCCCAGTTCCAGCGTGATGCGCTTGAGGTCGCCCGAGGCGCCTTCCATGATCTTCTTGCCCGTGGCGGTCGAACCGGTGAAGGTGATCTTGTCGATATCGGGATGCTCGGTGATCAGCGGGCCGAGCGTGTCTTCGCCCGTGATGATGTTCACCGTACCTGCGGGCACGACATCCTTGATCAGTTCGGCCACCCGCAGCGTGGTGAGCGGCGTGAAGGGCGACGGTTTGAGCACGATGGTGCAGCCCGCGACCAGCGCCGGGACGATCTTCTGGATCGCCATCATGATCGGGAAGTTCCACGGCACGATGCCGCCGACCACGCCCACCGGCACGCGCCGCGTGCGCGACAGGCGGGTGTCGTCGTCCTGGTTGATCACATCGTCAAGCGTGAGCGTCGACTGGGCGGCAGCGAGGCCCGCCGCGCCGTAGATTTCCTGCTGTGCCTGCGCATGCGGCTTGCCCTGCTCGCTGGTCAGCAAGCGGTAGAGCTCGTCGGCATTCTCCTTGATCGCAGCGGCGATCCCCTGGACGACCTGCTGCCGTTCTTCGGCGGTGGTCTTCTTCCACTGGGTGAAGGCGCGGCGTGCAGCTGCAACGGCGCTGTCGAGTTCTTCCTTGCCGCAGGACGGCACACGGCCGACGACCTGCTCGGTGGCGGGGTTGAGCACCTCGAGCCATTGGCCGTTATCGACCATCTTTCCGTCGATCAGGTTCTTGTAGTCGGTCATGTCTCTCTCCTCGCGCAAATATGGGATTCGTCCCTTGGCATCACACTGTCGAAATTCGTTGCTCGATGCAACGGGTCTTGCGGTGCGGCGCCAAATTGGAGAGAGAGGCACCGAAGAGGAGAGCGATGCAGACCTTCGTTACCGAAGCCGTCGATTGGCCCGAGACCGCGCCGGACCTGCGCGAACAGGTGCGCGCGCTGGTGGCCGCGCATGGCGAGCGCGACCCGGTCCGCCGTGCGAATTGCTGGACCAAGGCAAACCCGCAGTTCAGCAAAAAGCTGGGCGAGGCCGGGCTGCTCGGCATGACCTGGCCCAAGGAATACGGCGGGCATGAACGCAGCCAGCTCGAACGCTATGTCGTGATCGAGGAATTGCTTGCTGCGGGCGCGCCGGTCGGCGCACACTGGATTGCCGACCGGCAAAGCGGGCCATTGCTGTTGCGGCTTGGAAACGAGGAACTGAAGCGCCGCTGGGTGCCAGAGATCGCGCGCGGCGAAGCCTTCGCCTGCATCGGTTTGAGCGAACCGGGGTCGGGTTCGGACCTCGCCTCGGTCCGCACCACGGCACGGCGCGATGGCTCGGATTGGGTGATCGACGGGCAGAAGGTCTGGACCAGCGGCGCGCATGTCAGCCACTTCATGATCGCCCTGGTACGCAGCGAAGCGGACAGCGAACGCCAGCAGGGCCTGTCGCAATTCGTCATCCCGATGGATACGCCCGGTGTGACGGTGAAACCGATCACCGACCTCACCGGCGCGCATGAGTTCAACGAGGTGTTCTTCGACGCCGTCCGCCTGCCAGCGCATGCGCTGCTGGGCGAAGAGGGTGCCGGCTGGAAGCAAGCGACTGCCGAGCTCTCGCTCGAACGGTCGGGACCCGAACGCTATCTGTCGTCGATGGTGCTGTTCCTCGAACTCGTGCGCCATGCGGAAACTGCGCAGGATCCCGCGCTGGCCGAACTGGTCGGCAGGCTGGCCGCGGAAGCCTGGACCCTGCGGCTGATGAGCGCATCGGTCGCTGCCAAGCTGGCGCGCGGCGAAGACCCGGCGCTGGAGGCGACCATGGTCAAGGACCTCGGCAATTCCTACGAACAGGCGATCCCGCAGCTGGTGCAGGCCGCGGTCGATTGGGAACGCATCGATGCACAGGTCGTGCAGGCAGTCTGCTTCTACCTGCTGCAGGTCAGCCCGAGCTTCTCGCTGCGCGGGGGAACACGCGAAATCGTCAAGGGCATCATCGCCCGGGGGCTGGGACTACGATGAGCGACACCAGGCGCATGCTGGCCGAAATGGCCGATCCGCTATTTGCCGAACTGGGCGCGGATGCCACGATGGACCGTGACGGGGCCAGGCTCGAACAATTGGGCCTGCCCGCGCTGCTGATGCCCGAAGCCGATGGCGGTTTCGGCGGTGACTGGATGGACGCGCTGACCGTTTTCCGCCTCGCCGGCTACCACGCCTTGGCCATCGACCTGCCCGCTATGATCGTTGCCAAGACGGCCGGGGAAGGCACCGAAGCGCACTTCGCCCTGATGGCGTTCGCGCGCACGGCGCAGATCGCCGGCGCGCTCGATGCGGCGCTCGCGCTGTCGGTCGGCTATGTCAACGAGCGGAGACAGTTCGGCCGGCCGCTCGGCAAGTTCCAGGCCGTGCAGCAGTCGCTCGCCGGATTCGCCTGCGAGGCGGCTGCCGCGAATTGCGCAGCCGTCGGTGGGGCACAGGCGCTTGAGCGCGGGGATGCCGGGTTCGAAATTGCCGCAGCGAAACTGCGCGCCAACCGCGCGGTCGAGGTGGGCACGACGGTCGCTCATCAGGTCCATGGCGCGATCGGCTTCACGCACGAATACGGGCTTCATCCGCTGACGCGGCGGCTGTGGCAATGGCGGTCCGAATACGGGAACGACGCCTATTGGAGCAAGCGTCTGGGCACAATGGTGGTCGATGCGGGAGCCGACTCGTTCTGGCCCGGGCTGACCGCGCGAACCGACTAGGCCAGCGCAAGCACGCCGGTCAGGATGTTGCGCACCAGATCGACTTGCCCGCGCGCGCCGGTCTTGGCGTAGATTTTCTTTGAGTAATAGCGCGCGGTCTCCACCGTCAGACCGTGCGCCTGCGCCGCCTCGGAGATCGAGAGCCCTTGCGCCAACGACCAGGCGAGCCGCGCTTCGGCGGGGGTCAGATCGAACAGATCGACCAATTGTTCGTGCCGGTCGGCGCTCGATGACCGGTCACCGCGCAGATAGACCACTGCCACCGCCTCGCTTTCGCGAGCGAGCGCATCGATCCGCATCGGTGCCACCAGGATATCGATCCACGGATCCTGTGCCAGGTTGATGGCACGCGGTCGGTGGCGGCGGTCCCGCGCCATCGCTTTCGCCAGCGCGGTGAGTTGGCGATCGATCACGGGAGAAGATGGGACCAACCGGTCATACGGCCCCCGGCGCAGCACGCCCGAGCGTTCGAGCAAGCGCTCTGCCTGCGCATCCATATCGACGATGCGGCAACGCTGGTCCAGCGCGATCCAGCCGAAATTCATCCGCCGGAACGCCTCCGCACTGACCGAAGCGCGGTTGCGCTCGCGCTCGATCGAAGCGACGACCTGGAGCGCCACGCGCACATGCGGGATGAGCGCCGATAGCAGGCTGGCGACTTCGGCCCCCGGCGCGTTGTCCGCGAGCACGCACAGGGTGAGGTCGATGTCCGCTCCGCTCACGCGGACGGCGCGCAGGCCATCCTCGCGACCGTCCAGATCGCCACCCGAATAGACACGCGCCTCGCGCATTGCGGCAGTAACAGCCGCAATCGGGGCCCCGTCGCCCAAGGCGATATCGCCCCCCTCACCCGCGCTCGCCAACCGGATCGCCGCACCCCGCGCGCCGCAGACACGCCGCAACTGGCGGAGGAATGTCTGCCACATGGGTTGCTCGAACACCCCCGAATGGAGCGGCACGAGCAGGTCGGTCTCGCCGAGATTGGGAATCCGCATGCAAGCTTTTCTATCACCTCCCATTTGGGAGGTCTATCCTGACGATCCGCTCCTATCTCTGAGGCAAGTGTT
>Ga0098074_1000242_pt1 | contig 43283 bp, 57 predicted proteins | sample 32_taG_FD_75064 | JGI IMG/M metagenome (GOLD analysis project Ga0098074, IMG submission 75064) | Marine viral communities from the Gulf of Mexico - 32_GoM_OMZ_CsCl metaG | ecosystem: Environmental > Aquatic > Marine > Oceanic | place: Atlantic Ocean: Gulf of Mexico | collected 2015-07-12 | reverse complement strand
CTAGAGGACTTCGAGGACGCTAAAGTCCAGAATGCCATCAGTCAGATTCTCCTGCTCGGAGCCATCTACGGCACGGGCATAGGTAAGATTAACGTCGTACAGAAGAATGTACGAAGTGTGGTGCAGGGCCAAGTTGTAGAACGCAATAAGGTTCTGTGTACCCTAGAGGCGGTACGTCCTGATGAGTTCGTCATCGACGCATCGGCTCGATATCTTGGTGAAGAGGAGTTTTGCGCACACGAGTTCGTGAAACCCATACACAACATCAAAGCTAAACAGAAGCAAGGCCTATACCTCCCCGGTAACGTGGAGGCATGGACAGGCCAACGTCAGAGCGATACGACCGGCACAGGACGGCGACGGACCGTCCAGTCGCAAGACAACGGCGTATACATCACAGAGTACTACGGTAAGGTTCCCGCACGGTTCATTAAGGATGCGGGAGATGAGGGAATGGTTGAGGCTATCGTCACGATTGCCAACGAGACCACGCTACTTAAGGCGATTAAAAACCCCTTCCTTATGCAAGACCGCCCGATTGTGGCGTATCAGCATGATAGCGTACCCGGAGAGTTCTGGGGTCGTGGTGTGTCTGAGAAAGGCTACAATCCACAAAAGGCTCTTGATGCGGAACTCCGCGCACGGAACGATGGACTTGCGTTAGTCACGGCCCCTATGATGGGCGCGGACATTACGCGATTGCCACGCAATCCGGATTTGCGCGTACGTCCCGGCAAGACTATTCTGACGCGAGGCCGGCCCAGTGAAATTCTGGAGCCAGTCGGATTCTCGCCGCAAGGCTTGGCTTTGACGTTCCAGCAGTCGGGCGACTTAGAACGGATGGTGCAGATGGGCACCGGCGCTATGGACAGCGCTACCCCGCTCGCCACGTCACGACGCAACGAAACCAGCGGTGGCATGTCTCAGATGCAGGCTGGCTTCCTGAAGCGCAGCAAGAAGACAATGCGCAACGTCGAGGAACATTTACTTCAGCCCTTCATCCAGAAGGCGCTGTGGCGCTACGTGCAGTTCGACCCGCAGCGTTACCCGAGGGACTACAAGTTTGTCCCGAAGGCTACCCTCGGTATCATGGCGAAGGAAGTGGAGACCCAGCAGCTTGTACAGATGCTCGGGTTTGTGCCACCGGAGTCCCCCGCACACAGCGTACTGATACAGGCTATCTTCCAGAACACGACGTCTAGCGAGAAGCAAGAGCTGCAGCAGGCAGTTGCAGCAATGTCTCAGCCCCCGTCTGAGGAAGAGCAGCAGAAGCAACAGCAGATGGAAGCACTGCAGTTTGCGATGGCTCAAGAACAGCACCGCAAGCTTAAGCTGGAGAATGACGAGACGGAGGCTAATATCGCCCTCATCAAGGCCAAGACCCAGCACGAGATTGTGGATACGGACCTTGAGGACGAGCGCGTCGAGATTGCGGCAGCCAACACAGCTATCGGTGCGGAGAAGGCTCGCGTCACTCGCAGGCAGACTGAGGTGGCCGAGGACCGTAACCGAATCGAACTACTGAAAGTGAGGAGTGGACAGAATGGACGAAGCAACAGCTAAGTACTTTGAAGAGCTTGACGAGGTATTCTCTACCAAAGGGTGGCAGCGTATCCTCGAAGAATTAAAATCTGAGATTTATAACTTACAGGCCGACGCCTTAGAACTGGATACTTGGGAACAGGTAGTCTTTGCTAAGGGTCAGGCGCAGGCGTATAACCGTCTTATCCGACTCGAAGAGATAGCAGACGTAACGAGGGCCAACCTCCTTGCTGATGCGGCGGATGAAGACAATGCCAACATATGATTATAGGTGCCCGAAGTGTGGGCACGAGCATGAGACAATCCAGTCGATTGCTAATAGGAAAACATCGGAATGTCCAGAATGCGGCGGTACTGCAAAGCAGGTAATACTCAAAGCAATTCCGGGCCGATGTGACCCTCACGACCCCGGATTTCCTGACGCCTACGATAACTGGGCACGACGGCATGAACGGGGAGAACGCTAGGGATAATGCGGCATCCGGCACCCTAGATTACTTTGGACAATACGCTCAAGGGCGTACCATTATTAGGAGTAGACAATATGGCTAGGTATCAAGACTACGTGAATCAAGATACTATCGAAGACGAAATCAGCGACGCTGGTGCTAATGCAGCACAACGTCAAGGCTTCGAGATTCCCGATAGGTTTAGAGCAGACTCTATGGATGAGGTGGCGCGAAAGGCCATTGAATCCCATGCAGAACTGGAGAAAGCTTTTAGCCGACAGGGGAACGACCTCGGAGAACTGAGAAAGACTGTCGATAGCCTTATCGCGATGGAATCACAGCGTCAAGAACCGGAGGTGCCTCCTGCACCTGTGACTGTGGACGATATTTATGACGACCCTGATGGCGCAATCGGGCGAGTGGTAGAGCAACGTGCAGAGAAACGAATCCAAGAACTTGAAAACCGTCTGGCCGAAGGAGAACGCTCTCGGCAAGTAGATGACCTGACCTCTAAGTATCCGGGTTGGAAAGAGGATGTAAACTCTGACCAGTTCCGTGCTTGGGTTAACGAATCTAAATACCGGCAGCGCCTTGCAGCAGACGCGGATGGATGGGACTTAGATGCAGCGGACGATTTGTTCGCTATGTATTACGGCAACAAACAGGAAGGCGACACTACCCAGTTGGAAGCAACTCTTAGAGATGCCACACTGGAGAGTGGGTCATCCATTGCACAGGATACTGAGCAGAAGTTCAGTCGTACTGACATTGTTAACCACAAGCGACGTGCGAAACTGGGCATGGAAGACTCTAGGGCATGGTTGGCTCAAAACCAAGCAGCCATTACTCTAGCTTACGCCGAGGGCCGTGTTGTAGACTAACTATCATTTAACCCCCTTGAGAGGTAACTAACTATGCCACTTGGTACAAATCACGTCTATCAAGACGTAACTACCGGCCAGGGTCCAGTTAGTGCCGCGTCTCGTACGTACTCCAACAGCGCGTTTGTTCGCGAGCTGTGGGAAGACGAGATTGTAGCATCGTACAAGGCTAACCTTGTGATGCCGCAGCTTGTTACTGTTATGAACCATAACGGTAAGAAGGGCGACACTATCCACGTTCCCCGTCCGGTACGCGGCTCCGCCAGCGCTAAATCGACGGAGACGCAGGTCACCCTGATTCAGAATCAGGAAGGCAAGCGCTCCTACACCATTGACGAGCACTGGGAATACTCGCGACTCATCGAAGATATCGTGTCGATTCAGGCTGATGACAGTCTGCGTCGGTTCTATACCGATGACGCGGGCTACGCTCTCGCTAAGCAGGTAGATACGGACCTGCACGAAGTAGCGCAGTTCCTTAACGCCGCAGGTGTTGGTACTAACACTGACCCCGAAGACCTCGCCGCTTCCGCCCTTAACGGTGGCGTAATCGGTACGAGCGAAGCGACTCAGTGGGATGCTACTGCTAACACCAATACTGGTAACGGTACGGCTCTGTCCGACGCTGGTATCCGTGGTTTCATCCAGACTTTGGATGATAACGACGTACCGTCGACCGGTCGCTACCTTGTTATTCCCCCGGTTGAGAAGAACAACCTTCTCTCTCAGGACCGCTTTACTGAGCACCAGTTCGTTGGTGAAGCAGGCGGTGCGAATAGCATCCGGAACGGTATCATCGGTAACCTGTACGGTGTAGATGTGTATGTCAGTACTAACTGTGCTACGGTACAGGCGGCTGACGCATCTACCAACTACCGTGTTGCACTGATGCTGCAGGACGAGGCTCTTGTTCACATCGAACAGCTCCGTCCCCGTGCTCAGACGCAGTACAAACTGGAATATCTGGGTGACCTGATGACCTCAGACATTCTGTATGGTGATGGCGTTCTGCGAGCCGAAGCTGGCTTGCCGATTGTTGTCCCCGCCTAATCATTAGGTATTGATTGAGGGGCCTCGGCCCCTCTCTCTTATTAGAGTATTACATGGCCGCCCAGACACAACTACAGATTGTAAACCGAGTACTACGCCGTCTTCGTGAGAACACGGTCACTTCTATTGGGGACACCGAGTACTCCCAGCTTATAGCGGACTTCCTTAACCAGACGGTAGAGGAGGTTGGTTCAGCACACAACTGGTCCGTAGACAGAGCGAACGTCGTCCTCTACTTCCCCGCCACAGGCGCTGGCACCTACACTTCAGCAGCCGGTCTATCTGAAGGCTCTACCTACCTTCTTGGTAACGGCCTTAATAGTAACAGGGCTATCCCTCTGGTAGATGAGAACAACCTGCCTATATGCTATGCAGGCTATGACCTAAGTGCTTTAGAACAAATCCCGCATTACGCAGCCCCTGAGGTATACGAGAGGATACTTAGGGAGCGCACCTACGGAGGCGGCGAGGCCTACCGGAGAGAAGCTCCGGAGTGGTTCCGCTACGAGCAGAACTCTAATGGGTGGACGATATACTTCGATCCCGGTGTCGAGCTGCACCAAGACTTCTACATCCAGAGCTTCTGGACAGACCAGCAAGAGACCAAAGAAGTAGACGGCACTCAGGAGACTGAGACCTTCCGTTACGACGACCAATTACTAGCCTTCGGCACCCTGCTTCTCGCGCTCAACGAGCGAGGGGAAGAGTTAGGCGAGCCGGGGAATATGGCCGAGCGCCAGTACGAGCGCGCTCTAGCAACAGCTATCCATAGTGACTCGCTCACCACACAGCAGCTCACTAATAATCTCGACTGGAGGAGAGACTAATTGCCGACTCCACGCTACCACGGAGGTGCGCAGCTACAGGTAATTCCTCTAACGCTGCCGGGATTCAAGGGATTGAACAAGCAGCAGTCAACTGCTCTGCTCGGACCCGAGTGGGCGACAAGCCTGCAGAATGCAGTCATCGACGACAACAACCGCGTCGCAGCCCGGAAAGGATTTAGTAGCCAGACTAGCTCCGCTATTCCCCACGAGATACTGCAGGTACAGGAGTACACGCAGCACGACGGAACTACTAGCCTTATAGCAGCAGTAGATGACGGCACCGCCACTCTCTGGGAAAGTACAGATGATGGCGATACGTGGTCTGATATTACCGGCGGTACTATTACCGTACGTAACATGCAGCTCATCAACTTCAATGATGATATATTTGGCATTCAAGGCAGTGGAGGCACTATACTCAAGTATAACTCAGCCGACGCTACTTTCTCAGACGTAGCAGACGCCAACGCCCCCGACGGGCGTGTCGCCGTAGCAGCTTGGGGCCGACTGTGGGTTACAGACTCAGACGATACGCAAATTAAAGTTTCAGGCCTGCTAGATGCCGTAGACTGGACGACTACGGGTACGTCTATTACGGCAGCTACGATAGATTTAACAAACGTATGGCCTGACACTGATACTATCAAGGCACTTGCAGTATCTAACAACAGATTAGTTGTCTTCGGAGAGAGAAATATTATCCTCATCCAAGACCCCGAGGGCACTGAGCTTGGCGTAGACGTCACCAAGATGCAGGTGGTAGACACGCTGTCAGGCATAGGGTGTCTCGGACGCGAGCTAGTACAGAACGTAGAAGGAGATCTCTGGTTCATCTCGTCGCAGGGCTTACATAGTCTAGGCCGTGCTATCCAAGAGGTATCTAATCCGCTGGACAACATAGCCCCGCAGGTGCAGGACTTTATCCGCGACCTAGTGGAACAAGACGACACCGATTTGACTCGTGCGCGGTCCTTCTATTCTCCAAAGGACAGGTTTTTCCTCCTTTCCCTGCCTAAAGAGTTAGGAGGGCTGTCGCAGGAGTTCGGACAGGCGGTTATATTTGATACCCGGGCTAGGCTAGAAGACGGCGCAGTACGTTGTATGGGCACGTGGAATTCCCTAGTACCTACATCCGGATTTATTAAGCAAGACGATAAAGAGTTTTACTTCTCTCTGTTTGAGCAAGAAGGAGAGCTGGGTAAGTTTGGAGGCTACAACGACGGCGCGGGCGTGTCCTACGCTTTCGAGTACGAGTCCGGCTGGATTGATATTACTGGCGGCTCAGGTTATCTAATTATACCTAAGCGCATTGAGGGGCTACTGTTCCTCGAAGCTACGGCAAACATTAACTTCAAGTGGGCATTTGACTTTGAAACTAGCTTTCTTTCGCAGACTATTAACTTCATTGGTGCTATCGGCGTATCTGAGTATGGCGAGGGCGAATGGGGTGAGGCCGAGTACGGCGGAGGCGCTCAACTGCGGCAAGGCAAAGTGGCAGGTAGAGGCACCGGCGAGTTTATTAAACTGGCCCTCTCCACGGCCATTAACGGTGCTCCAGTGTCCATTCAACAGCTCGATATATTCGCTAAACTAGGACGATATAAGTAATGTCAGATTACACACAGAATACATTCTACGGACCAAAAGACTCTTTGACTCCGGGCGATGCGCAGAAGAAAATTCTTGGCACAGAACTGGATGCTGAGTTTGCAGAGCTAGCCACAGTCACTGCTACTAAGTATGACTCGGGCGACATTGCCGACACGGCAACGGCACAGGCGCTGACCAGCGCCATTACACTTATTACTCCCGAGAACCTTAAAGAGGCGCTCGAAGGGCCAAGTGTAACGCTAGACCTGTCGGCAACTAGTATAACTACTACGGCCGACGCTACTATAGGTAATGATATTGGAGTATCAGGCAATGCTGACTTCACTGGCAATGCCGACGTTGGTGGTAACCTTGACGTAACTGGGACAGGTTCTATCGGAGGCACTCTGAGTGTAACAGGGCAAACCACTTTAAGTGCGCGCCTTAACGCAGTTAGGATTAACCAGAGCCGTACGGGTAATCAAGTAGTAAACGCCATCACAGACGGGAACTCTAGTGACGCTGAACGATTTCGATGGGAGGTCGGTGCTAGCTTAGCAAGTCTACGCCTTATGACGGCCACAGGCTCAGCAGGCGCGGAGACCTATACCACAGCACTTACTTTGACTAATTCAACGGGTGTAGTGAACTTTAACACCGCTCCTACTATTCTAGGCAACGGTGTAGTGGTCGACACTCGTCAAGTTCTTACAGGTGACGGCCTGACTGGCGGCGCAGACTTATCGTCTGACCCTACTCTTTCCGTTGATCTTGCCTCTAGTAACGGCGGACTTGGCTTTGCATTTGGCAAGCTCATACTCAACGTCGATGACCTGCCCATAGCGACCCCTGATAGTTCGGCAGATTACTTACCGTTCTACGATGCCACTTTCGGAATTACAGCCAAAGCCCTTATTGATGATCTAGTGTCATCTTCTACTATTAGTAGAACTACGGGAGACCTGACTCTAACACTAGACTCTGACATGACGTGGACTAGCCCAGCAGCAGCCGAGCTGCGGTACTGCGTGTGGGACTACGGCACCGCAGGTAAGTTGGTGCAGGTAGCTCATAACGGGAGCACTACCAATAACCGCTACTTTGAGTTCAGTCCAACTAGCTCAGATCAAGGCACTTTTATTATTGAGCTTGATACGGCAGAGATTCCTCGTCCGACTGACGATGAAAACATTCCTGTAAATCTGTATCGGTTCGTAAAGGTACTGGGCACAGACGCCGACGAGTCCGAGCTTATTAATGACAGCGGAGCATACCTTAACTACGGAGGCTCCGGCCCCGACCTTCGGATTACATTCTATAACGATAACGACTGGAAAACCACCGGCACCTATCGTTTCTACGGACTGAACTTCAGTTACTGGGCCGATGCTTAGTACTCTAGAAAGGAACTATAGGATGCAGCGAGGTCTTGAAAGCCTGCCCGCAGATGTTGCGGCAGCTACCAGCATAACTACAGCCGGAATTACATGGGTACACGACATGAATGAAGTCCTGCAGCTATTTGCCACTGTAGTGGCTATTGTAGCAGGTGCGACGGCAGCGTGGTGGCACGTGGAGAAAGCGCTTCATGCAAGGAGGGAGCGTAAAAATGAAAGAAAGGGAAGATTGGAGTAGGTTCTTAGACGAGATAGGAATATCTGCAAAAGAGGCCGAGCGCTTTAACGACTCTCTAGCAGACTCTAAATTTATGGAGGCTATCGCAGGGCCGGTAGTTCACACTGAGTCCGAGACTTACGAGGTAAGGGCGTCAGATGTGCACGGTCTAGGAGTATTTGCCAAGATAGACATTCCAAATAGCTGCCTTATTGGCCTCGCTATGAGCAAGGGTAAGGACAAGTACCGAGGCTTGATAGGCCGGTACACGAACCACTCTGCTGACAACAACGCCAAGCTGGTAGACGAGTACGACCTTGTGCTGGCAGTGGCTACTCGCCCCATCCAGTCGGGCGAGGAGATACTTGTCAACTACGCGGACCATTGGGGCAAGTACTAATGAGGTTGATATTCGACGATTTCCTTAGTACGTACGAAGCGTTACGAGAGTATGCAGACACAGGAGCATACGCCAACGCAGTAGCAGATGGAAAAGTATACCCTGATATCTGCACGCACGTTCCCGAGCAGGTAGCGTTGGAGGTAGAGGAGAAGCTGAACGACAGGTTCGGCCCCGTCCGCATTAACCACATGTTCTTGCGTATGACGACAGCCAACACTCCGGAGCCTCCGCATTACGCACATACCGATAGCAGTATGGGGGAGTGGTCTCTCATGTTGTATCTGGTAGACAGGGGCGGAACGTCCTTTGTACGGCACAAAGAGACAGGCATGATGGCAGACCCAGAGACTCCCGAGGAGTTCGCTATCTGGGAGAGAGACACCAAGATGCCGTCGAAGTGGGAAGTGTGGGCCATGACAAAGGCCAAGCCTAACAGGGCATGTATATTCTCTTCGGAGATTATGCACCGAGCCGAGCCTATAGGTGGCTACGGCAACGACGCTACAGACGGACGTATCGTGCTCACAGCGTTCTTTGATTTAAAGGAGAAAGAATATGGGAACTAAGGTAAGGCGCGCACACCTAGACGACGTACCGGAGATGGTAGAGCTAGGCGAAGGGTTTTGGTTACAGACCAAGTACTACGCAGATGGCATTGAGTACAGCCCGGAGGATGTAGCCCATCTGTTCTCATTTATTATTGACAATGACGGCATTGCTCAGATAGCCGTAGCCGACGGCAAGATAGTTGGCTTTTTAATGGCAATCGTGACCCCGTTCTTGTTCAATGCAGAATATAAGTCTGCTGCAGAGATTGCATACTATGTGCATCCTGATTACCGCAAGGGCGGGGCAGGCATAAGACTTATACGTCAGGCTGAAAACGTCGGCAGACAGCTAGGCTTGAAGTACTTGAATATGGTGCACATGGATGATATTAATCCCGAACGTCCAGATGCCGTATATAAGAAACTAGACTACACATTAAACGAGACAGTATTCACTAAGGAGCTGTAATGGCAGCAGCAACAGCATTAGCAGCAGGTGCAGTGGGCGTCAGCGCTTACAGCAGCTACAAACAAGGCAAGGCCCAAGAGAAGGCGGCCAAACGGGCAGCCGATGCAGCCGCGTATAAGCCTTTTAAAATAGGAGGCCTTTCTACCGGCAACGTAAATGTCTACCAAGACCCCGAGACAGGCGTCTGGAATGCTAATTTGCAGGGCGGAAATAGCTTTCTATCTGGGATTGAGCAGCAGCTAGGAGACCGGCTTAGTATGAGCCGTATGAGCGGCCCAGCCGCGTTAGCGCTTAATCGCAATCGAGAGGCCTCTATAGCTGGCATGGGCGGCCTTATTGGACAATCCGCAGAACTCGGCTATGGCAGGGGAGAGCGGGGCTTAGCAGGGCTTGAGAACGCTGTGCTATCGAATAATGTGCTTAACCGGATCATGCAAGGCGACGCAGCTCGCGCATCCAGACAGGCTCTAAGAGGCATGTCCCCCGGCGAACTGCAGTCCAATATGCTATTCCAGCGTGGCGGGCAGCTACTTAGCCAAGACTATAGTCAACTTGCAGACCAGCGTCTTGACCTTCTTAGACAGCAGGCCGCGCCGCAGGAACAGCGCGCCGCTGCTGATTTCCAGAATAACCTATATAAATTTGGTCTGCTAAATAACAGTACTAGCTCTGGTATATTAGCCGAGGGCTTTGCCCGAGGACAGGCACAGGCAGACGTAGATCGTCAGATTGCTGCCGGTAACTTTGCTGACCAACAGCGCGCCAACGACATGAGGATTGGACAAGCTCTGACAGGACAAAGCCTACAGGGCTTAATCTCTGGCTTCGGAGCCAATACAAGCCGCTATTCTAACTTAGCACAAAACGTAGATAGGTTCGGCAGTTCTATCTATGACCAAACCGGCGGCCTTATGAGGTCTATGTATAATGCTGACGAGGCGCGGATTAACAACGCTAACCGCCGAATCGCTCTGAACGAGCGGCTCTTTAACTTTGGGCAGAATGTGCAGAACGCCGATATCAATACTATGGGCGGGCTGCAGGGACTTCTTGCGGCTATTGAGGGCGAGCGCCGTGCTACACTACAGGCGTCTAATGCTTTCTCTAGTGGGCAGGCGATGGCAGGTGCTAACCAAGCTGAGTTTCTAGCCAACAGTGGCAATACTGCAGGCTGGGGGGCTATTGGCGACCTTAGTAACAGCTTTGCTGGCTTTGCAAGCGACAATGGCGCGTTCGATAAACTTGAAGGATTCTTCAAAGGGTAACTTTACATGACGCAACCAACTAGAGTAGACGCAGGGTTCCTTGAAAGCTATGGGCTAACGCCATATAGCGAAGAAGAGCTTCGTGCACGCAAAGGTCGAGCGATGGTCGCTAACGCCACGCAGAACGCCACTACCAACAAGGGAGCGGCTGCGCTTGGCGCACTACTGGGTAAAGCCGTATTTGGCAACCCCGAGTTATCCGAAGACGAGCAGCGGAAAGTTGCCATTAAGACTACAGCAGACCAGAACATGGCGGAGTTCGAGGCGGACTCAGCATATGCTAACCTGCCTATTGAGGAAAAGAACTGGAAGTACAGAGAAGAGCTAGCTCGCGCTGCTTATCAGCAGGGCGACTACGCTATGGGGGGTCAGATTGCTCTTGAACTCGCCCAAGAAAAAAGAGCAGCTAAGCTTGCGAAGCTAGAGATAGAGCAGGCGGGCCTCGATATAGAGGGCACTGAGGCGGAGATTGCGGACAAGAGGGAGCAGACTAAGGGCCGCGACGCAGACCGGAAAAGGACGCTTCAAGAGATTCGCCACGATGCGGATGAGGAACGCCGTAAGAAGTCCGAGGAGTACGGAACGTACTTCCTGCCCGGACCTACAGGCGCGTACCCGACAGGGCTGGACGCTCTGCAGAGTAACAGCGTACAGGCCCGCGTGGACGAGAACGGTAACCTCCGTATCATAGGACAGGACGAAGTGTATCAGGGCGACTACCTGCACATCGACGATTACGATACTATGGTCGACAATCTGCCTAAAGACAAGAACGGCAAGCCGATTAGCTTGGCTGATACTCTTAAAGACGATCCGTCCCTTGACATACAGAGCAAAATTATGCAGCTCCTTAAGATGGATAAGAAGGAGATGGCTCCCCTAGTCGCTGCGTACAATAAACAGGGCGAGATTACCCTAGACGTCCTCAAACTTATGAACGAGCAGTACGCTCGCGGCACAGACGCCAGCGTTATCCTTGACGGACAAGGCAAGCTTGTAACCTTTGCTGATAATATGACGCAGTTCATTGGTTCAGTCGTGGACGACTTCAATGTGGTCATTGACGGGGCAGATAAAGACCTTAATGGTAAACGTACTAGCCGCGAAACTCTAATGGAGTTTGCTGAGAAGTACGAGGCGGATGCTTTAGAGAACATCAAACTCCCTCCCGAACTGGAGCGCCGAGGAATCGACGCGGCCAAATATCAGGCAAACATTGTGCAATTGGCCTACGCGGTGGCGCGTGCTAACGAACCGGGGGCAAGACAGCTCTCTGACACCGACTTCCGGAATGCTCTTCGTGAGATTGGCGCAGCCTCGGGTAACCCCAGAGCCGTTATGGAAATTATCCGGAAGCGCATGCTGCGCGGTCACACCGCCTTGAAGCAGGACTTTAAAGGCACTGCCAGTCGAGTTGACGCTATACTGAGCATGGGCACAGAGGACTCTCGTAACGCGTTCCGCGACCTCGGCATCTCGGGTAAATCTATGCTGGGCGTTATTTACGGAAAGGCTAACATGGCTCGCTCTGACGAACTGGTTGCTGAGATAGACGCGGAACGTCTTAGACTAGAAGCCTTCCTTAACCCTGACCAAGCGGTAACCCAGCAGCTCGCCGAAGACCAGCCCGCTGACGCGGCTGTGCTTAACCAGCCCTCGCCCCCGCAGTACAACGGGGCACCGCCTCCGGGCACTGAGACCACCACCAAATCTGGTACTAAGATTATATGGAACTAAGTCCTCAAGTTGTACTGGATAATAATAAAGATAAGCAGTTTGTAGACAGAATCTTTAACCCGTCCAAGTACCCTACTCCCCCGCAGAACTCGCGAGGTGAGTATATGACCCACCAGATGGGAGCGGAGGTAGACCCAGAGACCGGCGAATGGTACGTGTTTCCTAATGTCGTACTCGAAGATGGTAAGTACCGTATCTTTGAGGACGGGCAAGAGGCGCGTAAGTACAATCAAGAAAGGGGTGAAGCTATTAGGATGCCTAATAAGGAGTCTGCAATAGCTTTTAGTAAGGGCTACAAGCCCGAAGAATTTAAGGATTACTACCGGAATATGGAACAGCAACCGCAGAAGAGGTCAGCTACTACCACGCTGAGCAATGGTCGTTCTGTAACTTTCGAGGCTAGCTCTCAGGAAGAAGCAGAGTCCATCATTGCAGAGCTGGAAGAGGACATTGCAACTGCTAGCCGTAACGCTGCTGTCAAGGCAGAGAACGACGCGCAGATTGAGGAGTTCTTCGGCGGGCTGGTTACTACGCCTCTGGGCGAGCCGCCGCCTGTACCAGAGCGTCAGCCTATCGGACCTGCCGGTCCTATGGGGCCAGCACCTACTATCCCTACTCCATCTAACGACCCCTCCCGATTAAACCGACAAGCATGGGAAGACGGCATTGACGTCCGCTCAGGCGCGGACTTGGGCGACCGTTGGGCACTTGGCCTTGCTGAGTTCCAAGACGGCTTCTTCAAGTTCCAGCTTGCGCAGGAGCTAGCGCGTGAGAACTTCCGTGCCAACGGCAAAGAGGTTCCAGAGAACATCAACCCCGTATACTACGAGCCTAACACAGGCCGCCTCACCGTCATGCGCCCCATTACGGGCGACGACGTAGAGAGATACGGAGAAGACCCTAACAACGTAGGCGGCATCCGCGCTACTCTCGTAGACCCCGTAGGCTTCGACCTCGGGGATATGGTGGAGTTCGCCCCTAACGCCCCCGTAATGGCAGCCGAGATTGCTGCTGGTGCGTTCGCCACACGCAACCCCGCTATTAGCGGAGGTCGCGCATTGGCTACATCATCTGCATACAGCGGCCTCATTAACAGCCTGTCAGTCCCCGTCCGTAAGAAGATACTCAAAGAGTTCTACGGTATGACTGACGAGCAAATAGACGAAGGCTCGAAGAACAACGAGTGGCTCATACAAGGCCTGCTAGCGGGCGGCGGTGAGCTAGGACTCGGCGGTGTGATGGAGGCTATACGCCGAGTACGTAATAAAGCCGGTGTCATTGACCCGAAAGATATCCCGAAGATTCGTGAAGAGCATGAGCGCATCCTCAGGGAGATTGAGGAGCTAGGCATAGTCGCTGGGCGTGACCTTGAGTTCACACCCGAAGCGGTCATGTCCGCAGCGGGCCTCAAGTCCGACAGCTTTAGCGGCACACAGATAGGCATATGGCTACAAAATAAGATGAGGCGCGGCACTCCCGCAGACAAGGAAGTGCAGCTCGCAGGCGACCTTAACCAGCAGCTCCAGATTCGGAGCGGCTACGAGTCCGTGGTCAACCAAGCTATCACAGACGTGGACGACCCCGCTGTGCTGGCCCAGCTTGCCAAAGAGCAGGGGGTCTACGCCCCCAACCCAGACGTCCCATCAGACGAGCGTATGCTCCGTGCTCGTGAGATAATCAACGAGACAGACCTAGACGGCACCAGCCTCAATCGTGCGCTAGACGACGCTCAGTTGGCTGCTGATGCACAGGAAGAGTTCATCTCCATTATGGAGAGGGAGATACAGCCCAGTAACTTCGGACTGATTGAGACCGCCACGATGGACGGGGTAGCCCGTGCGAACGAGGCTGTCCAGCTTACGTGGCAGAACCTCCGTCAACTGACAGGTGTGCTGCCTAGCGGCAAATCCGCTGTGCAAGTACGTAACACCTTCCGCTACCTGCCTGACGGGCAGGGTATGGCCCCGAGTCCCGTCCGCGCTGCTCTACAAGACGTGTCTAAGGAGGGCAGAGAAGCCCTGTCTAACAAGCTTGGCACTAAATCAGCCAAGTTGGTGGAAGACCTACAGGCTATGAACGGTCCGAACGTTACCTTCGACCAGCTCACAAGGCTGCAATCTCAGCTCAAGAAAGAGCTTAGGGCTATGAAGAACGCCCGTCCTAGCAACTTCGACGGCTACGCCACTGAGCAGATACAGAAGATTAACGATGCCATTGATGCGCAGATTGCGCAGATGGACTTCGTGCGTATCGGCCCCGATGGTAAAGAGGTAGTCCTTACCGCAGCAGAAAAGGCTAAGATTGTAGACGCCTACTCCATCGCTCGGGACGCCACCATCTGGCAGAAGCAGGTGGCTCAGGCAGACACCATCCGAGATATGACAGCTACTCGACCGAGAATGGTAGAGGACGCTAACGGCAACATGCGGCTGCAGGAGTACCAGTTTGATAACGCCCCGCGTGAGGCGATTACGAAGATGCTCGGCAGTCGTGAGTCCCTGCAGCAGGTCTTGGATATCACCAAGAACGACCCTGCCGTGAAAGCTGCGTTCGCTAAAGAGATGCAGACCCTGTTCAACAACAAGGTATACCCCGGTGGTAAGTTCTCCACTACGGGCATGACTGAGTTCAGGAACCAGTTTAGCGACCAAGCTGACCTCATCTTTGGGCCTGACGACTGGGCACGTATAAGCAACGCGGAGACCATGCAAGCTGCGGTACAGCGCTCAGCCAAGAAGGCCGAGGCTGTGCAGAACCTGTACATCGAAACTTTTGGCGACCAGTTTATTAAGGATGCTAAGGGCAGGCTCGCACCTGACAGCTTTGTCAAGGGTATCTTTCAAGGAGATAACCTCACAGCCCAGCAAACCCGTAACTTCTATAACCGAATCAACGAGATAGACCCTGCACTGGCCGCGCAGTTCCGCGCAGAGACAGCGCAGTGGATGACTAATCAGCTTACGTCTGGGCCTGCACTCAAGAGTGGTGGCAACGCTATCCGTACTCTCATCGGTAAGAACGAGGCTAAGATAGGGGCTGTTATGGGCGCAAAGTACGTCGAGAATCTGAAAAAGGTAGCGCGTGTTCTGGACATTGACGAGGCCTCCCGTACGGTAAGACCCTCCGGTGACGTGGTACAGAGTATCCCGCTGCAGGCGTTCCGTGCAATCTTCGGCCCGCTGTCCCGTAAGCAACGTTTCCTTACTGCGTACAACCGCTACTCCCGTAGCGTGGGCGCACGTAAAGCCATTGAGATTATGTCCGACCCTAAGATGCTGGAGCAGTTCGTGAAGCTGGAGAAGATTCCGCCGCGCTCATTTGTGTTCCGCTCACTCGCAGCTAGGCTGGGCATCGAGGGTATCCTTGAGATGAACGGTATTACCTACGCGGAAGACCCGAGACAAGATAGCAATATTCCTAGCACCGACCGCATGAAAGAGAAAGTCATAGACAGGATGCGAGCGCCGTAATGAGCCTGCGAACCAAGCAGTCCATATTCACCTACAACGTGTCGAGGTTAATCCAGTATGCGTACGAGAATGGCTACGAGCTTACCTTTGGTCAGACGTATAGAACGCCCGAGGAAGCAGCGCGCAACGCTGCGAACGGGACGGGAATCGCCAACTCTCTACACACACAGCGACTCGCGGTGGACTTCAACCTGTTCTGGGATGGGGAGTACCTCACCGAGACGGAAGACCACAGACCTTTAGGGGAGTACTGGGAATCCCTGCACCCTGAGAACAGTTGGGGCGGTAGATTCAATGACGGAAACCACTACAGTATGGAACATGAAGGAGTTAAGTAATGCTAGTAAAAGAGATTATACAAGGTCTCGTACAGCCGCTCACTGACTTAGTACGTACTAAGCAAGAACGTAAGATAGCGCAGGAAGCTGCGAGGGCCAAGCTACAGCAGGCCAAGCATCAGGGTGAGCAGCAGGTCGTGCTAAACGAGCAAGAGGCAGAAGCCTTACGTATTAAGGGCTTGGGGGAGACGTGGAAAGACGAGTACGTCACTGTATCCATCGTATCCATCCTTAACTTGATTGTACTAGGCGGCATCTTAGCTGCGTTCGAGCGCACAGAATTACTAACGGGCGTGACTAATGCACTGCTCGTACTGGAGAGTCTGCAGATTGACTTTGGTGAAGTGCTACGGGTCGTAGTCTTTGCTGCTGTAGGCGTATCTGTGTGGCGTAGGCTGTGACAACCATCGCCATACGTGATGGTGTAATTGCTGCTGATACGCAGGAGACGTGGGAGGACGGCTCCTTCACGCCTTGTGTAAAACTTTACAGGATGCCGTGGGATGCCGAAGACGTAGCCGGACACATTGTCGGGCTAGCGGGTGGCAGCTATGCAGGGGAGCTGTTCCTTGAATGGTACAGGGATGGGGACAGGGACGAGAAGCCAGACCTCACTAACCTAGACCTAGAAGAAGATTTCGAGGCTATAGTACTGAGGCCTGACGGAACTCTCTGGTCATGTAACAGGCTCTTTACTTTCATTCCCCACAAGACAGAATATTTCGCGACTGGCTCAGGAGGCAAGGTCGCTCTAGGCGCTATGGCTATGGGAGCAACAGCGGAAGAGGCAGTAGCAGCCGCCATTAAGCATGACTGCTATACAGGCGGCGACATACAGGTAATGACTATTAGACGGTAAAGGTCTGACCCTTCCAGAATGTGATATAAGATAGGATTATCTTCTTATCTTCTTCGGGCAAGTTGTCCGTGTATTCAGAACAGAACTGAACACACGCGGCCTTGCCTTTTTTGCGTTTAGTGTCAATGATTCTCTTCGCCAGTCTCTCGGCAAACATCGGATGTATCATCAGTAACCTCCTCGTAATGCTGCAGCATGTCAAGCAGAATGTCCTGCTCTTTATGCAGCTTGGATATTTCTCGGGCAATCTTGCCTAGCTCGTTAGCAAGCTCTGTATGCTGCTCACCTAAGTAGCTTAGGCTTCCGTCAATGTCAGAGATTTGGGATTTGAGGTACGTGTCCAGCGCTTCTTTAGAAGGCGGTACAACTTTCTCTTCTGAGCTAATGCGTCTGCCTCGTTCGTCGGTAAGGGTAGCTCCTGATTCCTCAGCATCTCGAAGTACCGCTCCGCGCTCACTCGCCTCAGCGTCCTTGCGTTTTTCCCGCGCATTGTATTGTCCTCTTACGTTAGCGACCCAACTAGCAAGGACATCTTTGTCCAGCCCCGACTCCGGTAGCTGTCCACGAAACTCCTCACCATCGGGCATTAGATGGGCAGGGAACACCATGAACCCGCCCTCTTGGGTAGAATTGTCCAGTATCTTAGCGTCGCTGTTCATGACAACCTGCCGCTCCTTCTCCGATGCTATAGCCTGCATCAGTCACTCTCCCCTAGTACCTTAACATTCATGTGCCTCTGCAGCAAGTGCAGGTCTCGCCTGCCTATTACTGAGTGCTCCCCGCTGGGCAGCTCGACACAGAATCGCTTACGTTTATCGCGAAAACTTTGATGAATCCATCGGTAATACGCGGGTATAACTCCCGCGACTATTATTCCAAACACTAGCCATGCTAGTATAGCATCAATAATCATTTGCTCGCTCCTATTGCAATGAGTATGAGTCCCACGTTAGCCACGGCGTACGCAAGGTACGCTAGGCCCAGCGCCGGCTGGTCGCGCAGGAGCAGGCCAACGCCTGCCCATACGTAACACAACGTCGCTATTGTTAGTGGCGTCAGGGTCATACTATAGCAGGTTTAGGCACATCTTTCAAAGCCAGCCTGCCTCTTGAGTTAGCACCACAGTCGTTGCACTTGTAACGCTGGTATGCGTGCACACGTGCAGGACGTTCGATGCCCTTTTTAACAATGTTGTGGCTGCCGCAGTTAGGACAAACCTCTTCCTCGGTTTCCATATACAGCGCTCTGTTAGGGTGCTTAATCCACGGAAGTAGATGGCTGTACAATGCGTTGAGCATCTCAATGTCTCCAACGTTGTAGTCTTTCATCTGCTTCCATGAGGCGTCGATGTGCTCGGGCACGGTAGCGCCCCAGTCTAGTTCGACACCCTGCATACAGTCTCGCCACAACTCCATTCCTTTGTGCTGCACCTTAGTCTGCAGACCGAGCTGGTCGCACACGAAGTCCATCTTGTTTGAGGCAAACCGGAAGTTCCGACGCACCACTTGGTACAGGTCAATCTGGTGGTAGTTCTCTGGCGGCACGAGTCCGTGCTTTACAAAGTCCCTGTTCAGAGTGGGTATATCAAACCGCTTGCCGTTGTAATGTACTACGACGTCAGCCTCGTTCAGTAACTCCCACGCTGTGGTCAGCATCCCTACCATGTCGTTCTCGTACAAGCTCTCGAATACTACCTCGTCCTCGTGTTGCCACTTGGCGGCGAAGCACATCGTGTAGCCTGACTCAATCACACGGTCGATGTTGATAGTCTCTTTGAACAGACCCCACGCATATACCTTATGAGGCGCTGTCTCAATATCTAGTTCAAGAATCTTCATAATTAGTTCCACGAAGCATCTTCTTTACTTGGCTATGCGTTGTAAGAAACGGTAGCGGAAAGAATGTGCCGTCGTCCTCCTCAATTAACTCGTCAATCTCGTCGAGATACTCAGAGATAAAGTTATACTCCGTCGTTGTCAAGTCTATCAGTATCACCGCCGCCCTCCTTGATAATAAGCTCTTCGTTCTGCAGTCGCCACACATAGTTCTGTGCGTCTGTAAGAACCTGTGCTACGACCGGGACAGCCTCCCCGTTCACCTGTAACGTAGACTGCTTAACAATCTCAATGAGGTTCTGGATAGTTTTGCTTACTGACTCGTTTACGTTATCGTTCATTATTGAAGTACTCCGGTCTGTCGTCCCCTTCTGGGTAGTAAGTTATGAAATGTCTGAGCATAAGTAGATTACAAATAGCATGGTCAAGATGATGTAGCCCGCTTTCGCTGTCCAACTCTTCACCATAAAACCATCCTCCGAGATGCCGCAGGGCGCAGTCGTACGGTATGCTCCACGCCATTCCTTTTGCCCAGTTCCACTCTGCGTATTTACCCCGTCCATACATGAACACTCGGGCAGTCCCTTCGAGCAAAGGCAAGGGAACGAGGTGGAGTTCTGGTTTACCTGCATTAGCACGTGCTCCGCTTCCTCTTTCGTCACTGTTTACATCTCCTACGTTATAGTCAAAGCCACTCATGGGGTATATCTCCTATTGCCCACATGAAGCCGTGCTTGTCGCACCACTCTGTGTAGGTAGTCTTGGACTTTTTACTCAAAGTGTTGTTGTACTGGAACACGAATCGTATGTCCTTCTCTGGGTGTTGCTCCTTGATTAAAAGGTGCTTCACTCGGTCGAAGACTGTGAAGCGTCCTTTGCACTCGACGAGGACTCCGTTGGGGAGTCGTCCGTCTGGGAGGTACTTGCTTGGCTTTTTGAAGTACTCGATGATTTCTTCTTTCGGCTCGTACTCGACTTCGATGCCTTCTTCTTTCGCCCGCTCGAAGACGTCTTGCTCGAACTTGCTACGGTAGCCTGCTGCTCTTGCTTTGGCTCTTGTTTTGCGCCGCTTCGACATACGATACTCCTAATCTCATCTGGCATTACAGCGTCAATGTCGTAGTCTCTACGACTAGCTGCTTGGTATTGCGCGGCAAGCCAGCGCTCTACCGCAATCACTTCCGCTTGAAAGCGCAACAGTGCTGCGCCCAGAGGCTCGTCTACCTCAAATTCTCGGGCAAAGAACTCTTGCGAATCAATGATTTGCGTGAGCTGGTATTTGTTTGCCCTATTAAGATACAGTCTCATTTGTGTCTCTCCTTAAATAATTCCTGTGTAACCACATGCTGGCCCAACAACCTGTGAAGCCTCCTATGCCCATCGCCCACCACAGGTCTACGCCGTGCGTGGCTACAGCACTGATGATAAACGCATCACCGAACGCCATTAGCATAGAGATGGGAGCAATCAATATCCAGTTAGCGTGGATAACGTTCTGCTGCTGCATGGACCGAAGGAACACATAGCAGAAATATACCACGAACACTGCGACTGATACTCCGAGGCTGTCAAGCAGGGGGTGTCCAAAGTTCATTTGGTTTCCTCCTCATCCAGAGTAGGCGACCGACTTCGAGTAGCATATCCTCGGCCTTGTCTCCGTACTCTTCTTTATACTTAGTACGTACTAAGTCTAACATAGCGCGCTCGTCCATATGGCAATCGGCTAACATCTTATCGGCAGTCTTGTTACCCACACGATGCAATCCCGGGATGTTGTCTACAGCATCGCCGGTGAGTAGCTGCCTATAAAAGTAGTACATTGCCTGCTCGTCGTCTACCATATATGACTCTTCCTTGACGAAGTTGTAGTGCATTCCCGGCACCATGTCTAGGTCTTTGTCAAGGCTGCATATCACTGTGTCCTCGCCATTAAGGTACATGGCATAGTGGCTATACGAGATAACGTCGTCCGCCTCCTCGTCCTCACTAATGTTCGAGGGATACAGCTCGCAGATGTGGTCTTTGATAGCTTGAGCGTGGACGGGCTTGTGCGCCGCGTCTCTGTTACCTTTGTAGGGTTTTACTGTAGCGATGCCATCACGAAAGTTAGTCGGCCCTGTCAGGTAGACTGTGATCTCGTTCTGGCTTACGGCTAGGTCTTCCATACATTTGGTAATCATAGACCGGAGGTTATACAAAGCGTTCTCTACTGGTTCAGCATCCGACTTCTTCTCCAGCGAGTACTCCCCCTCTTTTAGATTCTTCTCCTCGACGTATGCAAGGGCTTCCTTCTTGTAAGGGAACTGTACTTGTATAACCTCATCGAACTGGGCATCCTCGTGGGTGAGCAAGTAATACATCTGCTCAGCCGCAAAGCCAGCGCGATAGACTAGTATGTCTCCGTCTATGTGTACGTGCATCAGTTAACCTGTGTCTCGTCAAAGTCCATCGGCAGCGCACCTCCGCGTGAGCGAATCCACTCCCATGTCCTATTCTCCAGAGTCACGTCGAACTGCTCGGCGTTAAAGATAGCCTCGGGCAGCGAGGCGGTGATGTACTCCATCACCCCCGTCGCCTTATTGAACAGACCGTAGCCTACTTCATAGTCGTTCTGGCTGCTGTAGAAGTCTCTCTCCACAACCTCGACGTAGTAACGCTCATTCTCATGCAAGTAATTACTCATCGTAATCTTCGCTCGACCCTGCTGCGTTGGACAGAGTAGTAGCTCCCGCATCTTTGAACGTGCCATTAAAACGCTGCTCGTAGAACTGATGCGCAACTTGGTCGATGTAGCCAAGCAGCATATCTAGCCGCTTGCCTTTCGCACTGTTGCCAAAGCTCAGGCAGTCGTTAGCAAGCGCAGAAGTGATTACTGTGATTGCGTCACGCTGTGCAGCAGAGAATGTAATGCGAGGCTCTACGACCTCAATGTCGCGCTCTTCTTTGTTTTCCCAGTACTTCTGCCGTGCCTCCCAATTCTCACCGCCTTTCTTCTGGTAGCCACCGCCACCACCTTGACGGGCTGGGGGCTTTGGGGCTGCTTGAACATCCTGCTGGTCAACTACCGTGACAGTCTTGAGGTCTACCTGCCCGTTCTGCGGGTTAGCAGAGAAGCGGATAGGCGTGCCCTCTGGGTGTGGCAGATCTTCTGTACCAGTACGGAACCACTTGCCATTACCATCGACACGGAAAGACTTGAGCACAATGTCTGCGCCTGTCTTGCGATCAGTAAAATCCTTGTAGCTCTTCTCAGATACTACACCTGTGTAGTTTTGCATATAACGAACTCCTATTTTATTATCCTACATATATATTATACGTTACGCAGTCTCAAACGCTGCGTCGTATGCTGGTTTCCATAGCTCCTCTGGGGCTGAATAGCTAGTCTCGTCCTTGCTCCCCCAATGGCTGTCTGTTGCAACGCCGCACCCGAGGGGTACGACTAGTCCTATCTTATAAACTTTCTGCATATAGTCATACACATCAGTTATAAAGCACTGCTGGCACAGCTCATGGAACGCCTCGACCTCCGACTCGGGCAGTTCTGCGATGATGCTGTCGTGCACTGTGTTGACTAGGAACATCTCCAAGTCGCTACGCTTGAGGCGGTGCCATGCGTAGACGAGCGCGATAGGGATAATCTCTGCGGTGGCGAACGCTTGTACAGGATAGTTGCAGATGGACGTTGTGTTGGTAACGTAACGTTTTCCGCGACCGTTATATTCCGCTCTAGTGTTGGGCCAATAGTAGGTAAGCCCCCATTCCGTGCGTAGACATTTGTCCTGTAAGACCCGTTCAATCCAATCCTGCTGAGTAGATGTAATTCCCGCATACCGCTCTTGAAAATACTCATAATATGCGACCTCATCAGGTGTTCCGCTTCGACCTCCATAGAGAGGCTTAAATGTGTGTGCCTTTGCTTCTTGTCTGGATACCCCAATGATATCAGCAGTAGCAGAGTGGACGTCGATTCCCTCAACGATATCCTGAATTGCCACCTTGTCCCTTCCGAGATGCGCAGCGACCCTGAACTCCAACTGTGACCCGTCTCCCTCGCCGACGAGCCAGCCGTCACGACGCGCCATAAACATCGGCTTATACGCCCGAGGAAAGTTCTGGAACTGAGCGGTATACTCCAGTCCGGTAGATGAGAGTCGATGTGTCTTAGTATTAGTCTGGTTGAACTGTGCTTTGAGAAGTCCTCCGGACTCGTCGCAGCAAGCGTCAAACTTGGTAAGATACTTAGTAAGTTCATTGTATAGCTCCTTGCTCCGCTTGAACTTCTCAAGGAACTCACGCTGCTCTGCGGTCGTAGCCTTGAGCTGTGCAATGGTAGCTGCATCTGTCTTTGGTTTACCCTTCGCCGTTCGGTCTGGAATCCAGTCCCGTCCAACACGTTTACGTACCTCGTTGAATCCCATAGTGTCGTACAAGAACTCAGCTAACTGCTTGGTACTGTTAACATTTATACCTCCCGTGATACGATTAAGGTCACGCTCTAAGTTAAGCGCCTCTGTCTGTACTGCAGCAAACCTAGTACGTACTAAGTGCGGATCAAGTACCATGCCATTGGTCTCTATGTCAGCTAGGATCGGAATAGTAAGCATCCGGGTCCACACTACGTTCCACAAATCCTCCTCCTTGATGGCCTCTAGCTGCGCCTTAAACAGGCGATGCGTAAGATGAACGTCCTGCCTGCAATAGTGAAGTAGCCACGACTCCGGTATCTCTGTGCTGCACAAGTTAGCTTTGTACATTTTACTGATGATACCGACCTTGCCCTCGTTGAGCCTGCGCTGACCACACGCCTCAAGGCTAAGCGCGTGGAACTGCCAGCGATTGCCGCCGAGTACGTACTCCGCTACCATCGTGTCGAAGACCAGAACATTCTCTAATTCGAGACCACATCGTGCCAACCACTGTAACTCAAACTTAGCGTTGTGAGCGACAATGAAGTCAGCCTCGTTGCAGTCCGCTACTAAAGCGTCCAAGTCATACTCGCCGCCGAACTGGTACGTCTCCTCTTTCCAAGAACAGTCCCACACAGCGAGAACGATACGGTTGTCCTCGTTGAGTGGGCTGCCCTTTTGAAGCACGGTAGTCTCGAAGTCAACTACTACGTACTTGGTACTCGGGTCATCAAATATCTCGGGACGTGGATTCTCCAAGAACCACGGTAGTTCTGTGTGCATTACTGTGCCCACTTGTACTGTGCGGAGCAGCCGAAATGGTCGAGGCTACTCTCCTGCTCGTTGTTAAACGGAGGGCCTGCGAACCACTGAGACACGTGTAAGTACCTACACTTAGTACGTACTAAGTCACTGTGCTCCCACTCCAGCCCCAGCTCTCCGGTAAGTGCAATGTCGTCTGCATCCTCCCACTCCATGCTGTTGTGGAACGATGTGTTCTTGCCCGCCCCTACCTCTACGTAGGGGACGGACGCACAGCCCATCACCAGTAGCATGATGAGCATTATAATGATAATGTTCTTAATCATTGTGACATACTCCTTCTGCGCAGGCGATGCCGGAAAACTCCGACTCCTCCCACTCTTTGTCGACATACGTGCCTCGGAAACAGTGGTCTTGAGCAAACTGGTCAGGCACCTCGACACATCCCTCGGCACGAGCGATAAGATTAAACCACGAAGGCTCTTCCGCTAGGTTCTCCACTGGCACGCTGTAGAAATACACGCCTGCTATCTGCTCAACCTGTGCCGCTTCCATACCCTCTGGAATAGCAGCGCACACAAACATCACACCTGCTACGATTGCTCCTGTCATTCGATACTCCTCACTTTGCTAAGCGTTGGGTCGATTCCTACTGTGAAATAGTCATGCCGACCTGACCGCTTGTTCTTAGGCAGGGATATTACCCTGCGGTTATTAGCCTCGTCGTCCACAGCAGCACTGAGTCCAACCATAACGTCAGCTTGTGCAGGTATGCCTGTATTGCTGGAGTCAACGTCCCCCATCTCAAGTACAGCCTTACCAGTTGCGCTGTCGCCCGCCTGAGTGACACTGACCATAAGTACATTGTGGCGCTTGCCGAGGTTACGTGCCGCCGTAGCCGCCTTCTCAAGTTTCTGAACAAACTGCTCCTCTCCCACGTTAAGGTTGCGTAACTGGTCAATAAGCACCACGTCAGGCTCATTATCTACGATGAGCTTCTCTATCTCTCGTGGCGTGCCCGGGGTTAAACCAGCGAAGACTATATTATTGTAGCCCCGTTCTCGTGCCAAAGTGTCGGCACCCTCTGGGTCTTCTATCACGTCGTACTTAGTCTTGCCTGACAAGCGCGAGAAGACTCGCATGATAATGTCAGCCAGAGGATCTTCGTTACCCACGTACAACACACGTAAGCCCTGCCGAAGGAATCCGAATATCATATTCACCAGCATTAGAGTCTTGCCCATCTCAGGACGGGCAAAGATGACGATGTGATGCCCACGTAGGCAGCCGCCGTCCAGCCTATCGTTCAAGGCTTTAGGGTATACCTTTATGAGATTCTCCTCGGTATAGTTAGTACGTACTAAGTCTACGGCGCTAACCCCACTAAGTATCTCGGTTTCCTCGTCCGCAATGGAGTCGGCATTTGCCCATTTCTCGTATTCCGATACGAGCGTGAGTACTTCGGGCGAGTCCCTTCCAGCCAGAAGTGCGGACGCAAGCTGTGCGCCCACGGCTTCACGCTTGACCCCGACAAAATCGTGTACGACATTCGCAGGCGAGACCTCAACCTCTGATATTTGGGTAACGAGAGTAGCAAAGGTTTCTTTGTGTTTAGGGTTCGCCATGCTTCTCTGGACGTCGCGTGCCAGTATCTCACTATCACACGAAAGCGCCTCCGAGTCGCGGTCGTAGTACTGCCGAATATGCTCGACGATAATGTTGCTCTGCTCACTGATATCTCCCTCCGTTAGATGCGGGTATACCTGCTCGAACGCTGACCTGTCCCGCATACAGGCAGCGACTAGGTTTCTCTCGCTCATTTACTTTCCCATGTAAAGGTTGGAAGGGAGCTGAGTCTACGCCTGCTTAAATTATATATCATGTTATTTGCTCCACTAATTCTATCTCTGTCATATCTTTTAAGTCCTTTGGTAACTGCATCACTCTGCTGCTATCAAAGTACACCCCGTACTTCCTGTGTAGACTTATAGCTTGTTCAGTTGCATCTGCGTCTAAAGCCCACACTACGTTACGTCTGTGCGCTGCCAGCTCGTCCAGCCCTTCTGCGGTTATACCTGTCCCTAATAAGGCTAGGCTGTCTCGATACTTGGCAGCACGTACTGCGCTAGGTATGTCTTCAACTACCAGCACAGTGTTGTTATTACTGCTCGACCAGTTCAAGTACCAAGAGCTATGAGGCTCTGCTTTATCTGGCCGTGTCAACGCTTTGGGTGTCCGGTCGTCGTAAGCACGGAGCACGTACCCTCTGCGCAGACCCATAGGGTCAAAGATTGGATACGCGCACCGCCCATCGCTAGTGACCTTCACTCCACTAATCTCTATATGTTCTTGGTCAAAGTACTGACGCTCGTACAGGAACGCTGCCCACTCATCGTCTAATGGGTACAGCTCTCCGGTAAAAGGCTGAACTCCCTGTTTGCGGGCTGACTTAGTACGTACTAAGCGTTTTCCTCCTACAGCACCTTGCAGACCACACGCTGCCCTAAAGCAATTGTACAGCAGCGCGCTCCCTTCACGGGTCACAGACAAACTAACTTCGCCGCTATTGCCACCTCTGCACTGTGGGCAGGTAGTACGGATAGACTCACCATCGTCTAGCTCCGTACCTATCAGCTTTATCTCTGAATATATTTCCGTCATAGCTAGTCTCACTCGCTCGGCTACTCGTTCGCTTAACGCTCTACTCGCTTCGCACCGCTGGTTAGCTAGTGCTCAGCAAGTCTCGCAAACGCTCGACTAGCATAGCTATTATACGATTGAAATTGCAAAACGCTGTGCTAAAGCAACGCTACGAATTACAAGTCGAAACGCTGTGTGGCAGTACGCAGGTTCTGCTTGGCGCGGGTCAGGTATGACCTCGCAGTACGGCGTGATATACCCAACGTATCTGCAATGTCACCGTGGCTAAGCCCCTCGAACTCCCGCAACAGGAACACTTCTCTTTCCCGCTCAGGCAGCCCATCTAGTGCGTCGTATAACTCTACCCCTGCTTCTTCTGCAAGCATGATAGCCTCGGGGTCTGCGTTATCCTCTGCATTCTCCAGTGCTACCTCGCCCGTCTCAATGTCCACGAACGTCTGCAAACTTACGTTATTTTCGTGGAACTGTCGCGAACGGTTGCGAACGTAATCACGCCCGACACTCAGTCCGATGTTCATAATCCACGTGCGTGGCCGTGCCTTAGCAGGGTCGTAGGTGGGCAGATATCTGGCTACCTTCACCCATATCTCCTGCATGATATCGTCCACATCATCAGGGGCGCTGCGGCAGAACGATGCTGCCAATGTACGCAGAGGCTTGTCGTATTTATTGTATACCTCATCAAATGTCATGGTTACTCCTCCTCCGATACCCAGCCGCTCTCTCCGCGCTCAAGGTATAGTATTATATCTCTGTCGGGGAACTGCACAATTATATTACCGGACTCCACAAAGACGTTCTCAACCGAGTCGCCCTTCTCAGATACATACGCCTTTAGCTGCTCCCATTCAGCGGTCTGGTCGTGGAATAGCTGCCCGTCAATGACTGCTAGTCTTTCAAACACACTCGCAAGCTGTAGCATCATAGCGGAATTCTTATCGTAACTCTCCTCACCTGTGCTCAGCCACATAGTCTCATCTACCTCGCCCTGTCGCCTAAGCCGCCTCATTATCTTATTCATACGTAACTCCAATCATCTTTGTAAAAGAATACCATAGGCGTACTGTCGCCAGCATGGCCGACGCCCTCAACGTAGCAGGGGGACAGCACGAACTGCGTTGCAAGCAGCTCATGCACCGCGCCTGTATATACAATATCGGACGAGTGCCAGTCTACACTGACCCTGACCATGCGTCCTATCTCTGGTTTATCCATTACGTCTCTCCCGTGCCTGTTGCACTAAGTCGTTGAACGTGCTATGTGCGGTAAATGTTCCGGAGTTCTCGGGCATATCTGTCGAGGGTTGTTCCCTCAAGTCCGGGCGCTGTATTGACCTCGTATACCGTAGCTCTCTCAGTGTTTCTTGTGAAGCCGACATCGACGGCTCCGAAGTCAAGTCCAAGTGCCTGAACGGCTGCTTTCGACACAGCGAGTACGGCATCTGGGATGTTAAGCCGCTCTCGGCAGAACACCCAACCCGACGCCGAATTTCTAATTCTGTTATCATATCCTGTATCATTATCTGTAATCCTCCGACGTTTCTGTTGAGTATCAAGGACTTCTCCCATCCATATGTGGACTCGGTACTCGTCAAACTTAGGCACATACCGTGTGTAAAGAGGCGCACTAGACACTCTGCCGCTGTCAATAAGTTCTATACCTCGCCCGCTGTTGCCCCGTGTCAGGTGGCGTACAACGCAGGTACGGCCTGCGTCCACCCACTCTTGCGCCTCGTCCCTACTAGTTGTGAACAGAGGGTGGTTGACGCCCGAATCAGCAAAGGCTTTCAGCGACGCCAGCTTATCGGAGGCACGTTCGACTGCCTCGGGATGATTGATGATCCAGTTAGGCTCTTTGCCGCCAAACACTTCGGCGAACTGCTTAGTTCCTGCTCCCCAGTTGATGACGACTTCGTTACCCCACAGGTTAAATGGCTTAGTACGTACTAAGTTAAGTCGTCTGACACGAGCAGCCGTGCTCAACGCCCGTGCGCTGCGGCTACCCCTTTTGTATGGCAATAGTCTTGGTCGCATTATCTTCCACTCCCATATTCTAAGTCCCAGTCAGCAACACATTGCCCGCATACTGGGTCTCTACCGTTGTTCACCCACTCGACGTCGTTAAGGTCGTCCGTGTGGATGGGCTTAGTGCACATCGTACAGCCGCCGGATACTAGAGTCTCCGCCTGCTCTACCGTTACAAGAGTCCCATATGGCCCGAGAACCATATCAGATATCTGCTCGTCCATGTCAGGCTCGAATGGAATATCATCCTCAAACGCATCAGTAATAGCGTCAGCTACTCCGACTGCTTGGCCGTCCCATTTGTACTTACGTACTCGGCATATAGCTACAGCCTCATTGGTGTCGTGCCTCTTGACGGCGATGGGTCGTACTGTCCACGGGACGTTCTCATACTCAGCGTACAGGTCACGGGGTGTATTATAGACCGCCGCAGACATGCCTGAGCGAACGAAGAAACCCGAGACTACCCCGTTCCCGTCCTTTGTCTCCGACCAGCTCACCGGAGTGAATCTCTCGTCGTCGTCCGGACTCAGCTCGAATTCCAGCAGCATCGCCTGACTTGGCAGAGGCACGGGCCGCAGCCTGCCACCTAGCATTACGCGGAACTCCCGCTGGCTGCCATCTTCCGTCAGGGGCTTTGGGTCAGGGCTTTCTCCCCGACTATAAGGCTTACTTGTTACGTAGTAGTCACTACTGCCTGAGTAGTTTCCCCACGCACGTTCGTAGTATGATTCGACCATCAGCTCCAGCTCCGTAATCTCTGGATTCATAAGGTCGTTAGGCATGAACTTCATGTATGTACCTGCTGTGGGGTACACAATGTCCTCGGTCTGTAAGTTATTGCGTTCGCATAACCAGTTGACCATCCCAGCCTCACTACCGAACACTATAGTCTGCTGGCTCTTGACCTTAGCAAAGTGCAGAGGCCGCTTGGTGTTACGCACGATGTTGAGACTATCGTCCCGTGCGTCGTGCCACACTAGAGCAAACGCCCCATCCAACTGCGCGATTACCTCGGCTACGCCGTGCTCTGCCAAGTTGTGGCAGATGGCGTGGCTGTCTACTGTCACGTCCTGCAGCTTGTACATGGGAGTAGGTAGGGTGCGCGTAGTATCAAGCGTGCCGTTATGCACCAGCGTAATCGGGCCAACTTGGAAGGGATGCGCGTTGTCCACGTCAACAGCACCCATAGTAGCAAAGCGGTTATGGCCTACCATGTACTTATACTTTTCAATATCCCGCACTACCTTCTGGTAGTCCGCGCTCTCAACGAACTTCGGACCTGCGTCCAAAGACTTGAGCCAGCCTGCCGTCCTGTCGCTACTGTCAGCATATTCGTGGGGCACATAGAAGATGCCCGTACTGTCCTCGCCTCGTAACATATCGACAGTTAGCGCCTGTGTCATGTACTTAGCACGAGCTACACGGTGTAGTGTACGCTCGTTGCTTATAACACCTACAATTCCACACATTATTCATACTCCTCGTCTTCATAATAGTCATCCATTTCTACTTCGTACTGCAGCTCGAACGGATCAGGTTCATTATATAATCCCCTGCTCTCCTCACTAGTCGAGTTTGCATAGTACGTACTAAGCGGCTCCCCGCCCACATCCAAAGATGTAAGCTGCCAGTCAGCCGAAACTACTTGAGTGGTGTGGGCCGCAAGCCTCTCGACAACAGCCCATGAGTCACAGTTGTCCAGCAACATATCCACAGGTACGGCTGAGAAAGTAGCCAGCCTGTCATACTCCTCTCCAAACACAGCCCGACAAAACTCCTCGCCTGTCGTACGCGTAGTCAGCTCAATGACCTCATTGACTGTTCGTTGTGCACCAAACTGCACTAACTTACGGATAATAGTTATCCAGTAATCAAGATCAGCCCGTTGCGTATAGGTGGGCGCCTGCCTAAACTCAATAGTGCCGAAGCGATTGAGAGGCTCAAGGTATAAGGCGCTATACTTGCACGTCTCGTAAGTCCACCTAGGAGTGCCCTCGGTGATAGCCTGCCTTATATTAGGTATATCTGTATCGGCACGGTAGAAAGGAACGCAATAGATATTTTCCTCTCTGTTCGCACCTACATACTGCATGAGCAGAGGCTCCACTACCGCATAGGTAGCGATGATGCCGCCGACATACTCCATAGTCAGGTCACGAACATCGACGTGAACATGGATACCTGTGCGTTCATTGGCATCGTAATCATGGCGTCTAAACGCTTCATAGAAATAAGCTAACGCCACTCCAAGCCGCTCGTCGGGCAGTGGTATAGATACGAACTCGCACCCATAATTACGCAATGACCCGTCGCCTGTATAACTCCATAGATAGTTAGGTACGCTGTCAACCCACTCACGATTTTGGCACTGTTCTACTTCAATCTCAATGCCGAGCAGTCGCTCACCTGTTCCATCATATATAGGATAGGATGAGTCAACGAAATGCCCTATAGGATTCATAATGGAATACCTCCAAGCATTTTACGAATACGAGCGAGTGTCTTGTCGCTCGTCCCAATGCCGACCAATCTGTCGGACTCAATTCGAGCGGCTAATTCTCCTCGGTAATACACTAGCAGGACGCGCTCATCCCCTACCAGTATGATGTGCGGGTTAATTGCACGACTAAAGGCAAGTCCCGACTGTATCTGGCGTGCCGCCTCGCGAAACGTCATATAAGTAGGATTAAATGCCTCGCGCACAACATCAATACAGTCAGACGTTAGCCTATTGATAAAGTCAGCGTCAATGCGTAGGGCATCCCACTTGCGAGGCACACGTAATGTGAGACAACGATGGTTAAACGTGCGCCGCCATTGCCTGCGCTGCCTGCGTTCAAGATACACGGCGAAACGGCTGCCAATGTTCAGCGACCCGCACTCCGGCCAGTACCCAATGCAGTCCTCGTAAGGCACGGCCTCCACAAGTCCGGTCTCTAGTAGCTGGCTTGCCGTAGCACCTTCCTCGTTGATACCGATGAATCGTGCGACTTCTTCGCCTTGCTTAGTACGTACTAAGTAATACCCACCGTCCAGCCATTGACGAACGTCGTCACTATCCATGTCATATGTCAGTCTTGGCATTGTCTACCTCCTTCAGAGCCTTTAGGGCAACCGGCTTACTAGGCTTATCGTAGACCATGAACCCTGACTGATTGTACCAGTGGCCGAGCCACTCATCTACTTCGTCAGCAGTACGCTGGGCTGCATTGTCCTGTGCCTCACGCAGAGCCTCGCCTAAAGACTTCGGCGCGCCTGACCACGTGCCTGCTTCTTCAGTGTAACGGCGTGGTACAGCACGTGCAAACACATTATGCAACTCACCTGTCTTGCTGCAAAGACGCTTAACTTCCCAGCATTTAATGACGGCTTTCCATTGTTCCGCCATGTCCTCCATCTTTTGGTAGGCTTTAACTGGATTGTCAGCAAACAAACTTTGATGTACGTTCGTTACAATACCAGTCTCGTGCACCATCTCCGCCTTATAGACGAACTCAAACTGGATTGTAGTCTCGCCGTTGCTACTCACTATTGCTGCCACGAGTTTGCTCCATCTTCTCAACCCATGCCTGCTCAACAGCAGACGGCCTCCAAACACCTGACTGAACCACCCCCAATTGCTTGTCACGGTACGAGGCGGGAAGGAAGTACATCCATGCACCTTTCCACGGAGTGTCTACTTTCCTACGTGTGTAGTAGTCGGGGTGACCCTCAATGCAGTCGAGTGTATAGAGGGTGTCCTCGTCTACGGAATACACCTCGCCGTAGATGCGGCTAGTCTCGTCAGTGCCACTATCAACTACCGCCGGATACCAGCCGAGGTCAAGCATCGTGTACCGTCCATCAAGGTAACACGCGCCCAACAACTCGCTATTCTCCAGCGCGCTATGGTTCGGGTGACCGGCCTTCAACGTGCCGTATACGAACACCCGTGCATTATTGCTCTTTGCCATAAGGTATATCTCCTATCCTACTGGGCAGCCTAAGTCCTGTTGCACGAACGTCAGCAGGCTGCTTGCCAAACGCTCGTCTTCCGTATTGATAGCGCGCTCAACGTCACGCCACGGAATTTCGTTGTACCATTGTGTCAGTGTGGCCGCATCGTACTCACTCAACAGGTGTCCTACCCTCATAGCACGATAGCCAACCTGCTCAGTTAAGCCTCTGTCAAATATCCAGAAGTTTGAAAGCACACGGTATTCAATACCATAGGGCTTCTCCCTGTACCTGCCCGCAGTCCCGTAATATTGCCGCCGCTCACCCTGCTTGTCGAGTGCCACAGAAGGCAGCCCGAGGCATAGGTCAGCAAACGCCGCGACAGCGAACGGAGGAACATCAGTATCATCGTACCCTATGTGGACGTGCCCGCCTGCAAAGCGCCACTGACCTATCACAGTCTCCAACTGAATAGGCTTGACCGACTCAGCAAACGCTCCCTGTTTGTGCGCGTTCAGATCAGGTGAGCAGCCAAACTGTCTTGCCTGTCTCGACTGCAGCATATCGTGTGTGAACACACGGCTGCATCCGAAGTCCAGCTCAGCCTCGGGAAACTTAGTACGTACTAAGTCCATGACGCTGTCCATAGCGTAGCCAATCGACCGCGCAAACCTCCCATAGTTGGTCGTTGCGGGGATGTTAAACTCCGCCATCACATTGTCTTCCTGACAAGCGTAGTCCGTCCCGATATCCAACTCAAGGGGACGGGCCTTTGTGCCCCCGAGCAGTCCGATTATAGGGACAACTTGCCCCGTCCTGCTGTCCCGAATAAAGAATTCGGGGTCAGCCCCAATGGTAGTCGCCATGATAACCTCCTCGCTATCCGTTAGACCACGTTGAAGTCCGAGCACGAAGCACGTACTCAGGGTTTTTGTAGGCATTAACTACTGCCTCGTTCCAGCGATACTTAGGAACGTCCTGCTCGTGCCCACAATGTGCGCACTCGCCGTCGTCGTCGAGTGTATAATCGCACATATCACACACATTGTGCCTGTCCCAATCTAGTACGCCCATCATGCCCACGCAATCATTTCCGCTATTGTAATTGCGAAAGTCCTCGGTGACATAGGTTTGAGGATCGTACATATGTACACAGTGCCTGCTTACGTTATGGATACCGCCATGAGCCAGTCTGTCGTCCTCAAAGTCCGTGTGATGAATCCCGTCAGCCACAGGTGTGCGCGGAATCACGTAATCTGACCCCGCCATATTCATAGCAATATTGAACACCCTGTGCATCCTGCCATCAGTCACGTCCGAGGCCATGAGGCAGCGTTTATCATGGCTGTACATTGTGCCAAGCATGGACAGAGCCAAGCAGTGCATCATGTAGTTACGAGCCTCATCGCCAGACACGCGGGCCTGCCCCGTGATGGCGTTGATGCTGGGAATAATCTCAGCCCCATGCGCATCGAACCAGTCCCATGAGCAGTCAACATCTGGATACGCCGTGCTGATAGCGAAGTTACCGAACCCTGCACGTCTATGCGTGTACACCTGCGGGCTAGAGAAATACATTCCCCCACAGAAGTCGCGACTCCACTGACCGATGATACAAGCCTCGATAGTGGAGAAGTTGCCGTCCCCGCTGCTGTCGAACTTGAACACGCCCCAATGCCGCACTACATCGTACCACCATTGGCTCCTGCTGCTGCTAGTAATGTCGCAGTCTGGAGTGTAGGTGTACGCAAGTAACGGAACTATTTTATCTAACATAGCAATTCCTCGCTGGTTAGTACGTACTAAGTAGTCGCAATAAGTTGAACACAGGCCAGTCCCGACTACCAATGACTAGCCTGTGCAGATACTACTTGAATATGTCGTCTCCGTCAAGCCCCTCCGCCCACTCATCCAACAGGTCACGGATAAGCGGCTTGTGCTGCGGGCGTTTTCCTTTACGCTTATCGTCATGTACCAACGTGTGACGCACCTTGTCACCCGTACCCTTACGCACTTTAGTGCGCCCTGTAATGTGCTCACGAACGCTCATCATCTGTCTCCATAAACGATGGGACAGGGCGGCTCTTATACGTAGCCATGTCAGTCTTATGCTCACGATAGTACGCCCTGTATGCTTCAATGCTGCACTCTCTCCGACACTCATCGGGCATAGCTTGCGGAGGCTGAGTGAAGTCCCCCCCACTACTAGACGGCGGGGAGCGCAGCAAATCCCGCAGCTTTTCGTCTGTTTTGTGAGTACGCTCGTACCTGTACGTGTACTCGTCACACAAGGCTATAAACAGACAGTATAACCAAGTGTAATTGTTCTCGCTCTCGCGCACCCATTTAGCACACGGATGATTCCTGTGCGTGGGCTTGTACATAGGCGCTGCCCATGTGCCTGCCTCATCGTGCGCGGTGCTCATCAGTTGTGCGTATTCAAGAATCATCTTGACTACGTGCTTATCACAATGCAGCTTGGCACACGTAACAGGGTCATTGTCTAAGTAAAATATATTCACAGTGCCCACTTTTCTCCGTTCCATTGATACATACCACCGTAGCCATGCACTCTTTCGCACCAACCACGTTCCACGTAGTCCTCAGGTGCAGGACACACCTGACACATGATAGACACGCACTCGCACCAGCCTGCCTGTACCTCGGGCACGACCGGCGTAGCAGGTGGCGGGCTTAGTACGTACCAAGCTGCTGCCCCCACCACTAACAGACTAACTTTCCGCATTACGCAAGTCCTTTATAGCCTGTGTCACTTCACGGAACACGCGACTTATCGCCCCCCGCCGATGATGCTCATACCGCAACAATACCCGCATATCTTCCAGCTCATTGGCTGTTAGATATATTGGCACGTTGGGATAGTCTCCTGCCGCTACCTGTTTACGTGCCCGATGCGGAAGTGCCTGCGTATAGCCTGTGCTTTTACGCCAGCACAAATCTCCTGCTTTAGCCCCACAATGGGGGCAGTCTACGTCACGCCACCACGTAACTGTTTCATCTCGTTCTTTAGCCATAAAATTATGAGGGAAACACTCTCGCCCCCACTCCTTGCGCCTTGTTGATGCCATACTCAAACGCCTTAGCGTACACGACATCATCGGTGTACCCGTACACCCTGCCATCTGCGCCTTCCACTCGGTACGTACTAAGTTTCCGGCGCAGCCCCTTGCCGCTGCCCCATTGCTGCGGTGTGAACTCACGCGCCATGCGTATGCCCATGCCGTAATGGTGCAGCGATGTGCTGCAATCGGGGTGAAGTGGCGTTCGCGTCAATGCCATTGGGTGGCATTGCATATGCGTAGGCAAAGGTCGTTCCTGCCTGCGGTGCGTTCGCCTGACGCTGAGACTTGCCCGCGTCGTGCTACCTTCCCCGATTGCGCGACCCGAACGGGTCACGAATCGTCTGCCTGTTGTCATGCGGCCTCACCCCCGTCGTCGAGGGAGACAAGCCCGCCTGCCTGACCTATGACCCAGTTCTCAATCGGAACCTGCTCATCTGTCTGGCTGCCCACATCTACGGCGTGGTCTAGCGTATCCCACACGTCGAGAAAGACGACGTTGTCGATACTCCAGACCTGCCTGCCTGCGTTGCGTACTGCCATTGGTCTGCTCCGTTGCGCAGCCTGCTTAGTACGTACTAAGTGGTGCTGCTTCGTGCGTCCGAAAAGAACGGGCGGGCGCTGCGGCTACGTGCCTGCCTGCCTGCCTGTTCCTGCCTGTGCCTGTGAGCCTGCCTGCCTGTGCTTAGTACGTACTAAGCGAAAGGCTGGAGGCGCAGTTCTACCAGCACCCACATATTACACCACATTTCGGGGCCAATGTCAAGCGCCTGAGCGATAAATCTCGGGCAAAAAAAAACCCCGCAGCCGCGAGGCTGCGAGGCTAAATCCTACAGGCTGAGCCATTCCGGCGCATAGGGTGATGACGTCCACCTGTGATGATTCCCGTCTGCCAGCAGGGTGCGCGTTGTGCGCTGTCTGCCGAATGTGTCGATCTTGTATGTCCACACCTGCCACGTGATTGATTTAGTGCACATCGGCCGGACTAGTTTCACCGCATCCGCAGCATTGCGCGGGCTAGTAAAGCCCACATCGGATATCTGCTGGTGCGCTTCAACCTTTTTAGAGTCCGTCACGGTCACGCGGTAAACGGTCATCCATTCATTTTCTAAATTGCTCATTGTCTTACCCTTTGTTGCGGTTAGTACGTACTAAGCAACGACCCGCAGCCTTGCGGCTGCGAGCCGTTACCCTTTCCATTGCGTCGCGTTACGCAGCCTCAGCGAGTGTGTCGCCTTCGCTGTCAGTGTCAGTCGCGGGTTTAATGGCGTCGCGCACATCAAAAATGGCCTGAGCCACAGCGTTTAATGTGTCGCCTTCCATATCTCCCACAGCGTCACGGATTTGCGTCAGCGCCTCAGCGGCCATGTGTTTGACAAGCTTATCGCCGGTCAATTCATTGGCGGCAGCTGCGTCTGCTGCTTCCTTCGCATCGCGGCGTATCTGGTTGAAAGGGCGCGGAGCGCCTTCGTCATCCGTCAACGGGACCGCGTACTTATTCGCCCGATTTAACGCGGTGCGAACGGTGGAAAGGCTAGAAGGGATGCCATATTTCTGGCCGTCCTTCTTTTCCTTCTTGAGCTTCGGCGCACCGCATTTAACTGCGAGTTTTCCGTCTACGCGGATCGCCGCGAATAGCTCATCAAATGCCTTATCCATGACCGCATGGTCACCGCAATCAATCGCCAGTTGCACGCCCTGCACGTAGGCTCCGGCGTTCTTGGCTTTTGCTGCTTTGACCGCGTTGCCGGTCGTCTTGAGACTGGCGGCAATGGCAATGAGTTTCTTAACAACGGTTTCAGTTTTCATGAGTCGATTCTCCCGAATCTATAAGTGAATGAAGGTTAGATAGGTTCTTCGTCTCAGCGTGTCCTTAGTACGTACTAAGCGCCTTGAGTAGTTAGCCCCGTTTTACACACGCGGGGCGCGCACACCGCACTATTCGCAGCCTGTCAGATAACCATGTTCTTATTAGCGCGTGGCTATCACCGCAGCTAATAGGCTAGTGAATCAACAACATCAACAGCAGCACCCATTCTAGTGACTTGTCCAGAGATTGCAAGCGCCTGAGCGCACATCCGTGACTTAGTACGTACTAACCTATATCGGCCCGATATATCATCCCTCACGCGTATAATAAGAGTCCAAAAAAGCGTTATAAATCAATAACTTAGTGGCGTTTGCCCGCGATTGCGCGGTTTCCCGCCTTCGTAAGTGACTGAATATGCTCAGGAAAAGCCACCATTTCCCGTCTAACGCACGAACGCGCCGAACGAATAGCAACCTACTGACCCCCCATCAAAACGGGGTGAACGTCCGCTACAGCGGCTCTGAGTGCGTCTGACGAATTGCAAGCGTTTTCGGCTCCTGATTGACTCGTCATCCGCGTAGTGGTCACGCATCACCGGCCAGATGTAACCGCATGGTGACATAGCACTCAGCCCGTCCACCTAGCGGTGCTTATAACCGCACGTTATATCCCCCCCACTAGGGGGGTATGCAATAACCGTGCCAAGTCGCCGACTTAGTACATACTAAGCGCAGCACTGCCCACCACGTGAACAGGCTCCCGATGTGTTGCGAGAATGATACAGATGTGGCTCCCGCGCAACCATTCGCGCCCATGCAAATTTCGTGCCAATTCCGGCGCTTATGCTAAATCGTCCTAAGAATTTCTGGTTGTAACCGGGGGGTGACCCCCTGTGGCGTGGGTGGAAAGCAATCGGCTCCCGCTTTCTCACAGCAGAAGCGATTTTACCGGGGTAGATGCCCGGAAGGGATATCACGGGGGGAGTTAATCAGTACAAATTAGGCCACGAGAAGGCCCAAAGGGGCGAATTTCGGTAGAAATGTCGGTTTTTGGCAGAAAACCGTCGGCCCTGACGGGCCTCTAGGCTGGAAATTACAGGATATTTACAGCATATAACTAAATAATCTATAAAAAACTTGCAAAACAGCACAGCGTTTTGAGTTTAAAATCGTATAATATAGTATATACTTGTAATCAAGTATGCAGGCTCTTGACAGCCTGCTTTACGTAAGTACTGTTTTCAATGTATATACACGGGATTCTGTCTGTAGTCTCAATCGCGGCGTTCGGCGCTGGCTGCAGACGTCCCCCTCCTCTCACACAGGTACAATTATGGCAAATAACCAGAATCAATCGCATACAGGCTACGGCGCAGAGCGCATTACGCCCTCTGACACCGGCTTTTTACGTGATGTTAGGGGCTTTAACGTGGCGACAGCGGGAACAGTTTACGTGGATACGGCAGACGGCGACACGAACGTCCCTGTTTACGTAGCTGCAGGGGTTATATTTGCCCTAGCAGTCACAAGAATTTACGCTACAGGCACTACTGCTGCTGACATAACAGTAATTCGCTAATAAAACAAGCAATGTTTATTGGTATTGGCGTAAATCTGTTTCCCTCGTTAAGTGCTCCTCCAGAGCCGTCCGCTCCCGTGTGGAATGAGCTATCCAATCCCGAAGATGATGCGGCGAATAACGGAATCGGTGCTGACGGCGCTAACAGCCGTGTCGATAACCTCGGTTATTACTATTTGGATCGGGACTTTACCGATAACCGTCTGAAATCGGGACTGGCGTTCAGCGCGGCCAACGCGGTCGGATGGGAGCCTAACGGCCTAATTATAGCGCCCAGTCGAGAACTGTGGCTGGCAAGGTCATTACAGGCCGATAACGCGGCGTGGACTCACCAGAACTGCACGGCGGGCAATGGTGACGCAGGGCCGCGCCCTGCTGATACGTCGAAAAAGATCACAGCCAGCACGATCACGGATCAACCGTGTCGGTCTTATCAGTCACTGACTGGAATTTTGACCAGCGGCAATTCTATGCGGATTGTCGTATCAGGTTGCCACGTACCGCGCACAGGGTCGGATATTTCGACGGTTGGCGTGGTGCTGGACATTGACGGCTCTAACTACGGGCGCGTGTTCTTCGACTTGGAGAACAAAGTGGCCGAAGTCGTTCCGAGTGTCACAGCGGGCGATGTGTCTGTGTATCGCGCCTATTTCGAGGATATCACTTACTACAACGATTACGTTCGCTATGCAGCGGTGTTCGACATCGCTGACACCAACACCACCACAGACGCGACGATTAGTTTCTACTGGAAAGACGCGAACGACAACACGCTGACTTCAACTCTGGACGGTGATGAACTGAACTGCTATCATTTTCAAGCTGAAATCTCGGGCGACGGCACGTCCGGCGACTGGGGCGCGTATGCGGGCCAGATGATTGGCATCGGAGGTACTGTGCCAACAACTCGCGCTGCGGATCGCTACAAATGGCCGTGGTCGGGGGGCAGTGGGACTCAGTTCTCTGTAACGGGTACGGACACGGCGACTGCTGGCGATGATATTCAGACGATTGGCACGATCTACTTTGAAATCACACCCAAAGTCGATTCCCGATGGTGGGGCGGATACATCGAAGGGTTCTCCGTTGAGGACAATTTCCGTGCGGGCATTATCGGCGGTGCTGCGGAGGACGAAGGCGGGAGTGACTATCTGGACACGGTGCGCTCTCAATACCTGTATTACATATCCGACCAAGATCAGGACGGTGTTGCGGGATCATATGGCGGTCTGGCATCCAAAGCCCACAACCAACCCGCAGGGCATCCCTCTGAGGGCGTAGGAGTCACCGCAGATACCGGCGAAGACTACATCCTGCTTGAAGGCCGAACATACAACGTGGTGCTCACGTATGCCGATACGGGCGATGGAAACGGCGCAGGCTACCTGAGAATGTTCGTTAACGGATCGAAGGTTGGGGAGGATGACGGATTCCTGTCATGGGGCAACGGTACTAACGCACCCAATCCGTCACCGGATTGGACGGCCCCTGGTGGTGGATCAAATCTGGGCCTTGTGGTCGGCGCGGCGGCTCAGGGCGCTGGCCTCGCCTTTGAGAACGGTACGGGCTACTTCGCCATCCAGAACCTGCAATGGCGAACAGTTGAACTTACAGAAAATCAAGCAGCTTATCTATCCGCAAACGGCAGAGATGCTTGGTAATAATGTCTAATAAAGAAGTAGAAAAGAGAGAGGACGGCAAGTTTGTAAAGGGCCAGAGCGGGAACCCCGCAGGACGCCCGAAGGGCAGCCGTAATAAAATTACCCTCGTTAAGCTTATGGCCGAGCAGGCCGTGCGGGAGGGAAACTACGACAAGATGGTGGAGGTCTGTCAGACCGTCATAGAAGACGCCCTAGAGGGCGACTTCCGTTGTCGTAAGCTGGTCTGGGAGTCGATGGTTACTAAGGCACCCAGCTCAGACCAAAGCGCTGGCAAGGAGAAGGTGGAGATTGTCATCAACGCCTCCGAAAAGCCAGAAATAACTGAAGTAACCGAAATCGTACAATCTGAAGAGGATTAAACTATGTCCACAGGTGGCAGCAAAGAGAAGCAAAGCGCAGCGCAGAGCGGCATCGGTACTAAGTTTAAGTCAACGAGCGGCCCTACGCCTAATCCGCGTATTAGTGGCGCTGCTGTTGGTAACGCTGGTAACGGCACTACTGGTACTTCCCAGTCTGACAAGCGCGGCAAACAAGGTCAGTAAGGCATGCCTGACCCGAAGAAAGTCCCATTAGGCGACGGCTTAGCAGACAATGCTAAGCGCGAGCTATTGGGACGTCGCAAGCGTCTTGAGGACGCGCTTGATGATGCCCTCGACGGAGGCAAGCGTCGCGATAACGACGTTCGCCAAGAGACACAGAAGGGCACGAACGAACACAGTAACTAAGTGAACATCTCACTCCACCCACGGCAGGAGGATATATTCTATGATCCTGCACGTTTTAAGGTAGTAGCAGCAGGTCGCCGCTTCGGCAAGTCGTTTCTGGCAGCCGTTACCTTACTGGTGGAAGCTAGTCGTAACGACAAGTATAGGAGCGATGGCGAGTACGTAGACCTCGAATTAGAGGAAGTGTACTACATCGGCCCTATTTTCCAGACGACTAAAGAGAATATCTGGCCCATGCTACTCACACTCGGTGATGATATCATCGCTAAAAAGTGGGAGAACACGGGCGAGCTACAACTTGTTAACGGGCGTCGCATTAAGATTAAAGGCACGGACCGTCCCGACAATATTCGCGGAATGGGCCTAAGTTACGTCGTGATGGACGAATATGCCTTTATGAGGCCTGATGTGTGGGAGTATATCGTAGAACCCATGCTCATGCGCTCGGAGGGCGGAGCGCTCTTTATCGGCACACCCGACGGCAAGAACCACTTCTATGAGCTGTGGATGAAGGGAATGGACGAGAGCGAGACTGATTACAAATCTTGGTCTTTCTCATCTAAAGAAAACCCTTTCCTACCGGCTAAGGAAGTCGCGGCTAAGGAAGACAGAATGTCTGCCGAGGCCTATCGCCAAGAGATTCTAGCATCATTTGAGGCTGGGTCAGGCGGCATTATGACTAAGGACATGTTCCCGCTAGTCGACGACGTACCATACCCGGGCGACAAGTATATCGCAATCGACCTCGCGGGCTTTGCATCCTCCGAAGGAGGTAAGCGCGTAGCGCGGCGAGACGACCACGCGATAGCTATAGTCGTTAATCATCAAGGCGGGTGGTGTATCGAAGAGATTATCCACGGACAGTGGGATACCCGAGAGACCGCTCTACGCATCGTGAAGGCCTACAGAGATCACAGGCCAGTTCGTATTGGAATCGAGAAGGGCATGGCTAAGAACGCAGTAATGCCATACCTCCAAGACGAGATGGCGCGACTGAATACTTTCTTCAACGTAGACGACCTTACTCACGGTAACAACAAGAAGACCGACCGCATCGCATGGTCGATGCAGGGTCGAGCAGAGAAGGGGCGCATACAGGTACTCCGGGGCGGATGGAACAAGAAATTCTTCGAGCAAGTTCAAGACTTTCCCAACCAGCTCGCACACGATGACCTTATTGACGCCGTGTCTTATATTGACCAGCTAGCGGACCCGTGGTTCGACGGGCCTGACGTCATAGACGACTGGCAGCCGCTAGACGAAGTAGCAGGATACTAATGGCAATACCTAATCAACTAGGCGATAACAACTCACAGCAGGGTGGCGACGTAATGGACGGCGGCCTCGTTGGATGGGTAGTCTCCCGTGTTAAGCACGGTCGAGACGTAAGAGACCAGTATCACGAATCCCGCTGGCATGAGTATACACGCCTATGGCGAGGGTTCTTTTCTAAGGCAGACAAGAATACTAACTCTGAGCGGTCCATGCTGATATCCCCTGCTTTATCGCAGGCTATCGACATGACAGTCTCAGAGATGGAAGAAGCTATCTTCGGGCGTCGGCAGTGGTTCGACGTAGGGGATGACTATTCCGATGAGGAGAAGGACGACGCAGCCGTAGCACAGGCGCTACTTCTAGAGGACTTCGAGGACGCTAAAGTCCAGAATGCCATCAGTCAGATTCTCCTGCTCGGAGCCATCTACGGCACGGGCATAGGTAAGATTAACGTCGTACAGAAGAATGTACGAAGTGTGGTG
>Ga0098074_1000241_pt1 | contig 43356 bp, 58 predicted proteins | sample 32_taG_FD_75064 | JGI IMG/M metagenome (GOLD analysis project Ga0098074, IMG submission 75064) | Marine viral communities from the Gulf of Mexico - 32_GoM_OMZ_CsCl metaG | ecosystem: Environmental > Aquatic > Marine > Oceanic | place: Atlantic Ocean: Gulf of Mexico | collected 2015-07-12 | reverse complement strand
TTTCTTCATTGCTGTTCGGGCTCCTCATCTAATAAAATCTTTAATGCCTCTTTCAACGGTTTCGATGGCTCCACGCCCTCTGACAGCGAAGCTTGTGACACAGGTTTCCATGTGTCAGGCAATCCGGTGATTGTGATTGGGAAGCAGCGTTTAACCTAAATCCTAAGTCATTATATTTAGCTTTAATAATCGTCCCTTCCGGCTCGTTGAACAGAGCGCGGCATGATTCGACTGTGTTGGCTGTTGTGTTATTCATTCAACTTTTACTCCTTTTTAATAAACACATCTTTCACCTCTTCATCATTCTCTACCCAACCGCCTACAACGAACTTCTGGGGAGCCCGACGATATCGAGTTCCAGAGGTCAGTTGTTGCTTCGTTGGAGGATAATAAAGAGGATTATCAATGGGTCTCACTCCAATTTTTTCCAACTTTCACCTCACCATCTATCGGACATCGAAACTTAAAGAACTCGCCAGCCTCTCGGAGAGATTCCAGGCAAGCCTCTTTAACAAATTCGAGTCTCGATAAATCATTCAACTCTATCTGAGCCTCGTCGTGCATATTCAACACGAAGGCATAATCCACTCCATGAACCATCCCAGCCTCACAAAACTTCTCGTACAAAATACAGAGAGCCTTCTTCATTAAGATAGCCCCTGTCGATTGCAGTAGGAAATTCAGAGCGCTATGAGGAGACCGGATATGTACGATTCGCCCATCAATCCCTCGGATGTAACCTTTATCACTAACAGTGCCTTTAACTTTTGTTAAAACTTTTTTAATTGCAGGAATCTTCTGGAAGAATCGACGCTTTAACCGCTTACCCGCATCAACACCTTTACCAATAATTCTGCCAATCTTTCCATCACCTGCACCATACCTTTGTGTTCACAAGGAGTCGTTAATTCCTTGCCGGTACTAGACCAGCTACATGTCGCCATGCAGAGCAGACTATATCATTACCTCAATACTAAGAGGCACGATGCGCTTCGAGGTCACTAGACCCCTACTCCCACAAGGGGATAGTCGTTGCACCTTCCTTACTCATCATCCACTTTAAAATCATCAGGAACTCTTGAGTAGTTCCATTACTTTTAAGGACATTCATCCGAGAGTTTATGAACGAGACATTCCCTTGAACATAACCAAGCTCAGGATAGAACCTATCAAGATGAGCTTTAGGTCCCCCTTCAGTCGATAAATAAATGGGACTGTTGGTTATAGGGCATATCCCAGTCCATAAACTGTGCAAGTAGTCTACAGTTAAATTAAAGGGTAGACCTAGCTTCTCGGATATACGTTTTTTCTCGTAGTAAAGACGACAGAGCTTACATCGACTCCGGTAGCCTTTACCTGCTCTATGAAATTCTTGTTGGATATTTTTAAATCGTTTACATGATGTACATTGTTTTTTCTCTATAATCACACCTCAACTTCCTAGGCGTGATGAGTAAGGCTTGGCTCAGGATTGTCTACTTGAGATGTCCCCTGAGTTCACATCGTTTTACTTCCTCCTATTAAATTTAAAGGAAGGCGTAGATAAATGTCTTCGCATCATTTCGTGTTGGTAGATCCGCAGCTACCTGATTCTCTGTGTGGATATCCCCAGTCAGTAAGATATCTCTGTACTTCCCTCCATCATAAGGGGTCATGTAGTGACTTAAACATCTCAGCTCCAAACCGGAAGCATCAAACCCCACAAGCACAGAGTCTTCAGGAACTTTAAACAGTTCGCGAATCTCCCTACCGTACGGAGTCGTGACCCTAGGGATGTTCGCAATAACCCTGTGAGTACAGCGACCTGTAACAGCCCCATTGGTATTTAAGTAACCATGAAGCCTACCTGTTTTCTCTACATACTTCTTGAGCCAACCATTAGTCCCTGAGTAAATAAGACCTAACCGTTTATTCAAGAGAGCTATCTTCAGTAGATGCTTCGCTTCAGGATACTCAAGACTACTAAGGACTTGTTCATCCACAGCAGCTTTACCTGACTCAGTAAATTTCTTAGGTTTCCAGTTGTGCTTCTCTTTGAAGCGCTTAGCGATGTGGTCCCCACTATTAGGATTGAACTGTACGAGTTTAATTTTTGAGTACGAGCACCCCTTAGTGTACTTCACAGGCCAGGGAAGACCCTTCCTCATTAAGCGACTCGATTTGACTTCGACAGGTTTTGTACCTACCTGCTCGAATCTATCAGGGAAATACTTATTAATCAGTTGCTTCTCTAATTCCTGCTTCTCTTTAAGCATTGTATTTGTAAGTCCCTGAGCCTTCTTCACATCGAACAAGACTCCATGAGACTCTTGTATCCTAATAATCTTTGCGAAGTCATGCTCTAACTGAATAGCAGTCTCTGAGTATTTTTTAGAGACTATCTTATCCACTAGCTTTCTATTGACCTTAACATCCTGCTCGCAATACGTGTGCATCGTCTGAGTCCAAGCATCCCAAGGGCCTTTAAAATCTCCCTTCCATAAACCTAGACGTTGCCCCCATGCTTCTAGGGAGTGTCTGCCTACATTCTTCTTCTCTAATCTTCCTGGCTTCTTACGTTGGAATGAAGCATCCAAGTCAGATAGATTGGTCCAGATAAGCCTGGAGATAATTAAAGTGTCTCGGATTCGCCCTTTAGGCTGGAAGTTAGGTTTTACTTTTTTAATAGCAGGGATGTCAAAATCCTGAATATTATGTCCCCAAAGCTCTTCAGCCTCTTGAAGCAAAAAAACCCCCTCATCAATTGACAAGGGGGTGTAATCAGTTTTCATAGGAGGAGCATCGGAGCATGAGTAAATTTCGTTGGTATCTAAGTCCTGGATGACTAAGCAATGGATAGTATCCAATTGGTCCAAGAAACCATTTGTTTCTATATCAAATAATAGACGGTTCAATAATCATCTACTCCTTCCTGTTCTTCTACATCATCAAACTCAGGCTCTTCATAATCCGTAAGTCTCGTCGTCTCAGGGGAATACTTTAGACACCCAGCAACTCCAGTCTCTCCGGTGAACCTGTTCTTTAAAATACGTACCTTAGTGATATGTCGCTGCTCTTCATCTTCTTCCTGTTGGTTACGCTCTAAGCCAATCACCATATCCGATAGCCCTTCAATCGCAGAGGAACCTCGAAGGTCACTGAGGCTAATCTCAGAGCCTCTCTCGAAGCCTTTAGCACCTCCTGTGTTGCGTTTGACATGAGAGATGAGTAATAGACCGATATTCAATTCCTCAACAACAGTCCTGAGACGAGTCATTAAGTTATCAATCAAGCGTCGTTCATCCCCATCAGCTATACCTGAGACAACAATAGAGATGTGGTCCAAGATAATCCACTTACACTCCAAGCCTTTAGCGAGATACCGAATCTTACTAATCAGAGATTCAGGAGTCACAGAGCCAAAGTGGTCATAGATGTAACAACGAGACTCTCCACTCACAAAGAGGCTTTGGAAAGACTGCTGAGCTTCTTCAGACTCTTTCAACTCCTCAGGGTTATTCTGCATGACATGGAGAGGTTTACTTAAATCAATTGACATTAACCCTAAGACAGTACGCTTCTTCGACTCTTCAAGAGCAATGTAGCCTAAGTTATCACCTGACTTGAGGATGTGATGCCCAATTTCACGACAGAACTGGGACTTACCCATACCACTCCCAGAGGTTATCGTGACAATCTCTGAGGTCCTCATTCCATGAGTCATCGTGTTCAGGAAAGGCCACGGGTACTCTAGGGACTCTTCGGTATTTGGGGTAATCAGTTCACCCCACAACTCAGCAGCATCGATAATACCCGCAGGACTGTACTGTTTCGCATCCCACATAGCACTACGGACTTCATCCCCTCGACCAGCCATGAGCATCTCGTTGGCATCTTTAAGAGGCAATGTAGCAATGTAAGCCTTACCTGGGCTCAGGACATCACAACACTCTTCAACAGCTTTACGGCCAGGCTCATCCTGGTCGAACATGAAGATGACTTTATCGAATTGCTCCAAGTACTCCAGATTCTGTTGAACAGACTTTTTAGCACCTTGAGCCCCTGCTGGTATCGAGACGACAGGCCACTTATTATCCTGTAATTGAGATACTGAAAGAGCATCAATCTCTCCCTCAGTGATGACAATCATCTTCCCAGATTCTCTCCAGAGCCAAGAGCCGAACAGAGAGACATTCTTGAAATCCCCTGTAGTAAGGAAGCTCTTGTCTTTGAATCGGAGCTTCTGAGCGATTAGAGCCCCTTTCGAGTCTCTGTAGGAAGCGACCTGTACCTTCTTACCGTTGTAGGTGCTGTAACCGTACCCCCATTTCTCACAGGTAGCCTGGGTGATTCCTCGCTTCTTAATAGGCTTTATGTCGATATCAGAGATGAGAGGTCTCGGAGTGTCACTTCTAGGTGAGTCATAACTTCCTTTACTACTGCTGCTGTCGGAAACTCCACATGAAAAACACTTCCCCCCTCCATCAACATATAATACATAAGCATCTGAGCTCATGCAGTGTGGGCAAGGCCCTTTCGAGATATATTCTCCCACATTAACTTACCCACATTCTATTTTAATAGCATCGCATGTAGTTGGAATACCTACCTCTTTTAACGCTTCAAAAACTGCTTTAAAATCTTCACTACCTTCATCGCCTCGCCATGCCCAAATACCTCTCTCTCGGATACAAAGTAACTTTTGACGATGAGGACCAACATGACCATATAAAGTTACGAACTCTTCTTCCAAAGAGTTAGTTTCACCCACTACTAATTCAAGCTCTAAAGGCTCTTTTGGTGATTCACTTTTAATTTTTACTTCTCGTTTTTGTCCACTCATTTTAATGTCTTTCTATTAATTAATTAACCACACAATGAATATTCGGCGTAGATGTGACCATTCAAGTCCTCACGAATCTCTGTGTGAATCTTGCAGCCCTTCTTCTTTAGGCTGTAGATATGACCACCGAGACGGAAGGTCCCGTAGAGTCCCAAGGCTTCTAAGGGGGTGATGGTACGCCCTGTGAGCATGTGTTTGTAAATAGACTCAATCTGTGAGCCTTTACGAAATTTTAGATTTTTCATACGACTACTACTCCTTTGTTATTGTTGATAGAAAAGTAAAAGGGGCTATCTAAGGGAATCCAAAAACAACCCCTTGAACTTCGTAGAGGGTCCAGACTTCACCACCGAGTAATCCCAGCAGTGCCTCTACTAACAAGCCTCACAAAGTAACCTGTTCTAAAAGGGAAGGCGTGAAGCATGTAATCAGCGGAATTATTTTGCCGCTGGCAAACCTCGGCAGCTAACATTTGTTATAAACAAGTGGAACCAAGTCCGAGGTAAAACATCCGGTCTGGGGCACCAACTTAATATTAAATGTGTGACCGGATAATCACCGACGAACTACCGCGCTCATCGGGCCCTAGGGAATACTAAATATGTTATTTTACTGTTGCTGGATACATCATGTTGATAATCGAAACAACGAAGTTATAACCCGCTCGGATAGCAGGATTGATTTTGTGTAAAGGATATTTCTCTGTGATGTGTGTTGGGAGGATTACATGTACAGCAGCAACGACATCCTCAACATCTGCTTGAGTGGCATCACCATCCAGTAAATCCATCACCTCAGTAATAATGGCGTAAGCTGGCTCAAACCATTCCGAATTAAGGAACTTATAAGCTGGCCCAATCGCCTTTAAAAATTTAAGCATGTTCTAAACCTTTTTCTTGAGCCCAATACGTCACGTCGAACGCAGGGCATTGTGTCGCCATAAACTTACGATGGGCAGCTACTTTAGCCCCTGGGAATAATTGTTGTAAGTATTTAACCAGTTTCTCTAAAGAAGCCCATTGACGCTTAGTAAAATTATTGGAAGCCTTACCAGTCTTTGAAGAGACTCCACCTATCATGCAGATAGCTAAGGAACTCCCATTGATAGGCCAGGACTTAGGGGAGTATTTATCGTAACAGTGAGCCCCATGAGACCATTGAGGTCTTAGAGCTTCGATGTCCCCATTGCGCCTGATGACGTAATGATAGCCTCCCATTGTATACCCACGTCGTATATGAGTAATGTTAATTTCAGCAGCACCTATATCCTGCTTCTCAGTATTAGCTGAGTGGTGCACAAGAATATAGTCTGTCTTTGAGCGTTTTTTAAGTTGTTTAAGAATATTAGGCGATACAAGATTTGTTTGTTGTATCTCTATTGTCATTTTAATTGATTATCTTTTCTTTTTACTTGGCCGCTCTTTGAGCCATGCCTTAGGTATCTCACGGTCCGCATAAAGGAATCCGTTCTTCTCACACCACATGGCATACGTTGTCTTAGAGCCTTTACGTATTTTCTGTTTTGAATTACTAAAAACAAAGCGGATATCCAGGTCAGGATACTGATTCTGTACCCATAGATGTTTCTGTCTATCCGCTGTAAGGAACCTACCTTTAGTTTCTATGATAATTCCGTTAGGTAGAAGGAAATCAGGTGTGTAAGACCTTTTTTTAGCAGGTTGCATATACTCAATCTTGAAGGACTCAAAACTAAATGATACACCACTATCAGTAAGCTGATTTGCTATCAATTCCTCTAAGCCTGAACGGAACCCGTATTTCTTCCCCACTTGTTCTTGAGTTAAAGAGCGACTCTTACTTTTACTAGAAGTCCTCTTCTTCGTCATCCTCGTCCTCTTCGTCTTCGTCACTATCCTCCGAGGTTGATTCACTCTCTTCTTCTTCGGTGTAATTGAATCCATCCTCCTCTTCAAAACCACAATCGTCTAAAGATTCAGCACCAGATACAAGTTCAAGTACCTGAACACCAACCATTGATGCTGATAATGATGCGACACCTAACTCAATACCATACGGTGTTAATTTAAAAGCCACCTTAACAGTAGAGCCGCCATAGATGCTTACATCTTTCCCAATAGGAGTACGAGAGGCATCAATGACATAAGGGCCAGGTAAGAGTTTTTCGTCTTTTGTATAAGCCTTCTTGGTGAATTTAAAGATGGTACGACCAGTCTCTTCACCGTCTTCATCAAGCTCAGGAACATAAGGCAACTTACCTTTACTCAAGACCTCTCGTTTTTCTTTCTTATGTTCAGCAATCAACTCATCCTGATGGTTGTTAATAAACTCCATCAAAGCGTCTGCTTCATCACCTTCCAGGATAAGGCCCATATCGTACTTACCTTTAGCCATCCCCTTTTTAGTTTTGAAATCTTGACCAGGTTTAAACAATTTAGGGTAACGTGCAGCCCCTTTAGGACTAATTACAATCCCCTTTTTTCCTAGTTTAATCTCAATTGATTTCTTCTTCTTCTTTGTTTTAGTTTTTGCCATATTTAGTGAATAACCACCTTTCCATGTTCATCTAATTCAAGTCCTGTTGATTCACCAACGGAATGGCATAAATTGAATCTTCCTGTCGCTTTATCAATTTCTAATACACACCACCCATCACCAGGCTCATCATCCGGCTCATCAACCATTAAAACAATGGTGTCGTCTCTATCTACTAGATAAAATTTTAATTCCTCATCTTTATTCACTTCTCTCAGTTTACATTTAGGCACTATAAATCTCCTTCATATAAGCCACATCAAACCCACCACGAATCAGAGCACCCTCTAAATCCACTGGGAGTACCTTACCTTTCTTAAGTAATTGAATTGCGTAGTTCACCATCTGTTCTTCATCTAACTCCTTACTCATTTATCTCATTCCACAAATAGTCATAGGTCCCTCGGAACTCTGGGACCTCTCTGAACTCTTTCTTCATCATGTTTTCTACTGTCTGTAGAATTTCACTCTGATTCACTCCATGTATCTCTAAAAGCATTAAAAATAGAGTGGCTATTGTATAAACTTGTGTCTTACTATCAAAGTTTTGTATTGTAGAGATAGTTTTGTAACAACATTCACCTACTTTAATTGGATTGCAGAATGAAAGAAATGAATTATCTATCTTTCTATGTTTCATCTCTTAAGAACCTTTGAAATTTTATTATCGTTAGTGTAGACCTAGGCTTCTTAATGAAATACCCTGACTTCCCAAGGGATTTTTACAACAAAGGAGTAGTCAGGGTATATTTGTATAGTATGTACGTTTTAGGCAAAAAAGAAGGGGGAGTCCAAGACATCAAAGATGTTTAAAGAACCCATCTCAGGAGGCTCAGGGAGGGTCTCAGCAGCCTTAGGGTTCTTTGTGGATAGTAAGGCTACTACGTCATCGTAAATCTCTCTGAGGACATCCTGTTGACTGTACATATCTACAAAGGCTTCTCGTAACGCCTGCGAGGACTCGACTGTTTGGGCTGCATGAGTGCCATACGAGTCATGGACCATCATAAAGTTATTGATGCCATACTCCTCTTTAGCTTTAATCACATACAAACAGAGTGCCGAGGCATCCATTGAGTGAACGAAGTTAGGAGCTATACCTTGACGTTGACGACGACTCGCAATCGTATCCTCCTCTCTGGAGTAAATGATTGGACTGTAAACACGCCCTTGTAGGTGTGTCTTTATTCGACGTTTAGTGAAGTTATTATACTTCTGACAGACAGGGAACCCACTCGGTGTCACCCACATCATAGGGAGTCCATTCTTACTACAAACACTCGCCATGTTCTTGAGCCAATCCATAGCGATACGGGCCTGTGGAATCGCTTTGACGATACTGTTCCACAAGTACCCACCTAGGAATATATGATAATCTGCTATTTTAGAGGCATCCTTTTTGAATATCTCTTTGATGTAGTCTTTGGTTTGGTCCTGTACATGCTCTCGAATATAAGAGACACACGATTGCATCGTCCCTCCGTAAGGCTGTACCATTACAGGGCGCTTAGTGAGTGTTCTATCGATACCGTATCGTAGCCAGGTCTGAGCTTTCTCATAATCCTCGTGGTCTTCAGGGATTTTAGAGAGACTCTCATTTAGATTATCAGCGACAATACCGTAGATATCGCTTGGTTTATCCTGGGGTATCAGGTTGACAGCTCGACCACCCTCAGCGTCTCGCAACATTGCAGAGAAATGTTGAATCCCGTTGCACGAGCCATCAACAGAGATAGGGAGATGCGAGACGAACCCGTAACCTTCCGATTCAAACTTGAACCACTCGAAACACCATGCAAGAAATTGGAAAGGCTCGTCAGCATCTGACCACTCCCGATTCTCAAGAGGGTCTTCAGCTATTTTAAGAATCCAATCGATATTATCTGCTACCCAATCAATTCGAGCATCAAAATCAACTTTATCCTCTCCCCAACAGTTAGCGCCATGAATCGCTAACCACGAGGCATGTTCCGGCTCAGTGATTGCGATACCCTCGCTAAATCTGAGGAGACTCTTAGCTCTATCCGTCCCTTGAGGGTTTAGAAACACTGGGGTAGGGTACATACGACCCCTAAAATCAAGAGTGTGAGGAAAATAAATTGCATCGTACTCTTTGAATCGATTAGCCACTTGAAGCAGAATATTTGTTTGAATACGCTTTGTCTTATTCTCAAGTTCACTGTTGTATATATCACGGGCATACACTCTCCATTCATCAAATTTAATACGCTGTTCTTCAGTCATGTCCTCTTTTTTAATCGAGGAATCAATAGGACAAGGATTAGGTTTTAATCGGACACGAGGAGGTAGGTCACCGAGCATTAAATCTCTTTCCCACACTTCATTCATCACATCGAGTACATCGGTATTAATAGACCACTTAGTCTCTTGAACAATATTCAAGGCCTTCAGTACCTGAGTGAGTTTGAAGCCTTTCAAGTCTTCTACGTACTGTCTATTATCAGTTCTAATGAGCTGAAGAGGTTTGATGTGGTTTGAGTGATATCCGCCCCCGAACATACCTGTCCAAGGTTTAGGAGGGATGACAGTAGGCCAGTATTGAGGCATTAAGGTTTTAACGAACTCATTCTCTTTTTCAATCCACTCAAGGACTTCTGAATTGACGACCAGGAAGGTGTCTGTCTTGTTTTTGTTGACCCTCATTGTTCGAGTTTGAAAAGCTCCTGTGTGAGAGATGAGAATATCAATCAGCATTAAACCTAAACGAATTTTGACATCAGAGCCCCAAGGAGTGTGTAGGGGAGTCTCACTGGTACGAGTATTTTCGTTGTAATTAGCTAGGAACTCATGTTTATGTCTGTGTCTGGTGTAGGTTTTAGCTAGCTCAATGAAATGGTGGTAAGCGTATTTGTTGTGAGCCTTAACTTCATCGCAATACAACTCATCTTCGAGGTAACTACCTAGTTTTGAAGAGATACTGTGGAGTTTTGGGGATACTGCCATCTCGTTAAAACAGACTTTCAAGGTCATGTAAGCTAATACTTCAGGTTTGAAGTATCTCAAGTGATGGTAGAAGGTCCCTGAGTTTGTACCTACTTTTCGTAGATGATGAGCTTTACCATTCTCTATCTTATCTAAAGTTTCCCTAATCCCTTCCGTTAAAGGGTCGATGAGTGTTTTAATCATCTTACGAGACCCTGCTGAGACGGATTCCATCTTGGCTTGCTTGCCTCGCTCAATGAGTCTCGTCATTCTGCTGATGCCTACTTCGACAGATTCTTTCTCCAAGGCGATTTGAGTTTCAAACAACTCGTTTGACGTACATACACTTTGTGCTACAATTGATGATGTTGTCATAAGTTAGGTGTCTCCTAAATTACCTGCTTATTACTTCTACAATTACTACTACTGCTTTGCAGTCTCTACAACTGCTACGCAGTCTCTACTACTACGTTTAGATACCCATCTAAGGACCTGCTACTTCCTTCAGGTGGGTTTATTTTTATTCTTAAGTCTTTACAAGCCATTCAATACATCGATAGCTCTCCGCTTGGAGCTGTTATCAAGATGGGAGTATCTGAGTGTTGTTTGGATACTTTCGTGACCTGCTAAATCTTGTACAGTTTTCATGTTTACACCAGCCTGTACAAGCCTTGAGCAGAAGGTGTGCCTGAGAGTGTGGATAACCACGTCAGGTAGTCCGAGGGCTTTTTGCATCTTGCGCCACTCATACCACACTCGATTACGTCCAAGAGAGGTGATATCTGTAAGGGGTAACTTGATTCGACTCTTCGAGATTCTCTCTGTGAGTGGTATGACCCTACTGGTGTTATTCTTGGTATTGCGATGGACATAAATGCTTACCCCTTCTGGTTCTACAATAATATCTTCAGGTTCTAATTTAATCAGTTCTGAATAGCGGAGTCCTGTGTCAATTAATACGACAGTCATGTCATACATGTGAGGAAGGTTATTGTCTTGAAAATAAGAGAGTATCTGAGCCTCTTCCTCTTTTGTGACCCATCGGATTTTCTTGGACTCTTTATCTTTTTGGAATGGGATGTGAGGTTTTGTCTGGATGTACCCACGGACACAAGAGTGCTGAAGGACCTTTGAGAGCCCTGAGAGCTTCCTGTTGATTGTCCCTGGGGAATTACCTCGTTCTCGAAGGGCTTCAACAGCCTTATCGATGTCTGTTGTCGATAGTTTGTTGAGTCTCTTCGTGGGTCCGAGGAGGTCCAGGATGTCTTGAGTGTTCTTGAATGACTTGTAACCATCACGCTGGTATTGCCAGGTAATGTGGTACACTTCCTCCAAAGCGGACTCAAGTGTTATACTTTTACTGCGACTGCCAACTGGCAGTTTACTACTACTACTACTAATACTCATAACTACTACCGTATTCTACTTTAAATAGGAACCTCACTACCATTTATTATCTAATATTGTAATGTATGTACAGAATTAATGCAAGTGGTTTATCATGGCAAATAATCCTAAATATAATGAAACCAAAGACCACACTGTCAATGCGAGAATTACTCCCACTGCACAGGGTTGGCTTAAAGATGTTTACAAGGGGAGTGTCGCTGATATTATTGAACAATTGGCACGAGATGAATTTGATGTGGCAAGGTACTGTAGTTTGCCCAAAGATTCTAAAAATAATTTGAGGCGGGGATTTTTTACTGAGGTCCCACTAGCGGCTCACAGCGCTTCTATGGGTCACGATGGGGCTTTTGTGGAGGGTGAGGAGTCTATTGAGACGTGGGTGCACCTACCAAACAAGTTAATACCTAAAGGGACGGATGACCCTAGGCAATGTTTTCTCTTTGAGGTCCGAGGGGATTCTATGGCCCCTAGTGTTCCCAGTGGCTCGCTGGTATTGGTGGATTCTAACAGAGAGGCTCAGAGTGGTGATGTGTGCTTGGTACAGTATGATGAGACTCTGAAGGTTAAGAGACTCAAGAGGCATAAGGATACCGTAGAGCTGTTGAGCGACAATGAGAGTTATAAGCCTTACAAAATACCTAAGCAGAATATTCAGCACCTTTACAAAGTGACTTTGATTATCACAGAGTTATGATAAAAAAAAAACACCCTCTCATTAAAGAGAAGGTGAAGGGATACCAAAATTTAAAGGCTACCGCTCATTATTCGTTCTGAAACAAAAAATCATTATGAGGTAATGCACCGGAATCATCTTTATATAAATGATACTCCCCCGACTCGAGTCCGTGATTTTCTGGTAAGTCAAAAATAGAGCAATAATGAAACACTCTCCATCCGGTATATTTAATATCGTATGGAACGACTAAAACTTGGTTTTCGCGAATCCACAACTCAAAAGAGTGTTTATGTGTATCAATTTCGTTAGATTCTAAAAATTTACGTAAACTATTAACCATTATGTTTCTCCTAACTATTAACAAAATTATGATTCTTGTCTGTCTTGCCAGCCCCAATATATTATCAAGATTATAGGTATTATGTGGTAGGCCCAAACAGTGGCCCATATTAAGTATTTGAGGAGTTTAGTCATCTGTAATACCTTAAGCCGTCGCGTTTACTGATAAACCATTTTTTAGGGATTCGAGTGCTAGGGTGACAGCACTCCTCAATGACAAAGGTGGCATAATGGATAGCGCCCCATCCAAACTTTAATTCATAGGGGGCAGGTTTTCGGTGATATTCTAACTCTACCACATCATCACGTACAGGTGGCGTCATTGTTTTTGTATCCTTCTACTGACTATTAACCGTATCGCGTAGGGGTCTCGATAACCCCCACGTGGCGCGGTTAGCTACCAAGTGAAACCAAAGGCTTCAATCTCTTTACGCATTACGTTGCCGGTCTTCTCAATATGCGCTTCAATCAACGGCTTCAATTCATCCGGTGGTAGCTCAATCATTTCATTTGTAGCGTCAGGCCAATTAAGATGGTTTCTAAACGCATTATAATCACGGTTTTTCCCCTTACCCCATCGGGTAGGTGTTTCTACAATCTCAAAAGGTAAGGTTTTTAAAGCCTCCACCATCTCAACGGCGTCTTGTTTGTTATTGAAAGAACACCCATACCACGGGCAAGGGTTTTCAAACTCTTTTGGGGCTTGTCCTACACCTTCCGCTTTGATGTGGTAATTTGGGCTATATGTTTCAGGGTCTTTTGTTTTTACTACCTCGTAAACTTCAAGGGTTTTTAATTGTTCAGGGGTTAGGGCTTCAATCCATTCCAATATTTTTTGGTTTAGTTTGAAGGTGAACGGGAATCCAACAAACCTCAGTGTTTTTTTGTATGCGTAGGGTTCGCCCTTTAACCGCCCCCAGCAATCTTTTTCACTGGCATGATACAGAGCGTTAGAGACAGTACGCATAGGTCCATCGGTTGAGTGTAGGTGCCATTTTAGGAGGTGTGCGTATTCTGGGAATACTTTTGCAAAAATGTCATGAGTACATCCACCACACTCAAAGGTTGATTCAGTGCGTGGGGTTCGACGGCCACGCCATAATGTGCCCGTGATTGAAAAACTATTGTGCCCGTTGTTGCACTCATCATCAAATCGTATAACGGCGTCATATATGTATTTTTGCCCGTTCTCATAAAATTCGCGGGTTAATTCTCTTTTTTGGTTTTTGGTTAAGATTGTCACTATATGGGTATCCTTCCTATACTACTGTTTTCTTTTAACCATTACTACCTACAGTCTCAATGTACTGTGTGTACACTTGTCGTTGTATATTATCGACTACACTACAATCATAATCCCCGCAGGTCTTTGGGAGGCTCTGGGCGTCTAGGTTACCTACTACACATAACCCGACAATGAACAATATTAACATGATTGTGTGTTGTATGTACATTTTAATCATAATTTTAAATCTCCCCTTTCTAGTTATAACAATGACCATTTACAGTTTTAAATAAACCGTCGGCAAGTTCTGTAACCTCGGTATAGAAACTGTTGCCCTTCATTTTCTTTTGGCGGCAAAGGCACTCTAAATAGAGATAAGTCTCACGGGATACCCGTTTGCCGTCTACTGTATACGTAACCCTTCTACATCTGTTTACAGGGTTATATGTGCATTTAAATTGCATTGTGTTGGTATCCTTCTACTTACTTACTACTACTTTTTCCAAACTCTACGTTGCCATCTGATGAAAACTAGAAATTGATGGTCATTTAGTGATTCTAAAAAGGAACCATAGGTATTCATGTTTGTTGTGTATAGCATTGCGTACTCGGTCAATCCGAATTGGTAGGCAATTTGATTCATATTAATCATTGTTTTTGGTATCCTTGTTTGTGTTGGTATCTCTTAGGGGAATCAAAGCAATTGCTTCGATGTTTATATTTATAATCCATAATCAATGCAATTGCAACCCCCTGAATTATTAAGATTGGTGTAATCAATTAACTAAGATTGAGAAAAATGCCCACAAATCCCCTCGATAAGCGAAAAAATAATAAAGGTGTGGTTAAGTATGAACAACCTAAGGATGTTCAAATTACCCTTAGATTGACCAGTAAGGCCAAAGAATGGCTTAAGGACAATGGTGGAGCTGACTTAATAGAGCAATTGGCTAGGGGAATGAAGACACTTAAAGATGATTAAACGATACTTAATAACCACTGTGGCCCTTGTGTCTCTTGTGACCTCTCAAGCGTATTGTGAGCCTTTAATCACCCCTAAGTGGTCTGATTATTGCCGAGCTGATAAAGCAAAATATTGTTCAAGTGAATACATTACCCCTAAGTACAGTGAGGGGCTTAGTTGGGCTTTAATGGTTAGTATTATTGGTATCCCCTTCGGTGCTTATATTCAAGCCAAGATTATAGATACTGATAAAAATAATTATTGGGTGTCCCGAAGAAAAGACTTTGAAAACAATGTATACAACTGTCAGCAGTTGAGTGATAACAATAAATTGATAGAGTGTTACTTGACTGTCAAACAGATTGAGGAAGGCAAAGAGTCTGATAGGCGTAACTATATGATTATGAGTAGTATGGCCGCTCAACAAGCTCGGCAGACTCAACAGTTACAAGGGATTAACAGGACTCTTCAGGGTTATTAAGTAGCTATAGAGACTGTAGAGCCTTGTGGGGCAAGGGTTTTCAGGATTAAGTAAAACCATATCGGCATATAAGATATATAAAGAAGATATAAAGATTTATTTCATTTTTGTTATAATGTCGAAATTTTTTAGGCATTACCCCCTTAAATTGATTCAAAGGGATGTAATATCCCTAGGAAAATAAGAGTATAATAGCGTTTCAGCCCATCAAACAATCTCAAAACCTCAGAAAAGCGACGAGGGGGCAAGGGGGGTCAGCGAAGCTGGGCCACTCACGATATACCCTCTCAGAAATTTCTGGCAAAATTTTAAGGTCTCTAGTAAAATCTCAACAATATCGTTGAAACTCAAGAGTCACGCTGGTCTCTGCATGGCTACGAACCATGAGGTCGGGCGTTCGAATCGCTCAGGGCGCACCATTTTACAGGGGGAGACTCTTGAGACTTTTGGAGCAAATAGTCTCATTATGTATCAAGGCATATCAACAACTGCTGGAGCAGTCTCAACAACTGGTTTACCAGTCTCACGGGCCACTTACTATCGTCTAAAACACCACAAACAATGGCTGAAACACTGGTGGGATTGGGTTTCCCAAGGGATTTTTACACCGCCCCTAAGTGATACCTACAAACACAAGGTACACGAGTATCTCTTAGACTACTTCAGTCGATACAATAAAGTATCAAGCAAGAACCTTAATGACTACCTAAGGGCCACAGGGACTCACCAGTACTCCCTACGTAAATGGAAGCACTCTAGTGTCTCTTCGATGGCAAGGTATTTAGTGAGTATAGGTAAGTTGGATGAAGAAGAACTAATACAAATCAAAGCATTGTATCCTAAGAAGCCTGTGGGTTATAGACCTAAGCAGAATTTAATAACCACTGAACAACTGAATAAACTACTTACTGTAGCAACTAAAGAACAAAGACAGATACTTATCCTACTGAGTGAGACAGGCTTAAGAGTATCAGAGTTAGCTAACCTGAGACTAGGCCACTGTGTACTAGATGAAGAACACTCTTACATCAATGTTAAAGGGGGTAAGGGTGACAAAGATAGGATAGTACCACTTAGTCAGAAAGCTAAAGAACAACTACTCAATAAGGATATTAAACTCTTAGATAACAGGTACTCAATCATATCGAGACTCAAGAGGCTCTCGGACTCTAGTGGTCTCAAAGTAACTCCACACTCTCTAAGGCACTATAGAATCACTGAGTGGGCTAATGACCCTAGGATTCCCTTAGTAATTACACAAGAGTGGAGTGGGCATAGTGATATCAAAGTGACTATGGGTTATGTGAAGAGTAAAGGACTAGAATATATCAGTAAGCTTTATTAATGATAAGGAGTCTCTGGTAGGGGGGTTGTCTTACGACTAACCTACCCCCCTTACTTAGTTACGCACTTAGACTCTCTTGACTACTTAGAGTACCACTTGAACTCTTTAAGACTCTCTCTTTCAGAGTACTCTCTTAATACTCTCAAGAGACTCTCTAATACTCTCAAGTATCTCTAAGAGACACTCTATCTACTACTCTATATAATTCTTTAAAGATATACACAATACTAGATACTTAAGTCTTACTAATCAGTTAGTTAGTTAATCAATAAAGAACACTAATAAACATATCTTAGTATCTCTTTACCAGGATAAGAGTCTTTACTTCGTAATACATCTCTTATCTCTTAAAGTATCTTAAGTATTATATATAATACTAAGTATCCCTTCAAATATCTTCCGATAGTGTAGACCCCACTCAAACCTAGTCCCTGAGAGGCTTTCAGAATCCACCTATATCCAACTCTGATTCTTAGGACTATAAGAGCCTTTAAGGTCTATTGAGTGCTCTAGGAATCTCTCTATCTCTAGGTCTAAGAGTTCCTGTTTCCTGGAGTGTATCTCTACATCAGCATCTAGGCTCATTAGCTCTACCCACCTATTAACCCCTATAGCTAACATATCCAGTCTGTCATCTCTCTTCAGAGCACCCTTCTCTCTGGTAATCCTTGACATCTGGTAGAATAGCCTATAGTCATTCCTCTCTTCAGCAGGTAGTTCCTGTGTTGAGGAGTAGTCCTCATCCACTAACTTCTTATTCACTATGAGTCTGTGTTGGTTCATTACAGGCTCTAGTGTGTCTATAATCCTTTTCTCCTTCTGTATACTGTGCTTAACCTCTTCCACAGCACATGGGTAGATACGAGACACATAAGGTTGTAGGAGCTGGTTGAACATCCCATCCCCAAAGTTACTCTCTACTGTAATCTCTTGGGCTTTATAGAACTTAGCCATCTCAACAATACTCTGTAGTGTCTTATCCGTGTATCCTTCCCTACTGTATCCCACATCCAACAGGAATATCTGGGAGTTCAGCATCCCTAGAGCTCCCCAGGCACATTCATCCTTACCTCTACCTGAAGGGTCTACAGCCAGTATCACCCCAGTGTAAGGTATAAACTCTCCTACAACACTCATAGGGCTGAAGTATCTATCTCCATTAAACCCTACATTGTTGAGTCCCTTAATCTCCTGCTGAGGTCCTGAGGCCCATACTACCTTCTCAGGGGCTATAGAGGCATCTAAGTCCATAACAACCAAGTCTGACAACTTAAGAGGATACCTCTCCATATCAGACAGTTGTGTATTCAACATAAACTGTAACTGGAACCCTGACCTTCCGTATGAGGCTTCCCGTTCAAATAAGTCTTCCTCATTGAATCTTTTAGGGTCAGTAGGTTTCCCTACAAGCTTAGGGTTCTCTTCAAGTTCCTTAGCAATCTTAGGGGCTACATCATCCCCGTATGTAACCATTGACTCTTGTGTAGGATACCTAGCAGTCCAGATTCTCTTCTCATACCCACGCTTAGGCAACTCATTGTAGAGTGAATCCTCAGTGTGTGGTGTCCCTAGGTAGATAATCCTCCCATCAGGTTTAAGGATACTATCAAATTCCTTGACTAGCTCCCTGAGTTTCTCTCGTTGCACCTGAGTCTGAGAGTTTGCAGGAACCTCAATGTCATCCGCAATGATGATATCAGCACGAGTACCTGTAATCTGACCAGTGATACCTACCGATTTCACAGCAGGGTCCTTAGAGGGTCTAGCGGGCCCTACGTCAAACTGTACCTTAGAGGTCCTTTGGTCTGGCCTAGGAGCAAGGTGTTGTAGGGGTTCAAAGGAATAAATCAGGTCTAATAGGAACGTAGAGAAGTTATCTGCTAGTACCTTAGAGGCTGACACTACTTCTATCTTCAATTCAGGGTTAAGCATTAACTGGTGAGCACAGAACCCCACAGTAATCCAGGACTTACCTACACCCCTAAACGCTTCTATAATGCTACGCTTAGGACCATTCTGTAGATAGTCAGCCATGTCATATTGTACCGGAGTAGGCTCAGGGAGCCGTAAATGGTCCCACAGGAGATACAGGAAATTCCTGAAGTCTTTTAATTCATTTTGTAAACTCACGTCAGAATACACGAGAAGCCCTCTAATTTAGTTGAGATATGTATACATACAAGAAGACCCCCTAACGTCGATTCTCGTCGATGCTAGAGGGCTCTAATTGAATGTTTTGATTTAAGTCTATCTGTACATAATGTACATTTTAAATTTAAGCGATATCATTCACATCTTCAGAGAATGGTAAAGCCTTGATAATTGCGGACATAGCAGCATTGTTACTAACTTTAGCCTGGTATCCTTGGTCTTTTATGAACTGTCGAGCTATCTCAAGTTCCTTGGGAGTAGCTTCTCCAGCTTTAATTTTTTCTAACAAGTCGTCAGTAAGGGCATCGAACAGGTTAGATATTGCATCTGATTGACTCATAGTATTCCTTCCTTCTCTAGTACAGCTCTAACAAGTAGGCTATACTTGGCATCCATTTGGTCATGACGCTTGTTACACTCTTCTAATTCTTTTGCTGTCATGTCTTGTATCGTCTTCATTGCCTTTTCAAAGGTCTTTACAGTTTGAGTGAACATGGAACGGAAGATGATACCGATGATTGTTAGACCTGGTATCTCTTTTAGGATTGTTGTGATTGTTTGTTCAGAGAATGGCATAATTATTTCACTCCGTAAATATCAAAAGTACCGGATGTTATATTCCCAGAAGTGAAGGAGAATTGAATACCATTAACACTTCCTGTAGAACGTCTACGCCCTGTTCCATGAACGAGTGATAGTTGACCACCATTGTCTATGAATAATCCTGAATACATGATAACTTTAAAATTGGCTGTATTGTTTGGTTGCAGAATTTCTATACACCCTGAAGTGCTCTCATTAGAGTCATTACCGACACCAATACCTGTTAGAATTATCGAATCATCTGCTGTGTCGAGTCCAGACAGCCCATTATATCGTGTGGACCACTCATAGTCTGAAGCTCCAGTATCCCAAGAGCTTCCACTGTTTGAAGATGTTGTCGCTTGGAATTGTGCCCCATCTGTTGCAGGAACGACGTAATTCCATTGAATAATAATTTTTCGATAGTTAGACCAAGTAGCTTCACTGGTTATATCTAAATTAGCTACTGCACTTGCTGTTTTCGTTGTGATGTATTCTAAATCGCCGTTGTCTACAGTACATGTTAAAGCCCCACCAGTTAAATCTAAACCTGAGCCTACAGTAATGTTTGCAGGAGTCCCAGCATTATAACCAATCAGTTCATCAGCAGTAGCGTTATGGGAGAATTTACCCAAACCAATCGTATCATTGGCAATCTTAGCGCCTGTAACAGCACCAGAAGCGAGTTTCCCATTGGTTACGTTAGCATCGAGAATCTTTGTTGTTGTGATTGCATCGTCATCAATCTGAGCAGTATCAACAGTATCTAGTTCCGCTAAGTCACCTAAAGTCACTGAGCCAACTTCATAACCATCTTCAGTCCCGTTAACAACAGCAAGCTTCCCTGCATCCCCAGCTCCAGGAGTCTCGATACTAATCAGGGGAGAAGCACCTAGAGAAGCTGCTGTTAATTGGCCGTAGTTAATCGCATCGTTGTTATTCGTACCATTCACTAGGTTCTTAATAACCTTCGAGTCAGCGTTCCACTTACCATCAGCAGCGAGGCTTAAGTTTGTCGAGAAATCATCGAGGAGCTCTTGCATGATGTAGAAGATTTGATTCGCATTGCCATCCAGGTCACTCTCAGGAAGAGCGGAGCCATCCTCGAAATCCACGTTCCGTGAGCTTCGAGTAGTTTGCCGCTTGATTGATATGGCGACTCCTGACCCTGGTGCTGAATCGAATTGAATTTGTGTGGATGATAGAAATGTAAAAGCAGTTGTAACGACATCATCCAAAGTCACTACAATGTCTGTGGTCGCAATATAAGGGAATGTAATGGAATACGTCGTTGTAGCCCCATTCCCTGTATACTGGTCGTGAGCATAGAAAGGCATAATTATTTAATTTTCCCAATTAGAATTAAAGTTGAGCGTTATCTTGGTCAGCGTAGGATTCGATACCATCCCCACCAGCATTCAAGATTGAATCAAGTTCTTGTTGTGTCTCAGCTTCTCTATCGATTAATGCTTGTGTATATTGCTGTTCAGTCTTGATTCCTCGGATACGTTTTGCTTCTTTGTAAGCATCGAGGAGGGATACACCCGTTTCTGAGTGGACGTAATTGTTATCTTTTAGCAGTTTCTGGAAAGCAGCTTTCTTGTAGTCCTGCATAAGCTTTTTAATCTCGTAAGCTTTACCACCTTGATTTGAGGTATCCGTTGTCCCTTTTACTTTGAAGGGGTCAGTTAGATTACTGTATCCATCTTTTGAAATTAATCGATTAATCTGCTCAGTAAGGTTCCGACCTGAGAACTTATTCTCTGCAATCCCTTCACCATAAGCATCGTAAGCGGTTCTACCGTCAGCATTTTTAAACTTATAGAGGTCTAAACCTTCTTTGTTATTTGTAATAGGAGCAAATGTTGCACCATTCTGCACAAGACGCTCAATCTCTTTAGAAGCTGGACTGGTATGCTTCACTTTAACGAGAGGTATTAATTCTCCTGGAACAGGATTCCCTAATAAGTCTCGTTTGACTGGGAGGTCATGAGAGGTTCCTGGTAGTCTGTTTCGAATCTTATCCATCAAGGTTTTCGTCTCTCTGGAATAAGGGTCTACCTGTTTACGGATATCGTTCGATAATCCACCGAGAGGAACCAATGAGGTTGCATAGTTATTCAGTAAGTTACTAATCTCACCGTCTTTTGCATCCCCTAGGAGTTTCCCTAAGTCCTCCATACCTTGTAAGAATGGGACAGTCTCGAATTGCCCTACAATATCTGCAAGGACTCGATTGGATAGTTCATCAATCTCACCTTTACTTGCGTATGGCGCTAAGTTAACAATGTCTCTACCAGCGATTATCATGTACCCTACAGGGCCTAAACGACTGATAGGGAAGTAAGCTTCATCTCCATTTGGTAAAGAGATTCTTAGAGAGTTAGGTTCCCAGTTTGTTTTACGCTGAGACTGAGCACTCGTAGAGTCTGTCGATTCATTCTCAGTAATTAAACCTTGAGCAGCCATAGTCACACCAAGACCCATTGCGAGAGTCCCTGTAGTCGCTTTAGCGGCAACTTCAGCTCGCTCTCTCTGAGTTAGACTTCCCCACTTCCAGATATCTGTATTAAAGCCTGGGAGCCTATCTAATGTGTACTCAGCAGCTCTGAGGGGAGTCCTGATAAATGGGAAGATAGCAGAGGATACGAACTGTATCCCTAGGTGTTTACTACTTCGACCTTTCTCTACCCACTTACCAGCTTCACCAAAGAAGCCTTCTTCCGCTTCCCACTCATTCGAGAATGTGTTATAAGAAGCGTACTTGCGAGAGTCAACATCGATAGCTTGTCCTAATTTATCGAATGATTTACTCATCTCATCATTGATAAACTTCTCAAAAGCAGGTCCTTTTTCAATTCCATTTGCAGCAGCTTGTCGAGAGAGTTGAGCGTAACGATGGGCTCTGTAGTTCAGGTTGTAGAAGAACTCATCTCCTGTAGAGAGCATCCTTAACCCACCACCCCCTAAGTCACCTAAAGTATTCCACATCCACTTAGTAGACTCTGGAGCGATAAATCGTAGACCATTAGGAATAGTTTTCGTCACATCATCATAGGAGAATAATCGAGCTGTTGGTCCCATTGTCTCAATGGTTGTTCCAGCCCCACGAGTAATTGCTCTCCCTTGCCTGAACGCTTTACCTGTAGCCACGACAGCATCATAGAGATACCTAGAGTACCCTTCAAAAATGTGAGCACCTTCTCGGACTAAAGCTGTATCACCAGAGTAAAGACCGGTCAGCATCGTCTCAACAGGCGCGATGGCACTTGCAGATGTGTTCCCTGCAATGTTCATTAATTGCGTTGAGAACCCTGAAACCATGTTAGATACACGGTACATGTTGAGTCCATCAACCAAACCTTTTTGCAAGAGTTTCCGTTGGGCAGCTTTATCAGCCATCTCAACCGCTTGTGCTAAGTCAGTGAGATTCTCAGGATTACTGGTAAATACTTTCTGTAACTCTTCAGCAATCGAGTTATTGTTTTGATATTGATTTAGACCTCGACCAAACTCAGATGCCAAACCTTTATAAGGCGCAACAAGTTGTTTGTAAGTTGTGAATAACGATAAGAATTTATCAGCAGATTTTGTATCTAAAGGATTCCCTGAGACTTGCTTAGCAATTGTGACCAATTCATTCTCAGTCGCTTGCAGAAACTGTCGAGCTATCCAAGCGTTGATGCTTGCCTTTTCGACTGACCCTGCATTCCTCACTAGCAATTGTTGTAGTGTATTTTTATCTTCACCAACTAAATCTGATAATCCAGCAACTGTTTCATCAAGTTGTTTCGCAGCTTTCTCAGCAAACTCTTTGTGGGTTACTTTTTTACTTTTACCGAACACAGCGGACCCAGCAGCTTCTTCTAAGGCTTGCTGAACTCTCGCTGTTTGCTCAGGGTCTAGGAAGGTATCAGGATTAATTTTATTCGAGATATCAATCTGTTCTAAAGGAGCCCCATCATCAATATGTTTCTGTAGAGCCTCAGCGAACTTCTTGGATTCTTTGGTCGCTCTGAATTTCTTAGGCTTAACATTAGGATTACTCTTAGGCATCCCAGGATAAAGCGTATCTAAAGCTTCATCAGCAGCCTCTGAAATCTGTTGAATCGCTTCAGCCTTAGCGACATCATCACCACTTTTAGCAGCCTTCTTCCAACCTTTTACTCCTTTAGCAGCTTTGAACACCATCTCTCCAATGAGACCTGTAGCCCCAGCTTCAACAGCGTTCTTAAACTTGCCTTCTACCCAAGAGTCATCTTCATCTGTCGCTAAATATTCACTCAGTGGTGTAGAGAGTTGAGGAGCATACTCATTGAGGACATTAAACAAATTACCTTCTTGTTCATCCATGTATACTGTGGATGCAACAACATCAGTCAGCAATGTCTTACCTACAACACCAGCAGCACTCGTGGCCTTTAATGGTGCTAAAAGTTTACTAGCGCCGAAGAGTCCTAAACCTACCTGAGTAATCCCTTTAGATAATTCAGCAGGGAGAGTCTCAGGAATCTCCATTTGTCCGTAGGGAGTCGCTGTGTTTAATCCTTTATCCAGGACAACTTTGTTGATAGGAGCTAATGCGAGAGGTCCAATTTTAAAATAAGCCTCTTCATAACCAGGTTGCTCAGCCCATGTAGGTACAGGGAGAGCCCCTGTAATCTGCTCACCAAGTTCAGCGGTCTCATTCAAGACAGACTGAGTACCAGCGACAACACCTTGAGCGACATCACCAGCTACGTCAACTGCATTATCCACCCAGCTTACCTGAGCTTTCATAGCACTGTAACCATCCACAGATGAGTCAGTTTCTAAAACTGGTTCACTAGGCTGTTGTTGCTCTTGCTCTTGTTTTTTATTATTTTCATCAATCATTAGTCGTTCAATCTCTCAAACTTTGATATTTCTTCTTAATGCGCTCAGCCTCGACTTCAGCCCATTTAGCTTCTTCAGTGTATGAGGGGAGAGTTCCTTTACCTTCTAAAACTTGATTCCTGTGCCACTCTTCATGCTCTCTCATACGTCTTGAAAATTCAGAGACAGCAGCAGCTCGGTAGTCTTTATCGAATGAGAATTGAGGCTTCAGCCCTGATTTCAAAGGCCCGCCAAAATCTCTAATCAGTTTGTTAATCGTTGATTTATAATCTCGAATCTCACCTTTATTCTTAGAGTTCTTAAACTTCATAGCGGACTCTAAGGTCTCAGCGGAAAGATTTTTACTTCCATCTCTCCAGTCGTCCTGAGTGTCTTTATCGTTGATGACGTTGTTCCAGAATTGAGCTTTCTGATTCGGGTCTTCATAGCGGATAGTGGATTGTCTTTGAGCATGTTCTTTATCTGACCGTAATTTAGCTAAGCCTTCGTAATCATTGTTCCGAATAAGTTGAGCTTCAAAGTCAGATGTATCCGCATTAGGGTCTAGTTTTAAATCGATGTTTGCTCGGATAAGAACATCATTCTGCTCTCTATCAATCCTTCGAGTCTCGCGACGATGTTGGACTTCTTCATACTGAATAATCCCTTGGTTAATCGCCTTACGACCAGCAGCAGCTTTACCCTTAGCATATGAAGTACCCCCTAGAGTCCCACCAGGACCCCAGGTAATCTTATCGAGCACGTCGTATAAGTCGTGATTCTCTGTCTCTCGTGCTAGGTTATCGACAGCATCGACTACACTTTTTTTAAGCTTTTCAGGATTCGAAAAAGCACCGTGAGACCATGCTTCAGCAACCAGAGTATTAAGTTCATTGCTGTATCTTGCCAGAACGGTTTCTTTGGTGAGTTGTTGGGGGACTGGTGCTCCATCAGGGTCCACCTTTCTTAATTTTAGTTCAGATTCACTAGGGACACTTGCAAGTGTCGTGTTCAATTGAGCCATCAAATTGGCTGTATTATCTTCGACACCATTAAACAAACCTTCTTCGATACGCTTGGTAATCTTAGAGACATGAGAGCCCATGAGAGTCTTCTCAGTGGCTTCCATGCGAGTCATTAAGATTTGTTCTACATCTCTTGGGTCGAACCCTACAATTAAGTCTTTGTTTAGAATTTCAGCTCTTTGCTCATCCATCCAAGCCTGGAGTTTTGTAGGGTCTTCAGAGTTTGCAACTTCTGAGGTTAAATACCCAGTCCGAATTTTCATATCATACTGGTTCGCAATTTGACGCATCCACTGCCTGTTACGACCGATGGTTTGCCAAGGGTTTAGTTCAGAAGGGACTTGCCCTGATTTAACAGCAGCTTCCCACTCTTCCATATTCTTTGCTCTCGAAGCGAGAATCTCTCCCTCTTCAATTTGTCGAGCTTTATATTGGTCTCCATAACGGAAGGATAGTTTTTGAAGTTCAGGCGCAAATGCAGCTAATGATTTACTGAGCTGTTGCATTGCACTCAGTCCTTGAGCAGGGGCCTGTACATGCTCTCGATATGGAGTGACAAAAGTATTTACTGGGGTTGCTTTAGGTTGAAGTTGTTCAGGAGTCCGCAGGTCCTCAACTTTAACTCGTTTAGCCATAGTGTTTGTTATCTCGTACTTAATCTATCAGAGTAAAATTTATTTTGTAGGTTACTGGTGTATGCTGTATTAACTGACCCAGCAACAGCACCTAAACCACTCAAGGTAGACCCTAAGATACTTGGGCCATTAATAGGAGTAGGGGTATAACCCTGCACAGAGTTAATCTGATTTAAAGCTCCAGCTCTAACTCGTTCTTTCTCGACACCGATTTGCTGAGTGGTATACGAGAGATTCTGGAGAGCTGCATCATCCGAGAGAGCTTGTTGTCTGAAGAAATCATTGTAAAGGTTATCCACAGATAAACCTGATACACCTGCTTCCCCTGCTGAGACTCTCGCTTTCGATTGAGCTTCTAAAGCCGCTATTCGATTCTTCTGTAGCTTCTGGGAGGTCGCTTCTTGTTCCTGGGATTGTCGAAGGTTTAGTTGATAATTCTGTAATTGAGCACTCCTCTGAGCGCTTCGTCTCGCTTCCATCTGTTGTTCATACTGTCTGTTAGCGAGTTGTTGTTGGTAGGCTGCTTGTCGGTTAGCTTGCCCAGCAGCAGCGATAGGAGTCGTGATTGCTGTGGCTGCTGTGATTGCTAATGATGTTGCAGCAATGATTGTACCTAACTCACACATTATTCTGGTTGAATCCTTATAAATTCGTAGAAGGGTACTTGCTCGTACCCGAACTTCTCGTGGCGATTAATGATGATAAATCCTGACCACTGAAGCCACTTGATATGTACTTCATTCCTGCAATCCACGAAGTTGTACAACAAGTCATACTGCTTCTGGAGACTCTCGACCCAAGTCTTAGATTCTCTCAGGAATTTTATTTTGTAATTAAACATCTTAGGGGACCCTAGTAGCCATATTGCCCCTACACGCACAGGAGACTCCATGACACATCGAGTCCCGAACATTGCGATAGGGTCTTCATTCTCATCAACAGCGACAAAAGGGATATCAGAGAGCATAAGCCCACGATAAAGACACTCATAAGGAGTATCGCCTGTGTGGGCTTTAATCTCAGCTAAATCCTCTTCTCGTAAATCTCTAGAGAGTTTCTCGACATCCTGTAGAGTCGCTACTCTGACATAAGGGTATTCATTATTATTCTTAGGCGCTTCTTGAATGGTAATAACCCTCCCAGGTTGCCCCTGTAATATTGGATGGTAATGGGGAATCATTCTTGATAACCAGAGTCACTGCTGTGTTCCTAGCTTGAATAAGGGAACTGAAAGACCCTGTATCAATAGCGACACTCCCAATCACGTTAGAGCCTGCACCTGTGATACGACCAGTCATCTTGTACACAGAGGTGTCTCGGTAGAGCGGAGTTACTTCGAGGGTGAAGTACCCTGTGTCCGCATAACTTAACTGGAGTGTACGGAGCTGTAATCGACCTCTCGTGATGGTTTGTATCCCACCTTGCTGTGAGGGTCTACGGATATAGAAGGGGCTGAATGTGTAGGACATCTCATATTGTTGCCCGATGTACACATCCTCAGAAGAGTAGTCCCCAGACACGATAACACTGGTGCTACTTGCTGAGACCACTGAAGCACGAGTGCCCCTCTTGAAGTCACCGTCCGAACGGACAACCACTTCAAATGTCCCAGTGACGCTGTAGGGTAGCGAGAAAGTGGTCCGGTGTGTGCCAGCGTCATAAGAGACTGAGGAGCATTCGTCTTCAGTAATCTTTAAATCTAAGTGAGTGAGGTAATCCCCTTCAGTATCAATTAATTTTGGGGAGACTCGGATACGGCATAGGTGAACCCCATCTGACCGTTGAACTGTGAGATAGAGAGTATCACTGATGAAATCACCACTCAGGATATTATATCCAGTCCCGAATGACCAGGTAGACCAGGACGACTGGAGTTTGTTATTTTTATCCCAGAAGTATTTGTAGACATAGACGTTACTTGGTTCATCTGAGGAGAATAAGCAAAGAATGTCTTCGTTGGGGCTTGAAGCGATTTTATGGACATTCTTGGGTATATATTTGGGTATGTGAGCTGTGATTTCAGCAGCATCTTTTGTATTGGTATCGTCATTAACAAAGTATTCCCTGACTGCTGAGTAATCCCCACGGTCAGTTATAAAGTAAACATTTTGTCCAGCACCTACAGGTTTACACGTTGTAGAGCATCCGAACTCAGTAGTAGGTTGAATTGAGACAGTTTCTGCTGTGAGAGTATCTCCACCTTCTAAAACGAATTGAGTTTGGTCAGAGAATAGGATGAGCTTCTCAGAATAAGGGACTGCATGATACAGGTTACCTACTTTCGTATGAGAGGCATTAACATCAATGGGGTCACTATCTAACAGGGTAGTCACAGTTGTCCTGAAGAAGTTAAAGAACTCTCCTGATTCTGATTTAATACTGTTATCTTTAGAAAGGAACCCTAATCGATTTTTATGGAGGAATATCTCATTGATAGGACTCCCGACAAAAGAGGGGTTCTTGTTACTCTCTGCATCACCTACTTCTCTATTAGACCAGGTAGCTTCTTTAAAGGTAAAGTCGCCTGAAGCTTCTCGGACTAACACATGGGGCATTGTAGAGGCATCTAATTGATACTCGATACCTGGAGCTACAGTTTCTACCCAGGTTCCTTCGCCTCTATCTCCACCATCATGAGTCTCAAATTTCACGAAGTAATTATCAAACTGAGTAGAGTCAGTCCCTTGAATCTCCATGATGTAATCGTTTGTACAGGTTAGAGGGAGGTCTGAGAATCGTTGTACTTTATCTTTAAAACTACTGAGAGCCTCACCAGAGCGGGCGTCTTCAGTTGCTAATTCAAAGTCTGTGGCACTATTTCGTTTAATCTCTAAGACATGGTTAATCTGAGTAACTGTGTAGTTAGCTCCTGGACCAGTCCCTATAGCAGTCGCTAAAGCTGCGGCAATCGCTGAGGTACTCACAGCTCCAGTCGTGGAAGTGGTATGAGTATAACTTGTGGACTCGATGGTCACTTTGTACTCAACACCATTCACAGCTTGCTGAACAAACACAAACCCTATATTGTCATTCAAGTCTGTTAGGCTCACAGAGTCCATCTCTACATCAATTTCATTGTTTGCTATAAAGGTGTAGTCTGCAATCGTCATCGCTTGAATGGATGTCGATGGAGTAGAGGTAGAGAGATATGTTTTACCATCAGGGAAATTAACTGTCTTAGATGTCCCATCAGCGATTGAGTAAACAAAAAGGTCCCCATTTACAAAGAGGACCGTATAGCGTTCTACAGAGTCTCGGTTTATTGTATGGACTAAAGAGTCTCCGTAGGTAGTACCAGTTAATTTGGCTATCCATTCAAGGGGATGTCTTTTCTGGAGCCCATCAACAATCGAGGACATACAGTTAATCTGTTCTTCAGCCTGTGAAGGAAGTCGGATTGTAGGGGCTTGTTGAGACACCCCATTAATTAAATTGGGGATGTTATCACTAACAACAGGCATAATAGTTTTTCTAACTTCTTAGTTGATATTGTAATAAGTCTGAGTCATGAAGCATGTTGTAATCTGCTGTCTCTGAGTCGAATTGCTCAAACAGGACAAGTGCTTCCATCTCGTCATCTTTAGTGAATTGGTAGAGTGTCTCATCACCTACAACTCTCTTCTGGAACTTACAAGCAGCTCGGACAGTGATGTACCATTTAGCTGGTTCAGGGAGTTCATTGAAGGGATACATGAACACGACATTCCCTTTTACAGAGTTTGTGAACTCAAAAGACTGTTTAGTGATGTCGTATAGAGCAAGTGTGTTGTGCTCTGAGGACCATCGAGTCGTTAGGTTGTATTCGTAGCGAGGTGTGTCTACTCGGACGATATTGGTTGATAAAGGGATTTGATTGGTTGAGGAGTTTGGAGTTAATTCGTAATCTTCTTCAGTATTGAAATGCCACCCTCTCGCCTGGAATTGTCGATTGACTTCACTTAGAATATTCCGAGCGATAGAGACATCCGTGGTTACTGTGCCTGTCAGAGAGTTGACAGGAGTTTCCCCGATGACTGCTAAGATGATATTGATTGCTTCCAACTCCGTAAGTCTTGTTGGAGTTGTCATTGTTACAAAGCTGCTCCCTCAGCGCCGTGAGCTAACACTAGGTCATCGTGGGCACTGTCTTTTACTTCTGTGTATAGTAGGAGTCGATGGTAGTCACCATTCTGAGCTTTAGCCCCAGAGTTACCAGGGCGTTCTGAGATACCTAATACACCATCTCCTGAACTCTTAGTTTGCATGGTAGCTGCTGAGCTATTAGAAGCTTCTGTGAAGGCTCCACCTGAAGAGGCTCTTACAGTTAATGTTGTCGCTGATTTATCGTATCTAAATACATACAGGTCTGGTGTAGCTCCCGTAGCTGGAGTCCAAGTTAGGTCTACATAAGGTAATGACGCAGGTGAAGTTGTACCGTCATACACAAGTACCCTTAAGTTAGTTGCAGAAGTCCAGTAGGCTCTCCACATAGGTCGATTGGTAGAAGTACCGCCACTAACTTGTCCTTGTCCTAAGAGGCCACGGTTGATAACGATGGAGCCATTAAGAGCCCACCATAAGTAAAACGTGAAGTCTTCTAAACCATGATAAACATCGCCACCATCTTGGAAGTTATTGTTCTGGTCTGAGCCGTCAATGTTGAGATAAGCTCCCCCATCAAATGAGTAGGTCCCATTAATGGTAAAGTTAGAAGCCCCCTTAGAGTCATTCCCATCAGCATTAAATAACCAGTCTGATGCTGGGGCGTCGGGTCCTCCCCCACCTCCACCGCTAGGAGCTGGAAGTGAAACCCCAAATGGAGTATAAACTCTACCCATTAGATGTATTGAAATTGAACAACAATCTTATCGTCAGCGGGTGCGGTAGTCCCTGTATAAGTTGTTGTAACAGCAACGGAGATAGCAGTATCAATTAATTCAGGGTTAAGACTAATATCAATTACTTCCCCACCTGCCGGTACTTTGTAGGTCCAAACAGGTGTAGTTGTACCGACAGTGACTGAACCGTGTGCTACGTTGTATAAATGTACATAACCTTCAACTGCATCGTCTGTTGAAAATAGGACAGCTTTGGTAATCTTACCTGCACTAGATTTAACTTCTTGGACTGCATCAGTTGTCCAATCAGCTTTTCTAAATGAAGCTATTTGTGTGTCGGAGAGTCCATTAATGATTTGACTAACAGGAAGCCCAACAGAGTCACTTGTAGTATTGACACCAAAAGTCCCTTCAGCTTCCTGAAGATACAACATTTCTGTTCCATCACCTTCAGAGATTTGTACAAAATCTAAGGCCATTTTTTATAATCCTTTTAAATATGTTAAAACTGCATCATCGTGAGTGGGTGTATGAATAATCCCTTTATTCGCGTACAGGACAAGTGTTTTAATCCGATAGTCTAGTTGCCTATCTGAGGCTGTCTTTGAACGAAGTTTCCAAGCTGAATCTGTGTTGTACATGGATGTACTTCGTATTTTGTTTGCAACAGCTCCAGCACTGAATGTTGATTCAGAATAAGGAACTGCTTTTATTTGTGTTGTCCCTCGTCGAGCTGGGTATCCATCTGAACGATAGCGAGTTCCAACAACATGAGAAATTTTCATGATGTAACGAGTATCAGCAGATAAACTGTATGAAGTTCGTTCATCACTGTTACGACCATTCATGATTGTTTTTGCAACATAATAATGCTCATCCCCTGATGGGCCGTCATAGTGTGCTAGGTATGGAGCAGGCCCAAAGTTTGGTGGAAAAATAGTCCCCATAATCGACTCGTTTAGTTCCTGAGAGATATAAAGGTCAGGTTGATTAGAATGACCATTGGTCCATTTAAAACTATTATTATTCCCATTGTTTGATGAACCAGAACCGATACAGAAGAAATCTCTAATATCTTTTAATGTTGGGCCTGTAGTTATATCCATGTAGAATGTAAACGAGGTCATATCGTTGTATGTCGTACTTACTGCTTCCCAGTAGTTATCTGCATTATAAGAAGCTTCTCCAGCTACACCAGCATTTAAGTAGAGTCCATTAGCATCTCGTACCCAGTCAGGAGAGCCGGTCTCGTTAATCGTTAAATTCATCACACCTAAGCGGTCTGTCACAGTAGCCCCAGAGCCTGTGAAGTCCCAGTCGCTCGAAGGGGTACTCATACCGCTGGGATATGTAGAGTCTGAAGAGGAGTAGATGAGAGGCTTAGTGAGCTCAGAGTCGTTTAAAGGTAATAGAAGAGAGCCTAGTAAAGTCATGAATCGACCCTCCTTTTAAACTGTTTCAACAAGCTCTGCTCGAACCGTGGCTCCAGATATACTTGTTGTTACCCCTCTCATTTGGGGGAATAGAGAGATTCTCTCTGCTGCATCAGCAGTATAAGAAGCGATTTCAAACCAATCCATCTCATCTGAGGTTCGTCCTTGAATAGAGACGGTACAGGTTCCTGAGTCGATTTGAACTTGGACAAGGCCATGTTCAACCTTGTAATAATTTTGTGGATAAATAGCTGTGCCACTGACATTCGTGGTCACATCATCCAATAGAATGTGAAAACTCATTATTAGGTAATTCCCTAGTCGAAAAAAAAAAGCCCCACCTAAACAAATAGGCAGGGCTGTCATAGTAGTGAAATAGTAGAAAGGAGTAGTGTGTGTATTCAGTTGTAATTAGGAGGCTGTCGCAGTTACAGGGATTTGTCCTGAGATGAAGTTACCCTTCACCAAAGGAATTTGTCCATGTTTGACAGTGATTGCATCACCAGAACCACCACCTGTGATATTAGTACGTACATAGCCTTCAGGGAGTACGATAGGTTCTCCACCTGCTGCACTCTTAGAAGCTACGGTAACGTAGGTCGTATCATCGTGGCTATACTGGAGGGCTACAGTAACCCCAGTGAAATCAGTACCAGATACTAGGAAGTAGCTGACACCTGTACCCACTTGGATAGAAGCTGAAGCGCCATCATCACCATCAACTGCACTGACAATATTTGTTAATTCCATAATCTTAAGTAATCCTCCTTAAATCTAAGCTACAGCCAATTCGATGGCACACTTAGGTTGAAGGATACCGTGACCACATAAGTACTTAGCGAGCACAAGAGTACCTTGACGACGCATATCATACTCAGATTCCACTGCCATATCACGGAGTTTCACAGTACCTACAGCTTCTTTAGAGAAGATAACACAAGCGGTATCAGAGAAGTCCGCATTGTAAGTGTTGTTCTCACCAGTTGTAGCATCACCGGATTTATCTGTGATAGGTAGAGAGTTAGTCTTAACCAGTTCAATACCAGCAACACGAGGGATGTAGGCATCTGAGTAAGAACCTGCACCACCCCAGTCACGGTTCAATAAATCCGTAGCCTGAGCCAGGATGTAGTATTGAGCAGGGCGCATGAAGCTGTAGTTTTGAACGTTGGTAATATCTTTCTCTTCGAAAGTCTGAGCAGCCAGGAAGTGTCCTTGAGCTAATGCAGCACCATTAGTACGGAAGTTTGCATTAGTGAGGACAGTACCACCTACATCACCAGAGATAGCAGCGGAGCCACGAGCAGACAGGACAGCAGTTTGCAAGATATGTTCATCCATGTTTTCTGCAAGGGATTGTCCGAGTTGCTCGGCATACCGAGAGCGTACTTCAAAGTGATTCATTGCATCATCAATGTTAGCGATAAATACTGAAGAGAACGCCAAACCATCTACGTTGATGATTTTCTCGTTATGCTTGATAGCATCACCAGTAATCTCGGTACCAGGAGTGTGATACCCTGAGGTCGTTTTACCTACGATAGGGAATCGAGCAGACTTACCGTGGTCGATAGTTTGCATAAAGTGTTTGTCGAATGTTTTGATTGCCCGATTGAAAGTCGTTAAGATTTCACCAGGAAAAATAATCTCAAACAATTCGGTATAGTTAGAGCCAGTATTGTTTACTAGACCTGACCGTGAAGGAGTTGCGTTTGCCATTTTCTTTTAATCTTTTAATCCAATGTTTTTAAACTAACTAAATAAATACTGTTTACTTCAGCACCATCTAGTACACTCTTAGATTGTCCTCAGCCAGAATACGCCTCAGCGCAAAGGTTAAGGGTCTGAACAATGTCAGAGTGGTTATTACAAGAAACAGCTAGTACCCTCCGATAAACGAGGAGTAGTGCTATAGTCTTCGATTTATTTATTAGTTAAATAGGATTAAAGGGTTCGCTTATTCCCTAGTTGAGATTGTTTGGCTTTACGCTCTACTTCAGAACGATATGCAGGGTCTGTTTTATATCGAGGGTCTTGCATCGCTGCGACAACCTGTTGCATTGATTGATACCCGCCAGACTCACCGTTACCTCCAGAGCCTCGAAGGACTTCTGGGGAACTACCGTACTCTTTCTGGAACCGACTTTGAAGACCTTGTAAAGCGAGCTTACGAGTCTCCATATCGAGGCTATTAATAGCGTTATCATAAGCTTGCTTCTCAGCATCACTAAACGTATTAGCAGCCCATTGAACCATCTGTTTGTAGTTCTCCTGACCACCAGCCATATCGTAAGTCTTCATGGCCATCAGTTCAGATTGAGCTGTAATCCCTTGGAAGTAAGCATCCACATAACTCTTACTGATACCCTTAGCTTCTAAGGCAGCGTAATGTTCCTCAGCTAAATCACCAGTCTCGTAGTACACTTCTGCCATCTGTTCTAAAGAATACCCAGTGCCTTCAACAGCTTCCTTAGCTTCATCGACAGATTCATCAGGGATACCTAGATTGTTGTCATCAGCCTCTTTAGCAGGAGCCTCTTGTTGTCCCTGAGAGCCTTGTTTTTTTTCAAGCTCACTATAAGCCTTAGCTAAATCCTCAGGGCTTTTAAATTTCTCTGGGAGCCACTCAGGGCGACCCTCAGTATTTTCAGAGGGATTTTGTGTTTGTTGGTTATCTACAGAGTGTTGACTAGTGTCCTCACTTGGAGGAGTAGCGCCTGACACTTCATAGGGCATATTAATTTGTTCTGCCATTAAATTATCTTCTCTCTCTACTTATCTCTTATTCTTAATAATCGAACCGTTTAATACCGATGTGGGGGAATGTGACCTTAGTAACCACTTGACCTTTACGGACTTGTTCAGCCTCTACTCGACGGTCTTCCAGATTGGGGACCATACCAGCAGGCTTACCCTCCGGTAAGATAGGTTGAGGTTCTTGGGTTAATTCGGGTAATTCTTCCTGAACGGGAGGTTTAGATTGTTCAGCGAGTTCTTTAGCTTTTGATTCTGGTTTCTTAGGCGACATTTTGTTGCTGTTGCATCTCCATTGATTTAGTAATAACAGGGCCAGCTTGATTCATCATCGATTCTTGCATAGCCTGTTGTTGAGCTTGTTGTTGTTGCTCTTGTTGCATCATCTGAATCTTTTGCTCAGAGTTGATGAGACCTTTTAAGTCAATACCATGACCAGTACCCATCCGAGTGATTAAGTCAGCAAGGTTGATACGCATAGCGATTTGTTCAGGACCTACCACTTGAGCGAGTTGAGTCAGTTGAGCTAGGAACCCATTCAGTTGATTGAGGTCATTCCCTCGACCTAGAGCTTCCATCCCTGTAACAACAACAGGCTTCACGATGTCTTTAGGGAGTGAGTCTAATCGACCTTCCTTCTCCATCCTAGCTATCTTCAAGTTCGCATAAGGTAGCTGAACCTCATTAGAGTACATGGTGTACTGACCGCCCAAGATGGTCTCTAACTCTCCTGCCATATAACGAATCTCTTCAGCAGTGACTCGTTCAGCATTTCGTTGGATAGAGGTATTCAATAAGAAAGCATGAGCTAGCCGTTCTTCAATCGAAGCAGCTCGTCTCTCACCTACAGCAAGGTCATGATGTTTTTGAGCTTGTAAGACAGTGACATCATCAGCACGACCTGTAATTACATCACAATTCTTAGCTTTAGCGACATCACTCTTCTTCGTTGCAGTCCCAGGAGCTACCATGAATAACATCTTCGCTGATGCAGAAGAGCCTTCATTAATAGACTTTTCGAGACCTTCTAAGTTAATTAAGTCCCCTAGGTACTCTTCGACATAGGAGCGACCGTAATCTTCCCCAGGGACCTCTATGTTTCTTAGGGCTAACCAAGGGAGTTTATCTGCTGGGTAGGTCCCTTCTGAATCAGGAACTCTGACACCTTTTACTTCTTGATAGGATTTGTGATTCCCACTCTCTTCTTTATAAATATGAGTGTAGATTTCACAGTTCTTATGGTTCCCATCCTGACTCTCCATATCAGTCTTAGCGAGCACGATAGGTTTGATTTTATCAGGGAGTGCTATAGGAGATAGAGTTTCCTTGGTGATAATATGAAGGACGTTCCCTTCACCATCACGCTTGCAAACATAACGGTCTAAGGGGAACACACTCATTTTACCCTTCATAGGGACATAAGGAAGCGCATTGCCAGTGACCAGTAAATGTTTAAGAGTTAAGTTCAGGTGAACTCTATCACCAGACATCTCAATGAACTTAGTGATTGCCCGTTCTCTACGAGCTAAGGCTTCATCTAATTTAGCTCTGACTTCTTCATTCTCTTGTTCTAATTCAACTAAGGTTTTCTCGTCGAACATATACCGCAAGAAGGGAGTGTTCGGAGGAAATAAAGTCAGAGAAAGCTTTGAAGTCAGGTTATTGACCCCACGAGCCCCTACTCCCTGATAAGGTGTATCGAAGTTCTCGTGTTGGTTATGACCTTCTGGAGGTAATAGGGAAGGTATTGTGTACTTAGCGCACTTACGACCCCTACGTAAAAATGGTTCTCTCTCTACAGTCAATTTAGAATAAAGGGACTCTGCTGTACCTTGGTCATCATTGCTCCCAAAATCTTTTAGAGTCCCGTTGTATATAGGATTCATTGTCATTTATTTACATTACCGTGGTATGTTGACACCATTCGCATTAGCTGCGGAAGGGATAGATAAATCAATACGTAAAGCACTGGTCCCCTTTCGGTTTGAACTGGCTTTGCGCTTCTTCTGAATACTCGGAGAATCTTCAGGAGCTTGCGCTGTTGGTTCAGGTGGGGGAGTGGGCGGTGGTATTGTATCTTCCGCTGGAGGTGCTTTAGGCACTGATGGTTTTGGTGGTGAACACATATTAAATAAGTCTTTTCTGTCTATAATTATCGAGAAAGTTTACGAATCTAATAAATTCTCTGGATTATTTTGCTCTTCAAGGGTCATCCGAATAAATTCTATGACAGATTGTTGGCCAGATTCGTAACGGATTTTATCGATAGTGTCGATAAGAGTGGAAGGTTTCAAGGGATAAATACCCTCTAACCACTCCAGTAATTCTTGTGGTATGTAGGGGGGGTTAGTGTCACTATTTGTCATTATTATCTACCTCATTCCATACATCATCCCAGGAACCTGTGAGCGCTCCTTTGGCATACTCAGTTACTCTGCCCTCAAAGAAGTTTGTGTGCTCTACTCCATTCAAAATCCAGTCGAGCCATTCCAGCGGATTCTTACTGACTCCGTAGTTAGGCTTAAGACCAAGCTGGAGTAATCGACGGTCAGCAATGTACCGGATATACTCCTTAACTTCTGCTGGGTTTAGGCCTTCAATCACCGCATCCTTGAAACATAAATCAATAAACTTATCTTCTAAGTCCACCATATCTCGACAGGCTTGATAGATTCTTCCTTTGACTTCATCTGTCCACCACTGGGGATTCTCATCTAGTAGGGTGTGAAAGAGTTTAATCATCCCTTCGACATGAAGAGACTCATCTCGGATAGACCAAGTGACAATCTCACACATCCCCTTCATCTTATTGAAACGCTGGAAGTTCAGCAGAATGGCGAAACTACTGAATAACTGCAAGCCTTCGCCGAACGCTGAGAATACAGCGATTTGTTCGATGGGATATCTTAGTAAAGCAGCTTTCTCATCATTCAAATACTCATGCTTAGCTCGCATCTCCTCGTATTCCATGAAGGCTTTGTACTCACTTTCAGGCATCCCTACAGTATCAATTAGTAATGAGTAAGCCTGAATATGTACAGCCTCACGAGCTGCAAAAGAACTCAACATCATACGGACTTCATGAGGTTGAAACATAGGGATGTAATCATCCAAATATTCCCCAGCGATATCGATGTCCCCTTGAGTGAAGAAGCGGAACAGGCTCGTCAAAAGGGACTTCTCGCCACTCGTGAGCTTATGGTTCCAATCCTTGACATCACGGGCCAGCGAGACTTCTTTAGGATGCCAATGGATTTGTTCGTGAATATCGCAAAGCTCAAAAGCCCACGGATACTCGAAAGGTTTGTAGGTAGTCCTACTCTTGAATAGGGGCATCTTTCATGTCCTCTAAAGTAAATTCTGACGTAAGTATGTCGATAGGGAATACTGTGAAAGAGTTGAATATAGTTCCACTGTAAGGGTCTGTGATGTACGCATCCCCATCGGAAGTGATTACCTGGTCTAAGTAATTAAGAAGAGCAGGTTTATCAGTGAGGATTAAACGTCTTAAAGGAGCCTCAGGGTCTATCGATTCCCATTCGATTGCGTAACCTATTTGCATATAAAATCAATCTCCCAGAAATCAGGGTCTTCCGTTTCCATAGATTCATAGTGTTTTTTAAGTAAGTGATATAAAGATTCAACCGAGCTGTTCTGTAACACTATTCTATAACTTTCACTATCCTTATTCTCAGTCTTAATTAAAGCTACGTCTTCATTAGTATTATTTACAGTATGAAATAGTCGTTTTATATTTAATATGAAATTCATAACTAATTATCCTTCACAACTTAAACAGCCTTCATCATCCCCATCAGGTCTCACCAGTCTCTCAATCTTCTCAGAGACCTTATCCGCTCCTTGGAGTTTGCCTGAACGGCAATAGTACAAGGTTTTCAATTTACCTTTCCAAGCTCTCATGTGGACATTGTGTAGAGTTCGACGGTCTACATCAGCAGGGAAGAATAGGTTGAGAGATTGTGCTTGACAGATGTAAGGTTGACGATGAGAAGCTAACTCAACAAGCTGAGCTTGGTCTAACTCTTCAGCAGTCTTGAATACCTGCTTCTCCCAATCATCTAAGAAGTCCAAGTGCTGTACTGAGCCATTATTAAGTACGATAGACTTCCAGGTTTTCTCTGTGTTCTCTAGGCGCTCGGAGAGTAACTTGTCCAGGTATTTGTTCTTAACTAAGAAAGACCCTGAATCAGTTTTATGAGTATAAGCATTAGCCCGAACAGGCTCGATACTAGGGCTAACACCTCCACAAATGATAGAGGAAGAAGCATTTGGAGCAATAGCGATAAGATGACTATTGCGCAATCCAGTGGCCAATCCAGTACCACACTCACTCCTTTCGCCAGCCAACTTTTTAGTCGCTGCATCAGCCTTCTCCTTAATCGATTTAAAGATGCTCTTGTTAATCCCTACAGCCATAGGAGACTCTAGGGGAATCATCTGTTTCTGTAGGTAACTATGGAATCCCATAGCCCCTAAGCCTAACGAGCGTTCTCGCTTCACACTCTGGACAGCTCGCCATAATTCATTCGGAGCTTCTTCACAGAAGTTAGTGAGTACGTTATCCAGGAAACGAATCAAATCCTCGATAAACAGAGGGTCATCCTTCCACTCATCGTACTTATCCAAGTTCACTGAAGAGAGACAGCAGACTGCTGTATGTCCTTCATTGGTTGGAAGGGTAATCTCAGAGCAGAGATTAGAGTGATGCACCTTGAGCCCGAAATCCTTCAGGTGCTGAGGGAGCTTACGATTAGTCTCATCAATCCAGTGGATATAAGGCTCCCCAGTGGCCATGCGAGTCTCTAGGAGTTTCTCCCAAAGTTCACGAGCCATGAGAGTCTGTGTGACCTCTTTGCTGTTAGGGTCGATTAAATCCCAAGGCTCATCATTCCAAACAGCCTCCATAAAAGCATCAGGAATATTAACCCCATGGTGGAGATTAAGACACTTACGATTCACGTCCCCACCAGTAGGCTTTCGCATCTCAATGAACTCAACAATCTCAGGGTGACTCATATCCTGGTAAGCAGCATAAGAGCCTCTCCGTGTGGTCCCTTGAGAGAAGGCTAACATCTGGGAATCGACCCAGTGCATAAACGGGATACTCCCAGTGGATTTAGAGCCACTAGAAGTCTGAGAGCCATCAGAGCGAATATGGCCCCAGTAGCCTCCGATACCTCCTCCCATACTTGAAAGCCACGAGTTCTCAGCGACGTGCTCATTCAAGCCTAGTCGCGAATCCTCGACGTAGTTCAAGAAGCAGGAGATAGGAAGACCCTTCTTAGTACCTGAGTTAGATAGGATGGGAGAAGAGAACATGAACCATAACTTCGAAGCGTAGTCATAGATTCTCTGAGCGTGAGCACTGTCATCACTATGAGCCTCAGCAGCTCTAGCGAACCCTTGTTGAATACTCTCCCCCTCTAATAGATACCTGTCTTTCAGGACTGCTTTACCGAACTCTGTGAGCAGCTCATCTCTCGTCTCTGTAATATTAATAGTCATACTTCTTACTTATTAAATCCTCTAAATATGCTTCTTGATACTCTGGTCCTTTAAGAACTTTCCCATCCTCTCGATATAGCGGCTCACTGAGTCCTTCCATTTTTGACATGTTGGACTCATGAACACGCGAGACAATTGAGAATATAGGAAGTCCAAAAGTAATCGCGAACCCTGACAGCACATACTGTAAGTCCCCTAATTCTTTGTAAACGTGAGCTTCATTCTCACTAGAAGGCTCTGCCTGTAATAAGGCGATAGCCTCTTTTAACTCTGTGAACTCCTCCTGGATTAGAGCAAGTCGAAGAGCAACTAACTTCTCATCTTTGACTAAATCTGCTGTGAGGACTTCCTGTTTAAATGCTGTCGAGAAATCGAACACCATATCTTCATATTCAGTTGTAGGGAACTCTGGGTAACTATGACTCACTTAAATCTCCTTTATACCTATCATCTTCCCCGTACCCATGGAGCTCATGGGATATCAGGAATAACACGTTACAACCTGCATGAACCAAGTGACTCAAGCCAGTCTCAAGGTCTTTATCTTCCCCTTGAATCCAAGCGCTTAAGTGTCTTAAAGTGCTTGAGATTAACCTGGACCACTTGAACCCTTTGCGCCAATTGTGAGCATCGTACTTCTCCGCTCCGAACTGTAGAACTTTAGCAATCTCTTCCAGGGCATCGAATGGTAGTAAAGCGAGTGGGGGTTTATCTGAGTCGTGCTTTGTTCCACCCTCTTCTTCTAACTTGGACTCCATAACTTCAAACTTCCTCATAAAAATCTCCAAATCTATTACATTACTTAGGAATGGATACAAGGAGACCATAACTTCACTTTCTTTTTTCTAAAATCGTAATCAGTGTTCCTACAAATTCGAGCGACTCTCGCATTTAATAAGGCTACTTCTTCGGATAGACCCTTCTTCTCAAATTGCTCTACAACAACTCTCCACCACTCAGAAGGCTCTACAGCATCTAAAAGTTTCTCTGCTGTCTTAGGGCCTACGCCAGGGCATCCAGAGTACCCGTCGACTGTGTCGCCTGATAAGGTTTGGATGAGGTGGAATCTATCAGCTTGGGTTTCTGTAATAGACTCAACATTGCCATCGCCCTGTGAAAATCTGTAATAGTTACAGGGGACTCCGTAGAAATCTTTGTCAACTGATACCAACGTTCTTGGTCCTCGGATGATAGACATGGAGGTTCCCAAAATCCCGAGAATGTCGTCTGCTTCAAGGGTTGGACGTTCGTAAGTTTCATAATTCTCTCTCACATAATCCTGCATAAAATTAAGTAATATTGGTTTCCGTTGGGATTTACGGTGTGCCTTGTAGTCAGGCATGATTTCTTTGCGCCAGTTTGATTCAGAGTCTGTTAGAGCGAAGATGATTCGAGTGCTCTTCGTGACTCCGAGTTGTTCTCGGACAGCTCGAAGGAGCCCCTCGAAGGAGTTGATAGCCTCGTGTTCGTAGGCGTGTAAGGTCCAAAGACCTTCTCCCCAATCAACCTCTCTCTCAACTGCTACTGAACTTCTGTACGCAAAGATGTCCCCATCAATCAGTAGTGTGGCCATCTATTCTCCTGGTAATTCAATCTCTCTACGAATACTGGTTAGCTTAAAACATTCCGCTAAATAACAGTTAGCTATGCCCCGATAAATATCAGGTAAATGTTCATCTGATATTAAGTAACCTAATAGATATTCTCTGGATGATTCTAAGAACTCGTATTCAGCTCCATAAATGTTTAGTCTCATAATAAATCAACCTCAACAAGCACTTTTATTTTATTGGTCATTGTTTTCTCCGTTCCGTCATTTCGTCCGTAATAGCTAAATTATATGGACACTGACCACGCTGATTGATGGTTAATGTATCACCGATATCATCCATATGGTGCTCCAATAAATGCATCATTATCCCTATATTCTCACCTCGATGTGGACAATCTTCGTTAATTAAAAGTAAGTTTTTGTTATGTAAATATTTAACAGAGAAAGGAACCCCTTTAACATAAAGCATCTCCATCACGCATCACCCCATTTCTTAATCCATTCTTCAGCTTTTTCTTCTTGTGTGAATTGAATATAGTCTTCCCACAAATCTGAAGCAAAATGCTTTTGAACCTTATACACCTGTTGGCCGTTTACAATATCCGGCATCACCCGATACCGTGGGCGAAATAGACATTTAATCCCGCTCATCACTCCACCCCCTTCAATAATGCATCCGCTTTGGCGAGTGCTTCTTCACTTATTCCCTTCTCAGCTAACTGACAGGCTACACTGAACCCCTTCTGAAACTCAGTCATATCATCCCAGATAGGAAAGTTTTGATGCTTTAATAAGTACCGAATACTCTGTTTGTTTTTATCTAGTGCCTCCCGCAACACAGACACCGCTTTGAGTAAGCGTGTATTCATCTGAACCATATTGTCAATAACGTTGTCGTATGATTGGCCTTTAAGCGGCAACGAAATACCCATTTCATTACATGCCTCTCTAAATAAAGGGTCAATTTGATTCATCACTCAACGGCCTCCATTAATCTAGATAATTCTTTTTTTAAGTCGCAAATATAATCATTACCAAAATAATAAAATGCGCTGTATGCCACGTTAACAACGTATAAGCCCATAATGATGTAGTTAATTAATAGTTTGTACTCCATCATTCCACATCTCCTGTTTGTACATACCCAACTAACGTCGTCAAAGCTTTGTAAACCTTTTCAGCACCATTAGTACAAAAATGGAAGTCGTCAAACGCCTTGCTCATAAAATCTTCCTTAAATGTACACAATCGGGTGTGGTGATTTTCAGCACATTTATCAAAAATATAACCGAGTAGTTGATATTCATT
>Ga0098074_1000238_pt1 | contig 43523 bp, 38 predicted proteins | sample 32_taG_FD_75064 | JGI IMG/M metagenome (GOLD analysis project Ga0098074, IMG submission 75064) | Marine viral communities from the Gulf of Mexico - 32_GoM_OMZ_CsCl metaG | ecosystem: Environmental > Aquatic > Marine > Oceanic | place: Atlantic Ocean: Gulf of Mexico | collected 2015-07-12 | reverse complement strand
CGGGCAGCGCCAGCATTCGGGCGTGCGCGCCTTGCAGATATAGCGGCCGTGCAGGATCAGCCAGTGATGCGCGCCAAGGCGGAAGGGCTGGGGGACGCGCTTTTCCAGCTTGGCCTCGACCTGCTCGGGCGTCTTGCCCTTGGCGAGGCCGGTGCGGTTACCGACACGCAGGATATGCGTGTCGACCGCGAAGGTCTCCTGCCCGAACCAGCAATTGAGCACGACATTGGCGGTCTTGCGGCCCACACCGGGCAGGCGGACGAGATCCTCGCGCGTGTCGGGCACCTCGCCGTCATACTCGTCGACCAGCAATTGGCTCAGCGCGATCACGTTCTTGGCCTTGGAGTTGAACAGGCCGATGGTCTTGATGTGCTCCTTCAGTCCCTCTTCGCCCAGTTCGAGCATCTGCCGGGGCGTCTCCACTTCGGCGAAGAGCGCGCGCGTGGCCTTGTTGACGCCGACATCGGTCGCCTGCGCCGACAGCGCCACGGCCACCACCAGCTGGTAGGCATTGCCATATTCCAGCTCGGTCTCGGGCGAGGGATTGTCCTCCGCCAGCCGGCGGAAAAACTCGAATATCTGGTCTTTGGTCATAGCTGTTGGCGGCTCATTCCAGGCCTGCGCCTTCCATTTCCTCGAGCGCGCGGGCCATCGCTTCGCGGCGGCGTTGCATGGCGTCGCTGAAGGCGGCGGCAACGATTCCGGTGGGCAGGGCGACCAGCAGCACGCCGCCGATGGCGACAGCCGAACCGATCAGCCGGCCCAGTGCGGTGACCGGATAGGCGTCGCCATATCCCACCGTGGTCAGCGTGATCACCGCCCACCACAGCGCGCGCGGGATCGAGCCGAACTGCTTGGGCTGCAGGTCGCCCTCGACCCAGTAGAGGCCGGCAGCGCCCAGCAGCACGAGCACCAGCGCCAGCGTGGCGCAGACCAGCAGATCGTAGCTGCGTTCGCGCAGCGCCACGCCGATTTCGCGCATGGCGGCGGAAAAGCGGCTGAATTTCATGATCGACACGATCCGCAGCAGGCGGATCACGCGCAGCACGGCGGCATTGGCCACGAAGAACGGCGCCAGGCTGACCACCACCACCACGAGGTCGATCAGCCCGATCGGCGAGAAGATGAAGCGCCAGCGTTTCTGCCAGGGGGAGCCGGGGCCTTCGCGTTCGGGTGCGGCGAAGATCCGGCCCGCATATTCGAGCAGGAAGACCAGCCCGAAGATGAATTCCGCGATCAGGATTTCGTCCTGATAGGGCAGGCGGATCGCCGGTTCGGTCGCGACGATCCCCACCAGCAGCGCGGCGAGGATGACCCACACGACGAACACGTTGAGCCCGGTCAGCTTGCCGTTCGGCCAAGAGCCGATGTGGAGCTGCCGGTGGAGCCTTGCGCGCAGCGTCACCGGGTCAGATCCCCAGCACCTGATCCATCGTATAGCGGCCGGGGGTCCGGCCGATCATCCATTCCGCCGCGCGCACCGCGCCGCGCGCGAAGATCGACCGGTTTTCCGCGCTGTGCGACAGCGTGATGCGCTCTTCGCTGCCGGCGAGGATGACGCTGTGCTCGCCCGCCACCGTGCCGCCGCGCAGCGCCGCGAAGCCGATCGCGCCCTCTTCCCGCGCGCCGGTGCACCCGTCGCGCCCGCGCACTGCGTGATCGCCCAGCGCAACCCCGCGCCCGGCCGCCGCGGCTTCGCCCAGCAGCAGCGCGGTCCCGCTGGGGGCATCGACCTTGCGGCGGTGGTGCATTTCGAGGATCTCGATATCCCAGTCCGGGCCCAGCCGCTCGGCCGCCTCGCGGACCAGATGCGCCAGCAGCGTCACCCCCAGCGAGGTGTTGCCCGTCTGCAGCACCGCCACTGCACGCGCGGCATCATCGATCGCGCCGTGATGGCGTTCCTCCAGCCCGGTGGTCCCGATGACGAGCGGGATGCCGGCGCCGATCGCGGCATGCAGATTGGCGTCGAGCGCCTGCGGCGAGGAGAAATCCACCAGCACATCGCTGGCGTCGGCGAGCGATGCCGCATCGCCGCCGCGGTCGATGCCGCCGGCCCATTCGTGGTCGCTGGCGTCAATCACGCCCGCCAGCGCCTGGCCCATTGCGCCCTCGCTGCCGATAATTCCGATCCGTGCCACTGCTGCTCCCTTTCGGTTATGGTTCATGGCCGGTCTTTGACTTGCCCTTCTGCATCGCTACTTGAGGGCAAATGACCGACATGCGCAACATCGTGATACTCACCGGGGCGGGGATTTCCGCGGAAAGCGGCATCGATACCTTCCGCGATGCCGGCGGGCTGTGGGAACAACACCGGGTGGAGGACGTCGCCACGCCCGAAGGCTTCGCGCGCGATCCCGAACTGGTCCTGCGTTTCTACGACATGCGGCGCGAGGCGATCCAGACCAAGCAGCCCAATGCCGCGCATGAGGCGCTGGCGCGGCTGGACGCGAACTGGGACGGCGAGCTGCTGATCGTTACGCAGAATGTCGACGATCTGCACGAACGCGCTGGGGCGGGGCGTGTGCTCCACATGCACGGGACGCATCTCAACGCCTGGTGCACCGCCTGCGACGTGCGCACGCCGTGGACCGGGCCGCTGATCGATCGCCCGGCCTGCCCGGCCTGTGATGCGCGCAGCCTGCGCCCCGATGTCGTCTGGTTCGGCGAGATGCCCTATGAAATGGGGCGGATATATTCGGCGCTGCGGCGGGCGGACCTGTTCGTGTCGATCGGCACGTCGGGCGCGGTCTATCCCGCGGCCGGTTTCGTCGAGGAAGCGCGCCAGCGGCGCGTCCGCACGCTCGAGCTCAACCTCGAAGCAAGCCAGGGTTCGCGCTGGTTCCACGAAACCCGCCAGGGTCCGGCAACCAAGGTGGTGCCGGAATGGGTCGACGAGGTGCTAGGCGGCTGATCCGCAGCCGGTGCAGGCCGGGTCCTTCGCAATGGTGAAATTGCGCATGCCGGGCTTGAGCCCGTCGAGCAAATGGACCCGCCCCCAATCGGTTGCGCCGAATGCGCTGACGCCGTCGAGCAGAGTGCGCACTGCCTGCAGCGCGGCGAATGTCGCGACCCAGCCGGTCATGGCGCCCAGCATGCCGTCCTCGGCGCAGCTGTCGCAATCTTCCGCATCGAACGCATCGCCGACGAAGCAGCGATAACAGGCCTCGCCCGGCAAGTGCCCGGCAAAGGCGCCGACCTGCCCCTGAAAGCGGCCGACCGCCGCGGACAGCAGCGGGACGCGTTCGGCGACGCAGGCGTCGGATACCGCCAGCCGGGTGGCGAAATTGTCGGTCCCGTCGAGAATCAGGTCGGCATCGACCACCAGTTCATGGGCATTGTCGCGCGTGATCCGGCGGTCGCTGATCGTCACGTCGAGTTCGGGATCGAAGCCAGTCACCCAGCGCTTGGCGATGACCGCCTTGCCATGGCCGACATCGCGCGCATTGAACAATGTCTGGCGTTGCAGGTTCGACGCCTCCACCCGGTCGTCGTCGACCAGCGTGAGTTTCCCGATTCCCGCCCCGGCGAGATATTGGAGCGCGGGCGAACCGATCCCGCCGAGGCCCACCAGCACGAGGTGCTTGCCGGCCAGCGCGACCTGCCCCGCGCCGCCGATTTCGGGCAGCACGATGTGACGGGCAAAGCGGTCGAGACGCTCGGGCGAAAGGCTCATGCGTCGTCGCCGGGCTGGGGGCGGCGTTCGGCGCGAAAGCCGTGCATGCCGTGCCACCATTGCAGCGCGATCACTGCGCCCTTCGCGGGTTGCAGCGTGAGCAGCATGATGGCCACCGCCAGCGGCAGGATGATCGCGAGGATCGCCGTGCTCGACAGCGCAAAATCGCTTGCCAGCACGATGAGCACCGGCGCCAGCAAGTGCCCGGTCACGAAGATGGAGATGTAGGCGGGGAAATCGTCCGCCCGCTGGCCCGAGATATCGAGCGTGCAGGCGGGGCAGGTGTCATAAGGCTTGAGCCAGCGCCGGAACAGCCGCGCCTCGCCGCAGCGCGGGCAGCGGCAGCGCGCCCCGCGCAGCAGCGCCGCGCCAAAGGAATGCGGCAGGTCGATGCCTGCAGGCTGCGGAGTAGAGGCGGGGTCGGGCATGGAGGTTCTTTGACGCGTCGCAGCGTGCCTGTCGACAGGTCTGTGTACAGCCCTGTCGATCAGCTGTGCTCCGGTTGAGGAAGGCGCTGCCGGGCAGCGGGGGCGTCAGCTTTCCAGCTGGCGCAGCAGGCTGCGCACATCGCCGTCCATATCGGCATCGCGCTGGCGCAGGTCTTCGATCAGCCGCACTGCGTGGATCACAGTCGAATGGTCGCGTCCGCCGAACTTGCGTCCGATTTCCGGATAGCTGCGCGGGGTGAGCACCTTCGACAGATACATCGCCACCTGCCGCGGCCGGACCACGGCGCGCGCGCGGCGCTTGCTGCTCATCTCGCTGCGGTCGATGCGGTAAAACTGGCACACGGTGCGCTGGATCTCGTCGATCGTGATCCGCCGGCGATTGGCCGACAGGATATCGGTCAGCTGCTCTTCGGCCAGCTGGAGCGAGACTTCCTGCCCGGTGAGCTGGGCGTAGGCGATCAGCTTGTTGAGCCCGCCGACCAGTTCGCGGATGTTGCGCGTGATCGTCCGCGCGAGGAAGTCGAGCACGTCGGCAGGGACCTCGAGCGGCGCGAAGCGCGTCAGCTTGGAGGTCAGGATCTTCTTGCGCAGCTCGATATCGGCGGCCTGGATGTCGGCGACCAGACCCATCGACAGCCGGCTCAGCAGCCGCGGTTCTACCCCGTCCAGCGCCTGCGGGGCGCGGTCGGCGGCGAACACCAGCCGCTTGCCTTCGGCGAGCAGCGCATCGATCGTGTAGAGCAGTTCTTCCTGCGCGCTGGCCTTGCCGATGATGAACTGGATGTCGTCCACCAGCAGCAGGTCGAAGCTGCGCAGGCGCGCCTTGAATTCGAGCATCTGGTTGGCCTTCAGCGCCTGGACGAATTCGACCATGAAGCGCTCGGCGCTGCAGTAGAAGATACGGCTGCGCGGATGCGCCTGCAGGAACGCGTGGCCGGTGGCGTGCAGCAGGTGCGTCTTGCCCTGGCCGGTGGCGGCCTTGAGGTAGAGCGGGCTGAACTGCGGCTTCTCGGTCGCGCCCATGCGCTGCGCGGCATTGAACGCCAGCACGTTGGCTTCGCCGGTGATGAAGGCGGCAAAGGTGAGGCTCGGGTCGAGGCCGACCGAGCTGGTGAAACCGGTGTCGCCCAGCGTGTCGGCGCCGATCGCCATCATCGAGGTGTCGAGCCCGTCATTGGCCGGGCGGCGGCCGTCCGAATGCAGCCGCAGATCCGTTACCTGGCGGCGTCCGGGATGGACCTGGATGCGGACGTCGCGCACTTCGCTGCGCGCGATCTTCCATGCCAGGCCCAAGCGGTCGGCAAAGCGGTCCTTGACCCAGTTGGCGCTGAATTCTGTGGGCAGGAACAGGTCGAGCGTGCCGGTTTCCTTTTCGATCCCGCCCACCTGGATCGGCTTGATCCACTGGCTGTGCAGCTGGTGGCCCAGGTCCTTGCGCAGGCCCTGGCTGATGTCGGCCCAATCGGCGGCAAGGTTTACGGCTTCCTGGTCTGCCATGAAATCGTCCTGTGCCTTCTGCGCGCCGATGTCCGATGTCTTTCGCATACTACTTATCACCCCCGGTCGGCTGACCCGCCGCCTGTTTGTTGTTCTTACATCGGCAAGGCCGGGCACAGCACAATCCCGCTCCGGAATCGGTTCATCCGGAGGTCGCCCTCGCACATCGATCATTTAAAAGCCGGAGCTGTCCCGCCCCCGACTGAGAGCCTTGGTGTAGGTCGCTCTCCGGATGAGTCGCAAGGGGGATAACTGTAAAAAACACGAAATATACTTGTTGACTCAAGTGGACCCCGCAGAGGCCCGTTCAAGTCGATGAATCTACTACGATAAGCCCGAAATGGCAGCGCGAATCGCGGGATTCCCATGGGTTATGTTACGGCGTCATTACAGGCCGGTATCGGAATGAAACTGGAATACGACAAAAGGGCCGCCGGTACACCGGCGGCCCCTTCGAATGACTCGCTTGCAGCCGGCTGCGAAAGCCGGCGGTCGGAGATCAGAGCGCGGAAACGCGCTTGCTCAGACGGCTCATCTTGCGCGACGCCGTGTTCTTGTGAAGCACGCCGCGGGCAACACCGCGCGCCAGTTCCGGCTGGGCGTTGCGGAGCGCGGTCTGCGCGCTGTCCTTGTCGCCGCCTTCGATCGCGGTTTCCACCTTCTTGAGGAAGTTGCGGATGCGGCTCATGCGGGCACCGTTGATTTCGGCGCGCTTTTCGTTGCGACGGATGCGCTTTTTGGCTTGCGGCGTATTGGCCATGTCTGTCCTCGTCAGGCCGCACGGCATGCGCGGCGGAAAATCTCTGTATTGCGTACGGAAAGGCGGCACGGGCCGCCGGAAAGCGGCGCACTTAGCGGCGCCCCTGCGAATCGTCAAGCAAATCGTCGACCATTCGCGGAACCGCGTGCATCGGCTCCGGTTGGCCCTATATGGGATACCTCACTCGAAAGGACAAGGCATTGCCCGACCAGCAAGAACTCACCGATGCCGAATGGCGGGAGAAACTGAGCCCCGAACAATACCAGGTGCTGCGCCAGGCAGGCACCGAACGCGCCTTCACCGGCAAGTACGACAAGCATTACGATGAAGGCGAATATTACTGCGCCGGATGCGGACAGAAGCTGTTCGAAAGCGACGACAAGTACAACAGCGGCTGCGGCTGGCCCGCCTTTACTGCCCCGGCCGAGGGCGAGGCGGTGAACGAGCACCGCGATACCTCGCATGGCATGGTGCGGACCGAAGTCACCTGCGCCAATTGCGGCGGGCACCTGGGGCATGTCTTCCCCGACGGTCCGCGCGATCGCGGGGGCATGCGCTATTGCATCAATTCCGCCGCGCTCGATTTCGAGCCCGAGGATTAAGCGCCGCCGCCTGCCGTTCACATGCGGTTAGCTCTCGCCATGCGAGATTGCGGCAATTACAGGGCGGACAGCAACAAGGGTGCCAGCGTAAGCAATGAATAACCGACGCAGTGGTCGCCAGCGGACGCGACGCCAGAAACGCGGCTCCGCAGCGGGCGGCACACCGCCGGGCCGGCTGCGGACATGGGGCCGCCGGCTGGCGATCTGGGGCGCCGCGCTGGCCCTGCTGCTGGTGCTGTTCATCAGCCTGGCAGTGGCCTTTTCGGTCCGCTCGATGCCCAGCTATTACCAGCTCAAGGCGACACAGACCGCACAGACCATCGTCGTGCGCGCGCGCGACGGGACCGAGATCGTCGAGCTGGGCCCCAGCTTCGGCAAATGGCTGACCGCGGACGAGATCCCGCAGGTGATGAAGGATGCGATGATCTCGGTCGAGGATCGCCGCTATTATTCGCATTTCGGCATCGATCCGGTACGCACGGGCGGCGCGATCATCGAGGGGCTGACCGGATCGCGAGCGCGCGTGGGCGGTACGTCGACCATCAGCCAGCAGCTGGCGCGCAACGTCTTCCTCAACAACAACCGGTCGCTCGACCGCAAGCTGCGCGAGGCGATCCTCGCCATGGCGCTCGAGTGGAAGTTCTCGAAGGAGCAGATCCTCGAGCTCTATCTCAACAAGGTCTATTTCGGCGGCGGCGCCTATGGCATCGATTCGGCCAGCCGTAAGTTCTTCAGCCATCCCGCAACGGAGCTCTCGGTCGCCGAGGCGGCGATCATCGCCGGGCTGGTCAAGGCGCCCAGCCGCTATTCGCCTACTGCCGATGTCGATGCCGCTGTCGGCCGCGCCAGCGTGGTGCTGCGGCTGATGAAGGAACAGGGGCGCATTTCGCCCGACGTCACCGTCGATCCCAGCGCAGTGCGGCTCAAGGAAGAGGCCGGGCAGAACTCGGTGCGCTATTTCACCGACTGGGCGCTGCCGCAGCTCGACATGCTGCTGCCCGAAACCTTCGAGCCGATCGAGGTGTGGACCACGCTCGACGTCGGAATGCAGCGTGCGGCGACGGCCTCGATCAAGGCGAACACGCCCGATGGAGCGCAGGGCGCGCTGGTCAGCATGGACCGCGACGGCGCTGTGCTCGCGCTGGTGGGCGGCACCGATTACGTCCAGACCAATTACAACCGCGCCACCGATGCGCTGCGACAGCCGGGTTCGTCATGGAAACTGTTCGTCTATCTCGCCGCGCTCGAAGCGGGCTACACGCCCGACGACCGCGTGGTCGACACGGCGGTGACGATCGACGGCTGGAGCCCGCGCAATTCGAGCGGGCGCAATGTCGGCGAAATCGACCTGCGTACCGCCTTCGCCTATTCGATCAACACGGTCGCGGCGCAGCTGGGCAATGAGGTCGGCTTCACCTCGGTCGCCTCGATGGCGCGGCGCTTCGGGATCACCACCGAAATCAACACCTATCCGGCCATGGTGCTGGGCTCGAACGAGGTCCGGCTGATCGACATGACGCGGGCCTTTGCCGCGGTGTCGGCGCGGGGCGAATCGGTCGAACCCTATGGCATTCTCAAGGTCGAGACCGCCGATGGCGAATTGCTCTACCAGCATGAAAAGCCGCGCAGCTCGCAGCTGGTGCCCGACTACGTGGCCGCGGGGATCACCGATTTGCTGCAGACCGCCGTCGCGACCGGGACCGGGCGCGCGGCGCAGATCGGGCGTCCGGTTGCGGGCAAGACCGGGACCACCAGCTCGAACAAGGACGGCTATTTCGTCGGCTTTTCTTCGGGCGTGACCACCGGCGTGTGGATGGGCCGCGACGACAACACCCGCGTCGGCGGCCTGCAGGGCGGCACCGCCCCGGCGCGTGCCTTTGCCGCCTATATGCGCTACGCGGTCAAGGATCGCCCGGTCGAGGAATTCGACACCGATCTGCAATTGCCCGAATGGCAGCTGGAGCCCGACGATGAATACATGTTCGGCGATCCGGAAGATTACTATTTCATCGACGAGCAGGGGAACCTGATCGAACCGGGCACTGCGGACACGCCGCGCAACGACCCCTTCGCGCAGGACTTCGACCGCACGCTCGGCCCCGAGCGGCCGAACCCGTCTAACACCTCTCAGCCCGGGCCCGGGCCGCGGCCGCCCCAGCAACCGCCGCGCGGCGCCGACGGCGCTCCGCAGGCGATCGGCGACGATTTCCTCGAGGAAGCCACCGGGGCAAGCGGAAGCAATCGCTCGCCGCCTGCGCAGCGGCAGATCAACTAGGCTAGGCTGGCAACAGAAAGGGCGGCTCTCCCCATCGGAAGAGCCGCCCTGCTGTCGTCTGGTCCGGGCCGGGCGGCTAGCGCAGCCGCACCGCCACATAGGCCGCCGGCTGGCCGCGGCGCTGGACGCGCAGCAGCACGGCTTCGCGGTCTTCGCTTTCCGCCGTCCGGATAATGCTTTCCAGATCGTCGAGCGAGCGCACCTGGCGATAATTGGCCGTCAGGATGATGTCGCCGCGCTGCAAGCGCTTGCGTGCCGCATCCGAATTGGGATCGACGCGTGCCACGACGAGGCCCTGCGTATCCGCGCCGGCACCCAACTGGCGCGCGATCTGGGCGGTCAGCGGCAGGACCTGGAGCCCCAGCCGTTCCTCGATCACGGCATTCTCGCCCGGCTCCATCGGGTCCTCGTCCTCGATGTCGGGGTTGAACTGCTGCTGCTGGCGCAGTTCCTCCTCGCTCGGACGTTTGCCCACGGTCAGCGTGACGCGGCGGGTTTCGCCGTCGCGGACCAGTTCGACCGGAATGGTGGTGCCCGGTGCGATGTTGGCCACGAGGAAGGACAGGGTCTGGTCGGGCGTGACTTCCTGCCCGTCGATCTTGGTGACGATATCGCCGGGGCGGATGCCCGCCTGCTCGGCGGCTTCGCCGGGCTGGACGCCCTGGATGAATTCGCCCCGGTTCTGCGGGATGCCAAGCGAATCGGCCAGGTCGTCGTCGACCGGCTGGATCGATACGCCAAGATAGCCGCGCTCGATTTCCACCCCGTCGCGCAGCTTCTGCACGATCGGCGCGGCGATTTCGGCGGGAATGGCGAAACCGATCCCCACGCTCCCGCCCGAAGGCGAGAAGATCGCGTTGTTGATGCCGATCACATTGCCCTGCATGTCGAACAGCGGGCCGCCCGAATTGCCGCGGTTGATCGCGGTATCGGTCTGGATGTAGCGGTCATAGGCACCGCCCTGGCCGGTGTTGCGATAGACCGCCGAGACGATGCCCGAGGTGACCGTGCCGCCAAGGCCGAAGGGGTTGCCGATCGCGATCACCCAGTCGCCGGGACGGGACTGGGTCGAATCGCCGAACTCGACGAAGGGGAAGGGCTCGCGCCGGCTGATCTTGAGCACTGCGAGATCGCTCTGCGCATCGGTGCCGACCAGTTCGGCATTGTATTCGGTGCCGTCGGGCATGGTGACGGTGATCTCTTCCACCGTGCCGCGCCCGTTGGGGCTCACCACGTGGTTGTTGGTCACGACATAGCCATCAGCCGAAATGACGAAGCCCGAACCCAGCGACTGGCCTTCGCGGTACTGCGGTTCGCGCTGCTGCCCGCCGCGGCGGTTGAACAGGCCTTCGAAGGGCGTGCCCGCGAAGGGATTGCCATTGTTGCCCGATACCTCGATCCGCTGGCGGGTCGAGATGTTGACCACCGCGGGCTGCAATTGCGCGGTGAGATCGGCGAAGCTTTCGGGAGCGCCCGCACGGGGCACCACGCGCGCCATCTGGCTGTCGTCGTTCTGGGCGACCTGGGCACCCGCCGGATAGCCGGTCGCGAGCGAAATGGCAGCGCCGCCTACCAGCAGCGCACTCGTTACGGAATATGCATATCGCACTGGCTTCACGTCCTTTTCGTCCTCTTCTCTACTGTGCGGGTCCCGCGGTCGGCAGAACGCTGACCAAGCGGGAACCACGCGTTCCGGCGGGTGAATGTCGGGCCCGCCGGTGAATGCCGATTGAACGGTGCCGGCGCCGTTCGACGAACCGTCAACGCCGCCCGCGGAACTGCCGCAGATATTCATTGTCCGGCGACAGGATGATGCTGCTCTCCGACGGGTTGTCGTCATTCGAAAAGGTCGCGTCGTAGCTCTGCATCGCGCGGTAGAAATCGTAGAACTCGGCATCCTTGCCGAAGGCCTCGGCATAGATCCGTGCGCTTTCGGCATCGGCTTCGGCGCGGATGATGCGCGCGTCGCGGCTGCCGCCGGCGCGGATCGTGCGGGCTTCGCGTTCGCGGTCCGATTCCATCCGGCGGAAAGCCGATTGCAGCGGCGCTTCGGGAAGGTCGGTACGCATGATCTTCACATCGACCACCTCGGCCCCGTACTGCCGCGCCTGACGATCGAGATTGGTGCGGACATTGGCCAGCGCGCTGCCGCGTTCGGCGGTCAGCATGGCCTGGAAGGTCCGGCGGCCGAGTTCCTGGCGCAGCACCGAGTTGAGGATCGGCTCGAGCGCGTTGCGCACGCCATCGGTCGAACCGGCGCGTTCGACCATGCGCACCGGATCGGTGATCCGGAAGCGGGCATAGGCGTTGACGAGCAGGCGCTGCTGGTCGGCCGAGAGGACTTCCTCGTCGGTCATTTCAAGATCGAGCAGGCGCTTCTCGATGCGGTTGACGCTGTCGATGAAGGGCACGCGGAAATACAGGCCGGCGTCGGTTTCGCCGCCGGGCGTGTTGACCGTGCCGACCGGTTCACCCGTGCGGATGATCACGACCTGGTCTTCTTCGGGCACCACATAGGCGCTCATCATGAAACCGATCACCAGCACTGCCAGCGCGATGACCGTGTTGCGGTGATCCTGCAGGAAATTGCTCATGTTACTGGCCCTCCGGTGCGGTCACGGTGGTGACGGGCTGCTGCGACCGGCGGCGGATTTCCGGCAACGGTAGGTAGGGTGTGACATTGTCGGTCTCGACAATCGTCTTGTCGGTCTGGCTCAGCACGCGCTCCATCGTTTCGTAATACAGTCGCTGGCGGGTCACCTCGGGGGCGAGGCGGTACTGGGCATAGACCTTGTCGAAGGCCTCGGCCTCACCTTCGGCCTGCGCGAGGACCTGCTGGGCATAGCCCTGCGCCTGGTTGCGCGCCGCATCGGCGTTCTGTTCGGCGACCTGCACGTCGCGGAAGGCATCCACCACCTGCGCGGGCGGATCGGCCTTCTCGATTTCGACACCGAGCACCCGCACCCCGGCCTGGTAGCCGTCGAGCGTGCGCTGCATGCGTTCGCGCACGTCCATCTCGATGGCCGCACGCCCCTGGCCCGAGAAGGTCTCGTCGAGCTGGGTTTCGGCGACCGCGGCGCGCATGGCGGCCTCGGCAGCCTCGTTCACGGTTTCTATCGGGTCGACCACGCGGAATTTGTAATTCGCCAGATCCTTGATGTTCCAGCGCACGATATAGCTGAGGTCGACCAGGTTCTGGTCGCCCGTCAGGATCAGCTTGGCCTGGTTGTTATTGCCTGGGATCCGCACCGATCGCACGCCTTCGACGTCTTCCACGTCGACCGTCTCGATCGGGAAGGGGGCGGAGAAATTGAGGCCCGGTTCCATCTTGCGGGTGTAATTGCCCAGCGTCTTGACCACGCCTTCTTCCTGCGGTGCCACCAGATGCACGCTGGTTGCCAGCAGGCCGACGCCCACGATCGCCACCACGGCGAGCGGGAACCAGCTCTTGCCGCCGGGTCGCTGGGGAAAGCGGAAATTGGGGCCGCCGGGCCCGCCGCCGCCACCCGAGCGACGCGGGCCTTCGGGGCCGCGGCTCTTGAAGATGTCTTCGATATTGGGCGCGCGCCGGCCATCGTCGCTGGTGCCGCCGGGTGGCAGCCACGGGTTGCGCGGGCCCTTCGGCTTGTCGCCGCCGCCCTGCGATCCGCCGGGCGTGTCGCCCGTGCCGCCATCATCCGATCCACCGCCCCAAGGGCTTTTCTTGCCCGCCATCGCGAGGGAAATCCTCTGTCCGAACCCGTCAAAAATTCTCATGCTGTTCCTTATAGGTGCGGTTCGGCGGAAAAACAGGGGTTGCCGCGCGCTTTTCGATGCTACAGCAGCCGCGCCCATGAGTTCGACCGATCCCAAAGCGCTGCTTCCCGACAGCCTTGCCGCCCGTGTTTCGACGCTGACCATCAAGGAAGGCAGGGCCATCGCCATCGTCGATGCCGCGGGCTTGGGCCAGCAGGAGCGCGACGATATCGAGCGCGCGATCACCGATATCCTCGGCCAGCGCGAAGAGGTTTCCGAAACCCGCGTCGTGATGACCGCCGAACGTACGCAGCGGCGGATCATCGCGGTGGGCAGCGGCAAGGGCGGCGTCGGCAAATCGACGCTGACCGCCAATCTGGCGATTGCGCTGGCACGGCGTGGGCGCAAGGTCGGGCTGGTCGATGCCGATATCTACGGCCCTTCGCAGCCGGTCATCCTGGGCAATCAGGGTTCGAAGCCGGTGGCCCGCGACAAGAAGCTGGAGCCTGTCGACAGCCCGGTGGGGATCCCCGTGCTGTCGATGGGCCATCTGGTCGAACCGGGGCGCGCGCTGGCCTGGCGCGGCCCGATGGCGGGCAATGCGCTGGCGCAGCTGATCGATGCGCATTGGGGCGATGTCGATACGCTGCTGGTCGACCTGCCGCCGGGTACGGGCGATGTGCAGCTGACCATGCTGCAGCGCTACAAGCCGATGGGCGCAGTGCTCGTCTCCACCCCGCAGGACCTTGCCCTGATCGATGCCGCCCGCGCGGGGCAGCTGTTCGACCAGGCGGGGGTGCCGGTGATCGGACTGGTCGAGAACATGGCGGGCTATGCCTGCCCGCATTGCGGCGAGGTGTCCGACCCGTTCGGCAGGGGCGGGGTCGAAACCGCGGCCGGGCGGCTTGACCTGCCGTTCCTCGGGCGCATCCCGCTCGACCTCGCCATTCGCGAAGGCAGCGACCGCGGCCAGCCGCCCGCTTGCGGCGAAGATGCGCTCGCAGCGCCGTTTCACGATATCGCCGCCAAGGTCGACGCGTGGATCCGCGCGCAGGGCTAGCCGCGCTGCCGGTTTCGCGGCGGCAGCTGCTGGCCGGGGCCGCAGTCGGCGGCGGGCTGGCGGTCGGCTGGTGGCTGTGGCCGCGCCGCTATTCCAGCCCGCTGGTCCCCGGACCGAACGAACACGGCTTCGGCGGTTGGCTCACCATTGCCGAAGACGGCGTGGTCACCGTGGCCCTGCCGCAGCTCGAGATGGGGCAGGGCGTGACCACCGTGCTGGCGCAGGTCGTGGCAGTCGAACTGGGTGCCGACTGGCGGCAGGTCGCGATCGAACCGGCACCGCCTGCAGGCCTGTTCGCCAACACTGCGCTCGCCGCGAAATGGGCGCCGCTGTGGTCGCGTCTGCCCGGCCTGGCCGATGATCCCGATGGCCTGCTGGCCGAACGCTTTGCGCGGAGCAACGCCTTCTGCGCCACGGCCGAAGGCCTTTCGCTCGCAGCCTATGAACAGCCGCTGCGCGCGGCCGCCGCGGCGGCCCGCGCGCTGCTCGCCATGGCGGCGGCAGAACGCTGGGGCGTGGGCTGGGAAGAATGCGAAGTCGCAGCGGGTCTCGTGCGCCACGGCGAACAGGAACTGGGCTTCGGCGAACTGGCCGCGCAGGCTGCTACGCTCGACCCGCCCGATCCGCCGCCGCTGCGGGTCGAACCTGCCAGCGAGGATCCGTCCCCGGCGGAGGCCGAATTGGCGCCCGCCTTCCCGCGGCTCGACCTGCCCGCCAAGGTCGACGGCAGCTTCCTGTTCGCCGGCGATATCCGCTTGCCGGGCATGGTCTACGCCTCGATCCGGCACGGGCCGCTGGGGAAGGCCGAACTGACCGCCTTCGACAAGGAAGCGGTGGCCGGCCTCAAGGGGCTGGTGGGGGTGGTGAAGTCCAAGCGCTATCTCGCGGCAGTGGCCGAAAGCTGGTGGATTGCCGACCGCGCGCTTGCGGCGATGCGGCCGGTCTTCGCCGGGCCCGCGGCCGTCGAGAGCGCGGGTGCACTGCGCGCGCTCGATACCGCGCTGGCGGAGGGCGAGGGCGAGCGCATCGTGACCGAAGGGGATCCGGACGGCGCTCTCGCACGGCCCGATTATGCGCAGGATTATTCCGTCGCCCCAGCAGTCCACGTCGCGATCGAGACCGCCAGCGCGACGGCGCGCTTCGACGGCGGCAAGCTGGAATTGTGGATCGCCGCGCAGGCGGGTGAACTGACGCGCCGCGCGGCGGCCAAGGCAATCGGCATCTCGCCGCAGGACGTGGTGCTCTATCCCACTGCGGCGGGGGGCAGTTTCGACGCGCGGCTCGAACGGCGGCACGCGATCGAGGTTGCGCAGATCGCGCAGCAGATCGGCCGCCCGGTCCAGCTGACCTGGCCGCGCCAGCAGGAACTGCAGCTGGTGCCGGTGCGCACCCCCGTCAGCGCGCGGCTGGAGGCGGGCTTCGTCCCGGCGAGCGGCGGCCGCATCGCTGCCTGGCGCACGCGGCTGGCGATGCCCGCGACCATGCGCGAATTCGGCCACCGTCTGTTCGACAACAACACGCCCGAAGCGGCGATGGAACACGCTGCGGGCGAGGCCGATGCTCTGGCCTGCGAGGGCGCGGTCCCGCCTTATGGAATCGCGCATGTCGCAGTCGACCACCTCCCGGTGACGCTGCCCTTCCCGACCGGGCCGATGCGCGGCAATGCCGCGGCGTACACCGCGTTCTTCACCGAGAGCTTCATCGACGAACTGGCCGAACGCGCCGGACGCGACCCGTTCCTATACCGCATCGAGATGCTGGGGCAGACGCCGCGGATGGCCGATTGCCTGCGCCGCGCGACGCGGCTGGCCGGCTGGGACGGCGGGCGCCGCGGCACCGGTCAGGGGCTGGCGATGGTGCGTATGGGCGGACCCGGCGATGGGGGCGGGCGCATCGCCTGCGTGGCGCAGGCCGCGCTGGGCGAAGGCGGGCTGCGCGTGACTCGGCTGCATGCAGCGGTTGATATCGGGCGGATCGTCAATCACGACATTGCGCGTCAGCAGATCGAAGGCGGGCTGATCTTCGGCCTGTCGCTCGCCACCGGGTCGAGCGTGGCCTATGAGGATGGCCGGCCCGTCCCCGCGCGCCTTGCGGGGCTGAGCTTGCCGACGCTGGCCGATTGCCCCGAGATCGTCATCGAATTCCTCGCCAGTGACGCACCCGCGTTCGATCCCGGCGAATTGGGCGTCGCCGTGGCGCCGCCCGCCATCGCGAATGCGCTTTACTCCGCGACAGGAGTGCGCTTTCGCCGTCTGCCATTGCTTTCGGAGGGCCTATGACCTGGCAAGAACAATCGCTTCCCGCCGACCACCCCGCAGTCAAGTCGGGCGGCGTCGGGGTGCTGCTCGTCAATCTCGGCACGCCCGATGCGCCCGAAAAGGGGCCGGTCAAACGCTATCTCGCGGAATTCCTTTCGGACCGCCGGGTGGTCGAAATCCCGGCAATCGCCTGGCAGCCGATCCTGCGCGGCATCATTCTCAACACGCGGCCCAAGAAAAGCGCGCATGCCTATCGCCAGGTGTGGACCGAGGAAGGCTCGCCGCTGGCAGTGATCACCCGCGACCAGGCGGCCGCAATGCAGCAGCGGCTGGGCGATGAGGTGAAGGTCGACTGGGCGATGCGATACGGCACCCCGTCGATTCCCGAGCGGATCGAGGCGCTGATGGCGGCCGGTTGCGAACGGATCCTGCTGGCTCCGCTCTACCCCCAGTACTCGGGTGCGACCACGGCCACGGTTGTGGACAAGGCTGCGGACAAGCTGCGGGAAATGCGTTGGCAAGCCTCGCTGCGGACCCTGCCGCCCTACCATGACGACCCGGCCTATATCGATGCGCTGGCGAACGATCTTTCGCGCCAGATCGATGCGCTCGATTTCGCGCCCGAAGTGCTGCTGCTGAGCTTCCACGGCATGCCGCAGCGCACGCTCGAACTCGGCGATCCCTATCACTGCCACTGCCAGAAGACCTCGCGCCTGCTGCAGGAGCGGCTGGCGCGGCCGGGGCTGCGGTTCCGCACCACTTTCCAGTCGCGCTTCGGGCCGGCCAAGTGGCTGGCCCCTGCGACCGACGATACGCTGGAAGAAGAAGCGCGGGCCGGGACCAAGCGGCTGGCGATCGCTGCGCCGGGCTTTTCGGCCGACTGCCTCGAGACGCTCGAAGAGCTGGCCATCCAGGGCCGCGAGCAGTTCACCGAGGCCGGCGGAGAGCGGTTTGCCGCGCTGTCCTGCCTCAATACTTCCGACGCCGGACTGGCCATGCTGGAGACGCTTTTGCGCCGTGAATTGATGGGGTGGATTCGCGCCTGAAAATTACTTACAACGAAGTAAGTTTTAAGGAGCTACCTAATGGCCACGCTTGCCCCGCACCAACCTGCCGAGACCGCGCCGTCGCATTGGCAGGAAGGCAATCCCAGCGAAGATGCGCTCGCGCACATCCCGGGCGAGGGGGGGTGGCCGATCGTCGGCAACACCTTCAAGATGCTGGCCGACCCGCATGGCCAGACGCGGCGCATGGTCGAGAAATACGGCCGTGTGTACAAGAACCGGGCCTTCGGTGGCTGGAACGTGGCGCTGATCGGCGCCGAGGCCAACGAGATGCTGCTGATGAACCGCGACAAGATCTTCAGCTCCGAACAGGGCTGGGGACCGATTCTCGACAAGCTGTTCCCGCGCGGGCTGATGTTGCTCGATTTCGATCATCACCGCGCCGATCGCCGCGCGCTGTCGATCGCCTTCAAGCCCGGCCCGATGCGGCATTATGCGGACGCGCTGAACCGCGGCATCGCCAAGCGGGTCGAGGAATGGGGCGGCGATGGCTCGGGGGCGCAGCTGCTCTTCTATCCGTCAATCAAGGAACTGACGCTCGACCTGGCGGCCGACAGCTTCATTGGCATTCCGTGGGGCCCCGAGGCGGACCGGATCAACACCGCCTTCGTCGACATGGTCCAGGCCAGCGTGGCGCCGGTGCGCAAGCCACTGCCGTTCACGCAGATGAAGCGCGGCGTCGATGGCCGCGCCTTCCTGGTCGACTATTTCACGCGCGAAACGCATCGCCGCCGCGCCGAGGGCGGCGGGCAGGACATGTTCAGTCAATTCGCCACCGCCGAATATGACGATGGCAGCCTGATGCCGGTCGACGAAGTGGTCGATCACATGAACTTCCTGATGATGGCCGCGCACGACACCATCACCTCCAGCGCCACCTCGCTGCTATGGCTGCTCGCCAAGCACCCCGAATGGCAGGATCGGCTGCGCGACGAAATCGCCGCGGTCACCGGGGGCAGCGATGCCAGCGGCCGCCCGCGCGATCTCGAGTATGACGATCTGGGCAAGCTCGACCTGACCGAGATGGCGTTCAAGGAAGCGCTGCGGTTCGTGCCGCCCGTGCCCTCGATGCCGCGCCGCGCGCTCAAGTCGTTCGAATACGGCGGCTACCGCATTCCCGCCGGGGCCCATGTCGGGATCAACATCCACTACACGCATCACGACGAGGAACACTGGGAGGATCCCTACACCTTCGACCCGATGCGCTTTACGCCCGAGCAGGTGAAGGCCCGGCACAAATACGCCTGGGTGCCCTTCGGCGGCGGGGCGCATATGTGCCTGGGGCTGCACTTCGCCTACATGCAGGTGAAGATCCTGCTGGCGCAGATGCTGCCGCGCTACCGTATCGAGCTGGCGGCGGGCGATCCCGAATGGCAGGCGTGGCCGATCCCCAAGCCCAAGGACGGGTTGAAGCTCAAGCTCACCGCCATCTGATTCGGTTTTTGTCGGGCATCCTCGCTCACGCGACCTGATGGTCGCGTCGCTGTGGGCGGCCAGTCGGCCTTGCCTCGCCTGCGGCGCGGGGATTCTCGCCCAGCGATCGGGTAGTGCTAGCCCCGGCCCGGAATGAGGGCCGGCAAGGGCGGAAGCGAAGTCGAAGACACAGCTGGCCAGAGGCCACCTGCATGCCCGCCCGCAGGGGCCCGCAGCGAAGCAGAGGAACAGCCCCGAGGACGCACCGACGGATGTTGGTGCGCAACCGGAACATCATTTCAAAAATCGATGGCGATGCCGTCTTTTACCCAGTCGCCATAGCGCGTCGGGCTGAGGTCCTCGTCATTGCTGCCCTTCCTGGGCGCAGGCGGGGCATCGTTGGTCCAGTGAGCGGGCTTCTTGAACCCTTCGGGGCGGGTGGTTGCGCGTTTCGGCATGCCGCCAACATGATGCCGCTGGCGGCTTTGTGCAAGTGGGGGTAGGGGCTGGCCCCCATGGCCCAACCTACCGGTATCCACGCCCGCCGCGCTGCGCTGCGCCTGCTCGATGCAGTGCTTCGCCAGGGCGAAACGCTCGACATCGCCTTCAACGGCGCGACCCGCGACATCCGCAAGTTCGAGGACAAGGCGCTGGCGCGGGCCATTGCCAGCGAAGTCCTGCGCTGGCTGGTCGATCTCGACGCGCTGATCGACAGCGCGACCAAGAAGCCGCTGCCGCATGATGCCAAGGCGCGCATGGTCCTGCGGATGATGCTGGCGCAATGGCTGCGGCTGGACACCCCGCCGCACGCGGTGCTGGCAACCGGGCTCGACTTGCTCGCCGGGGGGCAGCGCCGGTTGGCGCATGGCGTGTTCTCCACTCTGACCAAGCGCGGCGACACGCTGCCCGACGCCCCGACGCTGCCCGAGCCAGTCGCTATGCGCTGGGGCGAGCGGGCCCCCGCGATCGCCGCCGGCCTGGCCGAACCGCCCCCGCTCGATCTCACACTGCGCGATCCTGCGGACACCGCGCAGTGGGCCGTACAGCTTTCCGCCGACAGCCTGATGCCCGGGCATTTGCGCCTGCCGCGCGGAGCCAATGTCGAAAAACTGCCGGGCTTTGGCGAAGGGGCCTGGTGGGTACAGGATATCGCTGCTTCGCTGCCCGCACGGCTGCTGGGCCCGGGCGAGGGGCGCCACGTGCTCGACCTGTGCGCGGCGCCGGGGGGCAAGACGCTGCAGCTGGCCGCGCAGGGCTGGCAGGTGACCGCGCTCGACATATCTAAACGCCGGCTCGACCTGCTCAAGGCCAATCTCAGGCGCACGGGTCTGAAGGCGGGCGCCGTCCGCGCCGACGCGCTCAAGTGGGAACCGAAGCACACATTCGATGCGATCCTACTCGATGCGCCCTGCACGGCGACCGGGACCGCGCGGCGTCATCCCGATGTGCTGCACCGCATCGGCCCGCAGACCATCGAGCAGATGGCACAATTGCAGGCCGCCCTGCTTCAGCGTGCGCAAGGCTGGCTCAAGCCGGGCGGAACGCTGGTCTATGCAACCTGCTCGCTCGAACGCGCGGAGGGCGAAAACCAGGCCGGCGCCGTCTCGCTCAACCCCGATCCGATAACCCGTGATGGTTTGCCGCAGGGTGTCGAGCCGAGCAGCGCGGGCTGGCTGCGCACCGACCCCGGCATGCTCGAAGAGCACGGCGGTCTCGACGGCTTCTTCATCGCGCGATGGCGACGGGACCTCTGATCAGCGGGCGATGAAGTCCCGCAGCTGCGCGATCGCGAAATCGGGATCGGTCATCAACACATAGTGGGCCGCCGTATCGCTCGCCGCCAGTTCGATATCGCCCGCAGCATCGAGCCGCTCGGCAAGGGCTGCCGCCCCGGCGAAGGCGGTCTTGGGATCGCGCTTTGCGTGCAGCACCAGCGTCGGCGGGATTCGTTCGGGCAGACGGCCCAGATCCGCGGGTGCTTCATAGGTCGGGATCCCGCCGGGCAGCAAGTGCCGCGGCAGCGGGCTGGCGAACAGCAGCCCGGCTTCTTCGCTCTCGATCATTTCCTCTGTCAGCTCGGCGCGGCGGTTGTTCTCCGACCGGCTGATCAGGCTCACCAGCGGGATTGACGAACCGAACTGCGGGAAAGCGGCGAAGGTCTGCTGGACACGCCCGAGCTCGGCCTGCGCGTGCTCCAGCCATGCCGTGTCGCCGCGGTGCAGGCCCGCGATGATAAAGGGCAACATCGCCCGCGTCCGGGGAAAGTCGATCAATGCGGCGAGCAGGTATTTCGGCATCGGCCCAAGCGGCTCCGACAGTTCGGGATCGGCGAGCAGGGCTGCCAGCGCCTCGTCGAGCGGCTGGTCGAAATAGCGGCTGCAGTCAGGCCGCGCATCGCAATCGCGCAGCAGCTGCCGCCCGACCGCATCGGTCACCTGCGAACGCCGGCTGAGGTCGTGGCGCAGATCGTCGTCGGCGGGGACGAGCGAGTCGAGGATCACACCGTCGAGCCGCTCGGGCGGGGCGACTGCCAGCGTGCGCAAGATCAGCTGCGTGCCGTAGGAGACGCCGTAGAGAAACCGGCGCGTGTCACCGCCATGGCGGTCCATCAGCAGGCTCACGTCGCGCGCTGCATTGCCGATCGTGAAAGCCTGCGTGCGTTGCGGATCGGCATGCAAAGCGCCGATGCAGCTGCCCCATTCCGCACCCTCCAGCGCCATGCCGCCAGCGCTGTCTGCGCTTTCCTCGGACGGGCACAGCCGCGTGGACAGGCCGGTCCCGCGGTGATCGGGCACGATCAGGTCGAAGCCGGGGGCTGCCGCGCGCAGCGTGTCGATGAAGGGGTAGAAGGACGCGCCCGATTCCCCCGGTCCGCCGGCGATCAGCCATAGCTCACCGGTCGCAGCCCCGCGTGCCGGGAACTTGCGGACGAACAGATCGATGGTGCCCGTTGCGGGCGCGCCGTGATCGAGCGGGACGGCCAGCTGCGCGCATTGCGTGTCACCAAGCGCCGGATGCGCGTCGGCGTCGGCGCAGGGGGTGAACCCGGGCCGCTCTGCGGGTTCGCCCGCGGCTGCCGGAGTGGCCGCGGCAAGCGACAGGACTGCGCAGGCGGCAAGCAAGGATATGATCGGTGACACGCTAAGCTCCGGCAATATCGGGGAAATCGACGGCTAGGCGCCATCCTTCCTCCGGGCAATGGAACCCGCCCGCCGCTTCGTCGAAGTGCTGCCTCCTATCGACCGCCGACAGCTTCGGCGAGCAGCAGCCCCGATATATAGGCCGCCTCGACCCGCGGACCGATGAGCCAGTCGCCGCAGACGCCGATCCGCTGTTCTGCATCCCACAACGCCTCTTCGCCAGCCGTGCCCGACCTGGCAAAGCGCCAGCGATGGGCGGTTGCGCCCAATTGGCGTGGAAGCGGGCCGCCATTGGCTTCGGCCAGTTCGGCCAGCAGCGCGGCTGCAACCGTTTCCGCGTCCTCTTCGAGATGCGCGCGCGACCATTCGGGCGAGGCCTGGATGACCCAGCATTCCTCGTTTGCGCGCCCGGGCTTGGCATTGTTGCGCGCGGCCCAGCCGATCGGGCCGCGCTGGCGCAGCGTGTCCTGCACCAGCGCCAGCGGTGCCTCGAACCCGGCCATCAGCGTCCAGCATGGGTCCGAAGCGGTTTGATCGGCGAGCGTAGCCATGGCCGGGGCATGCGGCTGCAGCAGTGGGCCGGCCTGCTCCGCCGGCACCGCGACGAGCACTGCGTCGAAACGCGCATCCGGCGCGCCTTCGCCGTCGATCTGCCAGCCCTCGCCATCGCGCACGAGCTGTTCGATCCGCGTCCCGAATTGCACGCCGAGCTCACCGGTCATCGCCTTGAGCGGCGCATTCATCGCGGGCGTGCCGACCCAGGCGTCATCGCCTGCGGCGGCCCAGCGCGCGGCCACGCCGGCGGCTTCCCAATGCGCAACCTGCTCGACGAAGCGCGGGTCGCGCGCGGTGAAATACTGCGCGCCGTGGTCGAAATGCAGCGTGGTGCCGCCGTCTTCCATGCGCCGAGTCGCCATCCGCCCGCCGGGTCCGCGGCCCTTGTCGAACAACCGGACCTCGTGCCCCAGCCGGGAGAGCCCCAGGCCGCAGCTCATCCCGGCCATACCGGCACCGACGATCGCGATGCGCATCGCGCCGCCCGCGTCAGGCATCGGCCTTGAGATACTTCTGGAAACTCTTGCGCAGCTTCATCAGCTTGGGCGGGATCACTGCCTGGCAATAGGGATTGCGCTGGCCTTCGCCTTCCCAATATTCCTGGTGGTAATCTTCGGCCGGATACCACTGACCGCTCTCGATCGTGGTCACCGCCTGCTGCCCGGGATGATCGTCGTTCCAGCGCACGATCGCCGCGCGCGCTTCGTCTTCCTGCCCGTCGAGCGGAAAGATCGCGCTGCGGTACTGCGTGCCGACATCGTTGCCCTGCCGGTTCAGCTGGGTCGGATCATGCGTCCCCAGGAAGACATCGTAGAGCTGGCCCAGCGTGATCTGCGCATCGTCGAAGGTCACGCGCACGCCCTCGGCATGGCCGGTATTGCCGGTGCAGACCTCCTTGTAGGTCGGATCGGGCTTGTCCCCTCCGATATAGCCGCTTTCCACCTTACTGACGCCGATAACGTCCTTCATCACCGCTTCGGTGCACCAGAAGCATCCACCGGCTACGATCGCCTGTTGTTGAGCCATACTCGTCAATCTCCTTGTGCTCCGCAGATAGGAAGCCGTCTTCGCCTTGTCATCCATCGGCGGCAGGTCCAGAACACTGCCGGATGAATTGAGGAGGATTTTCCATGCGTCTTATGCTGACTGCCGCCGTTGCCGCTCTCGTCGCGTCACCGCTCGCCGCCGACAACCACGCCGCCGATCTCGAAACCGTGCTGGCAGCCGACATGCGCGATGACGACCGCGCGCGCGACCAGTACCGCAACCCCGCCGAAACGCTCGAATTCTTCCAGGTCGCACCCGGCATGACCGTGGCCGAATACGGTCCGGGCGGCGGCTGGTACACGCGCGTGCTGGCGCCCTATCTGCACTCGTCGGGCAAATATATCGCCTTCGATCAGGACAGTGACGGCCGCACCTACAACAGCCGGGCGCAGGAAGCGCGCGCGAAGGGCTGGACCGAACGGTTCAAGGCCGAAGTCGCCGAAATGACCGGGGTCGAAGCTGACAGCGTCACTGCATTCGAGATCGACGAGATGCCCGAAGACCTCGCCGGCACGGTCGACCGCGTGCTGATCTTCCGCTCGATGCACGGGCTGAACATGGGCAATGCGGCGGACGATGTGCTCAAGGCCGCACGCATGATGCTCAAGGACGACGGCATGGTCGGCGTGGTCCAGCACCGCGCGCCCGAAGGCGCAAGCTACGACGATTACGGCGCGCGCCAGCGCGGCTACATGCGCAAGCAGGATGTCGTCGCGATCTTCGCCGCCAACGGCTTCGAACTGGCCGATGAGAGCGAGATCAATGCCAATCCGAACGACCCTGCGAACTGGGAAGGCGGCGTGTGGACGCTGCCGCCGGTGCTGCGTTACGGCGACCAGGACCGCGCGAAATACGAAGCGATCGGCGAAAGCGACCGCATGACGCTGCTGTTCCGCAAGGCGCAGTAACCATTGTCTGGACGGCGGCGGCTGCCTATCTCGCGCGCATGAGAAAGCTGTCCGTCGCCGTCCTGCAATTGCCGCTCGCCCGCCCCGAGCCGGCCGACAACATCGCTGCCGTGTCCGCGCTGGTGGAAGAAGCCGCGGGCAAGGGTGCGCAGGTCATCCTGCCGCCCGAACTGTTTGCGGGCGAGTATTTCTGCCGGACGGAAGAGGAAGAGCTGTTCGACCTCGCGCATCCCACCTTCGAAAGCCCGAGCGTGCAGGCGATGCAGGAACTGGCGGCAAAGCTCGGCGTGGCGATCCCGACCAGCTTCTTCGAACGCGACGGGCACCATTATTACAACACGCTGGCCATGATCGGCCCCGATGGCGCCATCATGGGGACCTATCGCAAGAGCCATATCCCCGACGGCCCGGGCTACGAAGAGAAGTACTATTTCCGCCCCGGCAATGACGGGTTCAAGGTGTGGGACGTGTTCGGCACGCGCATCGGCGTGGGGATCTGCTGGGACCAGTGGTATCCCGAATGCGCGCGGGTGATGGCACTCAAGGGTGCCGAAGTGCTGTTCTATCCCACCGCCATCGGCTCCGAACCCTATGACGCCGATCTCGACACCAGCCGCATGTGGCGCCGCGCGATGATCGGTCATGCGGTGTCGAACTGCATGCCGGTCTGCGCTGCCAACCGGATCGGGCACGAAGGCCCCGCCGATCGCCAGCAGAGCTTCTATGGCCACAGCTTCATCAGCGATGAATGGGGCGATCTGGTCGCGGAGTTCGGCGGGTCGAGCGAAGGCGTGCTGACCGCCACGCTCGATCTCGACCGCGCGCGCAAGCACCGCGCCGGCATGGGCTTCTTCCGCGACCGGCGGCCGCAGCTCTACGGGCGCATCAGCGAGGATATCTGAGCTTGGCCGGGGGCATCGACCAGACACGGCTCGATGCCCTGTTCACGGCCGCGCTCGAAGCCGCGATCGCCCGGATCGAAAAGGACGGGACGTTCTTCCCGCTGGTGTTCGAACTGCGCGCCAATGGCGTTATCCAGAACGTCGCGGTGCTCGATACCGGCGCGACCGAGGGCGCGCAGAAGGTCATCGACCGGCTGGTCCAGGTGCTCCGCCCCCGCGCTGCCGGTCAAACCATTAAGGCAGCCGCCATCGTGCTGTTCCGCAGCGCCGAGCCGGCGATCGAGGTGCGCTTGCGGTCGGCGAATTATTCGCGGGACGTGACCGCGCCTTTCACGCTCGCGACCAGCGGCGTGTTCCGCCGCAGGCGCAAGCTGACGCTGGGCGAATTCACCACCCGAGAAGCGGCGAACGAGCTGTTCTAGCCGCCCGCAAGCTCCTTCAGCACGATGCTCCAATGGTCGAGCCCGGCATAGAAGGCATCGACCCGCATCCGTTCGTTGAGGCCATGCGCATAGATGTCCTGCGGCCGGCTCGCGCCAGCGCCGATGGCCACCGTGTCGTAGCCCAGCGCGCGGTAATGCATGCCGTCGGTGCCGCCCGATGACATGGTCGGGATCATCGGGATCGCTTCACCGAAGCGGGTTGCAAGCGATTTCGCCAGCGCTGCGCGAACCTCGTCGGGGAACGCGCTCATCGGGCTTTCGGTCGCTTCTTCGCGCTGTGTCACGGTGATCGCTTCATTGTCGACTGCCGTTTCCAGCGCAGCCTTGACCGTTTCCACCCCTTCACCCGGGAAAACCCGGCAGTTGACTGCGGCGCTGGCCGATTGCGGCAGCGCGTTTTCGGCATGACCTGCATCGAGCATGGTCGCCACGCAGGTCGTGCGCAGCGTGCCGACATAGCCCGGATTGGCGCTGATCAGCGCGATTGCCTCGTCATCGGCGGGATTGGCGGCAAATGTCCGCATGGCTGCGCCAAGTTCGCCCGGAATGCTCTGCCCCAGCGCGCCGAAATAGCTGCGGGTCAACTCGCTTTCGCGCACCGGAAAGCGAAGCTGCTCGATCCGCGTTAGTGCGCCCGCGAGGTCATAGATTGCATTGTCGCTGCGCGGACGCGAGGAATGCCCGCCGGGATTGGTCGCGGTTACATCGAAGGTGACATAGGTCTTCTCGGCCAACTGCACCTGCTGCGCGAGCGGGGCGAAATCGTCCGCCAGGCCGATTCCCCCGGCATCCGAATTGAGCACATAGGCGGGATCGACATTGTCGGCGACCCAGCGGGCCTGCGCGCGGGTGGAAACCATGCCGGTTTCCTCGTCGCCCGAGAAAACGAGATAGAGGTCGCGCCCCGGGGTCCAACCCTCTTCCTTCAGCCGGATGAAGGTGCCGGTGAGATTGGCGACCCCGTATTTGTTGTCCTGCGTCCCGCGGCCGAAGAAATAGCCTTCGTCCTCGACCAGCGTGAAGGGATCGCGCTCCCAGTCCTCGGGCAGGGCGTCGACCACGTCCATATGCGCGAGCATGACGATCGGCTTCGCGCCGGCGGACCCGTCACCGCGGTAGCGCACGACCAGCCCCTGCGTCGGATCGCCGTCACTGTCGTAATCGGTGACCAGCAAATCCTCCTCGGCAAAGCCCGCGGCCGCCAGCCGGCCGGTAAGATAGGCGACCATGTCGTCCATCTGGCCGTGACCTGCTGCCGTGCGGAAGGCGATGATATCGCGGTAGATGTCGTAAACCCGCTGCTCATGCGCGGTCAGCGCGCGCGGCGCGTGGTCGTCGGCGGCGGCCTGCCCCGCCATGGCCAGCGCACCCGCTGCCAGAATCGCCTTGATCTTCATTCGCCTGCCGCTCCCGTTTGGTACTTGTCGGCAGCGAGGCTAGGGCGGGGGCATGGGCGACGCAAGCGAGCATCGATATCTGGTCGCGCTGGGCTCCAACCGCCGGGTGCAGGGCCTGGGCGCGCCGCGCGCGGTGCTGGCGGGGGCGGTGGCGGCGCTGGCCCAAAGCGGCTGGGAGGTCGAGGCGGTTGCGCGCGTGATCGACAGTGCCCCGGTCGGCCCGTCGCTGCGGCGCTATGCCAATGGCGCAGCGATCATCGCGGGCGATCGCGCGCCGCTGGCCGCGCTGGCGAGCCTGCAGGCGATCGAACGCGCTTTCGGGCGCGACCGGCGCGGGCAGCGCTGGCGCTCGCGCACGCTCGATCTCGATATCGTGCTGTGGAGCGGGGGGACATGGTACGGCCCGCGCCTGGCGATCCCGCACCCCCTGTTCCGGCAGCGCGACTTCGTCCTGCGCCCGGCGGCGCAAATCGCGCCCGACTGGCGCGATCCGGTCTCCGGCCTGACGCTGCGCCAGCTGGCGGCACGCGCCGTACGGCGGCGCTGACAGGATTGCCGCAACACCGGCTTGACCACCTGCGACAGCGCCCCTAGGTGGCACGCCGTGGTCGGGCCGTTAGCTCAGTCGGTAGAGCAACTGACTTTTAATCAGTAGGTCGCTGGTTCGAACCCAGCACGGCTCACCACCTTGAATTCCGCCCCGAGGCCGGTGCGCCGGCACCCCTAGTCCGGAGCCGTCATCCATGAAAACCCGCGCCGCAGTCGCCTTCGCCCCCAAGCAGCCGCTCGAAATCGTCGAGCTCGACCTGGAAGGGCCCAAGGCGGGCGAGGTGCTGGTCGAGATCATGGCCACCGGCATCTGCCATACCGATGCCTACACGCTCGACGGGCTCGATTCCGAAGGTCTTTTCCCCAGCGTGCTGGGCCACGAAGGCGCGGGCATCGTGCGCGAAGTCGGCGCGGGCGTGACCAGCGTGCAGCCGGGCGATCACGTGATCCCGCTCTACACGCCCGAGTGCCGCCAGTGTAAATCGTGCCTCAGCGGCAAGACCAATCTGTGCACCGCGATCCGCGCGACCCAGGGCAAGGGGCTGATGCCCGACGGGACCACGCGCTTTTCCTACAAGAGCGAGCCGATCTACCATTACATGGGCTGCTCGACCTTTTCGAACTTCACAGTGCTACCCGAAATCGCGGTCGCCAAGATCCGCGAAGACGCGCCGTTCAAGACCAGCTGCTATATCGGCTGCGGGGTCACCACCGGCGTCGGCGCAGTGACCAACACCGCCAAGGTGCAGGTGGGCGACAATGTCGTCGTGTTCGGCCTCGGCGGGATCGGCCTCAACGTGATCCAGGGCGCGCGGCTGTCGGGTGCGGGCATGATCATCGGGATCGACATCAACCCTGACCGCGAGGAATGGGGCCGCAAGTTCGGCATGACCCACTTCCTCGACACCAAGGGCATGAGCCGCGACGAGGTCGTCGCGAAGGTGGTCGAAATGACCGATGGCGGCGCCGATTACACTTTCGACTGCACCGGCAATACCGAGGTCATGCGCACCGCGCTCGAGGCCTGCCATCGCGGCTGGGGCACCAGCATCGTCATCGGCGTGGCCGAAGCAGGCAAGGAAATCGCCACCCGCCCGTTCCAGCTGGTGACCGGGCGCAACTGGCGCGGCACTGCCTTTGGCGGCGCGCGCGGGCGCACCGATGTGCCCAAGATCGTCGACTGGTACATGGACGGCAAGATCGAGATCGACCCGATGATCACCCACGTCCTGTCGCTCGAGGAAATCAACAAGGGCTTCGACCTGATGCATGCAGGCGAAAGCATCCGCAGCGTGGTGGTATTCTGATGGCCGGCAAGATTTATCCCGATGCCGCGGCGGCGCTCGACGGCGTGCTGCGCGACGACATGCTCATCGCCAGCGGCGGCTTCGGCCTGTGCGGCATTCCCGAACGCCTGCTGACCGCGATCCGCGACAGCGGCGTGAAGGGGCTGACCTTCGCCAGCAACAATGCGGGCATCGACAATGAAGGTATCGGCATGCTGCTGCGCACGCAGCAGGTGAGGAAAATGATCTCCTCCTATGTCGGCGAGAACAAGGAATTCGAACGCCAGTTTCTTTCGGGCGAGCTCGAGGTCGAGTTCTGCCCGCAGGGCACGCTGGCCGAACGCATGCGTGCGGGCGGCGCAGGCATTCCCGGCTTCTACACCAAGACCGGCGTCGGCACGCAGGTCGCCGAAGGCAAGGAAGTGAAGACCTTCGACGGGGAGGACTACATCCTCGAACGCGGCATCTTCGCCGACCTCGCTATCGTCAAGGCATGGAAGGCGGATGAAACCGGCAACCTCGTGTTCCGCAAGACCGCGCGCAATTTCAACCAGCCCGCGGCCACCTGTGGCAAGGTCTGCGTGGTCGAGGTCGAAGAGATCGTGCCCACCGGCAGCCTCGACCCCGACTGCATCCACCTGCCGGGCGTCTACGTCCAGCGGATGATCGTGGGCGCGCCCTACGACAAGAAGATCGAATTCGAGACCACGCGCGAAAGGGAGAGCGCCTGATGCCCCAGGAAGCAACAGGCTGGGACCGCAACCAGATGGCGGCGCGCGCCGCGCAGGAATTGCGCGACGGCTATTACGTCAATCTGGGCATCGGTATTCCCACGCTGGTCGCCAACCACATTCCGCAAGGCATGCATGTCACGCTGCAGAGCGAGAACGGCATGCTCGGCATCGGGCCGTTCCCTTATCCCGACGAAGTCGATGCGGACCTGATCAATGCGGGCAAGCAGACCATCAGCGAACTGCCGCACAGCGCCTATTTCGACAGCGCGGCCAGCTTCGCGATGATCCGCGGCGGGCATATCGACCTGACCGTGCTGGGCGCAATGGAAGTCGCGCAGAACGGCGACATCGCCAACTGGATGATCCCGGGCAAGATGATCAAGGGCATGGGCGGCGCGATGGATCTGGTCGCGGGCGTCAAGCAGATCATCGTGGTGATGGATCACACCGCCAAGGACGGCAGCCCCAAGTTCATTCCCGAATGCACGCTGCCGCTGACCGGGCAGAACGTGGTCGACATGATCGTCACCAATCTGGCGGTGTTCCAGCGGCCCGACCATGACAGCCCCTTCCGGCTGGTCGAACTGGCGCCGGGCGTGACGGCTGATGAAATCGCCGAGAAGACGACCGCGAAATACGAGGTCGCGCTATGACCACCGCGGGCACGCTCGAGACGGTATCGGAAAATTGCAGCCATGGCGGCGTGCAGGGCGTCTACCGCCATGCCTCGGCCAGCACCGGCACGCAGATGACCTTCTCGGTCTTCGTCCCGCCACATGAAGACGGCGCGAAGCTGCCCGTGCTGTGGTTCCTGTCGGGGCTGACCTGCACCCACGCCAATGTCACCGAGAAGGGCGAATTCCGCGCTGCCTGCGCCGAGCACGGGGTCATCTTCGTCGCGCCCGACACCTCGCCCCGCGGCGAGGACGTGCCCGATGACGAGGCCTATGATTTCGGGCAGGGCGCGGGCTTCTATGTCGATGCGACGCAGGCACCCTGGGCGCAGCATTTCCAGATGCGTAGCTATATCGAACAGGAACTGCCCGCGCTGTTGGCCGAGCATTTCCCCGCGGACATGCAGCGGCAGGCGATCAGCGGCCATTCGATGGGCGGCCACGGCGCGCTGACCATCGGCCTGCGCAATCCCGACCGCTTCCGTTCGATCAGCGCCTTCTCGCCGATCGTCAGCCCGCTGAACTGCCCATGGGGCGACAAGGCGCTGGGCGGCTATCTGGGCGATGACCGCAGCGACTGGCGCGAATACGATGCCTGCGCGCTGATCGCAGACGGTGCGCGCCATGCGAACCTGTTGGTCGACCAGGGCACGGCGGACAATTTCCTCGAGGAACAGCTCAAGACCGATCTGCTGGTCGATGCCTGCAAATCCGCCGACATGCCGGCGGACATCCGCATGCAGCCCGGCTACGACCATTCCTATTACTTCATCTCGACCTTCATGGCCGAGCATGTCGGCTGGCACGCGCGCCATTTGCAGGGCTGAACGCTTGGCGGGATAGATTTGCGCCAGCCATGCGTTAGGGCAGCATGATCCTCGATACTCCCTGGCCCGATATCATCGCCCGCGGCGTGCTGCTGGCAATTGCCGCCATCATCTGGGTGGTGGTGCTGATCCGCCTCAACGGGCTGCGCTCGCTGTCCAAGATGACCAATTTCGACTTCGTGATGACGATCGCGCTGGGCAGCCTGGTCGCGGGCGCGGCGCAGGCAAGCGAATGGAAAGCCTTCGCGCAGGCCATGGTCGCGATGGCGGGCCTGTTCGTCGTCCAGGCGGCGTCGGCGCGGCTGCGCAAGACCTCCGACCATGTCGAGGACCTGATGCAGAACGATCCGGTCTTCCTGATGCGCGACGGCAAGTTCTGTGACGATGCGCTGACATACACGCGCGTCGCCAAGAGCGATCTGATCGCCAAGCTGCGCGAGGCCAATGTACTCGATTACGGGCAGGTTCGCGCCGTAGTGCTCGAGACCACCGGCGACGTGTCGGTGCTGCACGGCGACCATCTCGAGGAGACGATCGTCGAGAATGTGAAACGCGTCTAGCGGCGGTCGAGCCAGCGGGCGAATGCGACCCCGCCGGTGATCAGGAACGGCACCAGCACCAGGCTGAGCACGACCTTGGCGATGATCTGCCCGATCAGCAGGTTGGTGATGGCGAACTGGCCATAGAACGCCAGCGTGATGAAAATCACCGAATCGATAGCCTGGCTCAGCGCCGAGGCAATCGCCCCGCGTGCCATCAGCGAGAGTGTCGACGCGCCTTCGGCCGATCCGCGGAGCCGCGAGAAAATCCAGACGTTGAGCAGCAGCGACACGATGTAGGCGGCCGGTCCCGCCATCCACACGCGCCACAATGTCGCATGGACGCGTTCGAAGGCGGCGAGGTCGTCGGCGCGGAATTCGGTCATCTCGACCGATGGCGGCAGGTTCAGCACCAATTGCATCAGCAGCGACGCCACCAGCAGCGGAACGAAGCCCCACCAGACGATGCGATTGGCCAGCTTCTCTCCGTAAAGCTGTGCGATCGTGCTGGAAATCACCACCAGCAGCAGGAAGGCGAAGATGCCCGATTCGACTGCCAGTTCGGTCGGCCACAGCTGTACCTGCTTGAAGGCCAGCACGCCCGCCAGCACGGTCATCCCGCCATAGAGCAGCGTGTATACGAACAGCCCCAGCGGCATGGCGGCAGCGGCGAGACGGGTCTCGTTGGCGGGGTGGGTCATCTCTCGGCCTCGACAAGTTTCGTGGACGGCGAGGCCGTCGGCGGGCCCTGAAAATTGACTAATGCGGCGGCGCACGCAAGACAGCGCCCGATTTCATCCGCAACTTGTCCTCCTGCCAAAGGGAAAGCGATGGCGCCTATCCTGATTAATCTCGTCGGTATCGTGGCGATCCTGCTGATCGCCTTCCTCCTGTCGACGGGCAAGAAACGCATCAGCCTGCGCGTCGTCGGGGCGACCTTCGCGCTGCAGGCGCTGATGGCGCTGCTGGTGCTGCGCACCCCGTGGGGCGTGCAATTGATCCAGGCGCTGTCGAACGGGGTCATTGCCCTGCTCGACTATTCGAAGGTCGGGATCGAGGCGATCTTCGGGCCAATGGGCGCCAATCCCTTCACCAACACCTTCGTCATCGCCGCGCTGCCGGTAATCGTCTTCTTCGCGGCGATCGTGTCGATCCTCTATCACTGGGGCATCATGCAGCGGCTGGTGCGCTGGGTCGGCGGCGCGATCGGCTGGATCACCGGGATCAGCAAGGTCGAGGCGCTGGGCAGCGCGGCCAACATCTTCGTCGGCCAGTCCGAAAGCCCGTTGGTGGTGCGCCCCTATCTGGCCGCGCTGACCCCCAGCCGGCTGTTCACGCTGATGAGCGTGGGCATGGCGGGCGTGGCGGGGACCATCCTCGCCGCCTATGCCAGTTTCATCGGCGCCGAGGCAGTGCCCTTCCTGCTCGCCGCGGCGTTCATGTCCGCGCCCGGCGGCATCCTGATGGCCAAGATCATCATGCCCGACGACGACAGCGTGCTGGCGCGCGATGCCGCGCAGATGTCCGGGGTCGACCCCCATGGCGAGATAGTGCTGCCGAAGAGCCGGATCAGCGCCGAAGGGCCTGCCGCGCTGACCGAAGGCGGCAAGGCGCATGAAGTCGAAGTCGCCGAGACCTTCGAGGAAGGGCACAAGCCCGCCAATGTCATCGAAGCCGCTGCGCAGGGCACGCAGACCGGCGTGAAGCTCGCCGTGGCGGTTGGCGCGATGGTGATGGTCTTCGTCGCGCTGGTTGCGCTCGCCAATGGGATTCTCGGCGGTATCGGCGGCTGGTTCGGCTATCCCGATGTCAGTTTCCAGCAATTGCTCGGACTGGTGTTCGCCCCGGTGATGTATCTTATCGGCATTCCCTGGGACCAGGCAGGCGCAGCGGGCGGATTGTTCGGCACCAAGATCGTGCTCAACGAATTCGTCGCCTTCATCGAACTCGGTTCGATGGATGGCAGCGTGCTGTCCGATCGCAGCCGCGCGATCGTCACTTTCGCGCTGTGCGGTTTCGCCAATTTCAGCTCGATTGCGATCCAGATGGCGGTGACCGGCGGGCTGGCACCCAACCAGCGCCCGGTGATTGCCAAGCTCGGCCTGCGTGCACTTGCGGCGGGCAGTCTCGCCAATCTGATGAGCGCGGCGCTGGCGGGACTCTTCCTCCCGTATTAAAGGCCGGTCCATTATGACCGATTCGAACACAGATATTGCGGTTGTGTCGCTGGCACAGCCGCTCGACTCGATTGCCGACGAGCTTGGCCGCAGTTTTCAGCAATACGGCTTTGCCGTCATTCGCGACCACGGGATCCCGCAGGAGCTGATCGACCGCGCCGAAGCGCTGTCGAAGCAGTTCTTCGCGCTGCCCGACGAGGTCAAGCGCGCCTATCACATTCCCGGCGGTGGCGGGGCGCGTGGCTACACCCCCTTCGGGACCGAAAAGGCCAAGGACGCCAAGGTCCACGATCTCAAGGAATTCTGGCACGTCGGGCGCGAGCTGCCCGAAGGCCATCCCCTGGCCGAATTCATGGCCGACAATGTCTGGCCGGCCGAGGTCGCAGGCTTTCGCGAAACCTTCAGCGAACTCTATGCGGCGTTCGAGGAAGCCGGCGGCCGCGTGCTCGAAGGCATCGCGCTGCATCTCGGGCTCGACCGCGAGTTCTTCGCGCCGACCATCGAGGACGGCAATTCGGTGATGCGCCTGCTGCGCTATCCTCCTCTGGAAGGCGAGGAAGCCGAAGGCGCGATCCGCGCCGCTGCGCATGGCGATATCAACACGATCACGCTGCTGCTCGGCGCCGAAGAGGCCGGGCTGGAACTGCTGACCGCGCAGGGCGACTGGAAAGCGGTTGCCCCGCCCGAAGGTGCGCTGGTGGTCAATGTCGGCGACATGCTCGACCGGCTTACCAACGGCAAGCTGCGCTCGACCACACACCGCGTGGTGAACCCGCGCGGCGACGCCGCCTATCGTGCGCGCTATTCGATGCCGTTCTTCCTGCACTTCCGGCCGGATTACGTGATCGAGACGCTGCCGTCCTGCATCGACGCGGACAGCGGCACCGCGCCGCCCGAACCGATTTCGAGTCACGACTACCTGATGCAGCGCCTGCGCGAGATCGGCCTGGCCTGATCCGCACGCCGCTTCCGGGGGGTGTTGCACTTATGCACCGGCTCCCGGAAGAATCGGATTTGTTGCCTTTATGCAACTAACGTAAATACCTGAAATACAGCGGATTTCCTGTTTGGTTCGGCGATGCGTCTCGCACCTGCAACATATGTCTTGATCTTGTCACAAAAAGATAGCTTTGCCGCAACGTCCTCCCGCCAGGGAGTCGGCTCAGCAGCACTAGCCTACTTTTAACGAGACGAAGGGATCCGCTCGATGAAGTTCAAATATCTCCTGGCCGCGTCGGTGGTCAGCACCGCCAGCGCCATGGTCGCCGCCCCGGCCGCCGCACAGTCCACCGGTTCGGTCGATTTCGACGATTCGGTCATCATCGTTTCCGGTGCCCGCGAGACCGGCGTCGGCGGCATCGAAAATCCCGACACCACCAAGGCGAAGCAGGTTCTCGGCGAAGAGATCATCCGCCGCCAGCGTCCCGGCCAGACGGTCAACGACATCGTCAACCTGGTTCCCGGTGTCAGCTTCCAGAACAACGACCCGTGGGGTTCGTCGGGAGGCGGTTTCACCATCCGCGGCTTCGGTGCCGACCGCGTCTCGCAGACGCTCGACGGCCTGCCGCTCAACGATTCGGGTAATTACGCACTCTACACCAACCAGCAGGTCGACCCCGAAGTCCTCGAATCGGTCAGCGTCAATCTCGGCACCACCGACGTCGACAGCCCGACTGCTTCGGCCACCGGCGGCACGATCAACATCCGCACGCGTGAACCGGGCGACGACATCGGCTTCGTCGGCAACCTGACGGTCGGCGAAGTGCTCGCTTCCGGCGCGAGTGACACGCTCTACAGCCGCGCGTTCGGCATGATCGATACCGGCGACATCACCGGCATCGGCACCAAGGCCTTCGTTTCGGCGAGCTACACCACCTACGGCGTGCCCTACAATCCGTACGGCCGGATCAACAAGACGCAGTTCAACGGGCGCATCTGGCAGGACCTCGGTTCGAATGGCGATTTCATCGCGGTGTCGGGTCACTGGAACGTCAACCGCAACAACTTCGCCGGTTCGGAAAGCCTTGAATCGCTGCTCGCACCCGGTGCCGAAGACCGCCGCTTCTCGATCTACGAAGACAATGGCGAATTCCCCTGCGCCGTCGATCCGCGCGTTGTCGCAGGCGGTGTCGGGAGCCCCGGAGAGTCGGTGGACTATGATGACCGCAACGGTTGCGGCGCGGCATTCTATCGCCGTTACAACCCTTCCGACACGGGTAATATCCGCGGTGCTTCGCGCTTCAGCATCACCGATGCGCTGACCTTCACCTTCGACCCGAGCTACCAGTACGTCAAAGCCAATGGCGGCGGCCCTGACGATCTTCGTGAATCCTTCTTCACGGTCAACGGCGGTTCCTACACCGGCGCTTTCAACGGCGGGTACTACTTCGGTCGCGACCTCAACGGCGACGGCGACCTCGACGACGAAATCGCGGGCAACGATCCCAGCCAGACGCGTACCAACCGCTACGGCGTTGTCGCCAACCTGATCTACGACATCAACGACGATCACCGCGTTCGCGTCGCTTACACCTGGGACCGCGCACGTCACCGCCAGACCGGCCAGATCAGCGCGATGCTGGCCAATGGCGAGCCGATTGATGTGTTCTCGATCGATGCCCCGCTGCTCGACGTGAACGGCAACGAGGTCAACAAGCGCGACCGCCTGTCCTACGCGATCCTGCACCAGGTTTCGGGTGAATATCGCGGCGAGTTCGGCGATCTCACGACGGTGCTCGGCCTTCGTGCACCGTTCTTCAAGCGCGAGCTGAACCAGAACTGCTTCACCACTTCGGCAGGCGGTTTCGTCGATTGCCCGGCACCGGGCCAGGACCTTTCGAACTACGTCGACGCGTCGTTCAACGACGATCACGCTGCACCGCAGTCGCGTACCTACAACTACGACAAGCTGCTTCCGAACATCGGACTGACCTTCGACTTCACGCCCGATGCATCGGTCTTCGCCAACTATGCGAAGGGCCTGTCGGTTCCGGGTACCGATCCGCTCTACGACTCGCTGTACTTCGCAGACAGCGCCATCGCGCGGCCGGTTCCCGAAACGACGGACAGCTTCGACCTCGGTCTGCGCTTCCGGAGCGGCAATGTGGAAGCGCAGCTTGGCGCTTACTACACCCGTTACGAGAACCGCCTCGCAGTCGCGTTCGACCCCGAAGCCAATGATGGCGAAGGCGAAAACGTGTTCCGCAACCTTGGTCGCGTTGACAAGTACGGGGTCGACGGCTCGGTTTCGTGGCGTCCGACCTTCAACTCGCTGCTCTACGTCTTCGGTTCGTACAACGACTCCGAAATCAAGGACGACGTGCAGGATGGCTTCGGTCCCGGCGGGGCTCCGGTCTTCCTGCCGACCGGCGGCAAGTCGGAATCGGGTACGCCGACGTACTCCTTCGGTGCTCGTGGCCAGGTCGCAGTCGGCGACTTCAAATTCGGTGCGCAGGTCAAGCACACCGGACCGCGGTACCTGAACGACACCAACCTGCCGATCGACGGCGAACTGGCTGACGGCACGCCGTTCACCTTCGACGCCAAGACGCCGTCCTACACGCTGGTCGATCTCGATGTCCGCTGGACGATCACGCAGAACCCCTTCGGCAAGGACGTGGCGCTGCAGCTGAACGTGACCAACCTGTTCGACGAGTACTACATCGGCTTCTTCGGTGGCACGCTCGACGACTTCGGTTTCGCCCAGATCGGCGCGCCGCGCGCGGCCAGCCTGTCGCTCATCTTCGGCTACTAAGCCGATCGGCGCAGCCGGCGAGGCAGCGTCGAACAAAATCAGGGCGGTCCTCTTCGGAGGGCCGCCCTTTTTCGTGGGGTCGCTGGACCCGGTGGGGCGGCTTTGCCATGAGGGGGCGATGGCCGAACCCGCAACCCGTTATGCCCAGACCAGGAAGCGTCTGAACCCCTGGGTCATCGCGCTGATCGCGGTGATCCACCTGGGACTGTTCTACCTGCTTGCAAGGGCGCTTGCGCCCAGCGCCGTCACCGGGGTCGAGCAATCGGTGGTCTCGGCATTTACCGTCACCGTCTCGGCACCCGAGGAGCCGAGCGAGCCGCCGGAGCCGGAACCGGAAGGCGCGCAGGGCGATCCGGGGCGTGAGGCAGTCCCCGATGCGGTTACCGCGCCGCCGCAACCGGTGCGCCGGGATCCGCCCGCCCCGCGTGCGTCGTCCACCGGCACTGCCGATACGTCGGGGGCGACCGAGGAGGGGGCCGGTACGGGCCGATCGGGCACGGGTGAGGGCACCGGCAGTGGCGATGGCGGCGGCGGGCAGGGCGGGGGTGCGGCCACCAAGCCGCAGCTGGTCCGCGCGATCACCGATGCCAGCGCCTTCCCGGTGCCGCCCGGCGGGCGTGCCGCGCGGATCGGCCAATCGGTTATCGTGCGGCTGAGCGTATCGGCGCAGGGACGCGCCACCCGCTGCAGCATCTATCGCCCGAGCCCGTTTCCCGAGACCGACGCCACCGTCTGCCGGCTGGCGCTGGAACAATTGCGCTTCGAGCCCGCCCGCGATCGTGCAGGGAACCCGGTGGCTGCGGAATTCTATTACCAGCAGCGCTTCTTCAACTGAGGCGCGCCGCGCCGCGGCGGGTTCAGGCCTGGGTCTTGCTGCCGATCACCTGCAGCAGTTCGTCGCGCCCATAGGGCTTGGTGAGCAGGCCCGCCGCCCCCAGTTCCTCGAGCCGGTCCTGCATTTCGCCATATCCGGTTGCCAGCCAGAACGGCACGCCCAGTTCCTTGAGCTTCAGCGCCACCGGCTCGCTGTTTTCCTTGCCCAGATTGTAATCGAGGATCGCCAGCTCGGGCTCGGTCCTCGCCAGCGCGTCGAGGGCGGCGGCCACCGAGCTTTCGACCCGGACGTTCTCGACCCCCAGTTCCTTCAGGCAATCCTCCGCGTCGAGCGCGATGATCATGCTGTCTTCGACCAGCAGGACGGTATTGGGAACATCGGCCAAGCCGGTCTCCTTCTTGGTGGCGGTGGGCTCGATTTCGTAGCCCTCGGCGGCGCGCCATTCGACATATTGCGAGGGAACGCAGAAGCGGGCCTCGACTCCGCTGAGCCGGTAGTTGATCTCGGCCTCGCCCTTGAGTTCGTGCGGGATCGAGCGATCGATGATCGTGCTGCCGAAGCCGCGCCGCTGCGGCGGCTTGACCGGCGGGCCGCCGCGTTCGCGCCAGTCGAGGCAGAGATCACCATTGTCCTGCCGGGTCACGGTCACTTCGAGCATGCCCGAACTGTCGCTGAGCGAGCCGTATTTGGCCGAATTGGTGATCATCTCGTGGATGACCAGCGCCAGCACCGTATAGGCTTCGGGGGCGATCATCGCCTCCGGGCCGATCAGCGCGAGCCGGTCGCGCTGGTCCGACAGATAGGCATGCGCTTCGGTCTCGATCAGCTCGGAAAACGGCGCATGCGACCAATTGCCCTTGGTGATGTTGTCATGCGCAGAGGCCAGCGATCGCACGCGGCCACCGACGATCTCGACGAAGCTTTCGATGTTGCGCGCATCGTTCTTCGACTGGTTGATGAGGCCGCGGATGAGATTGAGGATATTGCGCACCCGGTGGTTGAGCTCGGCAATCAGCAATTCCTGCTGCTGCTGCGCGCGGGCGCGCTCGGTCACCGCTTCGTCGGTCAGCCGCAGGATGATCTCGAGCAGCGTGACCCGCAGGCTTTCGGCAATCTCGATTTCGGCATCGGACCATTTCTCGGCGCGGCCCTCGACGGTCTCCTGCCACGCTTCGAAGCTCTTGCGCGGGGTCAGCCGGGCGCCATTGGGGCCCATCTCGACCGGCTTTTCCGGATTGCCCGCCCAGGTCACGGTCTGCACCAGCGGCTTGCGCCACAGGACCAGATAATCGCGCGGGGTGCGCGAGACGGGGATGATCAGCGCCCCCACCGCCCGATCGGCGAAACGCGCCGCGCGCGGCAGGCGGTCGGCGATCGCTTCGCTGGCGAGAATCCGGCTGGTCGCCGCGCCGTTCAGGCTCGATACGATCGCGCGGAATTCCTCTTCGTTGGGGGCGGAACCACGCGAATCGTAGAGGTCGTCGACGAAGATGCTCGCGCCGTCGTGCGGAATGGCCTGCTGGATGACCGGCTCGATCATCGGCAGGCTGGCCGACAGCGGGGTGCCCGCGGCCACATCGCGCATCAGCTGCGTGTGCATCGCCCGCCCGTGTTCGCGGCGTTCGGCGGTCTGCCGGGCCAGCGTACGGTCGAGCGTCAGCGAGAAGAATTCGGAGAACAGCTCCGCCGCGGTGCGCTGCGAATAGGGCAGCAGCTTGGGGCCGTAGTGATGGCAGGCGAACAGGCCCCACAGCTTGCCGCCGATGATGATCGAGATCGACAGCGAGGCGCCGACGCCCATGTTCTTGAGATATTCGATATGGATCGGCGATACCGCGCGCAGCGAACTCATGCTCAGGTCGAGCGGTTCGCCTTCGAGCGAGAGACCGGGTTCGATCGGGACGGGTTCGGCCTCGACATCGGCGATGATCCGGAAGCGGTTGCGCACGTAGAGCGCGCGGGCCTGGTCGGGAATGTCCGACCGCGGATACCGCAGGCCGTGGAATTTCTCGAGATCGTCGCGCGCCGCCTCGGCGATGACCTCGCCCGAAAGATCGTCGCGGAAGCGATAGACCATCACGCGGTCGATCTCGAGCGCGGCGCGCAGCTGGCGCGCAGCCTCGGCGACAAGCGGTTCGACTTCGGTATGCTTCTCCAGCCGGGCCATGATCGGGCGCAGGACGGCCAGCTGGCGGTTGAGGACGCCTGCGGCATGCGGTTCGATCTCGATGATCGTATTGCCGCCCGAACTGTGCAGCGCGCAGTCGAACAGGCAGTCGCCGTCGAACAGCGCAAGGCCGAAGATCCGTTCGACCTGGTCGGGGAAAGTCAGCGCGGCAGCCGCGCTGCGCAACTGGTCCATCGCATCGGGCGCGAACAGCCTGCTCAGCCGGTCGCCGATTTCGATCGTCCGGCCAGCGCCGAGGATCGTCTCGAGATTGGTCGATCGGTGCGCGACGAACCAGTCGGCATTGAGCGCGAGCAGCGCGCCGAAATTCTGGATTTGGCCCAGCTGGTGGATCGGTTCGCGGTCGCAATTGCTCAGATTGACGTCGGTCGAATGCATCAAGCGGCCTTAATTACAAGGCAGTGTGATGCAACTAGGTTGAAATGCGTAAATGTGAAACGTGCGGCGCGCAGTATGCTCTCACAGTCGCGGCTGTTGCAAGGACGGGTGAGGGCCGGGAGCATGCTGCGCCAGTACTGGCCCATGCGCGGGTCGGCGAGGAAGGCGGTGGGAACATCGGCCTGCGCCTTTGCCAGCCGCGCCAGGATCGCCCGGTTGCCCAGCGCCGATCCGGCCAGAACCCAGCATACCCCCAGCGTGTCCTCGTCATCCGCGGCCGTGAAATCGGGCGTTTCCGCGGGGATCGCCTGGCCGAGGCTGGCCAGGTCCCGCGCGACGAGATCGGATTGCGGCGGCGGCGGATCGCCGAGGGCGCGGGCTTCCAGCCAGCGCTCGACACCGCGCCGTGCCCGGTACTGGATGTCCAGGAACTGCGCGTAGCCATCGCGATCGGCGAGGACGAGCGAACCCAGCCGGGCGTCGAGCATATCATGCTCGGCCGCGGTCCCATGCTTTAGAATTTCCCGGATGGTGCGACCCACCGCGTCGGTTGCCGGCATACGAGCGGCCTCGCTCATCAAACGTTTCACCCCCAGCTAAGAGCAGAGGCCTCAACGATTGGTTATCGGCCAAGCCCCGCCAGAACGAAAAGCGCGCAGCGATCGAAATGGTTCCCGAACTAGCTTTCGCGTGATCCACTCATCCGGCGGGTTACTTGGGAGCGATCAGCTTCTGCCCCTGCTGGCGGATCGCACTAGCGACCATCGGTTCGACGAAGGACAGCGCCAGAGGCAGGTTCACCTCGAAGATCACCTGCGTTTCCTCGATGATGACGCATCCGTCGATCGATTGGCCCATGGCCTTCACCGCCAGGTTCATCCGGTCTTCGCTCGGCCAGCTTGTGGTCACGTCGGCCAGCCCGCCGGGCACATATTGGCCGATTTCGTGGCTGCGCGACTGCAGGCGGCGCCGGACTTCGTCCTTGCCGAGATCGTGGGAAAGCGGAACGCGCATCAGCTCTTGTCCTCCAGCTGCGGGCTGGTCTGCGCCGCTTCGCCGAACTTGTAATCGAGATAGCGGTGCTTGATCGCCAGATCGTCGAGCGAGCCTTCGGCCAGCTGCCGGGTGATCGAATCGATTTCGCCGCTGATCTTGCCGAGGCTGTCGGTCAGCTGCTCGTCGGGCGTCGCCCCGGCACGCTGCTCGGTGCGCAGATGCGCGGGAATGCGGCGGTAGCTGTCGATCATTTCGGGCAGCTGTTCGCCGACCAGGCTGCGCACTTCGCGCGCCTTGGGATGGTTCTGGTCGAGCCCTTCGAGCTGCAGCCCCAGCGCATCCAGCTGGACGCCCATGTCATCGACGATCTTCGCCGCTGGCGGTGGCAGGGCGGGGCGCTGCGCTTCGAGCCACAGTTCGGTGCGGCCGACCATCTGCTGGACATTGCCCTTGTTGATGTCGGCGCGCTTGGGCGTCTTGATCTTCGGATAACTGGAGAAGATTGCGGTAGCGATGGCCGTGGCGACAACCACAGCCATGATGCCCCAGAAACCGATGCCGCTGAAGATCGCCCCGGCAACCCCGGCTCCTACCCAGATGGCGGCCACTGCGATCACGAGGTTGCGCACCTTCTTCATCAGGTGGTCGCGCTTGGCCTTGGCCGAACCCTGCCCGATCGAGGGCGCACGCCGGTGCCGGCCGCCCTCGCGGTTGTCGCGCACCAGCGCCTTGCTCTCGGACAATATGCGGTCGCTGTCGCGGGTGAGGTCGTTCACGATGCCGCCCTCAGCCCTCAATGCTCAGCAGGCTGCTTTCGGCGACCTGCTTCTGCGCCTGCGCCTGGCCTTCGGCGCGCGCGATATAGCCCTTCGACTTCTCGACCTCGTCGGTCAGCAGCGTGACCGTCTGCTTCATGCTGTCGAGCGCGCGCAGCTTGAAGCTGTCGACCTCGTCCATCGTGTCGTAGATGTTTTGGAAGGCGCGTTGCAGCGTTTCCAGCGGGATCGTGCTCGCTGCGGCCTGTTCGTGGATCTTGCCGGTCTGGTCGCGCAGCAGCGTGCTGGTGCTGTCGATGATGCCCGCAGTGGTTTCGTTGAGCGCGGTGATCTGGCCCAGCACGAGGCGCTGGTTGGTCATCGCCTCGGCCACGGTCACTGCCGTGCGCAGCGCGCCGACGGTGGTGGTGCTGGCGCGGTCGACGCCCTTGACCAACTCGACATTGTTCTTTTTCACCAGGTCGAGCGCGAGATAGCCCTGCACGCTCACCGCCATCTGGGTGAGCAAATCCTGCGTGCGCTGGCGGACATAGAACAGCGCGGTTTCGCGCACCGCCTTGGCCTTGGCCGGATCGGTCGCGTCGAGTTCGGCGGCCTTTTCCTCCAGCTTCGCGTCGAGCGAGTTGGAGATG
>Ga0098074_1000233_pt1 | contig 44492 bp, 63 predicted proteins | sample 32_taG_FD_75064 | JGI IMG/M metagenome (GOLD analysis project Ga0098074, IMG submission 75064) | Marine viral communities from the Gulf of Mexico - 32_GoM_OMZ_CsCl metaG | ecosystem: Environmental > Aquatic > Marine > Oceanic | place: Atlantic Ocean: Gulf of Mexico | collected 2015-07-12 | reverse complement strand
GCGCGCCATGGCGATCTGGGCATGGCCCTCGGCCTCGGTGTTCTGGCTGCCCCAGGTCATGGTGCCCAGGCAGATATCGGTGACCGAAACGTCTGTGCGGCCGAGCTTTTTCAAGTTCATATGCGGTGTTCCCTAAGCCCTTGGCGTGAATCGCGGCGGACCCTAAACCAGCGGGCTCTGGTATGGAAGATGTTCAGCGGCATTTACCGATGAATGGGCTTTTCCACAGGGCAGAGCCCGGCGATCGGGCGCTTTTGCTGGCAGCGTCAAAAAAGCGTCACGGAAACCGCTGGAGGGGGTTGAGGTCTGCCGGTTCACCCCCTATATAGCCCTCACACCGCGCCGCAAGGCTCGGGTGTTTGACGCGGGATGGAGCAGCCCGGTAGCTCGTCAGGCTCATAACCTGAAGGTCGCAGGTTCAAATCCTGCTCCCGCAACCATCGCACCCCTAAATGCAGCCGCATTTAGGGGTGTTTCCTTTTTCCGGACCAGCAATTGGGCAAGCAGGCCATGGACTTCGATGTCCACGGGCTGGCGCGGGCCGTTGGGTGTGATGATGACCTTGTCGATCATGGCGCGCAGGGCTTCGAAGATGGTGTCGCGGGGCTGCCCCTCGCGGATGCCATCGAGGTGGCTGCGCAGCTCGGCGATGAGCTGGCGGTAGCGATCGGCGGCAGCCGGATGCAGGACGACAGGTTCGTCGTCACCATCCAGGCAGGCCGCCTGTTCGCGCAGTTGCTGCCGCTCGGCCTCGAGGCCGCGCAGGCGATCGAGCAGGGCATCGGTAACGCGCCCCGCGACAACCAGGTCGACAAGGCCGTCAATCTGCTTGTCTAGGTCTGCCAGCCGTTGGCTCAGTGACTTGCGCTGGCTCGTCTTGGTCGCGGCCAGTTCGCGCCGTTTGGCGTGATAGCGCGCGAGGTAGGCAGCGATCATGTCCGGATCGGCCAGATAGGTGTCGAGCGCCTCGAGCACCCGCTCTTCGACATGAACGCGCGTGATGGTGCGATTGTTGTGGCAGTCGCCGCGTTCGCGATGACCGGCGCAGCCGATGCGGTCATTGCCCATGACGGTGTAGCTGGCGCCACAGCAGCCACACTTGGTCAGGCCGGACAGAAAATGGCGGGGCTTTGCCGCGACCGGCCCATGCGCCACCGTGCGCTCGGCCTTGCGGGCCAAAGCCATGCCGAACACGGTACGATCGACGATGACCAGGTGAGGCGCTTCGCTCGTCTGCCATTCCGATTCCGGATTGAGCCGAGAGACGCGCTTACCGGTTGCGGGATCTTTGACGAAGCGTTGCCGGTTCCAGACGATTTCCCCGATATAGAGGCGGTTCTGCAGGATGCCATTGGCCCGGGACTTGGAGCCATTGAGCGTCGATGAATTCCATTTGCCTCCGCGCGGCCCGGGCACGCCCTCGGCGTTGAGGGCGGCAGCGATCTGGCGAGGGGTCTGCCCGGCGACATAGTCGGCGAAGATGCGGCGCACGACGCTGGCCTCGCGCTCGTGAACTTCGTGTTGGCCAGGCTTGCCCGGTACCGCCCGATAGCCATAGGACAGGCCGCCACCCGAAGCCCCGGCGGCGACCCGGGCCGAGAGCCCGCGGCGCGTCTTGTTGCCCAGCTCGGTCAGGAATATCTCGGACATGAGGCCCTTGAGACCCGCATGCATGGCGGTGACCGTGCCGTCGCTGACGGTCATGATCCTGACGCCAAGGAAGGTGAGTTCGTCGCGGATCCTGTGCAGATCGGCCTGCTTGCGCGCAAGGCGATCGAGGTCCTCGCAGACCAGAACGTCGAAGCGCTTTTCGCGCGCCATGCGCAACATGCCATTGAGGCGCGGCCGGTTAAGTGCGCTCGCCCCGGAGACTGCCTCGTCGGCAAAGCTGGCGACAACAAACAGTCCCTGGCGTTCGGCCCAGGCCTCGCACCAGGCGATCTGGTCTTCGCAGGATCGTTCGTTCTGCAGATCGGAGCTAAAGCGGGCGTAGATCGCGGCGCGGGTCATAGACTTCATCCTGTCCGGTCTCCGCCAGATGGTCCTCAATGGCCTGCTGTTCCGCCAAGGCCTCCACAAAAGCGAGCAGGGCAGCCCGCGCGGCATCATGCTGCGGCGCAGGTGGCTTTGCTGTCAATCTGGGGGAGCTGGTGGTTGCGGGCCTGGGCATGGCGTCAGTGCCCGCCCTTCCAATGCTGGATGACGGCGCCCACGACACCGGCGACGACCAGAAGGGTGCCAAAGAAGAAATCGGGAGGCAGCGCGGTCATTGACGTTTCTCCCGCAGGCTTGCGCGGGTGACAAACTCGACATCCGATAGGGAAAGACCCATGTCGATGCGCACTGCCATCATCGCCCGATCAACGGTCGAGATGAACTTGGGCGTCTCACTCTCCAGCATGACGCCTCGGCGCGCGTAGAGAAACTTGCCGTCCTTAAGGCGTCGAACAGCGATGTCCGAACCAAGTTTCTCTGACATCACGCGGCCCCCTTCCCAAACGGCCGCAGCGCGCCCTCGAGGGCGAGGCGGAATTGTTCTTCCACCTTCGGGGTGGCGATGAACCTGACCCGCGCGGGCAGCGGCGGGGCCTTGGGCGTGAAGTCGGGATGGCGGCCCTTGACGATGTCGCGATATTCCGTTGCCAGGGCGATCTGGTCGGCATTGTGCACATCGGCGAAGATGGCCGAGTTGGGCTTGGGCAGGCCGAAGGCGGGAAAGATCGCCTGGAACAGGATGGTCTTTTCCAGCGCCATGATGTCGGCGCCGGCGTCGGCAATCCAGAGCTTCAGAGGCGTCGGGATATCCCCGATATAGGCCTCGGCCGCGTCGTGCAGCAGGGCATAGACGCGGGATTGCGGCAGCTTGCAGGCGGAGGCGGTGAGCAGGCTGTGCTGGGCCACGGTATAGGTGACCGGCTCGACATTGCCGCCCCAGCGATTGGTGCGGCTGAGGCTGTGCACGATATCGTCGAGACTGACCATGTCCGGACGCGGATCGACAAAGTCGAAAGCGAGCCCGGATGGCATGGCCTTCCAGAACGGCGAGCGGCTGGGGAGCATGACGTTCATCAGCGTATTCCCATCATCAGTGCGGCAAGGGCCAGGACGCCGGCGCAGAACTGGCCGGCGTCGGAATTGAGGAAGTTGGCGGCGCGCTCAAGCATTGGCGTGCTCCTGGGCGATATGAGCCTTGAGGCCCTTTTCTCCGCGCAGCTGCTTCTTGCAGTGCGGGCAGACGGCGTGGGCGCCGGAACGGCTGCGCTTTTTGGTGCGGGAAGCCATCACGCCACCTCGCGGCGCTGCGGCGGCCGGCCGGGATCGTCGGCACGGTGGCGGAAGTAACCAAGAGCTCCCTCCTCGGCCGCACTGGCGATCAGATCCTCAATCCTGCGGTTGGTCTCGCCCGCAATGCGCAGCAGGCGGCGCTCTGCAATCGGGTCGAGATAGACAGCATATGTGCCCATCAGTGCGCTCCCTTAGGATCTGCATGGCAGAAGGTGAGGGCGGCGCGGGCCCGGGCGCGGTGGAAGAGCAGATCGAGCTGCTGCTTGGAAATGCCGCGCGCCTGGCAGTCGGCGAGCAGGAACTGCGTATCGGGAAGGTTGGAGACGATGATGTCGGCGATATCGCGCTCGACTTCGGCCAGCGACTTGACCGGGCTGGCATCAATGTCGCGGCCCTCCCGCTTTTTCAGCCGGGCCGCGGCGATGCTCGAAGCGTCGGCCGCGTGCTCAGCCAGTTCGGCAGCGGAGAAGCCCAGGCGATTGAGGTCATCCCTGGTGGTCACCCGTCCGGCTTCGGCATCGTCGACATAGACATCGGCCATGCGCTCGGCGACGGAGCGCGGCGGTTCGGCCATCATGGCCGAGAGATCGGCGATCATGGCGCCGGTGGTTGGTTCGGTGCGTGGCATTGCGCCCTCCAGTGGGGAAACTGGGGGCTAAAATATACGCATAAGTATAATCGTCAAGCAGAATATACGTCTGCGTATTTCAGTGGCGCCACTGGAAGGATGCGATCACGCGCCCGTACACTCGCAATTCCTCGCGAGAAAGCTCATACGTTGAATAACGCTCGTTGTCGGAGATCACCTTCACGGTGTCAGACCTCGGAACCAGCTCGATCCGTTTGATCATCAGACCGTCACCGTAATCGACAGCGTAGAGGTCTGGCGGCGATGGCATGGTGTGGGTTGTGTCCACAAAGACAACCGACCCACCAAGGAGGGTGGGCTCCATACTGTCGCCTTTGACAGGCAGCGCGTGGGTCTTGGGCAGATGAGCCATGCCGGCTCTTATGGTATCCGGAAAGCTCCAGTAGCCGTCGAGGTAGTTGGGGTCGGTAATCCGTCCGTCCTGATCTACTTCAATATGTTCGAGGCCGCCGCTTCCTAAGCCTGCGTGAATTGTCAGATTCGGAATGTCGCCGGCGGCGGCGGCACTTCTGCTGCGCTTAGCTGGCAGCAGGTGGGAGGTTTCCTCATCTTCCTCTAGCAGTGCGATCAGATTGTCGCGATTCTTGGTGTCAGGCGTCACGGAGCCGCCCAGCCACCGCTGAATGGTCGGCTGCGACACCCCCAGCTCCTCACCAAGGCGTGCCTGGGTCCAGTTTCTCTTGGCCAGAATGGCCCTAACCATACGTTCGGTTTCGCTCATGGCAAACCGCGTAGCACTGCGCGCGCAGGCTGAAAAATACGTCGGCGTATAATTGTGCTTGCACAAATATACACATGCGTATTATACGTTGACGTATGAACCCGATGCGCTTCATTCGTACCAAGCTTTTTGTCCTCTCGCAGAGCGAGTTCGCGGCCCTTATTGGGCGCACGCAGGCAAGTGTGTCGAGATGGGAGAGTGGCGGCCCATTCACCAATGAGGACATGACTGCCATTCGCGCGGCTGCATCCGACCGAAAGCTCGAGTGGAGCGATCGCTTCTTCTTCGAAGTCCCAGAAGAGGTCACCCCATGACCCGCACCCGCGCCATGTCCAAATCCGACCGTGCGGCTCTGGCCGATGCGCTGCGCCATATGCGCGGTGCCGGCATCCGCCAGACTGACCTGGCGCAGGTCGCTGGAGCAAAGGCGCGGCTAGCCTATGACAAGATCGCCGTGCGCAAGGCGGTGCGGTCATGACTGCTTCAATCCTCCCCTTTGCGTGGTCTGTTCTGGCTCTGGCCCAAGCCAACCGCGGTTATGCGCCTGGACGAGAGTGCGTCGGTATCGGACTTGTCCCCCAAGCCCTCACTTTTGCGGCTCTGGCCCAGTCCAACCGCACCGATATCGGCGCCCTCTCGCCCCGGCGTGGGGAGTTGCACACCGGGGGACGCTCCTCCCAACTGGCCGGGATGGCCTGCGGCTTTCGGCTTCTCCGCAGCCTCCCGGCGCTCCTTTATCTCCCGCAGGGCCTCGATGGCCTGGCGCAGGGCGGTGCTGGGGCGATAGTCGGGAAATCTTCTCATGGGGGCGGTTTTCGCGCATTGCGCGAAGCCTGTCACGGCGCGCACGCCGGGAGGGCTGCGCCATGATCGGCCGTCAGCTTCCCGCCAATGACTATGCCGCGCTCAAGGCCGCCACGCGAAAGCTGATCAGCCATGCCGGTGGCGCCGTGGCGGCCTCGGCCGTGACGCGAGGCGGACACCAGAATATCGGCCGCTATGGCTCGGCCCAGCCCGATGACAACGAGCGCTTCATGCCCGCCGATATCATCGCGGACCTGGAGAGCGAGTGCGGCCAGCCGGTGCTGACACGCGCCCTGGCCAAGATGGCTGGGCACGTCCTGGTGCCGGAGCCGCGCGTGACCCGATCGGGTACGGCGCTGGGCACGGTGACGGCGGCAGCCCTGAAAGAAACCAGCGAAGTCTTTGTCTCGCTCGCCGATGGGCTGAGCGATGGCGCGCTGTCGCCCAGCGATGTGCAGCGCATCGAAAAGGACATCGACGACGCCATCGTCAAATTGCTGGCCCTGCGCCTGCAGGTGCAGGCCGAAGCGGAGGGTGCGGAATGAGCAGCTGGGCGCGGCCGGGCGTGGAGTGCGTGTGCATTCGTGATACGCCGTGGATCGATGGTGCGACACTGAAGGTCGTGCCCTACGGTCCGGTCAAGAACGAATATTGCCTGATCGAGATCGTGGATGACCACCCGCTCTATGGCGTCGGTCTCGGCCTAAAGGGCCATTTCGGGGTCGATGGGCGCCCGGCGATCTATCCCATCTGCTTCTTCAAGCCAATTGTCGAACAGCCGAACGATGTGGCGCTGTTCGCCCACCATCTCGACCTGGCGAGAGAGATGGCATGACCCAGCTCGCCGTCTATGAACATGCCAGGGAAGCCCTGGCGGCAGCCGTCAAGTTCGACGAAGTGACACAGCTGCGCTCGGCGGCGCAGAAGGCCGAGGCCTATGCGCGCATCGCCAAGGACCGGAAGCTGCAGGCGGATGCGGCCGAGATCGTCGCCCGGGCCGAGCGCAAGCTGGGCATCATGTTGCGCGCGGCCAAGGATGAAGGCCTGCTGAGCAAGGGCGGGCGGCCAAACAACAGCAATCTGACCGAACCGGAAACCGGTACCGGTGATGAACCGGTTTTCGACAATACGCCCTTCACGCTCGCCGAAGTGGGAATCGACAAGAAGCTCTCCAGCCGCGCCCAGAAGGCGGCGGCGCTGGATGATAAGGGGTTTGAAGCGGCAGTCGGGCAGACGCGGGACAAGATCCTGTCGATGGATGCGCCAGTCGTCCGGTCGCCAAAACCGAAACCGGTGCAGGCGGACAAGCCTGCACCAGTGACGCCCCTGGCGCCGCGCAAGTGGCATCAGTTCAGCTTCTCGGTCCTGGCCCTGTGCATGGCAAGCGATCGAGTGGGCAGCGAGGCTATTTTCAAGCTGGCTGAATTCACCGGTGTGATCGAGCGCGATGGCGATGTGGTCGAGTTTACCCCAGAGGCGATTGAAGCCATGGGCAGTCTCGCCACCGCGGCGCTCAAGGCGCTGGATGGCGAACAAGAGAATACCCCCGAGGGGTCCGGCACGGCTCGCGAGGCCTCCGGCGGTCAACCTCTCCCCGACGCCATTGGTGAAGGGGACATTGGAGGCCTGCAACACGGGACACAGTCCGCCCCTCATCACTTTGTTGAGGCCGCCACGCTGCGCGAAGCCTATGAGGGCGAGATTGCTCTGCTGGCACCGCAAATCGGCAAGCTGACTATGAAGGCAGCGGAACCCGCGCTGCGCGCCGGCCGCGCCGCCTCGGTCTCGCCGCTGCTGCTTGCACAGGACCTCGGCCATCCGCTGGGCACGGTCAAAACCTGGCTTAACCGGCTGGGGCTGACCAATCTCGAGCATATGCACGAGATGAACGCGGCACGCTCGGCCGAGGCCGAGGCGCGCAAGGCGGGTGCCGCATGAGGCGCGCCCCGCAATATCATTCGCCGCTGATCCATCCGCGCGCCCAGCTCGATCCCTCAGGTGATCACCGCTTGCTGGTCGAGACCGATGGCGGCCTGGTCATTGCTGATTATGACGCTGGCCAGGTGCAGCAGCTCGAGGAAGCCATCGCGCAGTTCAAGCGGCTGACCGTCCATGTCGATGGCGGGCCGGATTTTCACAACCGCCGTTTCGTGCCGCTGGAGGTGAACCGATGAGCGGTGAGCTGCGCGCCATGGAACAGAAACTGCTCGATGTGCTGGCGGACGGTGCGGTGCACACGCCCGAGCAGCTGTCGGTGTCGGTGCTGGGCCGGAAGTTCTCCGGCAATTCCGCCGTGCCCCAGCAGGTGTGCAACCTGCGTAAGAAAATAAGCCCCGATCGCATCGTCTGGGATCGTGATGGCAAGGGCTACCGCCTGGTGCGCAGTGATGGGGGTGATCGGTGAAAACCATTGAAGCCCGCATGGCAGTTGGGGGGGGGCTGTCCCGATCCGCGGCGACCGCAACGCTCGTGCTGTGGCGCAGCCGAGCATTCTCGACAGCAGACATCGCAGAGTTGCTGCACGTTCCAGAGGCAGAAGTCGCGAGACTGGTTTCTGTCGCACGTTCCCTTGCAAGGGAGGGTGTAGCGTCGTGAGCTGTACCTGTCCCACCTGTGGCGGCGCACTGCGACCAGGCAGTCAGATCCGCGTCGATCTCGAAGCGGGAATTGTCGTCGGCAACGGCCATGCGGCGGTTCTGACCAATGCGGAGCATGCGCTGTTCGAGGCGCTTTGGTCGGCCAGGCCGCGCACTTTGTCCAAAGAACAGTTGCTGGCCGCGACCAGCGGACTCGGTTTCGACGACCGGGAAATCAAGATCGTCGATGTCTTCATTTGCAAGGCCCGAAAGAAGCTGAAGCCCCTCGGCCTCGAGATCGGGACTGTCTGGGGCAGGGGCTACCGGATTGTTGGAGGCTCAATCAATGAGTGAAATCCGCATGGATGTCGGACACAGGCCGAAACTGGACTGGGTCGACGTGGCGCTGATCGACGTCGACCATAATTATCAGCGCGACGTGGACGGTCGCAGCGTCGAGAAAATCCTTGCGGCCTTTCGCTGGGATCACTTCGGCGCTGTCGTTCTGTCTGAAAAGGCCGATGGCCGTTTCAATGTCACTGACGGGCAGCATCGGGTGAAGGCTGCGCAGCTCCACCCGAGTGTCACTCATGTGCCGGCGATGATCCTGCAATTGGAGGGTACGCCTGGTGAGGCCGAGAACTTTCTGGTCATCAACCGGGCTCGCCGGGCCGTGTCGACGATCGAAATCTACTGGGCAGGTCTTGCCTCCGAGGATCCGCAGACACTCCGGATAAAGTCGGTCCTCGACCAGGCTGACTGTGAGGTCTGTGCGGCTCATGGCGAGTATCGGCCGGGCCATACCATGGCGGTCACGGCAGTCGGCCGCTCAATCTCCCGATATGGGGACAGCGCCACAGTCGACGCGCTCAAGACCATTCGGGCTGCTTGGCCGAAGGATGCCAAGTCGCTGCGCGGGACACTCATCACCGCCCTGGCCCGCATCTACCGCGCCAGCGACAAAATCGACCGGGACCGACTGGTCAAAGTGCTGGCACCGAAAAGTTTCGTGGAACTGACGGCACATGCCGAGGCCTTCCGCAAGTTGTCTGGTGGCTCGGCCGACACCGTCCTCGCGCGCACAATCACCGAGCTCTACAACAAGGGGCTCTCCACAAACATTATCTATTTTGGGGAGGCGGCGTGATGGCCAAGTCCAAAGCCGCAGCCACTCCGCAGGCGGTCAGCAAGACCATAGCGCTACACGAGTTGCGCGCCGGAGATTCCGTCAATGCCCGCCGTACCGCTCGCGACAGCGCCCTGGACGAGCTCAAGGCGTCAATCCTGGCGCATGGGGTGGTCCAGTCGCTGCGGGTGCGCATCGTCGATGACGCCTTTTATGAGGTTGTTGCAGGCAATCGTCGGCTGATGGCCCTGCAGGCGTTGCAGGCCGATGGCAAGATCGATGGCGACTATGCTGTTCCTGTCATTGTCGACATGATCGACGACGCTCGGGCGCACGAGCTCAGCATCGTCGAGAATGTCGAGCGCGTGCCGGTGTCGCCCGTCGATGAGGTGCGGGCCTATGGCCGACTCTTCGAAGATGGACTCGATGCCAAGGGGATTGCCCTACGTTTCGGCGTGCCAACCACGCGGGTGCAACAGCGGCTCAAGCTCGCCGCTTTGCATCCGCAAGTCCTGGACGCGCTGGATGCCGGCGAGATCAACTTCGACACTGCTCAGGCCTTCACTGTTGCTGAGCCGGGCAGGCAGATCGAGGTTTTCAAGGCACTCAAGGCCTCGCGTTCCCTCTACGCTTATAGCGTGCGACGGGAAATCACCGACAGCTACCTGCGCAGCGACAGCGGATTGGCCAAGCTGATCGGCAAGGGCGCCTATCTCGCTGCCGGCGGCGAAGTCGTCGCCGATCTCTTCGAAAGCCATGCCTACTGGACCAGCCGCGAGATCATCACCCAGTTGGTCGAGGCGAAATGGGCCGACCAGATTGGCGTGTGGCTCGCCGAGGGATGGGGCTGGGCCAAACCTGCCGGAGACGTGCCGGACCTCTGGGAGCGTGATCGGCTCTACCCAGAGCATGTTCCCCCGACTGCCGAAGACGCTGCGCGATTGGAAGCGATCGAGCGTGCGCTTGATGAGCTCGGTGACGACGGCGCCATGAAAGACGATCCAAGAGTCGCGGCGCTGGTTGCGGAACAGGACGAAATCCAGGCGCGGAACCAGCCCGTCTATCCGGCCGAAAAGCGTGGCGACTACGGCGTCGTCTATTTCCCCGAAGATGGGCGGGCCATGTTCGGCATTGGCGAACCGCGCAAGGCCGCCAAGGCGCCGACCGCCAAGGCAGCGCTCCCGCCTGAAGATCCTGCTGCTGTGGGGCCGACGATCTCTGAATATCTCTCGATCGCGCTTTCCGATTCCATCCGCACGGAAGTTGCCGCCGATCCGGACCTGGCACTGCCACTGCTTGCAGCTTGCTTTGCCGTCGGGCAGGGCGGCGGGACTTTGCCGGCGCATCTCAGCGTCGGCCATGCGACGGATGCCTCGCGAGACGGAAAGCAGGAACTTCTGGAGGCCTTCCGCTACTTCGACGAGATGCCAGACGAGGAACTGCTGGCATCGATCGCCCGCATGTTCGCCAATACGCTCGACGTGCGGGACGGCTTCCTCGACCAGAAGCTGAAATACTCGTCGAGCCCCGAGGCAGGCCGTCGGGCGCTTGTGGCGCAGCTCGTGGACGTCGTCGAGCCGCGGTCATTTCCCGAGTTTGATGCTGCGGTCTACTTCGATGGCGTCAAGAAGCCTCTTATTGCGGCAGCCTTCAGGGAAATCACCGGCGAGACCATCAAGGATGGCAAGAAGGCAGACATGGCGGCAACTACTGCCAAGCTGGCGGTGGAGCATGGCTGGCTGCCGATCGCGCTTCGCAATGTCAGCTACGGCGGGCCGGGGTCGGACGCGGCTCTCGTCCAGGAGGCGGCGGAATGATCGGCCTGGTTCGAGACTGGCTGCGTCAGAGGCGGCTGCGACGGCAACTGGAGCAGATGGCGCCGCGACCGTTTGTCGACACGCCCGAGGCTCGTGACGCGCGCCGGGTGATCCCCGGTGAGACCCGCGAACAGGCGCGGAAACGACTGGCGAAATACAGGCGCACCGATGGCTGAGACCTTACCAGGCCGGCTGATCCGGCATGCGGAAAACGCCGAGCGGATGCGCGACCGGTACAATTATCGCGGCAATGCCAAGTATCCGCGGGCGTTCCCTGGCGATTACTGGCGGCACTTCGATGCCATGGCCAAGGACCTGCGCCTCGCGGCCGAGATCGTGCGGGACGCCGAGGTGTCAGCATGACAAGCACAGAATTGCTCGCACACTGTCCATTCTGCGGCGGCCTCAAGGCCGAAATCGTTGAATGTGAATTCACGGAACAGGATGCGCTCGAGGAGGGCTGGGACCAGACAGACTTCTACTTTGTCGCGTGTCCCTGTGGGGCTCAACATGGCGACTATCCCGGCCACACGACACCAGCACTGGCCATCGCCGCCTGGAACGGCCGCCGTGACTACGCGGCCGAACAGCAATCTCTGACACCGGAGGCGATCAATTGAGCGTCCCTCAATCCCACCACGACGAGCTGCGCCTGGCGCTGGTCCGGCTCGACCTGTCGCCCAGCGAAATGCAGTTCCACTATGTCCGCGCCGTGCTCGACGAAGAGGATGGCTGCGTCAGCCGTGCCGCTCGCCGCATGGGCGTTCATCGCCGGACCTTGCAGCGCATGTTGAGCAAGAGAGGCCCCAAGCCCCGGGCAGAGGTGCGGACATGAGCGAGGGGCAAATCTCCCCGTGGCTGCCGGAACAGGATCGGCATCGGCTCGCCGTGCTCGGCAAACTCGCCGAAGAATGCAACGGGCTGGCTGGCCGGGCGGTCCGATGCATCATTCAAGGGCTAGACGAGGTTGATCCGGACACCGGTCGGACCAATCGGGCGGAGCTTGAGCGCGAAATAGCGGATGTCGAGGCATGCCTCAGTCAGGCACAGAAGCGCCTGGGCGTGGCATTCGACCTGGCCCGGGCAGCGGGTAAGTCTCGCGGCTTCGACCGGTGGCACGATCTGATCGACGATGCGAGGGAGCCATGAGCCTGCCCCTCGAACTGCAGACCCTCAAGGAAGAGGCCGAGGCCGTCACCTGCTGGAGCTGGGCGACGTTCAAAGGCTGGAAGCTCGGGCCGGGGACCGACAAGGCCGGGCCATGCCCCAATTGCGGCGGCACGGATCGCTTCGCCATCCATACGACCAAGAACACCTTCAACTGCCGCCAGTGCGGTCTGGCCGGCGGCGGCGTGATCGACCTGGTGATGAAGACCGAGAACGTCAAGTTCGTGAAGGCCTGCGAGCTGATCACCGGCCGCACGGTGGCCGATCCGATCTCGGCCGAGGAACAGGCGCGCATCCACCAGGAGGCGGAACGGCGTGAGCGTGAGCGCGCGGCCGAGGAAGAAAAGCGCCGGCTGCGGGCGATCAATGAAGGTCTTTCCATCTGGGAACGCACGACCGAGCCACAGCCGGAAGGTGCTGGCGGGGTGGCGGACTATCTGGCGCTGCGCGGCATCGGCGTGAAGCTCGATCGGGTGCTGATCCGCGAAATCGCGGCGCATCCCTATGTCGTCGAGGTCGAAGGCGAGAACGGCCGCAAGAGCTATCCGACGATCCACACCGGCCCCTGCATGGTGGCGGCCGTGGTGTTGGCGGATGGATCATTCGGCGCGGTGCACCAGACCTGGATCGATCTCAGCCAGCCCAATGGCAAGGTGCAATTGTTTCACCCGACCAAGACCGACAAGGATGGCGCGCCGATGGCGCTGCCCGCCAAGAAGGTGCGCGGCAGCAAGAAGGGTGGCGCCATCAAGCTGTTCCAGCCCAAGGGCGCGACGCGCATCGTGATGGGCGAGGGCATCGAAACCACGCTCACCATGCTGCGGCACAATTTCGAGCCCGGCACGGCCTATTGGGCCGGGGTGGACCTGGGCAACATGGCCGGCCGTGCGCTGCTCGGCATGGATGGCAAGCGCCATGAAGACCAGCCGAACCTCGACGATCGCGACTGTTTCGTGCCGCCCGAGTGGTGCACCGAGCTGGTCTATCTCTGCGACAGCGACGAACCGGAAACCAGGACGGTGGAGAAGGTGACGCGGGGGCTGCGCCGTGCCCTGGCGCTGCGCGAGGCCGCGCGTGCCGAGAACCCCGAACTGCCGCCGCTCGAGGTTCGCTTTGTCGAGCCGATCGGGGATGGCAAAGACCTCAATGACCTGGTGCGGGTGAGCCTCTCGCCCCCAGGCTCTGGCCCAGGCCAACCGCGATGACTGATACACCCGACGACGAAAATCCGGTCAAGAAGGCTGCCAAAAAGCAGACCAAGGTGACGCTCACCGTGGTCGATGGTGGCAAGAGCGAGACCAAGCCGAAGCGCGGCAGCAGGGGCAAGACGAAGGCCGAGACGCCGCCCAAGCCGGATAGCGACGATCCGGGGCCGGACGATTCCGATGTGCTGGACGGCCCGGAGGATTTTGGCAGCAATGATGACCTGGCCGAAGCCGAACGCATTATCATCCGCTGGTGTGCAGCGCTGGACCAGAACGATCGCGACAATGGGCGCCGCCTGGTCGCCTGGTTCGGAGAGAACCTGCGCTATGTGACCGGCCTAGGCTGGCTTTACTGGCGCGGAACCCACTGGGCGCGCGACGAGGCGGATCTCGAGGTGCGTCTGCTCGCCCAGATGGTGGTGGACAAGATCAAGCTCGAGGCCGTCGAGCTCGAGGCCAGTGACAAGCAGAAGGCCATTCTCGATCGCTCCAAGGAATTGCTGCGCAAGAAGGACGATCTGAGCGCGGCCGAGGAGCGGGTCATCAAGACCGCAACCGAAATCATGACGGCGCTGAGCAAGCGCCGCTCATCGCGCCTGAGCTTTGCCGTGTCGTCGGGGAACATCACCCGGACCAAGGCCATGCTGGAACAGGCCCAGTCGCTCCAGGCACTGCCGATCGAGCAGCTCGATGCTGACCATTACCTGTTCAACGTTGCCAATGGCACGCTGCGCTTCTGGCGCGAGATCGACCCGGATCAGCCAGAGGGCGGTGTGCGCAAGATCGGCCGCTTCGAATTCCGCGAGCATAACCGGGCCGATCTCATCACCAAAATTGCCGAGGTCGAATATCACGCCGAGGCCGAGGCGCCGTTCTTCCACGAGACCTTCATGGCCAAGGTGCAGCCCGAGTTGCGCTGGCGCACCTTTATCCAGGTGTCGACGGCCGTGGCGTTGCTGTTTGGTGGCAATGACGAGCAGCGGCTGTTCTATCACTATGGCAAGGGCGCCAACGGCAAGAGCGCGTTTTTCGAGCTGATCGGCCGCCTCGGTGGCAGCTATCGGCAGATTGCCTCGCCAGAAACCATCACCGGGGACGGGCAGCGCGGGGGCCAGCAGGCCAATCCCGACATCGCCCGGCTGCACAACGCCCGCCTGGTGACGATCGAGGAATTGCCCAAGAACACGCCGCTGCGCGAAGAGCTGATCAAGGCGCTCACGGGTGGCACGAAGATCCTCGCGCGGTTCCTCAACAAGGATTTCTTCGAGTTCATGCCGCAGTTCACGCCCATGCTGTCGGGCAACAACAAGCCTGCCATCTCGGGGACCGACGAGGGCATCTGGCGGCGCTTCCTGTTCATCATCTGGGGCGTGACGATTCCTGAAGGCGAGCGCATGGCGCCTACCGAACTGGCGGCGCGGCTCGATGCCGAGCGTTCGGGTGTGCTCAACTGGCTGATCGAGGGCGCCTTGCTCTACCTCACCCACGGGCTGGACTATTTCACGCCCAATGAAGCCAAGGCCTTCGCCCAGGACTACCGGCAGGAGCGCGACAATGTCGGCGTCTTTGCCGAGGTGGCGATCGAGAAGGTCGACCCCACCGAAAAGGCCAAGGTACAGGCGGGCGATCTCTACAAGGCGTATCTGCGCTGGTGCGAGACCAACCAGCTCAAGGCCGCCAGCAATCGCAGCTTTGGCGACCGGCTCAATGACCTGGGCTTCCAGAAGACCCGGTCCAATTTCTACTATTATGTCGACATTCGCCTGCGCGACGACCTGGCCGGCACGACGGCCGACGGCCCTCCCAAACGCCACAAGGACGACCCGGGGTACTGATGATGGCGCACTTGAATTTTCGGACAAATAGGCGCATGTTGAGCCTGCCGGTGGAGACATCGGCCGGGATTTGCAGCCCGTTCGTCCGAAGGCGCCCAAACCGCGCCGCGACCCGTTCGCCGGGCGCGGTTTTGTTATGGTCGGGCGCAGTGGGAGGCCTTCGGGCCTGCCGGTTCCTTCGGGCCGGTCTGCAAACCTGCTGTCGCCCGGCCACCCCATTTGCAGGGGGTCGCCGGGTTCATTCGAACCGAAGGAGACCCGCCATGGGTAAATTGCCCCTTTCCCGCCGTACTGTTCTCTCCGGCCTCGCCGCCGCGCCTTTGGTGGCGCTGCCCACCGTTGCCGCACCGGCCCCCGCGCCGCTTCCCGACCCGCTGACCATATCGGCGCCGCTGATGGCGGCCATGCAGCAATGGCGCTGGACCACGGTGCGGCTGCGCACGCTGCGCCGCGAATTCCGGCCGGGATCGCGCGCGATCACCAAGGCCAAGGCGGAAGAGGCGCAGGCCTTCAACCACATGCTGGACAGCATCTGTCGTGAACTGGACGTGGAAAGGAGTGACGCATGACAAGTCTACAGAATTTCGTGTTCGAGGATGATGGGCAAAGCCATGCCGTGCGCGTGGTGCTGCGTGAGGGCGAGCCCTGGTTTGTTGCCAAGGATGTGTGCGCAGTCCTGGCAATCAAGGACCCTTCCGATGCTGTCGAGCCACTCGATGATGATGAGAAGGGTAGGGGTTTAATCCCTACCCCCTCTGGAGACCAAGAGATGCTGCTCGTCACGGAAGGCGGGCTCTACACCCTGATCCTGCGCTCCCGCCAGGCCACCACGCCCGGCTCGCCGGCGCATCGCTTCCGCAAATGGGTGACGGCCGAGCTGCTGCCGCAGATCCGCAAGACCGGCCGCTATACCCCGGACCCCGCCGAGACCTTCGACTGGGAGGCGATCGGGGCCAAAATCCAGCTGGTGCGCGAGGCCCGATTGACCGCAGGCCGCAAGGCGGCGCAGGCGCTGTGGAGCGTTCTCGGCCTGCCCACTGGCCTGGAGGAGCCGCCACCCATGCGCGGCGGGGCACTGCAAGGGATTGACTTTGTTCGGCAATGGCTGGCCGAGCGCACGGCCGAGGATCGATCCAGCCGCGTGCAAGCCTCGGTGCTCTACCGCGATTTTGAGCAATGGCTGGCCAAGCAGAACGGGCCTGGCATGACCATGGCGGCCTTCGGGCGCTGCATGGCCGAGCTGGGGCAGCGCAAGACCACCTCGAACACCGTCCAATATCTGGGCATTCGCCTCAAGCATATCAGCGAGATGATGGGCTGACCCTTCGCCCATAGAGCCCCGCAGGGACGATTCGCCGCCCCTGCGCCTGCGCCCCCGCACCCCCTCAGACAAGAGAAAAGGCAGTCCCAAACCTCCCGCCGCTCACGCGGCGCGATAGAGGTTTGGGAGATTTGCGGGATGGTGAATGCAAAAGTCCCAATCCAATTACAATAGCCAAATCAACGCTTTGCGCCGAATTTGGGAGGGTCGGGACTGTGCCCGCTCGCGTATAGTATGGGGGAAGGGGTGTGGGGTGTTTCCATTGGGGTCTGGGGCTGAAATTGTCCTTATGTGTCACGGCAGACCGTCCCGAGTGTTCCACCCTCTATAACACCCTCTGATCGCTTCGCTTTTTCCGGGGGATATTCCCTTCTGAATATCCCAGAACCATCCCAAAGGGAGGTTTGGCTCTAATGCCAAAGGCAATGGACGTAGAAGACCTGTTGATCTGGGCGTTTCGTGACCAGAAGATCGAGGCTGTGGCGGCGCGGTTAATGCCGTCGGGGTTGAGTGCGTCACCCGAAAGCAATCTGGCGCAGATACTGGCGTTGGGGTGTCGGGTGCAAACGTCATCGGCTGGGGCGATGCACATGGCGGTCCAGTGCCATGAGGATGCAGCGGTGATCTACGACGCGGTGATGGCGTTGCCTTCCGACGCCTGGGTGCTGGTGATCAAGCATGCTCGCAACGCGACGCGACCCGACTGGATTGAGGAGGGGCCGGGCCGGTGGATCGACCAGGTCGACAGGAATGGCCACCCGAAGAAGCTCTATATCGACAGCGATGCCAAGAAGGGCTTCATCGGTTATGCGCCGCCGGTGCTTGAAGGTGTAGACCCGGTCGAGGTCGAGGAGGCGCGCCGGGCCTATGATGTGTGGCGCTATGCCCTGGTCGACCTGGTGCCGCTGCTCAACGCAGAGATGGTCGACCATGAGGCCATCGGGCCGGAGGTTGCGGCGCGCCCTTGGGAGAAGAAAGAAGGGGTGTTGACGGCTCCGTAAAAATTGACATAGCTTCACCACAACAAATCAGGTCTGCAGATAGGCGCTTCGGGAAACCCGCGGCGCCTTTGTTGTTTCCGGGGTGTGGGCATGGCTTCTTCGCCGAAGCGCTTCCGCCTGCGATCCCAGCCCTCTCGTCAGGAACAGAACAGATCGTTCGACAATCGGCGTGGCTCAGCGCGCGAACGCGGCTACGACACGCGATGGGACAAGGCGGCGCGTTCGCATCGCCGTCGTCATCCACTTTGCCGTGGTTGCGAGGCTGCTGGTTTCGTTGTTGCAGCCGAGCTGACCGATCACGTGGAGCCACACAAAGGCGACCAGGCGAAGTTCTGGGACACCAGTCATTGGCAGTCGTCGTGTCGTTGGCACCACGATGTGGTCAAGCAACGGCTTGAGTTGATGTGGTTGCGCGGGGAAATCGCGTTGGCCGATCTCTGGCTCGACAGTCCGGTCGCGCTGCGGCTGGCCGAGCAGCTTCGGCAGTAGGGGGGGGCGGTCAAAAGTCGGCGGTCTCGCTTGCCGGACCGGCGGGTCAATACAAAAAAACGGCGCGCGAAATTTCGGCGTTTATATTTTTTTCCAGCAATCGAGACGGGTTGGCTCATGGCGCGCAGGAAGGATGATCCGCATCTGCAAGCCGCCAAGGGGTTTCCGGGCAAACGGCGCAAGCAGGTCGAGGCCGAAATCGACGCGGCGGTCGCGAGCGCAGAAGATGCGGCGCCTGGCTCGCCGGATTTGCCAAGGTTCTTTTCTGCCGCACCGGCGCACTGGAAAGTGGCGATCGATCTCTGGCGAGAGCTGGTCGACGTGCTGCGTGCCAGCGGCCGTTGGCGTCCAGGCTATCGCTCGGCCTTGGCGCGCTACTGTGCGCTGACGCAGAAGTGGACCGAGGCAATGGAGCAGATGCGGCGCGATCTGCCGCGCGGCGGCGTGACGGTCAAAGTGACGAAGGGCGACGGCAATACCGTCTTCCGGACACATCCTAGCGTCGACTTCATGCAGAAGGTGGGCGTCGAGCTACGCCTGATGGAGCATGAATTCGGTTTCACGCCGCGGTCGAACAGCGACATGACCCGTGTCGAGACATTCAACGCGTCCCAGGGCAAGCTGCCGCTGCATGGAGGCGGCATGCGAGAGCCCGAACGCAAGCCGGACGGGCAGGGTTCTGACCCGATGTCGCTGATGAGCGACACCGACAGCCCGCCGCCTGGCACGAGGATCCAGTGACCGCGACGGCATTGCCGGTCGGGTATGAGGGGCTTCCGGCCTGGCTCAAGGCGGTCGAGGATGATCCGCGCTACCGCTGGGCCATCCGTGCCTGGCGCGCGGCCGAGCTGGTGCCGGGCGCATGGTTCGACCACAGGAAGGCGGACAAGGTCGTCGACCGCTGGCCGGAAATCTTCCGGCTGACCGATGACCGCTTCGACGGCGTACCGTTCAAGCTACTGGCCTGGCAGGAGATAGCAGTTCGGCTGCTGGTCGGCTGGAAGAAGCCGATTGAGGTGCTCGACCCCTGGACCCACGAGCCGAAAATCGAGCACGTGCGTCTGTTCCGCCGGCTGGACCTGTGGATACCGCGCAAGAACGGCAAGAGCGAATTTCTGGCAGCGCTCGCGGTACTTTTTTTTGTCATGGAACCGATCTCCGGCGCCCAGGGCTTCGTTTTTGGCCGCAACGAAGACCAGGGCCGAATCCCGTTCGCCAAGATGCAGGCGATCATCGACAAGGCGAAAGGGCTGAAGGAAGACGAGCAAGGCAACGAGCGCGTCATCAACACCGACAAGGGCATCTTCATTCGCCAGACCTCGGCGCTTTGCCAGCTGCTGACCGGCGCTCCGGACGGCAAGCATGGCCGGTCGCCCACGGTGATCGTTGGCGACGAAATCCACGAATGGCGGACCCGGGAGCTGGCCGACACGCTCCGGCAGGGGACCGGCGCTCGCCTGCAGCCGATTGAGCTCTACGCTTCGACCTCTGGCCGCAAGCAGAACCGGGTCGGCTATGAATGGTTCGAAGAATCGATGGCGATCGTCCGGGGCGATCTCGACGACCCGGCCACGCTGGTCGTGTTCTTCGGCGCCGATGACGAGGATGACTGGGAAGACGAGGCGACCTGGCACAAGGCCAATCCAAGCCTTGGGTTAACGCCGACGCTCGACTATCTGCGCGGCGAACACAAGAAGGCGAAGGGCAAGCCTGCCGCCGAGGCCGTGTTCAAGTGCTATCACCTCAACATCTGGGTGGATGGCGTTGTCGGCTGGATACCGCGCTCAAAATGGGCTGCCTGCACGAAGGATGCGGAAAGCTGGAGGCGGCTATACGAGGCGCACAAGGGCCGGAAGGCCTACCTCACCTGCGACGTGTCCTCGACGCGCGATATCACCTGCGTAATGATCGTATTGCCGCCCGATGACGATGTCGCCGAGTGGGTGGTCATTCCGCTGTTCTGGGTGCCGGAGGCCACGCTCGATGCGCGTGCCGCCGAGGACAAGCGGGTCGACTGGCACAAATGGGTGCGCGAGGGCGCGCTCCAGACGACGCCCGGTGACTTTGTCGACCAGAATTTTGTCATGGACGCCGTCCTTAAGGCCGGGAAGCATTTCGACCTGCAACTGTTCGGGTACGACCCGTGGAACGCCGGCAAGCTCATTGCCGATCTGCAGGAAGCCGGGCTCGATCCCGAAAAGATGGTCGAGATGCGCCAGGGGCATGCGACCCTGGGAGAGCCGACCAAGGAACTGGAGCGCCTGATCTTCGCCCGCAAGGTGGAGCATGGGGGGCATCCGGTGATGAGCTGGATGATGGGGCACTGTTCGGTGCGGTTCGACGTGAACCTCAACTACGTGCCCGACAAGAAGAACTCGCTGGACAAGATCGACGGGCCCGTCGCTGCGGTGATGGGCGTTGGTCTGGCCATTTCCGAGGAAGTCCCTGGCCTGGGGCTTGCCGGTTATCTCGACAGCCTGGTGGGAACGCAATGAGTTTGATTGACAGGATTGCGGCTTCCTTCCGGAAGTCTGCTGCGCCGGTCGAGCGCGTCGAGCCGCTGAGCCTGACGGGGCCCCGAAACTGGCAATCTCACGAGAGCTGGGCCGGGGAGCGGGTCGAAAGCACCGATGTGCTGGCGCTGTCTTCGGCCTGGGCGTGCGTCAATCTCATCGCTGGCACCATCGGCACTTTGCCGCTGATGGTTTATCGCACCGGCTCGGATGGCATGCGCGAGGTGGCGCGTGATCATCCGCTCTACAGGATCCTGCACGACAGCCCGAACGCCGATCAGACGGCGGTCGATTTTCTGGAGTTCCTGTCGGCTAATGTCGAGCTGCAAGGCAATGGTATTGCCCGGAAGACGGTCAATAGCCGCAAGTCGATGGTGGCTTTGACGCCTGTCCGCGCGGATATTGTCAGTGTGACGCGAGCACGGACCGGTGAGCTTCGGTATCGTTGGACCGAGAACGGCAAGTCCTACGACCTCGGCCAGGATGAAGTCCTGCATGTTCGGGGATTTGGCGGCGGTCCGGAAGGCGGCCTCTCGACACTGACCTATGGTCGACACACCTTTGGCCTGGCCCAGGCCCTTGACCGGGCTGCCGGCAGCACGTTCCGCAACGGAATGCGCCCCAGCGTCGTCATCGCCTTCCAGGAGTGGCTTTCAACGGAACGCCGCACCGAGGTGCACCAGGCACTTGAAACCAAGTATGCCGGCGCAGTCAATGCTGGCCGGCCATTCGTAGCCGAGGGCGGCCAGACGGTGACGCCACTGTCCATGACCCCGGAAGACGCGCAGATGCTGCAGTCGCGGGCGCTGTCGGTAGAGGATGTCTGCCGTTTCTTCGGGGTGCCGCCGTTCATGATCGGCCACACCGAGAAATCGACGAGCTGGGGGACAGGGCTCGAGCAGCAGACATTGGGTTTTCAGAAGTTCACCCTGCGCCGGCGCCTGTCGCGCATCGAACAGGCCATGCGCAAGCAGCTGCTGACAGCTGAGGATAGGGCCAATGGCATTACGATCGAGTTCAGCCTCGAGGGTTTGCTGCGCGGAGACAGTAAGGCGCGCGCGGAATTCTATCAGCGGATGACCCAAATGGGCGCCATGACCATCAACGAGGTCCGGCAGCTCGAAAACCTGCCGCCTGTCGACGGTGGCGACATTCCGCGCATGCAGATGCAGAACCTGCCGATCACCGAGGCGGGAAAGGAGAACAGCGATGCTCAACCGTAAGGATGCCGGCATGCAGTTTGCCCAGTCCGCCCCCGTGCTCAGCATCAAGGCGCTCAGCGATAAGGGCGAAATCGAGGGCTATGGCTCGACCTTCGGCGGCGAGCCGGACAGCTATGGCGATGTGATCGCGCCTGGGGCGTTTGCCGAGAGCCTGGCCGACCACAAGGCGGCCGGCACCATGCCGAAAATGTTCTGGCAGCACGACAGCTGGGAGCCGATCGGCAAGTGGATCGACGCGAAGGAGGACGAAAAAGGCCTCTATCTGCGCGGCAAGCTCAACATGGATGTGCAGCGCGCCCGCGAGGCCCATGCCCTACTCAAGAATGGCGATATCGATGGGCTCTCCATCGGCTATCGCATCAAGGAATACTCAGTCGATACCGAAAGCGGGGTCTGGACGCTCGAGCGGGTCGACCTGCGCGAAGTGTCGGTCGTCAGCATCGGCGCCAATGAAAATGCCGTGGTCAGCAGCGTCAAGGCGCTCAAGGCTGCCCACGACCTCACGGAAAAGCTCAAGGCCGGGGACCGGTTGACTGAGCGGGAATTCGAAACCTGGCTCAAGGGATTGGGCTTTTCGAATTCGCAGGCGGAGCGTGCCGCGCGCGTCCACCTGAAAGGGCAGGGGGATCCTGCTGAAGCGGAACAAACGCTCGAATTCCTTCGGGCACTCCGGGGCTGATCCCCACAATTCATCAAGGAAAATGATCATGAAGACCAGCATCGCGGCCGTTCTGGCCGGGGGCCGCTTCGGTGCGCCCGCAATGACCTATTTCATGGCGCCACAGATCGCCTTCGAGGCGCCGAACGACCAGGGCATCAAGGCCATGGCCGAGGAAATCAAGGCGCAGCACAAAAAGGACATTGCGGCGGCCTGCGACCCGATCAAGGAAATTGCCGAAAAGGCGCTTTCCATGGCCAAGGACGGCGAAAAGCTCGGCGACACGCTCAAGGGTGACATCGACGAGGCGCTCAAGAAGCTCAACGAGCGTGTCGAGGATGCCACCAGCGACTTCGAGCAGAAGATGGCCAAGCTCGGCACTGGTGGCGATGACAAGCCCAAGTCGATCGGCGAGCAGTTCACCGAGTCCGAAGGCTTCAAGGCCTTCCAGGACAGCAGCTTTTCCAAGTCCGCCCGCGGCGCCGACATGCAGGTGAAGGCTACCCTGACCTCGGCAACCACCGACTCGGCCGGCTCGGTCGGGGATGCGATCAACCAGACGCGTCTCCCGGGCATTTTGCCGCTGGCGCAGCGGCGTATGACCGTGCGCGACCTGCTCTCGCCTGGCCGCATGGATGGCAATACGCTTGAATACGTCAAGGAAACCGGCTTCACCAATTCGGCGGCCCCCGTTGCTGAAGGCAGTGCAAAGCCGGAATCGGACATCAAGTTCGACCTGGTCACCACCTCGGCCAAAGTCATTGCGCACTGGATGAAGGCATCCAAGCAGGTCCTGTCCGACATTTCGCAGCTGCGTTCGATCATCGATCAGCGCCTGCTCTACGGCCTGGCCTATGTCGAGGAAAGCCAGCTGCTCAATGGCGATGGCACCGGCCAGAACCTGCACGGCATCATCCCGCAGGCGACTGCATATTCGGCGCCTGTGACCTCGATCGAAGACCTGACCATCTTGGACGTGATGCGCCTGGCCATGCTGCAGGCGGCCCTCGCCGAGTATCCGGCCACCGGCCATGTGCTCAATCCGATCGACTGGACCACGATCGAACTGCGCAAGGATGATATCGGTCGCTATATCATCGGCCAGCCCCAGGGCTCGACGTCCCCGACCCTTTGGAACCTGCCAGTGGTCGAGACGCAGGCTATGACCTCTGGCAAGTTCTTGACCGGTGCTTTCCGCATGGGCGCGCAGATCTTCGATCGCTGGGAAGGCCGGGTCGAGAGCGGCTATGTCGACGACGACTTCATCAAGAACCTGGTGACGCTGCTCGGCGAAGAGCGCGTCGCTCTGGCCGTCTATCGGCCCGAAGCCTTCATCTATGGCGACTTCAACACGGCTCTGGCCGCCTGATCGCCTGCCGGTTGATGCAGAACGGCGGCCCCTTCGCGGGGCCGCCGTTTCCATGAGCCGAAAGGAGAACAGCGATGTCCAAAGTCCAGAAGTGGAAGGTGGTCCGCCAGCATATCGGTGACCGTCCCTATGTCGAGGGTGAGGTGCGCGTGGGCACGGAAGCCGAATTCGCCCATCTGATCCCGCATGTCCTGCAGCCGCTTGATGCCAAGGCTGCCCCCAAACCCGCCAACAAGGCCGCGCCAAAGGTGGCGAACAAGGCCGACAACCGGCGCAAGGCCAAGACGGCCTGACGCCTAAACCGGCGCCACCCTGGCGCCAAGCAAAGGAGCTGGCTCATGCGCCGCTACAAAGTGACTGCCACGACCGCTGCCGACGGCACGGTGACCGCCTACAGCCCCCGCCTCTCTGGCAAGATCATGCAGATCGAATATGTGAAGGACGGCACTGCGCCGTTCGCCAATGGCGTGGACTTCACCATTACCGGCGAAGCCACTGGCATCGGGCTCTGGACCGAGAGTGATGTCAACGCCTCGGCCGTGCGCGCGCCGCGCCAGCCGACGCATTCCCAGGTTGGGGCCGCACTGCTGTTTGCCGCCGGTGGGACGGCCGTGGCGGACCTGATCGCGCTCGGGCGTGACCGCGTTAAGATCGCAATTGCCCAGGGTGGTGACAGCAAAGTCGGCACCTTCCACATTACCGTCGATGACGGTCTCTGATAGGAGGCGGCAATGGCTGAAGTGCTCGCCGTGGGGACAACCGCGGCCAACTCACTCGATGTGGCTGTCGGCGACGGCGAGGAGCTGACGGTCTGTCTCAAGGATGTGGCCGGGCCGCGCGTGGCCCAAGGGGCATTCGTCGACATCCTGCTCAAGGATGATGCCGGAGAGTATTTCCGCGTCGATGCCCTGACGGCGAACCATCCGGCGAAGATCATCGGGACCGGAACGTACCGCTTCTCGCGCCGTGCCGGCATCTCCTGCGGGGTCTTCAGTGCCTAGCGTGGTGCGCGATCTGGTGCGCCCCCTGTCGCGCGGTCTCGTGCGGCCGGGGGTTGCCACCCCAATAAAGGGCGGGGGTGCCGCGTCCTACGCATCAACGCCAGCGCCAAGCGGCTATCGCTGGTCATTTGTCACATATCTGGGCGAGCGCGTGACCTATCGCGGGACGCCGGTTGTCGCATTGGAGCCACTAAATGGTTGAGCTAGTCAAAGCGCAAAACTCTGCATCTATGCGCCCGTCTTTCCTGATGGCGCAGATGGGCGATAGCCGCCTAGCTATGGGTGGCGCGGCATCAGGCGGCAATATCCTCCGCTACATGCATGCCGTTGGGTCTTGGGTTCCCTTCCTGACAAAAGGGAAGGTCAAGTCTCCGATCACCTATAACAAGGCGGTTAGCTCATCGACCAGCATCTCCTATGTCGGGGATGGCGGGGTGAACGTAAAGGGGTTGATCCCGGCAGATGGATCGCCGGGTCAGCTTGCCGATGTTCTGGCACTCGATCCTATCCCCACGCACTGCCTGCTGCTGTCCGGCACGAACGATATTGGGAACGGCGTCCCGTTCGACACGATGACGTCAACTATGTTGACCGCTTGGGCCTCACTGCTTTCACGTGGCATTGTGCCGGTGGTTTTGCTCGATCTCCCCCGAGGCTGGACCACTGCCAGCTCCAGGCAGAAGCATTTCGCTTGGAACACCTGGTTGATGGTGAATGGGCCGCGCTACGGCGCAGTGATTATCGATGCCACGCCCGATCTCATGGACATCGCGAACGCTAATGGCGATCCGATAGCCAGCTATTACTACGACAGCCCAGCGATCCACCCCGGCAACAATGGGTGCTATTTCGCGGCGGGGCCGGTGGCCGACTATTTCAACGCTCTCCCTATGGGCGGATGGTTCCGGGGTTTCTCGGCTGGGGACGCCTTCAATGCCGCCAACAACCCTTATGGCAACAAGGCCCCGAATGGCGGTATAGGCTTTGGCTCTGCGGGCGCAAAGACGGGCGCGAACATCACTGGGAACGTGGTGTCCGGTATGCAGGTTTACCTGATATCCGGGTCGGTTACTTCCTGCGCTTGCTCTATCGAGGCGCGCAATGACGGTGGGGCGGGGAACTGGCAAAAACTCGACATAACGACCTCGGGCGCGGCCCAGATTTGGTTCTACCCCACATCCGACATCGCAGCGGCAGAGGGGGAGATTTACGAGTACGGGGTTGATCTCGAAGCATCCGGCATGTCGAGCAACATCACCATCAACGCCCGCATGTCGCATTTCAACGGTGGCACAACACTAGGCAGCGCCCATGCGTTCAACGTAGACACGACCAAGGGTCCGTTGCCACCCTCTTTCGCGGGCAGGGCTGAAATCGACCCCTATACGATGGCTGCGGGCACCACAAAGGTGACGCCTATCGTTGCTGCCGTAATCACCGGGGCAGTGACTAACGCTGTCGTCAAGATCGGCTCCATGTCGGTGCGTCCGCCTGTAGCAGCCTAGCTGCCACCCTAACCCCATCTGTGCGTCAGCTAGACTGACTTAAAGACAGTGAAAACCGGTGCCAGAGCGGCACCGGTTTTTCCATTTTGGAGACCCACTATGCACCGTCCCGTTCTGGTGACGCCGCCGGCGATGACGCCCGTTTCCCTTGAGGAAGCCAAGGTACAGCTGGCCGTCGATGGCAATGAGCGCGACGACATGATCACCGGTTTCATCGCAGCGGCTGTCGACCATCTGGATGGCTGGACCGGCATACTCGGTCGCGCCCTGGTCGAGCAGACCTGGCGGCAGGACTTTGACGGGTTCTCGCGCTGCCTGCGCCTGCCGCTGGCGCCCGTGATCTCGATCACCAGCGTCACATGGCGCGATGAGGCAGGCCAGCTTTCAACGGTACCGAGCGATGACTACACGCTGCTCTGCGACGAGCTGGGGCCGTATGTCGAATTCAAGTCGGACTATTCGATGCCGGGCGATCTCAACGAGACCAAGCCGGTTTCGGTGACCTATCTCGCCGGGTATGCGACGACCCCTGAAATCCCCGAGGATGGCGAGACACCCGCCGTCCCGGCAGTTTCCAATGTCCCCGCCGCGATCAAGGCCGCGATCCTCATCCATGTGAGGCTGATGCACGACGCCTATCGGCTGGGCAAGGATGCAGGGCCGATTCCGACCGCCGCGATCGACGCCCTGGTCGCGCCCTATCGCCGGGTTCTGTTCTGATGGATGCGGGCGCGCTCGACCGGCGCATCACGATCCAGACATACGCGATCACCCGAAACGCCGACAATGAGCCGGTCGAGGGGTTCACCGATCTGGCGACCGTCTGGGCCTCGGTCAACTACGTTTCGGACGCAGAAAGAGTGCGGGCGGCAGAGGTTGGAGCCTCGATTTCCGTGCGTTTTCAGATCCGATACTCCGCCACTGTGGCCGGGATAGACGCCAAGGATCGTGTCGTCTTCGAAGGCAAGACGTTCGATATCTCTGGGGTCAAGGAAATCGGGCGCCGCGAGGGTTTGGAAATCAGCGCAGCGGCGGCGGCCGACGAATGAAGGTCAGGGTGAAATTCAAGGGTGGGCGGGAATTGGACGCGGCGCTTTCGCAATTCAATGAGCGCAAGCGTCGCGCGATCGGCCGCAAGGCGCTCGACAATGCCGGGGAAATCATGGCCAAGGCCATGCGCTCGAAGGCGCCGGTCGAGCAGGGCGGGCTGCGCGAAAGTATCGATGTGTCCGGGACCCTCTCCAAGTCGGCCAGGTCTGCGCATCGGAAAGTGGCCGAGCAGGAGCGCTATGTCGGCCCGGACAGCAGGCCCGCCGCGGTGCAGCAGGAATTCGGCAATGAGAACCACCCGCCGCAACCCTTCGCGCGGCCGGCATTCGATGAGACGCAGGACGAAGTCCTCAAGCGGCTGGGCGATGGGCTGTGGATAGGCATAGAGCAGGCGGCCAGATCGGCTGCGCGAAAGGCAAAGTGACCCATGCAGACCAAGCTGGCCAATCTGCTGCTCGCCCATGCGCCCCTGGCCGCTCTGGTCGGCAATCGTGTCGATTGGGATACGCTGCCTCAGGGGTCACCGGAAGGAACGATTTCGATGTCGGTTGTTTCCGGCATCACGGACTATCACATGGCCGGTGCTTCCGGGCTGGTCTTCACCCGCGTCCAGTTTGATTGCCGGGATGCCACGGCGGCGAAGGCGAGGGCCATCGCCGAAGCTCTCAAGGCGCGGCTTTCCGGGTTCCGCGGGGACTTTGGCGGATATCAGTTTCAGGGGTGCTTCGAGGTCTCGCAGCGCACCAGCTTTGGCAAGGTGGACAGCCACAAGTGGTTCACCGACAGCCGCGATTACGCAATCAATTGGGGCCTCGCGTCCTGATTTAGCGCCCATCCTCCGCGCCGTGGGCAGGCGCCTCACAGTCATCATTGGAGAATGAACAATGCCCGCAACCGAGGCATCCATTGGCTATGGTTCGCTGTTCGACATTTCGCGTGACGGCGGCGACACCTGGCTCTCCCTGGGCGAGGTGTTCGACATCACCCCGCCGAGTGCTGCAGTCGACGTGATTGATGCCACGCATATGGCCAGCCCCAACCGCACCCGCGAATTCATCGCCGGTCTGACCGACCCGGGCGACGCGTCCTTCAGCCAGAACTTCGTGCCTGGCTCGGCGGCGGACGTGACGATCCGCGAAATCCGCACCAGCGGTGAGCGCGTCATCTGCCGCATCACCTATCCCAACGCAGCGGTGTGGAAGTTCGACGGCTTCCTCACGGGCTACAATCCGGCCGTGCCGACCGATGACAAGATGACTGCCGAGGTGACATTCAAGGTCACCGGCTCCACTGTCGTCGAGGCTGCTGCCATCCCGGCCGTGCTCGTCGGCCCCGCGATTTCGGGCACCGTCCAGGAAGGCGAGACCCTTACCGCTTATCCCGGCCAGTGGAGCGGCGGCCCGACCTTCACCTACCAGTGGAACAGCGAAGGTGTACCGATCTCCGGCGCCACCAGCCAGACCTATGTGCCGGTCGTTGGCGATGTGGGCGACAACCTCACTGTCACCATCACGGCAACCAACAGCGAAGGCTCGGCTGCAGCAACCAGTCCTGAGACCGTCGCAGTCCTGGCGGCATAACCATGGCCAATCCCCATCGTGGCGAAGTCGATCTCGTTGTTGGCGACCGGACCTATGTCCTGCGCATGTCCATCAACGAGATCGCGCAGCTCGAAACGCTGCTCGACAAGGGCGTAAATGAAATCTCGGCCATTCTGGGCAACGACCAGGATGTGCGGATCGGCGCCTGGAGAGCGGCGCTCTGGGCGGCGCTTCAAGCCAATCACAAGGGCCTGACGCTGGAAGCTGCCGGCGACATCATGGGCGAGGCTGGCATGTCCGAGGTCATGGCCAAGGTCGGCGAAGCTCTGCAGCTGGCATTTCCGGCCAATGATGGCGGCAAGAAACCAAACCCTCCGAACGCCAGTCGGGCTGGGACTGGCAAGCGCTAAGCGTGGAATATGCCGCTCTGGGACACTACGATCCGGACGGCTTCTGGAGCCTGACCCCTCGGCAGCTTAACGAGCGGCTCAAGGCTTCGAACAAGCGCCTGGTGCGCGAGCACAATGAGAGGATGACGGCCGCGTACTACACGGCGGTCATCCCAATGATGAAGAAACTTCCGAAACTGGAAAAGCTGCTGATCAGGGAAGTGAAGGCGGTGCGCCGTTCGCAATCCTGGCAAGAGCAACTGGCGATCGCCAGGCAGTGGACGGCCGCAAGCAGGAGATAATGCCATGGCTGGTGCAGCACGAATTGGTGCCCTTCACGTCATGCTCGGTCTCGATTCCGCCGAGTTCACGGCCGGGCTGGCCAAGGCCAATGCAGGACTCGCCAAGTTCGGCAATGCGGCCAAGATCGGGCTTGAGGTTGTCGCCACTGCGGCGGCGGCGGCCGGCGCTGCACTTGCTGTCGCGGTGAAAGGCAGCATCGACCGAGCCGACGACCTCAGCAAGACAGCGCAGCGGATCGGCATGACCACCGAGGCGCTGTCCCGCCTCGAATGGGCTGCCAAGCTTTCCGACGTGAGCCTCGGCCAGCTTTCGACAGGCCTTCAGCGTCTCTCCCGCAATATGCTCGATGTGTCGAACGGGGTGGGGGCCCAGGCCAAGACCGCGTTTGACGCCCTGGGCATTGCGGTGGTCGATGCTGAAGGCAAGCTTCGGTCCTCTGATGAGGTCTTTGCCGAGATCGCCGAACGGTTCGCCGCTATGCCGGATGGCGCGGAAAAGACCGCCCTCGCAATGAACTTGCTGGGTCGCGCTGGCGCCGAGATGATCCCGCTGCTCAATTCGGGCAAGGATGGCCTTTCAGAAATGGCCGACGAGTCCGACCGGCTGGGAAATACCCTCTCGACCAAGACCGGCAAGGCGGCTGAGGCCTTCAACGACAGCATCACCCGCCTTCAAGCTGGCCTTCAGGGCATGGTCAATCGGATTGCCGAGGCGGCCCTGCCGACCCTCAACAACCTGATCAACACCCTGACCAGTCCCGATTTCATGCAGGCAATGCAGGACTTTGCCATTGCCGCGATCGCCATTGCCGATGGTATCGCACAAGTCTTCATTGGCGCTCACAAGGCGTTCAAAGACTTCATGGATTACATCGGGGGGCATGGCGGCACCAAGGCTGTCATGCCGGAAGGTGCTACCAGCCTCAAGAATATCTTTCCGGAGGACTATGGCGCGGCAGAAGCCGACATCATGCGGCAACTCGAATGGCAGATGCAGCGCGGTGGTGGCGGATCCAAAAACCTCTATGAAGGCTTTTCGCTCAACCCGGATGGAACTTTCAAGATCGAGGAAACGGTCTCTGCGGTCGACCGGCTTCGCGAGGTTTTTGAAACGTTGGGCACCGGTGCTGGCTCGGCGAAGTCTGGCGTCGATGCGCTCAAGCAGGCCATGACCGATGGTCAGGCAGTGTTCACAGCAACCCGCACCCCAGCAGAAGCCTACAAGATTGAAGTCGAGCGCCTGAACAAGTTGCTACAGCAGGGGGCGATCGATCATGACACCTATACTCGTGCGGTACGCCAGGCGCAGGATGCATTCGACAGCGCCAGGACATCTGGAAACGAACTCGCATCGACGCTTTCGTCTGGCCTGTCCAACATGTTCAGCAGCGTGGTGGATGGGTCCAAGAGCGCCGTGGAGGCCGTTGGTGATCTACTACGCTCTTTGGGCCAGATGATCATCCACAAGGGCTTCGAGATGCTCATTGGTGGCATCTTCGGAGGTGGCGGCGGCTTCAAGCTGCCGTTCTTCGCCAACGGCACCAATTATGCGCCTGGTGGCCTGGCAATGGTGGGCGAGCGGGGACCGGAACTGGTGAACCTGCCGCGCGGCTCTCAGGTCATCCCGAACAACGAACTGCGGATGGGCGGCGGGCAGTCGGTTGTCGCTATCCATCTCGATGATGGCCTGCGCGCCGAGATCGTCAACCAGGCCGCCGGCCAAGCTGTCCAGATTACCAAAGGCATGGTCGAGCCAGTTTCCCGCACCGTCAACCAAATGGCCCAGCAAGAACGGTATCGTTGATGACACGAAAGATCATTGAGCTCGATACCCGCTATTTCTGGGCCACGTCGTTTGACTGGCAGATCGACTGGCGTGGCAATGCAGGCCAACCTGGTGTCACAGGTGCGGGGCAGGTTGTGTTTGGCAATCAGCCCAGATGGATCGGGCGTGTCGACTTCGCGACGTTTCGGCGTGACAAGATCAGGTCGTGGCGCGGCGTAATCGACCAAGTCTATGGTCGATATAATGCCCTGCGGGTGAAAGTTCGTGACCCCCTTCGTCCGACGTGGGCGGAGATGGGCTCCGCCTATACGGGCGGGGCTATCTATCACGGCGACGGATCAAGCTTCTCCGACGGGTCAGGGTACGCGCAGGGGGTGACGGCCCCCATTCTGGAAACGGCGTCGCGGGGGGCGACGTCGATCCGGATCGACGGCGATTATCTCGGCAACTTCATCAGCATGGGGCACTTTTTTTCGATCAATGATTGGCTGTACCGGGCGACCGGGATTGAGGGGCGTGGTGAGGATGCGCTTCTACATTTTGCAATGCCCCTTCGTCGCGCTGTGACCCCCGACGATGAGATCAATCTCGATGCGACATGCATCTGCGCTCTTGAAGGCGATCTCGAAGGCGCAAGCCGGGTTGAACCTGCCGATATAGCGCGTGTGAAACTGAGCCTGGTTGAATGGGTGGGGCCTGGCCGCGAATGAACATTCCAGAGGAAATTGCGCAGCGGCTCAATGACGAAGCCGTGGGTGCTGCACTGCTTATGGAGATGGACACTTCAGAGGGGTTCATCAGGCTTTACCCAGGAGAGAACGGGGTTTTTCGCGACGCTAACGGTGTGGATTGGATCGGTTGTTCGCTTCTGCGTATGGGTGAAGTCAAGGTCAGCAGCAACGGCTCTGCTCCGACATGGGAAGCATCGCTGTCCTATGTGCACGATCCAGATCGGGACGATCTGTTGCAAGTTATTCGTGACTACGGTGTCGCGGCGATCGACGGTCGCCCTTGTCGACTATACTTCCAGTATTTTGGCGAGCTCGAGGAAATGTTCGCGCCGATCTGGCAGCCGATCAAGTTCAGGACGCTTACAATGCGTCGCCTGATCTACACCCACAACGGCCCGCAGGAACGGTCGGTGACACTGCTGTGCGAGGGGCCGTTCCCGCTCCGGTCGCGCCCGCTCAACGGCCGCTATACCGATGCTGACCAGCGTCGTCGTGCGAGCGGCGATCCGTCGCTGGAGTTCCTTCCAACTCACGGATTCGACGATCAGCCGCTTTTTGGAGCTTAGCGATGGACCAGCGTCCGCTGCCGCATGATCAGTTTGTCTGGCGCGTGTGTTTTGTCGGAATGGCGCTGCTGCTGGTGGCGCAGGCGGTGAACCTTGTCTGACCTTGTCGCCAAGCACCTACGCATCTGGGCCACGACCGACTTTGCCTGGGGTCGGTCGGACTGCGCCATTGTCCTGGCCGACTATGTGCACGACCTGACAGGCAAGGATGGCGCCGCGCATCTGCGCGGTCGCTACACCACTCGAGCGGGCTGCAATCGCGTCTCCGGCTTTGTCAGACGAGGTTTGGTCGCTGTCGTTGGTGAATGCGTCGCCAAGGTCGGTTTGCCTGTCTGTGACGCCCCTGGGCGGGGTGACATCGGGGTGCTCAAGTTCAGCGAGCGAACCTTTGCCGGTGCGATCTGCCTGGGCGGTGATCGCTGGGCTCTCAAATCGCCGGAAGGTCTGATGACCGTCACCCGGCCCAACGTCGTCGCGGCCTGGTCCGTCCAAGGATAAGCATCGCATGATCAACCGGTTTTTGCGGAGTGCTCTTCTGGGCACGACGATACTCGTCTGCATGTCTTTGCCAGCGCAGGCCGATCCTGTCTCGGTCTCCATTTTGACGTTGATGGGCTACTCCGGCGCAGCAGGTCTCCTGGCGCCAACAGCGGTGCTGGGCTCGCTGCTGCTCAATAGTGCTCTTGCGGCCCTGCCTGGGTTTCTGCTGACGGCCGCCATTGGTGTCGGCGCAACGCTGCTCGCAAATTCGCTGCGGCCACAGCAGACCAGCCAGGCGCAGGATCCCGGCTCGCGCATCGTCAACCTGCGCCAGTCCATTCAGGACCGGTCAAAGTCCTATGGGCGGGTCCGCGGCGGCGGGCCCGTTGCCTTCTGGAAGATCAAGAATGGCCGCCGCTTTGTGGTTGTGCTGCTGAACACCGGTGAGATTGACGGCATCGAAGGGACTTATCTGAACGAGACCGAGGTTACCTTGGACGGACTCGATCAAGTTCAGGAGCCATCCTTCTTCTCTGGTGGATCATCAATGATCCGCATCCAATACAAGTTGGGCGCACCGGGCCAGACGGCGTTCGCCGATCTGCAATCCGAGTTCACTGAGTGGACCGCGGACCACAAACTGGTCGGCATCGCCGCGGTCCTCATGAATTGCATGAACACCGCGCCGGAGGACTTTGCCAAGGTCTATCCATCGGGGCGGGAACCTACTGTTTCAACCCTGTATCGCGCTTCCAAGGTCTATGACCCGCGAGATGTCACGCAAACGCTCGGAGATACCAGCACCTATAAGTGGACGCTCAACGCCGCGTTGATCATCGCCGATTGGATCGTGAGTCCGGATGGGTACGGCCAGGAAGTCGATTGGGACGAGGTCGCAGACGAGGCCGACGTGGCCGACAGCACCATCCGGAATCGGGCCGGAGACTACATCCCCAAGTGGCAGATGTCTGGAACTTATTTCTTCTCGCAGACGCGCGAGGAGGTTCGCAAGCAACTCGCGATTGCATGTGACGCATGGTTCTACGACCGATCGGACGGCAAGGTTGGCTTCAAGCTCGGCCGCTGGATGGAACCGAAAGTCACCATTCGCCCGGAACACATCAACTCGATCAAACTGGGCGAGGGGCAGGACGGTGAGGTGCGAAACAACGCGCTTTCCGTCGAATATGTCGAACCTGCGGCTGGCTATCGCCAGTATCCGTCAGCGGCCGTCACGCTTGACGACGGTGAGGCGTACAACCAAGCGTCGGTCGCTGCTCACTGGGTGCCAAACCATACGCAGGCATGTGCGGTGGCGAAGCGGACATTGCGCGCTATGCGGGCGCCAACTGACGTGACGATGAATCTAAAGCTCTACGGGCTTCTTTTGATGCCGGCCGACAGCGACGACTCTCGCATTTTCCGGCTGGAATACCCAGAACTAGGCATCAGCGCCAATTATGAGATCGCTGATGTTTCTCTGGCTCCTGATGGCATGTCGGTGAACGTTTCGGGCAGAGCAACCGAGCAGGCGGATTGGACCTTTGACGGATTGGTCGATGAGCCTGAACCATCAACCATCACCGACATCGAGGTGGTTGACGATATTGCTGATCCGACCGGTGTTGTCGCGTCGTCTCCGGAGTCTGGGCAGTTATACGTTGCGTTCGACCCGCCGCCGCGCTCCAGCCTTCTGAAGCGAGTTCGCTATCGCAAGATCAGCACCACAGACTGGAGCGAAATCGGGGTGCCTTCGTCTCAGGATTACCTGATGATCAACGGCCTTCCGCCAGGTGATGTTTACGAAGCTCAGGTTCAGTTCAGGACCGCGACCGCAAACGCCAGCAATTGGGTGGCATCGACACCGCCCAATGTGACGATTTCGTCGACATCTTCTCCACCCGGCCCTGTAAGCGGCGCCTCTGCTACCGGCGGTGTGGGCCAAGCGACGTTCAATTGGACAGCGCCAAACAGTCCAAACTACGTCGGTGCTCGCATCTACATAAACACCGTGAACACGTTCCCAGGCGGAACAGCGACTGCGACTGAGTACGGTACTCCAAATACGGCCGATAGCAGGCTGGTTACCGGCCTATCGGCTGGCACCAAGTACGGCTGGATCGTTGCCATCAACTCGTCTGGTGACGAGGCAACAGCCGTCGCCACGGGTTCCTTCACGGTCACCTAACTCTCTCAAAATTACCGACATCCGGCCCTGCATAACGCGGGGCCTTTTCTATTGGGGCACGCAATGGCGCTCGATATCGATACCGTTTACCGCGACAACGTCATCAAGGGCGATATTCACAGCGGGGCGCATGAACCTGACAAGGCGGAAATCCGCGCGCTGCTAAAGACGCTGATCGGATCGTCGTCGGCGCCGGCCGTGGTGAAACAGACCAAGGCCGCTCTGGATGCGGTCACGCCGGCCGCCGAGACCTATGGCGGCTTGGTGCTTAATGACCCTGATGCAACCAAGAATGGCTACTACTATCGCTCCGCTAGCGCGTGGGTGAAGGGTCGTGGCTTCCCTGACACATTTGCGGTCCTGACCAGCATCGGCGGCACGGCAAACGCCATCACAGCGTCGACCGAGGCGACGGTGAACCCAGCGGACGTATTGTGTGTTTTGCTGCCCGACCCACCGGGCACGAACTCGTCCAGCACCGTGACGCTCACGCTCAATGGCGGTTCCGCCGAGAACGTAAAGGCTGCCTCCGGCGCCAACCTGGCCATTGGTGACATCATCGAGGGGGTTGGCACGCTGTTCTTCAAGGCGGGTAGCGAGTGGCGGCAGTTGTTCTCGTCCGCTACCGGCGCGACCTTCGACCATCAGGGGGACTATGTCGCCCCGACCACTTACACTGAGGGTCAGGTCGTCACTGGCTCGGATGGCAAGTGGTATCAGCTTAAAGACCCTTCCGCGACCGGCGACGATCCTGTCGGCAGTGTCACAGGGGCGTGGCTGGAGATTCTTGCGGCGGCGGCCGTAGCGGACGGGTCGGTTACCACGGTCAAGATCGCTGACGGCGCTGTTACCGAGCCGAAACACGCGACCGGTGGCGTCTCGACCCGCGCACTTGCGGCTGGCGCTGCTACGCTCGTCAAGATCGGTGATGATGCCAAGGCAGACTTCCGGCTCGTCGATCCGAATGGGCCGCGCATTCCGGTGGCCTACTACTCGGCCACACAGGTGGAGATTACCGGCGTCCGCTCTGTCGCAATGGGCGGGTTCCGGTTCAAGGGCCGGTATAAAGAGGGTCGAGCGCCGGTCTTTGATATGCCTGCTTTCGACAGCGCCGAACGCCACATTATAGACCTCGGCAACGGGTCTAGCACGGCGGGCGACCTGTTCGCAGAAGCCTGGCACGTCAAGTCGAACTGGTACGCCCAGTTTGCGGCAGCGAATGACGGCGATGCGACGGCTACACTTGGCTCAATGCCGTTTCTGCGCGTAGGTTCGATTGCAGGCAGCGTCGTCACTCTGAACCAAGGTGGAGAAAATCAGCGGTCCATCGCTGGTAAGACCTACCAGTTTGCCACCAATGCACTGGTTGGCGCAGACGTTCTGGTCATCACGGAGACGCTGAACAGCCGCGCGAACGCCTTCTCAGGGCGCTTGACCACTGTCACCGCCAATACGGGCACAACGGTGACCCTGGCCGATGTTGGTTCGATGGCTGCGTATGACTACTTCCTGATCGCACCGCCCGGTTTCGATCACTATTGCTATCTCAATGCCTGCTATATGGACACGGCGGAAATTCGAAATGTGGGAGACTTGGGATCGACGGTCGCCACAAGAGGTGCAGACAACACGCAGGCGAACTATAATGGTGAAATTACAACTCCCATACTTGTGCCCTTTGATGGACATATCTCACCACTGGCGGGGGCGGTGATCTTTAGCCACACTGACGTTATCGGTTCAAGTTCCGCTGGCGACTTGGTTGCGCGATGGGGCACGGATGGCTCCAATCATGACATTGCGGATTTCTACTACCACAAGACTGCAACGACATCGCAATCCTGGGTCCATATGTTCCCACCGCTAGTCTTTTCCTTTGGCCCTCAGCTTTATTGCTACTCCGGTGGATCGCTAAATGTCAGCGGCACAACGCGGGCTGCTGGCATTCGTGGATATGTCGAGGTTTAGCGGGTGGCGGAAATATCGGTACTGTCACGGCTCAACAGGTGAGAGCTTTGGTTGGGGTTCCTGAGCAATCCTTTGGAAGCGGCGCGCGCAGGTTCAATCCTTGTGCGGGGATGGATTGAGCCATAATAGGAGCGCTTGTGCGGATTGCTGGAAAGGTTTTGCATGGGGAAGCGGACACTCATCTTAGCACTTGTTGCATTGGCAGTAGTTATTTCGGTCACATTGTATTCCGTGGGCGAGATCGTGCGTTCACCCATTCTTATCCAGACAGGCACCATTCCCGACCGGGACGCCCCAACGATCATAGCCGGACGCAAGAGCTTGGCGAGAAAGCCGGTTGAGATGATGTCCCTGTCATACCCAGAGGCGGCAGTCCAAGCCGACAACGGCGCCATTTATGTCGCGAACGCGATGGGTTTCAGCGTTGAACGCATCCTTGGAGGTGTCGCCGAGACGGTCTTGGCGGGCACACCGGGCGACAAGCATCCGAGTATATTTGTGGACCTTGCAAAAGATGGGGCGTCTGTTTTTGCACTCGACGCCGCCAACGCTCGTGTCTGGGATCTTAGCCAAGCTCCTGCGGAAGTTGTGTTCGAGCCGCCGCAAGCGCAGCCATACATCCACGACGACGGGCGCGTTTGGGAGATGGAGTACCTTTTGTCCTCACTGTACGCTCAACAGGGGCGCTTCCTGGTTACCGCTTCGCGCGTGATCTGGCAGGGTGAGTCTCAGCAGTACAGCTTGGAGCCCAATGCGCTTTTTGTCGGCTCGCCGGAAGGGTGGAACGAAGTGCCGGGGAGCTTTGCAGTGGCGAGCGAGTTCGGCAACTTTAGAGATGCCGTCTGGCTCGAAGGTGGAGCAATCCTTGCCATCGCTGGAGAGCAGTTGGTGCGAATCGAAGAGGCGGGACAAGTCACTTCTGTGGGCTTAAACAATGCAGGATTCGGCGGTGGCATCGTGCCATATGAACACGGTTGGCTGGTGGGCGCCCATACGGATCTAGTGCACGTACCTGCAGATCTTAGTCGGGTCGATGTGGTCACAGTTCCCTTCCCAACCGCCAATATTGGGCACTTGTCTTTGACTGTTGACGGCGAGCTCCTCGTCACGGACACCGACCGGCAATCTGTCTATCTGTTTGATCCCGCCACAGGTGAGGTGTCTGCACAATTTGGCAATGTAGATGGTGTGTCCTTTAAGATCGTAGCGATCGAGGCAGACGGAGAACGCCTTCTGATGCTAGACAATGCCACGCCAAGGGTGATGGAATACGACCCTAAAGCCGGGGCTGTGGCTTCGGTGGCCGGTGATGGTGTGCAGGGTTATGACGGGCCAGCGTCGGCAAGCGAATTCAGCTTCCAATATCCCTCGGGCATGATCGCAGCTCCCAATGGCGACATACTGGTAACTGAAGCCAATTACCGCATAGCGCGCGTCGATAACGATAGGGTCGAGATTTTCGCTGGTGACATAGCATCTGGCGTCCCAACTGACGCAAAGAGCTTCTCAGATGCGCGCTTCGGGTCGTTGCGGGGCATGGCCTTCGACGCGGAAGGGCGTCTTCTCGTAGTTGACCAGACACATCACACGATTTGGCGGTTTGAGGTGGACGGCACGGTGTCCAACGTCATGGGCCAGGGCGCGCCAGGGCAATGGACGGCGGGTGAGATAGCGAGGGGGCAGCCGCTCAATCACCCTTCCGGTCTTCTGACTCGTAAGGACGGCACGATCCTTATTGCTGATGCCTACAATCATGTCGTGGTGGGCATCGACACAGAGGGGCGGACCTTTCCATTCGCTGGGTCGATCAAGGGGACCACATATCAAGGTCACGGAGACTACTCCGGCGATGGTGGCCTTGCGACCGAGGCCAAGTTGAATACACCTCGCCAGATGGCGGAGGACGGAGCTGGCAACGTCTACATTGTGGACGAATTCAACAATGCAGTCCGCAAGGTTACGCCTGACGGCATCATTTCGACGTTTGCCGGGGGACGCTTTGGGTTCTCGGAAGACGGTTCGGCAATGAACCTGCCGCAGGACGCCGCCGTGCTGGGCGATCACCTCTACGTCGCAGACACTGGCAACAGCATAGTCTGGGCATTCCCGCTGGAGTGAGATCGGAAATCACACGACCGAAACCATCCTGTTCTCGTTTCTCGCTTCGACTCGCCATCCTGATTCCTGCGCGAACCACGGTGAGGATGAGGTTTGCTCTAAATGTCGGGTGCCTGATCCTGATAGTGGGTGGCCAGCGGTGATGCGTCTCCGCGACCTTGTCCACTGCCTCGACTGGCCATGTCGCGGAATATTTCGATATGGATGGTGGCAACCACGTAGAATACACCGGGCTTTACCCGAAGAACTCCAGTGGTAACGGGTCCTATGTTTTTCCCGCTATCGACATTGCCTTCTCATTCTACCCCCAGTTCGAGTTTTCAACCGGGGGTAGTTTGCAGGCTAACCGCATCGACAGCCAACTCAATGTTACAGGCTGGCATGAGGGATAAGCTAGTCGGCTAACTCAACCAGCAGCCAAGACCACGGCTGGACGATGTAGCCACTGATCTGCATCCCATTCACGACCTTTGTGGCATCCCACGCATTCGTCAACGCCTTCGAAGTGTCCGCGATTTTCGAAGCGTCGAAGTCGTTGTCGAGGGATATGTGCACACCCTTGACCCGGCTATTGCCCGCCAAGAGGTGGCGAAGGTAGTGCTCGCTGTAAATATTCAGAAAGTGAAACCCGCGGGGTTCTTCGTCTTCAAATTCAGCGCCATCCTCGCGCGGATCAACATGCTTTATGACGAAGCTGGTTTCACCTATCAGGGTGCGGACTAGCACCTGGCGACGGGCAATGCGGATCAACTCGGCTAATGGTTGAGCAACAGACGGGAGATGCAGCAAAACGTTACAGCACATGGCGACATCGACCGAGCGATCTTCCATTGGGAGATCAAAAATGTCGCCTTGTTTGAACTGGACGGAAGGATTGCCAGCAAACGCTCTTTGGCCAAGGTCAACATAGTACGGGGTTGCGTCAATCCCGCGATACTGGAAAGGCTCTGGGATAGCCTTTAGGAGGCTCACTAGGTAATGCCCAGCCCCGCAACCTACGTCCGCAACCACATCGCCAGTGCGAACTAGTTTCTGCATTCGTGCGGCGGCGGCCTTGCTGCTCTCCATCTCGCCAAGCTCGCTGGTTGCGCGCTTGAAAAACAAGTCGCCATAGGCTTTGGCCCCCTCAGTTTCGGTCCAGGACTCGCGCCATTTTTCCTGCATAGTAAGCCTCTTATTTCCGTTTGGATGGCGCAGTCATAGATCACTGACATACAACTGGTCTAGCGAAAGTATTCGCGGGTTAGTTCTGCAGTAGTATGCCACGGACCGCGTAAAAGAGGCGGTCACCAATGGTGGGCGGTAGATCAAGATATTCCCGGCCCAGACGGGTCAGCCGGTAAAATTCAAACGCGCCAGCCGCTCCGTCATCGGAGCGCTGGATGTAACCGGCCTCATAAGCGGTGTCAGCCATCGGGCCAAGCGGGCATTCCTGGCCTTCTGGCCAAGAATACACTCCTTCCGAATGGACAGCTTCAAGAACCTGCCGAAGTGATTTCATGCGTTCCGATCCCATGCGATTGATCCGGTATTAGTAGTCCGCACCTAAAACCTCATGCAAGGCGGGCATTCCCGCTGGAGTAGCGGCGTGATAGGCTAGAGACGGTCATCGGAAGGGGAAAAAGTGGAACATTCTTCGAGCCTCATGACACGAATAAAGTTGAAGGAATTGGGGCCAGCACCTGCCGGGATTGACGATGATATTTGGCAAAGAGCCATCGTCATCGTCGCCGAGATGAACGTTGATTGGTCAGACGATGGCCGGTGCGGACGTGATCTCGAACGCGCGAGGGAGGCGGAAGCGGTTCTCTCGATTGCTGAGGCAATCCAGGCAGAGAGAAAAGCTAAAAGCGTCTGGATCGCGAACTCGGCGTCTGTGGTACAGCGCCTGCGCAACCCCTCCCCGGAGATGATGAAGTTGGTTCTGGCAAACCTGCCGAGCGAGTACGACCTCGCGTATGAAGATGACAGGGATTTCAGATCTACTCGTCATCTTCTGAGCGTTCTGGCCGACCACCTTGCGGAATAGCCGCGGCGCCAAGTCGTATCACTGAACAATGCAAGGCGGTCCATCTGGGCCGCCTCTTTCTTTTCCAACACATCGATAGGACGTGAACCATGAACTTCGTGGGGACTGGACGCCGCCTGGCACAGGGCGACGTTGGCGATGCTGCGCGCGCGCTCGGCATTGAAACGGCTGTGCTGCTGGCCTTCCTTGAGGTCGAGGCGGCGGGCAGGGGCTTCGACAGCAAGAACCGGCCCAAGATGCTGTTCGAGCCCCATGTGTTCTACCGGAACCTCGCTGGCGCTCTCCGGGCCGCTGCAGTGGCTGCCGGGCTGGCTTATGCCAAGTGGAAGCGGAACTATCCTGCCGACAGCTATCTTCGGCTGGAGAAGGCCATCGGGATTGCTCGTGAGCCGGGCTTTCGCTCTGCCTCTTACGGCCTGCCCCAGATCCTCGGTGAGAACCACGAGGCCGCCGGCTTCGCATCGGCCGAGGCCATGTTCTCCACCATGAAGCAGGGGGAGCGCGAACAGCTCCTGGCCATGGTGACGCTGCTGAAGTCGTGGGGCCTGGCTGCAAAACTCAGGGGCAAGGACTTCACCGATCCGGAAAGCTGGCGCCCGGCGGCGAAGGCCTACAATGGGTCGAGCTATGCCACCCACGGCTATCACACCAAACTGGCGGCCGCCTTCGTCAAGCACGCCAAGGGCATCGATGCGGACACCGGCAAGGCTCTGCCGCGCAAGTCCGTCGTGCCTGTCGGCGCCGTCATTCTCGAAGCCGGCATGAAGGGCGAGGCGGTCCGGGTGCTCCAGGCCGATCTGCAGGCTCTTGGCTTCGTCTTCAAGAGTGGCATCGATGGGCGGTTCGGCTCCGAGACCGATGCCAATGTCCGGCTGTTTCAGGCTGGCCACGGCCTGACCATCGACGGCAAGGCGGGGCCCAAGACGATGCGAGCCATTGCCGAAGTTCTGGCGGCCAAGGGCGGCAATGAAGCGCCTGAGGCTCCCAAGGCAGCGGAACGGCGCGTGCATCCGCTCCTGGCCCTTCTGCTGGCCATCATCAACGCAATCTTCAAACGATAGGAGGTCCATCATGGGACCGTATATTCGCATTGCACTGCGGTATCTGGCCGGGGTGCTGGTTGGTGCTGGGGTGTTCACGCCGGAGCTGGCCGACCAGTTGGCCACTGACCCCGACGTCATCCAGATCATCACCGAGGCGGTCAATTGGGGCATAGTTGTCGGTGGCGCGGCAATCGCCGGCATCACCGAACGGGTCTATGCCTGGGCAAAGGCTAAAGGGTTGGCCACATAATGTGGGCCGCGATCATCAATTTCTTGACAGGCAATGTGGTGCAGCGAGCTTTCGACGTGATCGACAAGAAGATCGACGCCGAAAGCGACCGGGAACGCCTCAAGGCAGATGTGGTGAAGACCTGGCTGCAGAATCGGGTCGCCATGCCGTGGTATGTCGACTTCTGCTTTATCGGCCCGCTGGCGCTCTGGTGGGGCGCGATATGCGTCTACAACATCCTTTGGCATCAGGGCGGACCGTTCCCCCAGGCCTGGGACATTGCCGCATTGCCTCCGCCCCTCGATGAGTGGGCAGGCTGGATCATACTCTCGCGCTTCGGCGTCGGCGTCGTGCAGAGCTTCGTGCGGCGCTGATCATCACAGGCGGCCCGCGTCTCCGCCCCCTCTCCACCTCCACATCATCAGGGCAGACTATGACGGAAACGAACTCCGAACGGGCCATCGGAAGGCTCGAAGGCAAACTCGATGCGCTCATCAAGACTGTCGAGCAGCAGGGCCAGCAATCAACCGAAGGCAGGGCGAAAATCTATGAGCGACTGGAGAAGGTTGACAGAGACACACAGCTCTTGACCGGCCGGATGGAGGCTGTCGAGGGCACCGTCACGCGGATGGGCCCGGTCTTCATGCGCGTCGGAAGTCTGCTGGAACGATCCAAAGGCGCGTTGTGGGTGCTGGCCATATTTTGGCTCTTCATGGGCGGCCTGATCCTGGAGGGGATCAGATGGGTGGGGCATGTGGCCGCAAAGGCCTTCATGGGCGGACCGTGATTTGACCCTCGGCCGGGTTTCGATATTCCATCCGGCCATGATCAGCTACGACACCATCGGCAGTCTCATAGAGGGCGGGTTTTCAGTCTCCGCCCATTGCCATGGCTATGGGTGCCACCATCACGCGCATCTCGACCTCCCGGCATTGGCTGAGCGTCTCGGCTCTGACTTTGTGACGGTTGGCAACCCAAACCCGCTGGTGAGGCTTCTCCGGTGCCAAGCGTGCGGGGGCAAAGACCTGGGCATCATCCTGCAGCCGGTCACTGGTTACACCGACGGTCCGCCCACTGCAGTGCTGACGATGGCCAATCCTTCTGATGATCGTCCGCATGTGAAGGGCAGGAGGGCCCGGAGAAAAGTCAGGCTATAGCGAGTCTTTGTGCCCCCAACTAAGCGGCGAGAACGAATGTGGGGGTGCGATTGTTGCGCGCTCCCGCAACCAAAGAACCCCAGTAACTCAGCCGAGTTGCTGGGGTTTTCCTTTTGTGGTTTTGCGGTGTGCGCTGTTTCGGCCCGGGGTGCCGGAAACTGGCCGGCTGTTGGCGACCTGGAGCCAGGTTCCCGCTGAAAAGCTGTCGTTGCTAGTAGTTGGGTTGCGTATTACACTTCCGGCGTGGTGTCTGGCTATGCTTGCTCTCAGCAGCGGACATCCACTTCTGCTGGGATAATTCTGGCCTGCGTAGCGCATTCTCTACACCTGACAACAACAATTCATCCCAAGGGAGGAAGTTGGAGATGGTTACCAAGAGCATTGCCGGTATTGTGTTGGCTGGAGCACTTTTCTCATCCAGTGCCTATGCAGACGGTCACGGCGGATTGCCGGATCAAAGCGTCCTGCCCTCAGATGTCGTGAAGATCAGCGATGTCGTTCCCATGATGGGAGAGCATTGGGCCAACCCTGCAAATCTGCCGCTCGGGCCAATTTACTGCGTGCACGAGGGCAAGGTTGTCTGCATCGAGTACATGATGTCGCAAGAGGACTTCATGAACGGGACATCATGGACAGAGCTCTCCGGCCTG